>Ga0180434_10005879_pt1 | contig 14270 bp, 13 predicted proteins | sample SS_ome_7_FD_132453 | JGI IMG/M metagenome (GOLD analysis project Ga0180434, IMG submission 132453) | Hypersaline lake sediment archaeal communities from the Salton Sea, California, USA - SS_1_D_2 metaG | ecosystem: Environmental > Aquatic > Non-marine Saline and Alkaline > Hypersaline >... | reverse complement strand
CCAGGAGTTCGCGTCCAAAGACGGGGCAAACTCCCAGGCTGCTGAAGAACATCCAACAACTTCAGCAGCCCATCCTGCTGAGGATTCGTCCTTCATCAAACGATGGGGTATCATCGGATCGGTGGAGGGGGTCTTGGCCGTCCGCGGCACGCCCAATAGGGGTACCGGTATGCGATGAAGCACAGACCAATCGAGGAGCTCGCGAAGAAACTACGCCTCCGGATCTCTCCCGACGTCCTGGAAAGGGCGTTCCTCCACAGCTCGTATGTCAACGAAGTCGGCGATCCGCGGGGTTCGAACGAACGGCTCGAGTTCCTCGGCGATGCGGTGATCGACCTGGCGGTGACGAGCTATTTGTACCGCCAGTATCCGAACGCTGATGAGGGCCGCTTGACGAAGGCGAAGTCGGTCGCGGTGAGTCGCCCGCTCCTGGCGGAGAAGGCGGACGAACTCGGCCTCGCGGAGTACTTGCGTTTGGGGAAGGGCGAGGAGACCAATCGCGGTCGACAGCGGCCGAACAACCGCGGAAACGCGTTCGAGGCGTTGGTCGCGGTCCTCTACTTGGAGCGCGGATATGCGTTTGCCTCGAAGTTCATCGTCCGGTGCTTGAAGGAGGACATCGAGCGGTTTCTCGTCGAGCAGTCCACGACCGGCGACTACAAGAGCCTGCTACAGGAGACCGCGCAGCGCTTGTTCGATTGCCGCCCCAGCTACTCGGTCGTCGAGTCGAAGGGCAAAGAACACCGCAAGGAGTTCACCGTGAACGTTGCGGTCGCGGGACACCGCGGTGTCGGCCGCGGGCGAAGCAAGAAGGACGCTGAACAAGCCGCGGCGAAGCAGTTATACTTGATGCTCGAGGAGTTCTAGCACGCCCCCGTAGCTCAGCAGGACAGAGCAACGGTTTCCTAAACCGTAGGTCGGAAGTTCGAGTCTTCCCGGGGGTAGAGAAGGGGCGGGGCTTGTGTCCCGCCCCTTCTCTACCTCAGGGGACGGCAATCGGCGCGCTGACGGCGAAGCGGGCAGCGCGCAGTCCTCATATCGGGGGTACCATGTGAAGCCGGGCGGGACCTTTGCAGTGTCGACTGGCTTCGTTCTCCTTCCGAGAGGCGAGAACCTCTGTGAGGTTCGCGCAGCGATGGTCGTGCAAGAGCCCGCCCCTGATTCTTGGGAGGATCAGGGGCGGGGTTCAGTTCCTAGTCCGAGATGTCCGGCGTCCCGGAGCAGATCGAGAAGAGCGAGAACAACAGAGGATTGGATGCATTGCGGCAGTTCTTGGCGCTCTGGGCATTGGGGTTGTCGCAACAGAACCCACTGGGCTCCATGATCGAGTTCACTGTGGTTGCGGCGAGACCGCCACTCGGCCCGGGCGGATGCGCGAGATCGAGCGCGTGACCCAGCTCGTGCGCCAAGTGGTATGGATTGATCGCTCCGCAAAGACACGATCCGCACGGGCAGTAGCTTGTGCACGCAGGGGGGCAAGGGCAAGGGACGGCCATCTGTTGATCGCAGCTGACGATCTTGGCGGAGGCCGTTCCCGATGAGAAGCAGGCTCCGCCGCCCCACGAGCAGGCCAGACTCGTTGACATCTCACGGGCGACGAAGACCTCTATCGCGTTGGCCACGTCGACCTCTCCCCGAAACGCCGCTGCCTCCGAGGAGTTGTCGAGCACCTTGTACGCATTGTTGTTGACGTAGATCGGCTCGTTGACGATGAACTTGATACAGCGCACGTCACCGCAGCGATTCCACATGTCATGGGCGTGGTTCATCAGCGTGTTGAACGCGCTTCCGCTGGCATTGGGATCGGACGGCCCGCTCCCGACGAACACGGGCTGAATCCTGAGTGCCTCCGCGGGTTCGAAGACGAACCAGTGGAGGATGATCACGAGTCGCACGCGGATCTCCCGTATGAAGCCCAGAATCGGGTCGCTGAGCTGAAGGATGACGTCTCCCTCGGCACGGGTCTGCCCTTCCTTGCGCGGTTCCAGGGGTTCCGCGAACCTGCCTGTGAACTTGCCCACGACCCGTTCCGTGTAGGATTCGAAGAGGTCACACTCTCCGCGGCACTCCTGCTGCCTGAAGCCGCGGAGCCGGTCGATCAATGCGTAGTGCAGTTCTGCCTCGATGTCGCTCTGGAACTCGCCGGTTCGCGGGTTGTACTCCACCGCGCCGAACGGCCCGTCCAAGGTGATACCGAGGACGCCCGACGGCCCCTCGGGGGTACGGACACCCGGGCTTACCAGGCTGAGGTTGGAGAGCTGCAGCCTGGGATCTCCCTTCTCCTGCGCCCAGATCTCGAATCCGATCGTCCCGAAGAACGAGCCCTCTTCCTGCCCTTTCTCGGTTACGGCGATCCCTTCGGCCTTCTCCACGTTCCCGCGTAGGTAGTGAGTCGGTGGAATCAGAAGGATCGGTCTGAGCGGCTGTACGGTCACACGCTGTGCTGCGCCGACCAGGCACACCGCCACTGCGATCACAAGTACCCATACGGCCCGTCTCTTGAGCATCACGTGCACCTCCTCCATGTTGCATGGCTTCTCTTCCCTGCGCGGGCGAAGGCATTCATGAGATCCGCCGCCTGACGCGACATCCACACTTAAGCCTGCCGCACGCGCAGGTCCGAGTCAGCGAGAGCATTGAGCACTGTATATACACAGAACCTCCCCGTACGATTCGGCCCCGTGACCTCATCTCTCAAGGTGACGCACAACGGCACCGTCAAGATGAGGAGCCGCTCGATGTCCTCTTCGCGTTCGAGCCGGCCGGGGTTCCGAGTCGGTCGTCTGGAAGCCGCGAGAGGAGGAATGCAGCACGAAGAGAGGGCCTGTGGATACGACCGGGGCGCGATCTTGAAGTTCACATCTCACAGGCATTGCTCTACACTGATTCTGCTATGCGTAGATCCCTGGCTATTGCACTTGTCGTCCTGCCGATCGCGACCGGTTGCACCTCTCTCGTCGTAGCCTCTCCCCTTGCGGAACTGCTCGAGCTGGTCCCTCCATCGCTGTCGGACGTGCTGATCGCATTCACCGATTGGTCCCGGATCAAGAACGACCTCGGATTGGGATTCCTGACCAGTGAGGGACCCGAGGCCTTTCGATTGGAGCTCGCCCGCCGGGTGTCCCAGGACCACGCGGCGGCATCCGCCTACGCCCTCCCGTACATCCGGACCCACGCAGAGACCTGGGGGTGGGACACGGCCGACCTCGAATGGGAGGCAAACGTTATCAGCTCCGAGCTTCCTCCGGTCTACGTCCTCAGGCTTCGGGACGACTTCGACTTCTCGGTGATCGCAGGCCGCCTCGCAGAGCGAGGCTTCGTGCAGACGGAATCCCGTGGCACCCTCGTCTTCCGTCACGACCTGGACCTGACAGCGGACTGGATTCGTACAACAGAGCTATCGATCCTGACCACGGCATATCTGGAGGAGGAGAGGATGATGATCCTCTCGAGCTTTCCCGCGGGCGTCGAGACGGTGCTCGCTGTGAAAGCGGGAGAATCCCCGGCTCTGGAGGCGGACCCATTTGCGACGGCCGTGGTGGAGCACCTCGACCATCCTGCGTCGGCGATCATCATGCTCGGATTGGGGGAATGCCTTCGCTTCACGCCGAATCCGCTTCGGGAATTCATTGCGGCGGCTCCGAATGAGCGAGCGATGGCCGAGTTGCGGGCGATGATGGAAGACAGGGAACTCCTGGTTCCCTATCGCGCGCTCGGGGTTGGATACCGGGAGGAAGACGACCGACCGGTCGGCACCATCGTCTTCGAGTACGATGCACCCGAACTGGCTGAGAGGGACCTCCCGGCTCGTTGCGCGCTCGCGGAGAACGCCGTCAGTGCTCACTACGAAGCTCCGATCTCAGAGAGCTACTTCACCGTCCTTCACTGCACGACCCAAGACAGCGCAGTCCTCCTGGAGGTGGCGCCGGTCGATGATCAGCCGAACCGGCTCTTCCGCATGGTGCTCTACCTCGACGCTCCGTTCGCCGGCTGCTCGGACTGAAGCAGGAAGCCGGGACGCGACACGACGTCAACCCGAGGGCGTCCGACACGGTCGCTCTTGCGCCGGCTCGGCGAGGTTCTCACAATGACCGCATCGAACGCGGAGCCGGAGGCGGTACCATGCCCCAGGATATCATCTACCTGTCTGCGCAAGACGTTCGGTCGGTCGCGCCGTCGATGTCCGACGTGATCGATGCAGTCGAACGCATGTTCTGCGAGAAGGCGGCCGGGTCGGTGGAGATGCCGCCGAAGCCGGGAATCCATCCCTCGGAGGACGCGTTCATTCATGCCATGCCGGCGTACATCCCGGCGCTGCGCGCCGCGGGGATGAAATGGGTCAGCGCCTACCCGAGCAATCCCGCGGCGGGGCTGCCTCAGATCGCGGGTCTGATCATCCTGAATGATCCCGACACCGGGCTGCCCACGGCGATCCTCGACGCCGCATGGATCACGGCGGCGCGGACGGCGGCGGCTTCCGCGCTCGCCGCGCGATACCTGGCGTCTCCGTCCTCCGCCGTGCTCGGCGTGCTCGGCTGTGGGGTCCAGGGCCGCAGTCATCTTGAAGCGATGGCGATGCGGTTCCCGATTCGTGAGGTGTTGGCCTACGACACTCGGCCCGAACGCGCGGCACGATACGCTGAGGAGATGGCAGCGGTCCACGGACTGCCGATTCGAACCGTGGATGCGCCGCGCGCGGCAGTGGCGGAGAGCGACATGGTGGTCACGGCCGGCCCGATCACCCGTCCTCCTCACGCGACGATCCGGAGGGATTGGGTCCGGCGTGGGGCGTTCGCCACGTCGGTGGACTTCGCGTCCTATTGGAGCCGCGAGGCCCTTCGCCGGTTCGACCGTCTCGTGACGGACGACCTGCCGCAGTTCGCCGAGTATCGGGAGGCGGGGTACTTCGAAGGAATGCCCGAACCCGGTTGCGAGCTGGCCTCGCTGGTCACCGGCGCGGCGACCGGCCGAGGCGACGAGGACGAACGCGCCTTCTGCTGCAATCTGGGTCTTGCGGCCGAGGACGTGGCCGTCGCCCCGCTGGTCGTCCGCGCGGCGATGGACCGGGGCGTGGGGGACCGGCTGCCTCGCTGAGTCCGGTACGCTGGGGAAGGAGGAAAGGATGTCCGAAGCGCGGTTCGCCCCATCGGAGGGCGACTGGGACCCGCCGGCGGATTGGCAGGCCATTCGCACGGTCGATGCGCACGCCGCGGGGGAGCCTCTCCGCGTGATCCTCAGGGGGGTCCCGCGGCTGGAAGGGCCGACGATGCTCGACCGCCGACGCCAGGCCGAGGACCGGCTGGACGGGTTGCGGCGGACGTTGATGTGGGAACCCCGAGGGCACGCGGACATGTACGGATGTCTCCTGACCGAACCGGAGTCGGCGACGAGCGACTTCGGTGTCCTGTTCCTTCATAACGCCGGATGGAGCACGATGTGCGGGCATGGGATCATCGCGGTCGCCACGGTCGCTCTGGAGGTCGGGATCGTCCCGGCCAGGGGGCCCGAGACTGTCGTCCACATCGACAGCCCCGCCGGCCCCATCCGCGCGGTTGCCGAGGTCGAGCGGGGGCGGGTCGCCCGCGTGCGGTTTCGGAATGTCCCTTCGTTCGTCCTGACACGCGATCGACACGTCGACGTGGCCGGACTGGGCCGTGTCCGGTACGACGTCGCCTACGGCGGGGCATTCTACGCCTTCGTGGACGCCGCGCAGCTCGGCCTGACCTGCCGCCCTGATGAGGTCGAGCGACTGATCGACGCCGGACGGGCGATCAAGCGAGCCGTCTCCGAGGCGATGCCCATTCGACATCCCGATTCGGACGACTTGAGTTTCCTCTACGGGACCATCTTCGTCGCCCCGCCTCTTCAGGGTGCCGACAGCCGGAACGTATGCATCTTCGCGAACGGCGAGGTGGATCGCAGCCCGACGGGGACGGGGGTCAGTGCGCGCATGGCGCTTCATCGGGCCCGCGGCGAGCTGTCCGTGGGGGAATCGATGCGCATCGAGAGCCTCCTGGGAACGTCGTTCGTCGGGCGCGCCGTCGAGGACACGGTCGTCGGCCCGTACGAAGCCGTGATCCCGGAGGTGGAGGGGACCGCCTACATCACAGGGACGCACACGTTCGTCGTCGATCCGGACGATCCGTTGAGGGCGGGCTTCATCCTGCGGTAGGCGGCGGTCCGGTCGCTCGAAGCGCGGCGTGTGGGTCGGCGAAGGGGAGGTGGCTGGAGGTCTACTGCTCCGCCTCCTCGCAGAGACACCGATAGATGTAGAACGTCTCGCTGGCCGAATGGGAGAGCCCCTCGAGGTCCCATGCGGTGAGGATCACCGTGTACCAGCCGGGCCGCCAGAACGTCCGGTCGACGGTCTCCCCCTCGAGGGCGAGCCCATCGCTCCAGCTCCACTGGTGGCGCACCAGCGGAAGCCCGTCGGGATCGTATGACCAACCAGCTTTGAACTCGATGTCGATCGGGACGTACGAGATACACCCGTCGTCGGGGTCGTCGGTGCCGGGCGGGATCTGGTACCACATCCGCGCGTGGGGTGAATGCACGTCAATCGGGACCTCCGTTCCGTCGGCGCCGATCCAGGACGCCGCGTGCACCCGCGGGCCATCCAGCGCCCAGTCGATTTCCCACACCCCATAGGGCGGAATGGTCCCCTGGTAGACGAGGACACCGGCCTCATTCGATACGAGCTCCAGGACGGCCCCGAGGCCGATGGCCTGCGATGGAAGGACTTCGTCGGTGAACACCACGCGCAGTCCGGTGAAGGCCGTTTCGCTCAAGTTGTTGAACCACGCGACGTTGCGGTCGGTCTGCATGAACTCGTACGTCTTGGCAGAACTCGCCGACGCACCGAGGGCCAAGGCGAAACAGACTGCCCACACCATGACCGCCGATCGAATCATCCGTGTCCTCATCGTGCATCCCTCCAGGAGTTCCGATGCCCTATCGTACCACACCGCGAAGGGGAGGACTCGCAAGGGGGCCGCCGGCTGGTACAATCGTGGTCGGCTGGATCGGTGAGACGTGAGCGGCGGATCCGAGCGCGTCTCCAAGGGCCGGTGCGAGGCAGCTTGCGAGCCCGAAGCGTCCGGTGTTCACACCGGGGAAGGGGTGCCTGGCATGGTGCATCGAATCGGCAAAGCGGGCTCCGTCCTGGCCTTCGTCTCTCTCGTCCTGCTTGCAGGAGCCTTCGGGGGGCGAGCCACCGACCCGGACTTCCTGATGGAAGCGTTCTACGCGGCCTCCGATTCCGACGAGCAGGCGGTAGCGATCGAGGAGCTGCTCGTCTCGGAACTGGACCCGCTGGACATCGCCGTGCGGCTCAGGGCGGGAAGGACCTACTCAGCGGACGTCGAGTTCGGATGGGCCGTGCACTCCAACGACGGTCCCGACGGCGTGGCACGTCCGTTTCACGTCTTCGTCCCCGAGGCGTACGATTCGACCCATCGGTACCCCGTGCTGGTCGATCTGCACGGAGCGGTCTCTCAACCGGCGGTTCCAGTCGAGACGCTGGTCCCCAGGCGCGCACTGTGGGAGGCGACCTCCGCCGAGGAGGGTTGGATCGTCGTCATGCCGCACGGAGACTTCGGGGCCACTTGGTGGAGCGAGACGGGGCGAGCCAATCTCTTGGGCCAGTTGGCGTTCGTGAAGCGGCGATACAAAGTGGACGAGAACCGCGTCTTCCTGTCGGGATTCTCGGACGGGGGGACGGGCGCCCTGTGGATGGGGTTTCACGATCCCACGGCATGGGCGGGGTTCGTCGACATCTACGGGCACCCGACGATCGCCGGGTACGGACCGTATCAGACCTATCCGAGGAACCTGCTGAACCGGCCGATCTGCGCGTCCAACGGGGCGTACGATGAGCTGTATCCCGCTTCGGAGGTCGAGTTGTACATCGACCAGTTCCTCGACTTGGGGATCGACATCGACTGGACGGTGCACCCGACGAGGCACGAGATCCGGGCGGTGGAACTCGAGCGACCCTCGATTGTCGCGTTCGTCGACGAGGTGGAGCGGGACCCGCATCCGGCACGCGTGATCTGGGAGACGTCGGACGTCGCGGTCGGACGCTGCGACTGGGTTCGGATCGATGAAATCGGCGACGTGGGGAACAACGTTGACTTCCGGGAAGAGAATGTGTGGCCGCTGAAGGATGAGATCCGCTTCGGCGCGGCGTTCTCTTACCTCGGGCCGGACAGGGGGTTCTGCATCATGGGGGTCGAGCCGTGGACGATCGCCCACTTCGCGGGAGTGAAGGCGGGAGACAAGATCGTTCGGATCGACGAGTATCCGGTCGAGAGCGGGTACGAAGTCGCGGAGATCATCGACGGCATGAACCCAGGCGATCCGGTCGAGATCGAGGTCGTCCGGGACGGGGAAACCCTTCTGCTCCACGGGGAGATCACGCCGATCGAGCCGATCTATCCGCGCACCGAGCCGACCGGGTCGATCGAAGCGGTGGCGGAGGGAAACCGAATCGACGTCACCGTACGGAGCATCGTTCGGTATACGCTGTTCATCAGCTCGGATCGGTTCGACCTGAGCCGCCCGATTACCGTGCGGACCAATGGGACGGAGACGTTCTCGGGCGTGGTCGTCCCCGATGCGCGGTTCATGCTGCGGCAGGCGGCGGCCGACGTCGATCGCAGCGCGGTGTACGAGGCACGGATCGAGATCGCAGTGCCCCCCGGGGAATGATTCGGTCTTGCCTCGGCCCCTCCGGCCGGAATTCGGCTGACGAGCTCCGCTGAGTCCCCGTCGTCCAGTCACGGCACGGGGATCCGTGCTATCCGCGGAGAGCGAAGTTGATCCGATTGCCTTCGTGGCCGACGATCGTGATGTCGACCGGCTCCCGATGATCGTCCTCCTCGCCGAGACGCAGACGGTACGATTCGTGCAGCGCTCCGGCCAAGATGGAGAGGAGCATCGGCTCGTCGTCCGAGTCCACCACGAACGTCCCTCCTGGATCGTCGGGCGGCTCGCCCGCGATCGATGCTTGTCCTGCGATCCGCCACGAACCCCACAGGATGTAGGCCAACCCCTGATAGCCCGCGGCGCTTCTGGTCATGCTCTTCAGGTCCATCGACAGTCCCTCCGCCCCGACCGCGGCGTTTCCCCCCGTCCGGGGGTCTCCCACGGTTTCCGATGTGTTTGCGCACCGTAGTCCACGAGCGGGGGGCTCGTCAAGGGGTCGTGACCCATCCGCAGGTCCCACGTGCATCTAGTTCGCACGTCATCTGGCACATTGACGGTTCGCCGAATCCGCCGTATTGTAAGACAGACAGACAACTAGGCCGCTTCCGCACGGCGGCTGCTCTCCGCGGTACGACGGTGCGGAGCTTTCCAGTGGGGTGCGAACATCGAAAGGAGTTGGGATGGCATACATCAGCGAACTGGAGGTGTCCCTCCGCCCGCCAGCGATGAACCTGCCGCCGTATCCGCCCAAGGTCATCACGCTTGCCAGCGGGGAGCAGATGGTCGTTCGCCAGGTCGAGCGGGACGAGATTCCCACGTTGCTCGAGGCGATCTACCCGCTGCTCCGGGTCGAGCGCGACTTCTACGACATCGTCGCGGCGCGCCTGTTCGGGGAGTTGCTCGCCTACAAGAGGTATCGCGTGAAGGACGAGTACGTCCTCGCGGGGCTGATCGATGGGGTGCTCGCCGGGATGGTCAACGGGCGATTGGTCGACTGGAAGACGGGGATGAGCTACCACACGCTGACGATTCGACGTGGCCTACGCGTCGGGTCGCACCTGTTCGCGGCCAAGATGGAGTACCACATCGAGCATTGCGGCCAGGAGGAGGTCCTGATCGTTGCCGAGAGTCCGATTGGATTCCGCCGATGGATGATCGAGTACCCGCTCGAGAAGCGGTCTGAAGTGCAGCACGAGCTCGGAGGCGTCCCGTCTTGGGTGCTTCTGAAGCAGACCTACTACAACGCGAAGCCGCGCCTCGTCTCCGGGCGACGCCCCGTTCCGGAGGATCTGCTGCGCGGGGCGGCGACAATTCGCCTTCCCGAAGAGGACGGCGTCATCCGCCAGGTGGCCGGCGAGAAGGAGGCGGAGGAATGAACCCTGTCTACATCGCCGGCGCCGGCATGACGAAGTTCGGTCGGTCCGAGTGGTCGCTGATGAAGCTGGCCAGCGTTGCCTCGCTCGCTGCGCTTCGCCACGCGAGCCTGGGAGAGATTCCCGTGGACAGCGTGGTCGTCGCCAACATGGGTGCGGCCCGTATAAACCACCAGACGGCGCTCGGAAGCGCCCTGGTCGATCAGCTGGCGCTCTATCCGGCGATGGCGGAGGCAGTCGAGAACGGGCCGGCGTCCGGCGCCTCGGCGTTCAAGGTCGGCTGTCAAGCGGTCGCGTCCGGGATGGCCGACGTCGTGCTCGTCACCGGCGTCGAGCGGATGCGCGTCGTCAACGGCCTGGAGGGAACCGACTTCGTCGCCAGCCTGTCGCAGCCGGAGGTCGAGTACATCTACGGGGTCACCCTGCCGTCGCTGGCGGGGATGTTCGCCCGGCTGTTCATGGAGCGCTTCGGGGTCGAGCGCAAGCACCTGGCGATGATCGCGATCAAGAACCACGAGAACGCGATGGAGAACCCCTATGCGCATATCCAGCAGACCGTGACCATGGAGGGAATCCTGACGGCGCCGGAAGCGGTGGTGAACAACCCGCCGATCGCGAAGCCGCTCCATCTGTTCGACTGCTGTCCCGTGAGCGACGGCGCGGCGTCGCTCGTTCTCGTGTCGGAGGGCATCGCGGCGAAGCTCGGCGGCGCGGCGGTTCGTGTGGCCGGAATCGGGCAGGCGACCGACACGCACGCCGTCCAAGAGAGGGAGGATCCGACCGACCTCAAGGCCGTCCGCATCGCGAGCGAGAGGGCGTTCTCCATGGCCGGCGCGACGGCGGGCGACGTCGACGTGGCCGAATTGCATGATGCGTTCACCATCCTCGAGATCGCGGAGAGCGAGGCGGCCGGCTTCTTCGATCGAGGCACGGCGCACGAGGCGATCGAGCGTGGTGAGACGCGGCTCGACGGGTCGCTTCCGATCAACCCGTCCGGAGGATTGAAGGCGAAGGGCCATCCGGTCGGTGCGACAGGCGTGGCTCAGCTCGTCGAGCTGGTCTGGCAGCTTCGGGGCGAGGCCGGCGGGCGCCAGGTGAAGGGCGCGAAGATCGCGTACGCCTGCAACTTCGGGGGGTTCGGGAACAACGTTGTGGCGACCGTGTTGCGAAGGGAGGAGACGTGAGCGACAAGGTGTACGGCGCGAAGTGCACGTCGTGCGGCGCGGTGAACTACCCGACGCGGCCGGTGTGCCGGGTCTGCCGGAACGAGGCGTTCGAACCGGTCGAGATCGGCGGCGAGGGAACGCTCCTCACCTATACCGAGGTCTACGCTCTGGCGATCGACTACGAGACCCGCTACCTTCGGCTGGCGATCGTCGAGCTCGACGACGGACTGCGTGTAACGGGGCAGCTTCTCGATGACGATCCGGAGGTCGGAAAGCGTGTGAAATCGACGATCGGGATCGTCCGGAAGCCGGCTGAAGTCCCCATCTGGGGATTGCAGTTCGTCCCGGCGTAGGTTCGGGCGCCTCGGTCGCTCGGGGTCGGTGGCGAACCGCGTTTCCTCAGGCGCTCGCCCATCGGAGGTGTTAGAGGTGGCCTACCTGATCTATGTGCTTCGCTTGCTGGCTCGGTGGATGGGGAACGCCCTCCGTCTGCTTCGGAAGGCGCCGGAATACGTGGTCTTCACCCTGGAGGAGCCGCATTCCGAAACGGTCCCGCCGCGTCCGCCGTTTCCGCGGCGCCTGCTCACGCCAAGCAAGCGGTGTCTCCGCGACCTGACCCGCGAGCTCCGACATGTCGCCCACGATCGTCGGGTGAAGGGCGTCGTCCTCAAGCTCTGCCTGACCCCCGGCCCGCTCGCCCAGACCCAGAGCCTCCGCGATCTGATCGTCGAGCTGCGGGAGGTGGGGAAGCGGGTGGTCGTTTGGTCGAGCGCCTACGATCTGCACCGCTGCCTGCTGGCCAGCGCCGCCGACGAGGTCCTCCTGGCGCCGGGCGGCATCGTCTCGTTGCTCGGTATTGCGCAGAGCTACGTCTTCCTCGCCGATGCGCTGGAGCGGGTCGGCCTGAAAGCGGACTACGTGCAGATCAGCCCGTACAAGACGGCGCCGGACATCCTCACGCGGTCGGAGATGTCCGAAGAGGCGCGCGAGATGGCCGACTGGCTCGCGGATGACCTGCTCGCGCAGGTCGTCCGGACAATCGCCGACGGTCGAGGGGTCACGGACGAAGAAGTCCGGGCGCTGATCGACCACGGGCTCTTGGTGGAGGGAGAGGCGAAGGGATCGATCGCGATCGACGGGGTGCTCGACGAGGAGCATCTTCCGGAGCGTCTCTCGCCGGGAAGACGGCCCGCTCGGCTCCTTTCCTACGCACAGGCCAAGCGGAGGCTTCTGCGACCGCCGCTTCGGCGCCCGGGGAAGATGGTCGCGCTCCTGCGGATCGCCGGAGACATCATTGACGGCCGGAGCGCCGTCCCCCCGGTGCGCCCGCCGATCCCGATTCCGTTTCTTCTGCGGGAGCGGGCGGGGGATCTGACCGTCGTGCAACAGGCGCGCGCCCTCGTTCGCAACCGGCGGGTCGGCGCCGTCGTCGTGCACGTCGAAAGCGGCGGCGGTTCGATGTCGGCATCGGAGGCGATCTCGGCGGCGCTCCGCGAGGTCGCCAAGAAGAAGCCGATCGTCGTGTCGATGGGCAACGTCGCCGCCTCCGGCGGATATCACGTGGCGACGCCGGGCTCGTTCCTGTTCGCACAGCCGGGGACGATCACCGGCTCGATCGGGGTTCTCGCGGGGAAGCTGGTCGACGCGGGGCTGTACGAGAAGCTGCTCTTCCACCGGGAAGTCATCACCCGCGGGAAGCACGCCGACGCGTTGACCAGCTCGCGCGCGTTCAGCGACGAGGAGCGCGACCAACTGGTGGGGCTTGTCCACGAGGCGTACGACCTCTTCCTGAACCGCGTTTCGGAGAGCCGCCACCTTACGAAGGAGGCGGTGGACGGTGTCGCGCGCGGGCGGGTGTGGACCGGCCGTCAGGCCTTGGAACGCGGCCTGATCGACGAGTTGGGCGGTCTCGACCGGGCGCTCGCCAAGGCTCGGGAGGTCGGGGGACTCCCCCGTTCGGCCAGGATCTTTGACGTGCCGACGCCGAAGAAGGACGCGGCACCGGTCGGCGGGCAGGCGGCGGGTCTGGCGGCCTACGTGAGCGACGGGCTGCGGGCGCTGCGCTCCGCGCGGGCTCAGTACATCTGCGCGCTCATGCCGTGGGAGGAGGACCGCTGAACCGGACGCCAGATCCTTGGCGGAGCCTGTGCCACTCCTCGGCCAGGATCGCGTAGACATACTCGTCGGTCCATCCGCTGTCGTGATAGCAGTTCTTGATGAAGTGCGCCTCGCGGCGCATGCCGAGCCGTTCCATCAACTGCCACGATCTCCGGTTGTCCGGTGAGGTCATCGCGTAGACGCGATGGAACCCCACGCTGTCGAACAAGTGATCGAGAAGGGCCGTGGCCGCCTGCGTGACGTAGCCGTTCCCCTCGTCCCGCTTCCCGAGGATCCAGCCGATTTGCCCTTGGAACGCCCCGCCGATCCTCTTCGCGTTGAAGCCGATGTTGCCGATCACGCGCCGCTCGGCGGTGAGTTCGATCACGAGGGAGAGCCACTGGATCGCCTCCTCCGGCTTCATCGCGACCATCGGCGTCCACCACTGGCGCACGCCATCCTCCGTGAGCTCCCACCCGACGTTCCTTCGGCGGTGCTCGTCCGACGGCTCGTGTTGCGAGTATTCGAGGATATCCTGGACGTCACGCTCCTCGAATCGCCGGACGATCAGCCATTCGGTCTCGAACCAGAGATCGCTTTCACTCATGCACGGAGTATACCGATGCGCGTTTGGCCACCGGGGCGGTCGCGCCCGCTGATTCTGTCGTCAACGCCCGCTGAAAGACAACCCGAACCCGTCTTCGGGCATCCACTCCAGCCGATTGGAGAGGCACTCGCGAATCCGCACGTTCTGAACGCGGTCGCAGTCCGGGACGTACGGCTTCAGATCGAGGACCGGCGTCCCGTCGAGCGCATCGATGTCAGCAACTTGGATCATCCCTTCCTGCTCGTCGATACACAGGATCCGACATGTCGTCGGTCCGATCGGGTTCGGTCGGCGCGCGTCGCGCGTCGCGAAGACCCCGTG
>Ga0180434_10005877_pt1 | contig 14276 bp, 11 predicted proteins | sample SS_ome_7_FD_132453 | JGI IMG/M metagenome (GOLD analysis project Ga0180434, IMG submission 132453) | Hypersaline lake sediment archaeal communities from the Salton Sea, California, USA - SS_1_D_2 metaG | ecosystem: Environmental > Aquatic > Non-marine Saline and Alkaline > Hypersaline >... | reverse complement strand
GGATTATCATCGGGTCCGCCATCATCATTGCCGTCGTGCTGGACCGAATCAATGCCCAACTATCCACGCGGCGGATGGCGAGAGCGGCCGTAAGGGATGAGGCCGACTCGCAACGCTCGATAGATGAAGATGAAACAGAAAGCGACGATTGATTGGAGGGAAACGAAATGAGAAAAAGGATGTTGATCATAGGCGCCATCTGTCTTCTCTGTCTCTCGGGCTTGTTCGGCTGCCAAGGACGCGAGGAGGAAAGCAAGCCAAACGAGAGCGGAGCGACTATTCGGATCGGGATGATTGCGAAGAGCTCGACGAATCCAGTTTTCCTGTCAGCGCGAAAAGGAGCGGAGGACGCGGCGCGAGAGCTGTCTGAGAAGTACGGAATAAGCATCGAGATCGACTGGCGAACCCCGCCGACAGAAGATGGGCAAGTTCAGGCGCAGCGGATTGCCGAGGCAGTCAATGACGGCGTAGATGCGGTCTTGATATCATGTTCCGACGCGGCGAAGGTCACAGGAGCTATCAATGACGCTGTTGATCGCGGGGTGCCCGTGATGACATTCGACAGCGATGCCCCCGACTCCCAGCGGTTCGCCTTCTACGGAGTCGATGATATCGATACGGGCGGGAAGGTGATGACCGAGCTGGCCGAGCAACTTGGGGGAAAAGGGCAAGTCGCTATCCTTGCGGGCAACCAGAATGCTCCGAATCTTCAAAGGCGCGCGCAAGGCGTCAAAGAGGAGGCTGCGAAACACCCGGGGATCAATATCGTCGGAGTCTTCTATCATATCGAGACACCGCAAGACGCCGCCGCCGAGGTGCTTCGCGTGATGAACGCACGCCCGGAGATTACCGGCTGGGCTATGATCGGTGGTTGGCCGCTCTTCACGACGACGCTCCTCACGGATCTCGACCCAGACCGAGTGAAGGTCGTTTCCGTCGATGCCCTCCCTGCGGAGCTCCCATATATCGAGGCCGGCATTGCGCCGGTGCTGTTGGCTCAGCCAACGTACCTCTGGGGATACGTCTCTGTCGAGAGGATTATCGACAAAGTCCATCTCGACCAAGACGTTCCGGAGATCAACCGAATGGAACTCGTGCGCGTGGATGAAGAGAACCTAGGCGAGTGGGCGCGGCAGCTTCAAGAATGGGGGTTTTCCGACGTTCCTGAGCGTTTTCTGGAGATGCCGTAAGGGCGTCTCGAGCCTCGTTTGCAGAGTCGAACGATGAATTCCTCAGCCGCCGTGCAATTGCAGCATATCATAAAGCGCTTCCCGGGCGTTTTGGCTTTGGACGACGTGAGCCTGACGGTCCGACAAGGATCATGCCACGGATTAGTGGGGGAGAACGGCGCGGGGAAGAGCACTCTGGGCAAGGTGCTGGCGGGAATTCATATCCCTGATGGCGGCGAGATCATCGTAAACGGACGAAAGGTCCGTCTTCGGAACCCGCGCGATGCCTTGGAATGTGGAATTGCCGTTGTTCACCAGGAACTTGCCTTCTGCGAGAACTTGAACGTTGCCGAAAACGTCTGTCTGGGACGTACTCCAAGCCGAGGGCCCTTTGTTTCGTGGCAACGGCTTCGCGAGCAGGCGCGGCAAGAGATCGCGGCAATCGGTGCAACACTCGATGTAGAGAGACGGCTCGGTGCTCTTTCTATCGGAGAGCAGCAAATTCTCCAGATCGCCAGCGCCACCGGTCGCGGGGCGCGAGTCGTGATACTGGACGAGCCGACAAGCAGTCTTTCTCAGGCCGAAAGCGAGAGTCTATTCAGGACCGTTACTCGCCTTCGCGAGCAGGGAGTGACGTTCGTATACATATCGCACAGGTTGGATGATGTGTTCCGGCTTTGTGATACCGTCACCGTGTTGCGGGACGGTCGGCGCGTTCGAACTCGGCCGACCCGAGAACTCGACCAGGCGTCGCTGGTTCAGATGATGATCGGCCGTCCATATAAGACGTACTTTCCGTCCCATTTGAATGCGAGGCGTGACAAAGAACTATTACGTGTCGAAGCACTATCGAGTCCTGGCAAATTTCGAAACATTTCGTTTTTCCTGCATGCCGGCGAGGTATTGGGATTCGCCGGCCTTGTTGGGTCGGGCCGGACAGAGGTTGTGGAGGCATTGTTTGGGCTCGATCCCACCGCGCGAGGGAGAGTATGGATTGAGGGAGAGGAAACGTCTTTATTCCAAGAATCTCAAGCCGCAATCGTCGGGGGCTTGGGGCTTGTGCCCGAAGACCGAAAACGTCACGGCCTCGTGTTATCTCTCAGCGCAAAGGCCAACATCAGTTTGCCAAAACTCCGCTTGTTATCGACGGTTAGCTGGATCGACCGTAGAGCAGAAGAGGCGTTGGTGCGAGAATATTTCGATTTGCTGCAGATCCGTGCGGCCGGTTTGAATTCGATTGCTGCCGGCCTTTCGGGTGGAAATCAACAGAAACTCGTACTGGCGAGGTGGCTCGCGGCCAACTGTCGTATCCTGATAGTGGACGAGCCGACTCGCGGCATCGATGTCGGTGCCAAAGCGGAGATTCACGCTTTTATCGATGAACTCGCTAGGCAGGGAACGGGAATCATCCTTGTTTCCAGCGATCTTCCGGAGGTGATCAATATGTCCACGCGCGTGGTTGTCATGCGCAAAGGCGAGTTGGTTGGCGAGCTCCCGCGGCAGAACGTAACGCAAGAACGGCTGATGCGCTTGATGGCAGGCGTTGAGGCAAACTGATGCGGGCGGGCTCGAAACCAGTCTCATTTTTGACACTATTGCGAAGCTGAGGAATCTGGGATGAACAGAAGAACGGATTTATCTGCCGATGTCGTCGTTGTTGGGGCAGGGGCATCGGGTGTCCCCGCCGCCATCGCCGCCGCTCGGGTGGGCGCTCGAGTGGTGCTTCTCGAAGAAGACCCGGTTATTGGTGGCGCGCCGTGCGATATGTATGTCTCCATGCTATGCGGCGGGCCGATCACAGGTCTATTGTCGGAAGCTCACGCCCTCCTTCGGGCGAAGTACAGTATTCTCCCTGGGGTGACCGACGGGGAATGGTTTCTGCCCGGAAGCTATCAAAGAGTATGGCACGAGTTGATTTCCCGGCAGCCAAACCTCTCGGTTCTTACGGGGGCTCGTGTCGTGGCCACAGAGGTCCAGGAAGGAACCGGAAAGCCGGTGGTTTCGGGTGTTGTCGTTGAGGGCTCCGGCGGTTCTCGCTTCACGATTTCGGGGAGCGTTATCATCGACGCAAGTGGAAGCGGGGCGGTGGCCGTGGATGCAGGATGCACAGCCATGTACGGCCGCGATTCGAAAGCCGATTTCGGCGAGCCTTATGCCCTGCCGGAACGCGACGATATCGTACAAGCCTGTACCTGGATGTATATCAGTCAGCAGCTCGGCGAGCCCAAGCCTTTCGATATGACGAAGCTGGAATCGGCTCATTTGGTGAAAGTGCTGGGCTCGAAAGAGTGGTTCGATGCAAACCCCGAGGCGGCTTTGCGGGCGAACCCCGGCATCTACCTGCACTGGGGATGTATCACGGTCTGCAGAGACACGCGCGATCCCATTGAGGTGGGAAAGGCTCAGACCAGTGCCCTTCAACAGATGGAATCGGACCATGCGCTGCTGCGAGAGAATGGTTTCGCCATCCACCTTGCTCCACGGATCGGCGTGCGAGAGTCGAACCGCATCCTCGGCGAACATGTGGTACGCGAGAACGACCTGCGTTCCGGAACGCTCCCCGAAGATACCATCGCAGTGGGCGATTACCAGATCGATCTGTGGAGTGACGACTCGCCAGAGGAAGCGGAAACAGCTGTCCCTGGGTACGGGATTCCCTATCGGGCGCTGGTTCCCAAAGATGTGGATGGGCTCCTCTTGGCGGGGAAGTGCATCAGCGGATCGCATATTGCGAATGGAGCCTATCGCGTCCAACCGATCGTGGCGAGCATAGGCCAGGCGGCTGGCGTCGCAGCGGCGCTATGCACCCGCGAGAAGTGGCAGCCGCGGGAAGCTGCCCCGGAAGCCGTCAGGAGTGTTCTTCTCGAAGATAAACAGCATCTTCAGCTTTCATTTGATAAAGGCTAATTGAGCCGGCCCCGAAGAGTGGGCTTCTTAGTTAAGCAGGTTTTGCAGCGGTCTGCATCTCGAAGGCGACGGGGGAGAGGCGCACCAGAGTCGAGTTCCATAGTCCCGTTAGGCGGTAGCCCGTGATTTCATGCGGCCGGAGCCCCCTAGCTCTCTTGTCACTCTCACTCTTCCTTACACCAACGATGCAGGGAGCATGCTCCTGCCCGATGGGACCAGGGGTGGACGGTTATGTTTTTGGCGCCAAGTCTCTCGAAACAGCGTAAACAGCTGACGATGGGATTTTCGTTCGGCAGGCTCAAAGCTCCATTGCGTTCACCCATGAAAGCAGGCGTTGGCGGGGTTCGGTGGGTGCGCGCTGCACTGGTAAATCCCGTAATTCAGGGTTCTCTGTGGGAGTGATATTGAGAGGTCGATTGCGCTGGGGAATGCTGCGTGTTAGAATCGCGCGAAGTGAGGAATGCGTCATGTACGAGTTAACGGTGGAGATGTCATTTTCGGCGGCTCATTCTATCGCGGGGCACCGTGGCCGCTGCGCCAACTTGCACGGGCATAATTACCGGGCCGTCATCACGGTAGCCGGGGAGCGCCTCAATGAGCAGGGCATGCTCATCGATTTCGGCGATCTCAAGGCGATCTGCGCTGAAATCATCACCCCTTTGGATCACTCCTATCTCAATGATTTGCCAGCTTTTGGCGAGGTCAATCCGACGGCGGAGGCGATTGCCGGGCACATCTACGATGCCGTCGAAATCGCTCTCTCAAGGGCGCACAAGGGCGTGCGCTTGTCCCATGTGAGGGTGTGCGAATCCGAGACGTCCTACGCCACGTATAGAGGTGAGACGTAATGGGCGCAATCGTGCTCCTCAGCGGGGGTCTGGACTCTGCCGTCAACCTGAAACGGGCGGTTGATGACACCGGTGTCGTCGTTGCGTTGACTTTCGACTACGGGCAGCGAGCGGCGTCGAAGGAAGCCGCTGCGGCTTCGCTCATGTGCCGACAGCTTGGAGTTCCCCATCAACTTATTAGCTTACCATGGCTGGCGGAGCTCTCCGGATCGAGTTTAGTCGATCGCGGATCCATAATTCCTCAGTTATCGCCAGGTGAGTTGGAGAGCGGCAAGGTCACCGATGGTGAAACGGCGCGCGCGGTATGGGTGCCAAACCGCAATGGCGTCTTCGTCAATATTGCTGCGGCATTTGCGGAGGGTATGGGGGCGGAGACGATAGTGGCGGGCTTCAACACCGAAGAGGCGGCGACCTTTCCAGACAACAGCGCCGAATATGTGGAGGCCGCGAACAAGGCGCTGGCGTGGTCGACGCTTAGGAAACCAATACTCCTGAGTTATACGCAAAAGCTAACTAAGGCGGAAATCGTGAAATTAGGACGGGGCATCGAAGCCCCTATTGTGAATATCTGGAGCTGCTATGAGGCTGGAGTTGACCTGTGCTGGCGGTGCGAGTCGTGCGCTCGTCTCTCTCGCGCGCTCAAGAGCGCGGGGCTGTGGGAGTGGTTTAATGTGAACAGGTTGGCCCCGTAACCCATAGAGAGGCATCGCCAATCATCGAAAAGGCTCCGGTCCTGGTGCTCAACTCAGAGAGAAACTGCCCACTCAGCACGATTCCCAGAACCGGAGCCAAACTTAGCGTCTCTTCTGTCCGTTCCACATGGCGGAAAGAACTTTCTCTCAACGGCATTTTATGATACACCATTTCGGGCTGTTACGAAACCTAAGGTTTGTGCTTACGCTTTCACTGTGCGAACCATTGGTGCAATTAACGCCTTTCTCTGCGGTTCGCTCCTTCGGTGTTCGTGGCTGGCGAACAGAATGATACCCTTTATTATCGGTCACGCAGAATATAGTCCGCGTAGATCGAATAGGCCTTTGGAATAAAGATAGCTACACTGAATGTGATGATCCCGCTTGACCGCTAGTCAAAGCGATGGCTATGATTTGGCGTAATCTCAACTGTGAAGGTCTATGAAACCACTCACACTAGTGCTGATGGCATGCGCCAGCGTTGTTCTCGGTGCACCTGCCTTCGGCGAAGAATTTAGCTCTGTCGTCGTCGTAGACGTTAGGGGGGCGGGCCTGGGAGAATATGTCCGAACGGCCTGCCTTCAGGGCATGGCGAATCGACGAGCGTCGGGGGAGCGCGTCTTTTTGTTGACGAAGGAGATGGACCGGGAGTGGCTCGACTACTGCCGGCGCCTGACGGTTTTCGAGACTCGATTCGTCGATTCGGACGAACTCTTCGATTTGCTTCGACCGGATGTCGAGGGGCAGGCTTTGTACGATCCCAAACTCGCTTACACGCTGGCAATGGCGATTACGGTGGCGGGAATCAGAGACCTCGTCGTGTCGGATGTCGACCTCGGCCTGCCAACCCTCTACGATTTCCGCGGCCGCTGGCATTCATCTGAGGAGGCGTATCAGTGGGCGATACACACGCTGCTGCCGGAGTGCCATGCTTCGCGCGCGGTTTTGCTTTCTGTCGATGCGCGCGGTCTTTGCGATTTTGCCGTTCAGCAACGAGCTTTCGTCTTCGCGCCACCAAGCTCACCAGACGACTCAAGCTTTCAGTCTGTTCTATTTCATCTCGCTCCCGGCACGATGATCTTTGGGCCAGCGGAATCTACCCTGTTGCCTGCGATTAGCGAGAACTCCCACTATTTGATTCCCAGTGCCAATGCGGCGAATCTCTCGTTTTTTTTCGGAATCGAAACTGGGCGGCGCTATTTTCAATATCTCGATTTCGTTGAGCCGACAGCGCCCAGATACCTCACTCTCATTTTCGATTGTTCGGACCTCGATTTTGCTCTGAACGAAATGCCGGCGCTATGGTACGGGCCGGAGCGCGGCCTGCTGCCTCTGGGTTGGGCCATACCGGGCGTGCTTCCGGATGTGGCTCCACCCGTGGCGCTGCAGTACTACGCGGACGCGTATTGGTCTGGGACGGACCAGTTTATCCTCGGAGCAAATGGCGCGGGAAAGATGAATCTGAGCGCCGCATCGACGGCGCATGCGTTGTTCCGAGCGACGAAGCGAGCCCGAAAGGCGCTGGACATTGATGCCACGTTGTACGCGGTTTCGGATGCAAACACACTCCCGAAGCAATTGACGCTGTTTGCGGCGGAGTCGGGTGTGCGCGGATTTTTCCTGACGGGAATCGCGGACGCTGCGCCTGTCTTATACCAGGGCGTTCCGGCGCTCGCCGCGCCGAGAATGGCCAGCGTGGCGGATGCCGTAACCTACCTCAATCGAATACCACTCGATCGGCGTTGCGCTGCGCTTGTGCTCGATCCTCGATCTCTAGGGCCCGCAGATGCTGCGCATATCGCGGAGCATGTCTCCGACCGTTATATCGTGATTTCTCCCGGTGATATGATAGAGCTGATGCGCGATATGAACCTGCCGTCCAATCCGGCTCCAGCCGACATTCGGGTTGCGTCTGTCGACTTTCCAGAAACCGCGAATCCGAATGCTCCGATCGGTATTGTATCGGCGATAGAACCATCGGATCGAATCTCTTCGGCCGTGCTCGTCTATCGGCCGGAGAATCATCCTATGTTGTTCGCGGAGCCGATGTCGAGGACGACCGAAGGGCATTATGTCGCCGAACTTCCTCCGATTCTTCAAGGGGGGGAGATGTCGATGCGCGTCCGGGCGCGAGACTCTATGGGAGGAACGACTTGGTCCCCCGCGTGGACGCTGTCAGTATCCCGAAGTGACTCTGACGCAGATGGTCTATCTGATGCAGAAGAGTCATATCTTCTGACGAATCCGGCGGTCCGGGACACCGACGGTGACGGTCTGAACGACAGCGATGATCCCGCTCCGCTGTACGTCGATAGGGCCCGGATTATGTACCTGGGTCCGGTGCGGCCGCCTAGCGACTTCCCGTATGTGATCGATGGGGGGGCAAGTACGGTTGAGGATGGCAGACGAAAAATCAGCCCAGGCACAACATGTCTCTATTGGCTTCCGATGCCTGAAATGGCGCCAGAAACGCCTCTCATCGTTTCTCTGGATGCATTCGGGATGGCGGAGATTACGGTCGAGTCATCGGCCGGGATTGTCCTCGATCGTTATGTCGGGGCGATCGATGGTTTTTGGGAGAGCGCTGTATTGGAATCATCGGAGGTTGTCGCCGGGGCATTTGTAAGGGTATCGTGTCCGGAGTCGGCCAGCCAGCCTGTGCTGCTACATGGTCTTTCGACGCTATCCCCGCCCAATGCGCCGTCTGTAATGCACATTATGCATAGCCCGGCATTCCCCGGTCCGGGGCAAGCGATTACTGTTACCGCGGTGGCGTTCTCGCCAATGCGAATTGACAAGGTCAGGCTCACGTGGCGCGTGAATGAGGGCGGCACGTTAAGCGCTCCGATGGAGAGTAGGCCCAATAGATCGCTCTACCGATTGCGTATTCCTTCGTTGGAAAACCGAGATGAGTTGGAGTATTGGATTGAGGTGGCGGACAGTGAGGGGAACGCTCTTGTCACTAAGCCTCGGCGCGTCGTGGTTGGGGGACGAGGCAGAGAAGTTATCACTATGCTTGCGCGGCGCGAGTTCCTCGGGGAATGGGCCGGGTCATCGGAATGGGGCGGGCGCGCGCGCGTTTCGCCGAAAGAAGGGGGCGAGGATAGTGGGCACGTTTATGTGCGCGGCGGGACCTACACCGTGTGGATTCTGGCCGGCGGAAGAGGCCAGCCTCTGGACGTTCATGTGCGGGGGCAAAAAGTCGGATCAATCGATCCGACGCTGCCAGATTCCTGGCAGAGGATTGGACGGATCCGGCTCGATAGTGGTCGACACGAGGTCTGGCTCGTTTCGCAGGCGGCCCCTGAAATTTTCGAGGGCGCGACTGCGCGCTACGTAGAAGTCATCCTCACGGTCGATTCGGCGTTCAAGCCGCCTGCGGGGCAGATTCTCGACGTCCACAACACGCTGACGCTACTCTCGCCACGACCGGAGGCGACGCTCTCCGACGTGGTGACGCTGGAGGCCACTGGCGCGGGGAACTTTGCAGGGGTGGAGTTCTCTCTCGACGGTGAGTCGCTACGCCGTGTATCGGGACCACCGTTTCGCTTTTCTGTCAACGTCAATCGGTTCCCAACAGGGCTGCATAACCTGAGAATCGAGGCTGTCGATCGAGCGGGACCAACGGGCTTGAGCATCGAGATACCGGTGACCATCGCACACTGAAACGCGTCCCTCCTCATCTCGCTTGTCTCGGGGCAAGAAGCCAACCTCTGGCACCCTTCCTTTTGTGGAATAAAACCTTGGCGTTCGACGCGGGACTTCTGGTTTTACGCTATCGCGGGGACCATTTATAGCATCGAGCGTCAAAGTGGATTTCCCCAGCGCAGTCGGTTTCTGCGTATGAGGAACGAACGGAATGAGTGCCGCATTGAGGGCTGCAAACGCGGTCGGTGGTTTCGGTCGAGGCCGTCGCGCGAATACGGTCGACATAGTGGGTTGCTCATTCTTCGAGCAGCCAAAACCTAAGGTATCATGCTATGTGAGCCAGATTGCCTGCATCGACCGGTGTGATATCTTCAACAGCACCTTTTCAAATGTAGCGCTTCCCCCCTCCCAAGTGACACGGATTGACTTCTTCCGGCCTGCGCCGGACGCAGCCGGGGCCGGCGTTGGCATTGGTTTGAGAGCGGTCAAGGCGGTTGTGCTGCGACGCGGCGGTTGCGTTTGGGTTAGAGTCCGAGGCGGGGCAAGGGGCAACGTTCAACATCCCTCTACTGCAGAAGAGAACGGTCAGGGAAGATGATGAAGCAATCGATTGGGATCGCCGAGATCCTCATTGTGGAGGACAGCGAGGATCATTTTGAACTGGTGAGGGATGCCCTTGAGGATTGGGGGGTTGCGAATTCGCTCCATCATGCTCCGACGATAGCCGCAGCGAGAGAACATCTGGCTGAATTGAAGGGGCTCGCGCAAGCGCTCCCGTGCATCATATTGCTCGATCTTCATCTTCCGGATGGGGATGGGCTCGAATTTCTGAACGAGATTCGGAAGGATGCCGTCCTCGCATTGATTCCAATAATCGTACTGACGTCGGTTGAAGACCCCGCAATCATAACCGCGGCATATCAGAATGGAGCCAACAGCTATATCGTCAAGCCGGTTCGGGCGTCCAACTTCCATCAAGTCGTAGGGCAGACCGGTTTGTATTGGGCTGTTGTCAACCATCGAGTGCCCCTCGCGGTGTCATAGTTTCATTATGAAAGCACAGAGAGAAGAAGAAACCAAGCAGGTCGATGGTCAAAGTCGCAAGGGCACTGAGCCTCTAACGGTTGCACTTGTGGAGGATAACCCCGATCACGCTCTCATAGCGGCGGAAGCGCTGGAGGAACGCGGCCACCGTGTCGTCCACTTCGATAAAGGTGCCGATATATTGATTGCGACCCAGACTCGGATCTGGGACGTTATCGTCCTCGATTATGTGCTTCCCGATAAAAGCGGTCTCGATCTCCTCGAGGAGCTTTCGGCGCTTGAGGATGTGCCCCCCATTGTTATGATTACGGCCAGCGGCAGCGAGGCGGTGGCGGTCGCCGCTCTCAAGAAGGGAGCAAGTGATTACGTCGTGAAGACCGGACGTCACGGGCCGGAGCTTTCCCGGGCGGTGGAGCTTGCCGCTGCTAAGCATCGCATGTCGGAGATGGCTCGGGCGCATCGCAAGGAGTTGGAGCATCAGGCTAAGACAGACGCTCTTACCGGTCTTCTCAATCGGCGAAGACTCGCCGACGAGCTCGGGATGGCGGCGCTTCGCGCCGCCCGGCGCGGCGAGCCCTATGCGGTCGTGATGATCGACTTGAACCATTTCAAGCAGATCAACGATAGGTGTGGTCATGTGACGGGAGATGCTGTGCTGGTCGAATTCGCTCAAATCCTTCGGGGTTGCTTCCGGAAGTATGACATACTGGCGCGTTACGGGGGGGATGAATTTGTAGTCATCATGCCGCGAGCGACTCAATCGTGCTTGGCCAGCCTGGTGGACCGAATCCGCCGGGGATTAGATCGGTCGGAGCTCATCGGGAAGTTGGATGTTGAGGTTTCCGCCAGTGTCGGGGTTGCCGATTCGAAGTCGGGGGGACCGGAGGACGTGCTCAAGGCAGCTGACCGCGCGATGTACAAGTATAAGAAACGGACGGGCTAGCGACTTGGGGCTTCTAACAAAACCCCGGGGTTTGTCGCTCTCGAACGGCAAGAACGGCGCACCGGCAAAGGGCTGACGGGGATCGGTGTGACCGCCCTATAACGACAGAGGGTTTCGGGGGTAGGCCCTCCGAAATGAAGGGCAGCTTCGACAGCAAGCCGCCTGAGACGACCAGGGCTATCGACGTAATCAATCCTATAATGTCATTGAGCAGGGCGCTCGTGATTGTCTCCCGACAAAGAGCAGATAAGCCATGTATCACTCTGCCCTTTTACGGTAGACATTAAAATGGGTAAGGGCGAGGTTAGATCGGCTCGGAATCGGGGGAAAGCGACTGATCGTATGGCGGTCGAAGGACGCCCCGTTCGGTCACGATACCGGCAATAAGCTCTGCCGGCGTCACGTCAAAGGCCGGGTTTAGAGCGGCGCAATGTCTGGGAGCCGTGGGATAGCCGCCACAGTTCCTAACCTCATTTGCCGCACGCTCTTCGATGGGAATTTCCGAGCCATTGGCGAGTGAGAAGTCAACGGTCGACATCGGAGCGACGACGTAGAACGGAATACCATGCTCGCGCGCCAAAATGGCCAGCTGATATGTGCCGATCTTGTTGGCCGTGTCCCCGTTTCGGGCGATTCGGTCGGCGCCGGTCATGACGAGGTCCACCATTCTCCGCCGCATGCAGACAGCGGCCATGCTATCGGTGATGAGTGTGGCCGGGATCTCGTCTTGCATCAGCTCCCACATGGTGAGGCGAGCGCCCTGAAGCAACGGGCGCGTCTCACAGGCGATCACCTGGATTCCCTTGCCAGTGGTGTGTGCAGCCCGAATCACGGCGAGAGCCGTACCTTCGCCCCCCGTTGCGAGGGATCCGGTATTGCAGATGGTAAGGACCGTCGCTCCTTCGGAGATGAGGTCCTCACCATGCTTGCCCATCAGCCGGCACGTTTCGGCATCTTCGCTGTGGATGGCGAGCGCCTCTTCCACAAGCGCTTCGGCGTCGGCTCCCGAGTTCGCCTTCTCCACCATCCGGTCGATCGCGTAGAAGAGGTTGCGTGCGGTCGGTCTGGTAGCCTGTAAAAGTTCAGCCGCGCGAGCAACCGCTTCTGCCGGCGTGCCGTTGCCATTGTGCGCGGCAAGGGCGAGTCCATAGGCCGCGGCGATGCCGATGAGAGGCGCTCCGCGAACTCGAAGCGCTCGAATTGCCTCAGCGACTTGCTCTACACGCTCGCAGCGAAGGTATGCTTCGGTGTGAGGCAGCCGAGTCTGGTCGAGTATGACAACATGGTTATCGGCCCATCGGATCGGTTGTATCGAATAAACTGCCATAACTGTGCTCTGCGTCTGGTCGCGGAAACGAATCCGAAAAACGAGTATAATCGTTTCATCGAAGTCTCGGGTCACCTGGCGACCGAGGGGCGCTATACGGATGCGAAGCTGTCCCAAATGTGGGACGCCGAACAGCACAAAGCGGACGATATGTTATCAGTGCCGAGCCTCGCTTAGGCCGGAATCCCCGAACATTGCTCCGAGCTCCCGGTGGGAGGCGCTGGAAACACACGCTCATGGCGAGGCAGGCGCAGCACCCCATAAGACACCAGATGTTAGTTCGGCTCGCGAGGTCCAGGGACCTGCTGTTCCCCCCAAAGCATCCCGCCGCGGCATTCTTGCGGTGCGTCATCCTATCTCGCATGTGCGCCGGATGGGACTGTTCTTTCGAGAACTGCATACGCTGACACGTTCTGGCGTCGCTATTGCCCCGGCATGTCGGGAATTAGAGCGCCACGCCCCAAGTTCGCTCCGATTTTTAGCTCGCGAGATGGCTTCGGTCGCTGAATCCGGAGAGCCCACCTCGACGGTCATGGAGACACACCAGAACCTTTTCTATCCCTGGCACGTTGGAGTTGTCCGAGCGGCCGAAACCGGTGGCTTTCTGCCGGAAGCATTCGATCAAATCGCCCATGCCTATGAAGTCGAGTGGGAAACCCGCACAGCGCTTCGACTTCGCCTGTTCTTCTACGGAGTATTCGGCACACCGGCCGTACTGTTCTCCCTCCCTCTCATATTGACGGTTGCGCAGCCGATTCCCGCTGAAGGATGGACGCCGGAATCGGTCGCCGGGACCATTTTCTACTACTTCAGGACGATCTCATTGCCAATTGCCGTTGGGTTGTTTGCATGCATTGTCATCTGGCAGATGCTCCAGACGACGGCATGGTTTCAGGAAGCGCAGCAGCGGATCGTCCTTCGCCTGCCGATTGTTGGCAGAATGGCTCGAGCGGCGGCGCTCCAACGCTACATGGCCATACTTGGTCTTATGCTGCGAGGTGGATTGCCGATAGCGGGGGCGGCAGAAGAGGCGGCGATGTCGGCTGGCAACGTCGTCCTGACGCCAAAACTCCTGGAGATCGTTCCAACCCTTCGCGAGGGAGTGCCGCTGTCGCAGTTGCTGAGGCAGACAGAGGCGTTTGACCCGGATACACTCAATATGGCGACGACGGGCGAAATGTCGGGGAGTCTGCCGGAAATGCTCGAAAGAGCGGCCGGCTACTATCGTGAGGAAAACGAGGCGAAGCGGAAGATGCTGCTCAAGGTAGCGGGAGTGACTTTTGGGGTGATTTGGCTCGCGCTGCTCGGAGCGCTGGCGCTTGTGGCTTTGCGGACGTACTTCGATTTCGCATTTCGGACCTATGATTGGATGATGGAGGGGATAGAGTGAAGCTTGATGTGGACGATATGTGTTTTGCCTGTGGGAAGCGAAATCCCATCGGGTTGAAGTTGGATTTTTGGTTCGAAGACGAAAATTATGTGACCGAGTTCGAGGTGAAGCCAGAGCATCAAGGCTGGACGGGAATCGTCCACGGCGGGCTACTGGCGACGGCTCTCGATGAGACGATGGCTCGCTTGTTATGGGAGAAGGATCTCAACGCGATCACGGGAAGGATCAACGTTCGATATCACAGGCCGGTGAAGATCGGTGAGAGGGTTCGGGTGCGGGCGCGACTTACGAAACAGCGCTCACGACTG
>Ga0180434_10005876_pt1 | contig 14277 bp, 13 predicted proteins | sample SS_ome_7_FD_132453 | JGI IMG/M metagenome (GOLD analysis project Ga0180434, IMG submission 132453) | Hypersaline lake sediment archaeal communities from the Salton Sea, California, USA - SS_1_D_2 metaG | ecosystem: Environmental > Aquatic > Non-marine Saline and Alkaline > Hypersaline >... | reverse complement strand
GAGCGGGTCATCATCCTGAATATCGTGATTCAGCGGCACTTCGAGCCCGGGTCGGGGATCTTCGACCTCGGCCCCGTCATCGACGACGCGATCGCGTATCTCACCGCGCTCGAGAGCTTTCCACTCGTGGACGCAGCCATTCTCGAAGGCATGACCACCACCGAGTTGAACGACGTGTTCGAGTGCGGCGGGGCGATCGCCGTCGAGGGTCTGGCCGGCTCGGTCGCGTCAGCAGCGGTCGTTACGGTCACGAACACGGCCAACGCGGACACGGCGACGGTAACGGCCGGCGCCGACGGCTCATGGCAGGTTGCCGTGCGCGGCAACTCGGGTGACACGATTGAGTTCGCCGGCGACGACGGCACGGCGGGCGAGGTCGTAGTTCCGTAGGGCGCGGGCCGGCGCGTCGGGCGGCCTGACCGTTGCCAGGGTGGTAGGCAGTTACCCGGTTGCCCGGGAAAGGGACCTCCCCGGTCGTCAGGAAGTCAAGACCGGCGCGGCACAGTTCTCAACAGGCACGGGCAGGCGAGTCAGCGGCGTGGCCCGGCGAGCCACGCAGCGCCGTTCAGCCCCCTTTGGGTTTCGGCGCCCTGAGCATCAGGCCGAGGGCGGCGGCGACCAGGCAGGCGACGCCCGCGATGATGAAGGGCGTCTGCCAGGCGTCGGCGCTGACCGTGGACAGGTAGTCGCTCGCCTGCCCGGAGGCTTCCACCGCCCGGGCGACCGCGGCCTTGGCGACGTCCTTGTAATAGCCGGCCGCGTAGGGTCCGGCGATGCCGGCGATGCCGTAGGCCAGGAAGACGAACGGGTAGTTGGTGCCGACGCGCTTGTTGCCGAAGAAGTCGGCGGTGGCGGCCGGGAACAGGGCGAAGTTGCCGCCGAAGTTGAACCCGATCACGCAGGCCGCGATGATCAGTCCGAGCGCGCTAGTGCCGATGTGGAAGAACGCCAGCATGATGATGCCCTGGATCAGGCACATCAGGAAGAGGGCGGCCTTGCGGCCGATCTTGTCGGAGACGGTACCCCAGACGATGCGGCCCAGGCCGTTGAGAATCGCGTACCAGGCCATGGCGGTGCCGGCGATGGCGCCGGCCCACTGCGTGAAAAGCTCCTTCTGATCGACGTTCGGACTGTCGAGCGTCAGGCCGTCCTCGGCGAGCGTCGCAGCGACGCCCGCGCGGGCCAGGTCGGGCTGATTCACCAGCAGGCTGTCGATGCCGAACAGACGGATGCAGTAGATGACCATCAGCCCGGCGAGGGCGGAGCCGACAAACATCAACAGCAGACCCCAATACTGGGGCGTCTTGAGCATCTGGCCGACGTTGAGGTCGACGCCGCCGGTGGCTTGGGCGGCGGTGCTGCCGATGGCGGGCGGGCTCCAGCCGGCCGGTTTCCAGCCGGTCGGCGGGTTGACCATCACGATGCTGCCCAGCACCACCATCACCAGAAACGCGATCCCGTAGATCACGAACACGCTTTGCACGCCCGGCAAGCCGAAGACGTTCGTCGTGTTGAGCAGGCCGCCGAACCAACTGCCGGCGAGCTTGACCCAGATGGTGGCGCCGAAGCCGAAGCCGGCGACGGCGAGGCCCGTGATCATGCCCTTCTTGTCGGGGAACCACTTGACGCAGACGGCGATGGGGACGACGTATGCGAGGCCGATGCCCGCTCCTCCGACCAGCCCGATCAGAACGAACTGGAGCAGGAAGTTCGAGCCCAGGAAGCCGGCCAGGACGTAACCGGCGCCGAGCACGATTCCGCCCACGATCGCGACGATCCGCGGCCCGGAGCGGGCCTGCCAGCGACCGGCAAACAGCATCACGAACGCGAAGGCGGCCAGGCCGGCGGAGAAGACCGCGGCGGTCTGCTTGTTGGAGAACTCGTAGCCGCCGCCTTCCAGCTCGAGTTTCTTGGTGAACACGCTCCAGGCGTAGATGGCACCCAGGGCCAACTGGATCAGGATGGCGCCGACCACCACCAGCCAGCGGTTCATGACCGGTCTATCGATTGCAGCGGCGCCGGCAGCTTGGTCGCCCATGTCTGTTCCTTTGCGGTGTGCGGGGATTGAGAAACGGGTTGAGGAGAGCGTGCGCGGACGCTCTCCTCAACCGGAAGAACTCTGGGCACGCTAGGTGGTCGGCCGGTTTGCGATCAGGTTCTCGACCACCGTCGGGTCGGCCAGGGTCGAGGTATCCCCGACCTGATCGGGCTGGTTCTCGGCGATCTTGCGGAGGATTCTTCGCATGATCTTGCCGGAGCGCGTCTTCGGCAGACCGGGGGCCCAGTGGATGACGTCAGGGGTGGCGATCGGGCCAATCTCCTTGCGCACGTGCTTGGCGAGCTCCTTCTTGAGCTCGTCGGTGTATTCCCGTCCGGCGATCAGGGTGACGTAGGCATAAATGCCCTGGCCCTTGATCTGATGCGGGAAGCCGACCACCGCCGCCTCGGCCACCGCCTCGTGCGCGACGAGGGCGCTCTCGACCTCGGCGGTTCCCATGCGGTGCCCGGAGACGTTGATGACATCGTCCACGCGGCCGGTGATCCAGTGGTAGCCGTCCTCATCGCGTCGGCAGCCGTCGCCGGTGAAGTAGAGCCCGGGATAGGTTGAGAAGTAGGTTTCCTTGAAGCGTTTGTGCTGGCCGTAGACGGTTCGCATGATGCCCGGCCAGGGCTCCTCGATGCACAGGACGCCGGAGCCAGGTCCGGTGATCTCCTTGCCCTCGGGCTCGAGCAGCTTGGGCTTGACGCCGAAGAACGGCAGCGTGGCCGACCCGGGCTTGGTGGGTATCGCGCCGGGGAGCGGGGTGATCAGGATGCCGCCGGTCTCGGTCTGCCACCAGGTGTCGACGATCGGGCATCTCTCGCGGCCGACGTTCTTGTGATACCACATCCAGGCTTCGGGGTTGATCGGCTCGCCGACGGTTCCGAGCAGCCGCAGGCTGGACAGGTCGCGTTTGAGCACGTGGTCTTCGCCTTCGCGCATCAGGGCCCGGATGGCGGTCGGGGCGGTGTAGAACTGGTTGACTTTGTACTTGTCGACGACGTCCCAGAAGCGGCCGGCATCGGGATAGGTCGGGATGCCCTCGAACATGACCGTGGTGGCGCCGTTGCAGAGCGGGCCGTAGACGATGTAAGAATGGCCGGTGACCCAGCCGATGTCGGCAGTACACCAGAAGACGTCGCCGTCGTGGTAGTCGAAGACGTACTTGTGGGTTACGGCGGTGAACACCATGTAGCCGCCGATGGTATGGAGGACGCCCTTGGGCTTCCCGGTCGAGCCGGAGGTGTAGAGGATGAAGAGCGGGTCTTCCGAGTCCATCCACTCGCAGTCGCACTGGGGCGCGGCGTCGGCCATCTCCTCATGCCACCAGTGATCGCGACCGCTCTTCATCTCGACCGGGAGCTGCGCGCCGACGCGCTGGTAGACGATGCAGGTCTTGACGTTGACGCCTTCCTTAGCGGCGAGGTTCATCGCGTCGTCGGCGTTGGCCTTGAGCGTGACGGCCTTGGAGCCGCGATAGACGCCATCGGTGGTGACCAGGAATTCGCAGGTCGAGTCGACGATCCGGTCGGCCAGCGAGTCCGGGCTGAACCCGCCGAACACGATCGAGTGGATCGCGCCGATCCGGGCGCAGGCCAGCATGGCGATGGCCAGCTCTTTGACCATCGGCATGTAGATCGAGACGCGGTCACCCTTCTTGACGCCGTACTTCTTGAGCACGTTCGCGAATTTGCAGACCTGGGCGTGCAGCTCGCGATAAGTGAGCCGGGCGTCCTCGCCGGGGGAGTTGCCCTCCCAGATGATCGCGGTCTGGTCGCCGCGCTGCTCGAGGTGGCGGTCCAGGCAGTTGTACGTGATATTGGTTTTGGCTCCGAGGAAGTACTTGATCGAGATGGTGTCCTTGAAGTCGTACTCGCGGACCTTGTGCCACCTCTCTTTCCAGTAGAAGCCGTTGGCGATTTCGCTCCAGAAATTTTCGGGGTCGTCGATCGAGCGTTGATACATCCGCTTGTACTCGTCCATCGACTTGATATACGCGCGTGCGCGGGTCTCGTTCGAGGGCTCGAATACCTGTTCCTTTGCTACTACGTCAGCCATGCTGGTCTCCTGTTATATTGCTGTCGCTACTGCAGTGTCGCCAGACGCCGGCCCCTGTCGACGCGGCTAGACTGGCACGCGTCCGCGACTACCGCCCTATGGATTCTGCACGCCCCACTGCGGTGCGACCCATGGATCGATCACGCGCTTCTCTCCACCCAGTCCCGGCCGCCGCGGATCCGGTCGGGTCTTGCGGCCCGTTGGCGGACCGTGAGTCTCGCAACCACCCCGGTCATGGAGAGTGCGGAGCCGGCCTCGGCCCTGACTGGGGCAAGTCCACCGCGGTTCAGGCCGCCAGCGGCTGGGCCGACCTCCTCCCCGTTCCGAACACAGCCAGCCGGCGGCCGCGGTCCGAGCGGTTTCTGGCCTGGCTACCGAAGCGGGCGGCTGTGTCCGCGAGCATTTCAGTAACCCAATAGCGTACCAGCGGTGCCCGAGCCATGCAACCCGCCCGCGTCAGCATCAGGAATCGCCTGCGGGATCGTCGGGGGATGAGTCCAAATACTGGCTGCTAGCGGCGGCGAGAACAGGCATGGAAGCTGGACTCACCCTGATCTGTAGAAAAGGCTGCCGAGGCTGTCATCCCGACGACCGCAGGGCGGAGGGATCTTTCCGCGAGGCTGAGCAACGCTCGGTTGCGGGGCTCGGTTCCTCGTCGCGGCGCTGCTCGGAATGACACCCGCAGAGCCCGTTTCTGCAGAGCATAGTTACCCCCTTCAAGCTACCCCTTTAACCCGGCTAGCGGCAGTTCAGAGTGATCGAGCCGTTCGAGGTGCGGGCGGAGATGCGGCCTTCGCCGCCGCCGTTCATTTCCGCCTCGAACGAGCGCTTGGACCAGCGCACGCGGGTCAGCGAGATACCATCCAAGTCGGTGGATACGCGGCCGTTGCTGCTATGGATGTCCAACGTACCCTGCAGGTTCGGGGGCAGGTCGGCGGTAATCGAACCGTTGGAGGTTCTCAGGACAACCTCGCCAGCAGGCGGTGGAGTTGCGCTCACGTCGATGCTGCCGTTAGATGTGGTGGCCCAGACGCTGCCATTGGCCTTGCGAACGCGGATGCGGCCGTTTGACGTGGTCAGCTGACAATTGCCGTCGACGGTGTCCGCGATCAGGCGGCCGTTGCTGGTGTTGGCTTGGAGGTCGCCGGTGATGGACACGGCGTGAACGCGCCCGTTGCTGGTGGACGCATCGACGCGTCCGTCAACCTGTTCCACGGTGATCGCGCCGTTGTTGGTTCGCAGCAGGGCCGTATCCCTCGCTCGACGGACGTGGATGTGTCCGTTGTCGGTTGCGATGTCCGCGGCGCAGGGTTGCGGGACGTGGATATCGAAGCTGGCCCCGATGGACTTGTGCCGGAGCAAATCCGGGGCGTCGAGCTCGACCGCAAGCGTGGTCGGATCGGCCTGGTCGGGCTCGGCGACGATTGTCAGTTGGTCGAGGTTATCCTGGGCCTCGGCCCAGGTAAGGCCGCCGGCCCGTTTGACGCCGCTGATGCGGATGCCTTCGCCCTCGTCGGTGAGGAGTTCGACGTGTCCGTTGTGGGTCCGGACGACGACGCGCTGGTAATCGTTCCAGGGGACGTCGAGGGCGAAGCGTTCGGAGACTCGAACCAAGGTTGAACCGCAGCCCGGGGCTGCGATTACGATCAAGGCCAGACCCGAGATCAAGACCGATCGTCGCATGTCGCTCTCCTTTTGAGCCGCGCGTCGGCGCGCCTGCAAGCTACGGTACCTGTACGAACCCCCACCTGGAAGGGGGGCAGGCACGCCCGCGCCGAACTTGATAGCGCTCGCCTTGTATGTGCTTGTATTCGCAGACACGCCGGCGATCTTCAGGTTGGGCGCAAAAATGGGGCTCGGCGTGTGCCGAGCCTCGGTGTTGCCGGTTCGCCTGTGCCGCGGCTGCGGGCGGCTTACTTGATCTCGACGGTCGCGCCGGCGGTTTCGAGCTCGCTTCTCCACTTCTCGGCGTCTTCCTTGCTGACGCCTTCGAGCAGCGGCTTGGGGGCGTCGTCGACTAGGGCCTTGGCTTCCTTGAGGCCGAGGTCGCTGCGAGCGGCGCGGACCACCTTGATCACCTGGAGCTTCTTGTCACCGGCGGACTTGATGATCACGTCGAACTCGGTTTTCTCCTCGGCGGCGGCGGCGGCGCCGGCGCCCTCGGCCGGACCGGCGACCATAACGGCCCCGCCGGCGGCGGGCTCGATGTTGTAGGTTTCCTTGAGGTAGTCGGTCAGTTCTCTGGCCTGGATCAAGGTGAGGCCGGCGATCTTGTCGCCAATCTTCTTGATGTCGGCGGCGTATTCCTTGGTCGCGGTTGCTTCTTCGGACATGTTGTTGAACTCCGTGTTAACGTTTTCGATCGCCCTGATAGCCGAAACCCCGGTGGTTTCGTTTAATCCGCGAGGCGGAGCAGTCAGGGACGTATCGGAACATACCTATCAGCTATCAGCCTTCAGCTATCCGGCTCCAGACACAGGACATTAGCTATTGGCAATTAGCCATTAGCCATTCCACCTCAGGCCGACCTAGCCTTGATCTCCTCGCCGGCTTCGAGCCGCTCGATCAGTGCCTTGAGACAGCCGGCGATAGTGCCGCCGGGAGCGTCGATTGCGGCGGCGAGGTTGGCGCCGGGCGAGAGGATGATCGCGGCCACCCTGGCCTGGAGGTCGCCTTTGGTGGGCATTTTCGCGAGGCCGGCGACGCGGGCTTCGTCGAGCCACTCGCCTTCGAGCACGGCCCCTTTCAGCTTGATGCCCTTGGCCTTGGGCAGCCACTGTTCGATCAACTTGGCGACGTCGATCAGCGAGTCGCCGCCGGTGATGATCGTAGCGGGACCGACCAGCGCGTCGGCCAGTGGCTTGAGCGGTCCGTCGCCGATGGCGCGCCTGAAGAGCGAGTTCTTCACGACCTCGAGGCGCATGTGTTTGGCGCGGAGCTCGCCGCGCAACTGGTTGGTGGTGACGCCGTCGACGCCGATGACTTCCAGCCACAGCGCGCTCTCGAGCTGCCCGTAGCGTGATCGCAGCTCTTTGGCGATCATGTCTTTGACCAGTCTGCTCATAATCGTTACTCCAGAGTGCCGGCGGCGGAGACCTGGACGGTGACCGAGGGGGTCATCGTTCCGCTGATACACACGCGCTTGAGATACTGCCCGCGGGCCGTGGCCGGTTTCATTCGGCGAATGTGATCGACAAACGCGACGATGTTTTCCTTGAGGTCCTGGTCGGTGAAGGTGAGCTTGCCGACCAGGGCGTGGACGTTTCCGCCGGCATCGTTGCGGAATTCGAGCTTTCCGGCGCTGAATTCCTTGACGGCGTTGAGGATTTCGGGGGTGACCGTGCCGCTCTTGGGCGAGGGCATTTTGCCCTGCGGGCCGAGCAGGCGGCCGAGCTTGCCGACCTTACCCATCATCGACGGATGGGCGACGGCGACATCGAAGTCGAGCCAGCCGTCCTGGATCTTCTGGACGAGTTCGTCACCGCCGGCTTCGACCGCGCCGGCTTCCTTGGCAGGCTCGACGTCGTTCTCGCCGCAGAAGGCGATCACGCGTTTGCTGGCGCCGATGCCCTTGGGCAGGCTGACCGAGCCGCGGATCATCTGGTCGGCCTGCTTGGGGTTGATGCCCAGGTGGCAAACCAGATCGACCGACTGCTCGAACTTGGTTTTGGAAAAGGCCTTGACCTGCTTGATGGCCTGGTCGAGGGGGACGGATTCTTTGGGTTGTTTCTTGGCGTCTTTCTGATAACGCTTGCTGCGAAATCGCATCGCAAAAGCTCCCACTAGAACTTGGCCCGTGGTGCGGCCGTCGGGTTGTCAAAAGCGGGTGGTGCGGGGTTCTGGCCCGCGTTTCCACCGGCGGGGCGCCGGTGCCACCCATTCCATCAGTCGACGATGTCGATGCCCATCGCCTGGGCGGTGCCTTCGATGATTCTGGCGGCGGCGTCGAGGTCGAAGGCGTTGAGGTCCTGGAGCTTCGTCTGGGCGATCTTGCGGATTTCGGCCCGCGGGATCTGGCCGACCTTGTCGGTGTTCGGAATCCCGGAGCCCTTCTCGACGATCGCCAGGGCAGGGTCGAGCGGTTTGGCGGCTCGCCTGATCAGCTCGGCGGCCGGCGGACTCTTGACCACGAAGTCGAAGGACTTGTCCTTGTAGACGGTAATTAACGCCGGGCAGGTGATCCCGTCCATGTTCTTGGTGCGTTCGTTGAACTGCGAGACGAACTGGCCGATGTTGACCCCGTGCTGCCCGAGCGCAGGACCGACCGGGGGGGCGGGGGTGGCCTTGCCGCCGGGGGCCTGCACCTTGATTTTCGCGATTACCTGTTTGGCCATGCTAAAGCTGTTCCACTTGCCAGTATTCGATTTCGATCGGCGTGGCGCGGCCGAAGATGGTCACGATCACGCGCACGGTTCCCTTCTGCGTGTTGATCTCGTCGACGGAGCCTTCGAAGTTCTCGAAGGGGCCCTCGCGGACCTTCACGCGGTCTCCCTGTTTGAAGCTCAAGTTCGCCAGCGCGGGCGAGTCTTCCGGGACGAGCGTGGCGGCGAGCATCTTTTCGACATCGTGCATCGGCATGGGGGAGGGTTTGCCGGCCGAGCCGATGAAATCGCCGACGCCGGTGGTTTCCTTGATGAGGAACCAGACGTCTTCCGGGATGCTGCCGTCGGGTTCGGTGGCCATCTCGACGAAGACGTAGCCGGGGTAGAGCTTGCGCTGATAGACGCGGGCGGTGCCGCCGCGCATGCGTTTTTCTTTCTGGGTTGGGACCAGGATGCGGCCGACGCGCTCTTCGAGCTGCTCGATTTTGACTTTGCGCTCGAGGGCGCTGCGCACCTGGCCTTCGCGGTTGGAGGCGACGCGGAGGACGTACCAGCCCATCCCCTCGCGGACGAGCTCCATCTCGGGCTGCTCGGTGGCGGGCGCCTTATGGTCGCTGCGCGCGGAGCTCTTGGGCTCGGCCGCGGCCGGTTCATCCGCGGACGGGACGGTGTCCGGCGTCGATTCCGACGGGGTTGCCGGCTCGGTGTCGGGCTCGTTCGCTCCGGTTTTGGGCAGTTCCTCGGTCGCCATAGCTGTCACTCAGTCTCGGGCCCCCCAAAGAGGCTCGCGAGCATGCCGATTCGCAGCACGCCGATGCTTTCGAACACGAACATGAAGAAGATGTTGACGGCGAACAGGATCAGGCCCAGCCCGATCACGGTAGCGATCACGACCCTGGTGGCGCCCAGCACCTCGCGTCGGGTTGACCAGTTGACCTTCTTCATCTCGCTTTCGGTGGCGATCATGAAGTCGACCACGGTGTGACTCTGTCGCGACAGGGAAAAGGTCCCATAGCCGAGGAGCACGAGAAACGCCACGGGAACCAGGTACTGCACCCACTCGTTCTGCACGCGGGCGAGTTGCTCGTAAAAGAAGTTGGCAAAGCCGAGCACGAGGATGGCAATGCCGATGGCGCTGCCCCAGCGCACGTAGGGACCCTGCCCGGGCTTGTAGACGCGCATTCCAGCGCCGCGCGCTGCGCGCGTGGGCAGGCCGCCGGCCGGAGTCGGCGCAGGCTGGCGGCTGCCTCTGCCGCTACGGTCCCGATCGGCCGACTTGTCCATCACATTTTCCCTTTAAGGTCGTTTTGGCCGTCGCCTGGCCCGCGGCACGTACCGGGGCGGATTCCATCGGCGGTTTTGGGCCCGACCGGAGTCAGAGTACCAGGAGCGGAGGGACTCGAACCCCCAACCGCCGGTTTTGGAAACCGGTGCTCTGCCAAATTGAGCTACGCTCCTAGCGCGCCTATTTGCGCTTGATCTTGTGCTCGGTGCGACGGCGCAGCCGGGGGCTGTACTTCTTGAGCTTGAGCTTGGGCACGCCGCCCATCACGTTGACGGTGGTCCGGTAGTTCAGGTCACCGGTCTCGGTGCACTGCAGCCAGACCCACTCGCGCTTCTGTCCTTTCTTGGCCATCCGTCACTCTCCGGCAAGTGTCGAGACGATCGGCGGTCGGGCCCGCGAACGAACCCGACCTGCCGGATGCTGATCTCGAGCCGGTTGAGACAAGACTACTCGAGAATTTTCGTGACCACGCCGGACCCGACCGTGCGGCCGCCCTCGCGGATCGCGAAGCGCAGGCCCTCTTCCATGGCGATCGGGTTGATGATCTCGACCAACATCTGGATATTGTCACCCGGCATGCACATATCGGCCTTGCCGCCATCGCGGGCCTGCAGTTCCTTTACGGCCCCGGTCACGTCGGTGGTCCGGAAGTAGAACTGCGGGCGGTAGTTGGGGAAGAAAGGCGTGTGTCGGCCACCCTCTTCCTTGGTCAGCACGTATACCTCGCCGAGGAACTTGGTATGCGGGGTGATCGAGCCGGGCTTGGCGAGCACCTGCCCGCGCTCGAGCTCCTTCTTCTCGACGCCCCGCAGCAGGCAGCCGACATTGTCACCGGCGATGCCGGACTCGAGGGTCTTGTTGAACATCTCGACGCCGGTGACGATGGTCTTGCGGCCGGGCTCGGCATGGAGGCCGATCACCTCGACCTCGTCCCCGACCTTGACGATGCCGCGCTCGATCCGGCCGGTGCCGACGGTCCCGCGGCCCTTGATGCTGAAGACGTCCTCGACCGGCATCAGGAAGGGCTTGTCCTGGTCGCGGATCGGCTCGGGGATGTCTTTGTCGAGGGCGTCCATCAGCTCGATGATCGGCTTGTAGCCTTCCTCGTTCTTGTCGAAGGCGGCCTGGAGGCAGTCGGTGGCCGCCCCCTTGATGAAGGTGATGTTCTCGCCGTCGAACTCGTACTTGCTGAGCAGCTCGCGGACCTCCATCTCGACCAGCTCGAGCAGCTCGGGGTCGTCGACCAGATCGGTCTTGTTGAGGAAGACGATCAGGGCCGGCACGTTCACCTGACGGGCCAGCAGGACGTGCTCGCGGGTCTGCGGCATCGGACCGTCCGCGGCGCTGACCACCAGGATCGCTCCATCCATCTGGGCGGCTCCGGTGATCATGTTCTTGACGTAGTCGGCGTGGCCGGGACAGTCGATGTGGGCAAAGTGCCGGTTGTCCGACTCGTACTCCACGTGCGCCGTGGCGATGGTCAGGATCTTGGTCGAGTCCCGGCGACCGTCTTTCTCGGAAGCCTTGGCGATGTCGTCATAGGACTTGTACTTCGCCAGGCCGCGCGCTGCCTGCACGGCGGTGATTGCCGCCGTCAGCCTGGTCTTCCCATGGTCGACGTGGCCGATCGTGCCAACGTTCACGTGGGGTTTGGTTCGTTCAAATACAGCCTTGGCCATACGAATTCTCCACTTCCGTCAGCCCCGGGTTGCCCCCGGGGGGCCGCACTACCGGCCATTGTCCACTCGCTTACGCCCGTTCCTCACGAATCCCACAAGGCCTTCCGCAGCACGAAGACAGCTGCTGATGGGGGTTGAACCCATGACCTCCTCCTTACCAAGGAGGCGCTCTACCACTGAGCTACAGCAGCAGGCGGTCGGCGACAAAATCCCCGCCGACCCGTAGACGTACGCGGACTGTCCGGCAAAACCGGATTCAGCATTGTACGGTTGCCGCGGCGCTTGTCAAAAGGAAAAATCGGTGGTCAAGCCCCCCTGCTGGGCATTATGCTCTAGCGACGGGCAGGGCTTGCGCGAGGCCGAAGTTCGCCACCGGAGCCGGGTTATGGGCGCGAGCCACGTGGCTTCGGGTCGATCCGTCGGTCTGTACCTGCAGGCGGTCGGAGCAGAGCGAGACGCGTCTCCGGTGACGCTGGGCCGACATGCACAAGGACCGGTTGTCGCAAAGGCGAGCCGCAGGGTTCCGGGTGCACCTCGTGATTCGCGCGCTGCCGCAGGTGTGGGATCGAGCCGGCCGCTGCCGATGGTCCCTCGGGGAGCGCTGACTGGCCGCCAAAGTTGAAGAGGGCATGTGTAAGTGTTGTTTAAATAGACAGTTACAGGACTCGGGTTCCCGACAGGTCGATGTAGTCCGTGAGGAGACGCGAACGATGCTCAAGCCTCGAGTTCTGAAGCGGATCGCCGAACTTGGCCTCACGGCTCTGATCGTGCTATCGACGCCGCTGATGGGCTGTGACGGGCGTAGCGCCGCCGGCACGGCGGGACCGCGCCCGAACATCGTCTTTATACTGGTCGACACGCTGCGTGCGGATCGACTGGGATGCCACGGGCATTCCGGGGGGCTCAGTCCGATGATGGACGAGCTGGCGCGCCAGGGCGTGTTGTTCGAGCGGGCAATCGCAACCTCTTCATGGACGCTGCCGTCGGTTGCGTCGTATTTCTGTGGCTACTACCCGACGGTTCACAAGGTGACCAGCTACCGCGAGGCGGTACAGATGTCGCAGGGCGCCGCCGGCACGGTGCGGTACTTCGGCGACGAGTTCACCACGCTGGCGGAAGTGTTGCAGGCCAACGGCTACCTCACGGCGGGCTTCTCGGCGAATCCGTTTATCACGCAGAAGCTCGGCTTCGCTCAGGGTTTCGAGCACTTTGACGCCAGCTTCGCCGCCAATGAAACGCACGGCAACGTGGTCAACGCCGCGGCGCTCAAATGGCTGGCGCAGCGCGACAAATCGAAGCCATTCTTCCTGTACCTGCACTACATGGACGTGCACGACCCATACAAGGCCAGCGACAAATACGTCGAGCCCCTGGTGACCGCGGTCGAAAAGATGGCCAATAAGACGCCGCTGACCGAGGACGAGATGAAGCGGCACAAGAACTACTTCACCAAGTCGGCCGTGGCCTACCGGGGCGTGCCGCGACACATGAGGCTCTTCCGTTACGTCGAGTACTGGCGGGCACGCTATGACGCCGGAGTCCCGCAGGTAGACCAGTATCTGAACGAACTGCGTGCCAAGTTGCAGGAGATGGAGCTTTGGGATGACGCCTACGTCATCCTGACGGCCGATCATGGCGAATCGCTAGGCGAGCACAAGCTGTGGGCGCACGGCTTGAGCGCGCACCAGGATCAATTGCACGTTCCACTGATCCTGCGCTGGCCGGGCAAGCTGCCCGCGGGCAAGCGGCTGCCGCAGACCGTCCGTCTGTTCGACATCATGCCCACCTTGCTGGCGCAGCTTCAAATCGACGTGGAGGAGGATCTGCAAGCGGAGTCATTGTTGGGACTGATCCATAGTGGGGCGCCGCCACCGCTCGCGGCGTTTGCCGAGGCGGTCAAGAAGCGCCCGGGGGAGAAGGCGCTCGTGTTGGGCCAGTGGAAGCTGCTGGCATACACGGATGAGAATCGCTACGAGCTGTACAACCTCGACGATGACCCGACCGAACAACGGAACCTCGCCGCAGAGTATCCCCAGCGTACGGGCGAGCTGAGGCGACTGCTGGATAAGCAGATCGAGGAGAACGACGCGCTGGGCGCGGGGGTTACGGTTCAGGAAGCCGTCATGACACCGGCGGAGTTCGAACGTCTTCGCGCACTGGGCTACGTAGGCCAGGGGGGCGAGGAGGGCAACGAGACCGAAACCGGCGCCGAGCCGAGGATCGAGGAGCCGCCAGAGCCTTGACGGGCTCGATCGAGATGCGAAGGCGCGCTCGGGGTGTTGAATGGAATCACGGGTACTGGGCGGAGGAGTGAGTATTCCCGCCTATCGAGCGAATAAAGGTGTGCGCATAACGTCTGTTCTCAGGACCGAGACTGTTGCCTCGGTCTTTGAGTATAGGGGCTGAGAGCGAGCGCTCAGCCCGGTCGCGATCAGATGGGGCGAGATGCGGGGAGACGAGAGCCGATGAACGAGACCAAGAAGATGAGCTTCAGCGGGCGGGGGTTTGTGTCGGTGGCGACGACGCTGGGGTTTGTGGCGCTGGTGATTACCGGCGTCGTGCTGTACCTGAAGCCGGTCGGGCGGATCGCGAACTGGACCGGCTGGCGTCTGCTCGGGTTGACCAAGGAACAATGGGAGGCGCTGCACATCTGTTTCGGCGCGGGGTTTCTGGTGGCGGTCGGGTTTCACATTTACCTGAACTGGCGTCCGCTGCTGAACTACTTCAAGAGTCGGCTGACGCGTCGTTTCGCACTGCGCGGTGACTGGATGCTGGCACTGGTGCTGTTTGGGGTGGTTTGGGTTGGTACGTTAGCAGCCCGTTGAAAAACTACTTGACCGGCATGATATGGTAATGGCATCAGGGTGGACGGATGAAGTGATGGCAAGGAGG
>Ga0180434_10005874_pt1 | contig 14280 bp, 13 predicted proteins | sample SS_ome_7_FD_132453 | JGI IMG/M metagenome (GOLD analysis project Ga0180434, IMG submission 132453) | Hypersaline lake sediment archaeal communities from the Salton Sea, California, USA - SS_1_D_2 metaG | ecosystem: Environmental > Aquatic > Non-marine Saline and Alkaline > Hypersaline >... | reverse complement strand
GCCCAGGATGGACGCGGGGGACGTGATCCTGCAGCGCGCGGCGGCGATCGAGCCGGACGAGACGGCGGGGATGCTCTCGGAGCGGCTGGCGCGCGAAGGGGCCGATCTGGTGCTGGAGACGCTGGATCGCGTGGCGAGCGGCAGCGCGCCCCGCATCGCCCAGGACGAGGCGGAGGCGACCTACGCGCCGGCCCTGGAGCGCGAGGAGGCCCGGATCAACTGGGCGCAGCCGGCCCGGGACCTGCACAACCTGATCCGCGGGGCCAACCCCAAGCCGGGAGCCTTCACCGGCTACCGCGGACGGACGCTGAAGGTCTGGGAGAGCCAGGAGGCGAAAAATGGGGCGATACGGGGAGGAAGACCCGGCGAAATCGTGGAAATCGCCGACAACGGAGTCATGGTGCAGACGGGGGACGGGGGCCTCTGTCTGAGGAGAATTCAACTGGAGAGTCGCCGCGCCATGAGCGCGGCTGAGTTTGCCCGCGGGCGGCGCATTGGCGTGGGCGAGGTGTTCGAGTAGGCGCAGCGGGAGACAAGTTGCGCAGCGACGAGTATGCCTGGGGGCGCCGGATGGCAGAAGACCGCGAGGCTCTCGAAGAGCGCTACCGCAAGGCCGTCGAACAGAAGAACAACGGCGAATACGAGCAGGCCATTCCGGAGTTGGAGGCGCTGGCCGGGACGGACCCCGAGTGGGCCGAGGTGCATCTGACGCTGGGACTGACCTATGGGTTCGTGGGGCAGTTCGACGAGTCGCTGGCGGCGCTGCGCCGCGCCGTCGAGCTGGACCCGCAGTCCCTGGACGCCCATCTGAACCTGGCCAAGACGCTGTGCATGCTGGGCGAGTACAGCCAGGCGCGCGCCGAGTTCGAGGCTGTACTGGGCCTGCGGCCGGATCACGCGGAGGCCAGGAAGCAGTTGTCGTATTTCCCTCCGGAGGCGCCGTCGGGCGAGCCGGAGGAGACCCCCGACGCACCGCCGGAGCCCGGCACGACTCCGCCCGCCGCGTGAGGCAGGCGGCCGCCGGGAGAACTCAAGGGCACGGTATCGGGCAGAGGCGCGGGCCTCTGCCTTTCGCGTGGGTTGCATGCCGATGGAACGGATTCGCGTGACGATTCAGCCGGAGCAGCGCACCGTGGAGGTGGCTGCCGGCACGACGGCACTGGACGCCATCGAGGCGGCGGGGATCGGCCTCGAGGCGCCCTGCGGAGGCAGGGGGCGCTGCGGCAAGTGCCGGGTCATGGTGCGGGGGCCGGCCTCGACGCCGCGCGCCACGGAGCGCCGGCTGCTGGGGGAGGCCGAGATCGCCCACGGCGCGCGCCTGGCCTGCCGCGCCCGCCTGCAGGGCGACGCCGAGGTGCTGGTGCCCGAGGAGGCGCGCCTGGGGCGGGGCAGCATCGTGGCCGACGGGGTGGAGCGCCAGGTGGCGCTGGACCCCGCGGTGCGCAAGATCTTCGCGGCCGTGCCGGAGCCCAGCCTCGAGGACCAGCGCGGCGACGTCGAGCGGCTGCTGGCGACCGCCGACCTGGCGGGCTGCGTGCCCGACGGCATCGAACTGGCGCGGCGCGTGCCCCGCGTGCTGCGCAGCAGCAAGTTCCGCGTGACGGCGGTGGCGATAGACGGGCTGCTGGCGGGCGTGGAGCGGGGCCGGGTGAGCGCCAATCCGCTCGGGATGGCCTTCGACATCGGCACGACCACGGTGGTCGGCTACCTGATGGACCTGCGCACCGGGCAGCAGTTGGCGGTGGGCTCCCGGCTCAACCCGCAGAGCCGCTACGGGGCGGATGTGGTGTCGCGGATCGAGTTCGCGGGCCAGAGCCCCGAGGGGCTGACGACGCTGAACCGGGCCATCCTGGGCGCGCTGGACGAGATCATTGACGAGACGTGCGAGGCGGCCCAGATGAGGCGGCGGTTCATCTACGAGGTCGCGGTGGTGGGGAACACGGCCATGCACCACCTCTTTCTGCGGCTGCCGCCCGAGAGCCTGGCGGTGATCCCGTACGTGCCGGTGCTCACGTCTCCGCGGTACGTGCCCACCCAGAGCGTGGGGATGCGCCTGCACCCCAACGCGCGGATCTACACGCTGCCCAACATCGCCGGGTTCGTGGGGGCCGACACGGTGGGGGTGGCGCTCGCCAGCAACCTGGCGGCCTCGCCGGGGCTCACCGTAGCGGTGGACATCGGCACCAACGGCGAGGTGGTGGCGGCGGCCGACGGGCGGCTGCTGGCCTGCTCGACGGCGGCGGGCCCGGCCTTCGAGGGGGCGCGGATCAGCCAGGGGGTGCGAGGCACCGAGGGTGCGATAGATGCGGTGGCCTTCGGGGACGACGTGCGCATCCACACCATCGGCGACGCGCCGGCGGTGGGGATCTGCGGCTCGGGGCTGATTGACGCCGTGGCCGAACTGCGGCGGGTGGGCGTCGTGGAGGAGATGGGCCGGATGCTGGGCCGCGAGGAGGCGCCGGCGGGGCTGCCGGCGGCGCTTCGGGACCGCATGGAGGGGAGCGGCGGCGAGGCTCGGTTCTTGCTGGTGCGCCCCGACGAGCACCCCGCGGGGCGGCTGGTGGCGCTGACCTCGCGCGACGTGCGGGAACTCCAACTGGCCAAGGGGGCGCTCTACGCAGGCATTGACATCCTGCTGCGGCGCCTGGGGGCCGGCGTCGCGCAGGTGGACGAACTGCTGCTGGCCGGAGCGTTCGGCAACTACGTGCGGCGCGAGAGCGCGGTGGGGATCGGGATGATCCCGGCGCTGGGGTTGTCGCGGATTCGCTCCATCGGCAATGCGGCGGGATCGGGGGCGAAACTGGCGCTGCTCTCGCGGGCGATGCGGGCGGAGGCGGCGGAGATCGCCCGGAAGGTCGAGTACGTGGAGTTGTCGAACGACAGCGCATTCTACGACCGCTTCACCGGGGCCATGGCGCTGGCCCCGATGGGCGAGGACCGCGGGTAGCCTGGAGAGGGTTGCGCGGCGGGCCGGCGAATATGCTATAATACGCGCCACACCAAACACGTGTCCGGAGGACGCCTCATGGCCGACTTGAAGGGACTGGCGGAAGCGATTATCAACGGCAAGGCCGACGCTGCGCGGGAGTTGACGCAGCAGGCGGTTGACGAGAAGACGGCGCCGAAACAGATCATTGACGAAGGGCTCATCGCGGGCATGTCCGAGGTGGGGAGGCGGTTCAAGGCCAACGAGTTCTACGTGCCCGAGGTGCTGATCGCGGCGCGCGCCATGCACGCGGCGCTGGACGTGCTCAAGCCGCTGCTGGCGGAGAGCGACGTGCAGCCCGTGGGGTATGTCGCCATCGGCACGGTCAAGGGCGACCTGCACGACATCGGCAAGAACCTGGTGGCGATGATGCTGGAGGGCGCCGGGTTCCAGGTGATTGACCTGGGCGTGGACGTGCCTCCGGAGAAGTTCGTGGAGGCGATCAAGGAGCAGAAGGCCCAGATCGTGGCGCTCTCGGCGCTGCTCACGACGACGATGCCGGCGATGGGCGACACCATCAAGGCGCTGGACGCAGGCGGCGTGCGCGGGAACGTGAAGGTCATCATCGGCGGCGCGCCGGTGACGCAGTCGTATGCGGACGAGATCGGCGCGGACGGGTACGCCGCCGACGCGGCCTCGGCCGTGGACAAGGCGAAGGAACTCTCCGCGAAGTAGCCGCGCGTCAGGGGCGGTTGGCCCCGGGGAGCGGCCGGATGACGGGATACCGAGGCGCCTGGACAGCGCAGTCCAGGCGCCTGTCGTAGGGGCAGGTGAGGCGCAATGTTCTTGTGGGACGGCACGATCATTCTGCTCATCCCCGCCTTCCTGTTTGCGCTCTGGGCGCAGGCGAAGGTGCGGGGGGCATATGCCAAGTACAGCAAGGTGCAGGCGCGGTCGGGGATGACCGGGGCTGAGGTGGCGTCGGCCCTGCTGGAACGGGGCGACCTGGCCGCGGGCGAGGGTGGGAGCGAGTCCGCCGAGGCGCTGGCGGCAGTCGAGGTGCACGCCATCCCCGGCCAGTTGAGCGATCACTACGACCCGCGCTCGCGGGTGCTGAACCTGTCGGAGCCGGTGTACGGCGGCGGTTCCCTGGCGGCGATCGGCGTGGCGGCGCACGAGGCGGGCCACGCCATTCAGCACGCCGCGGGCTACCCGGCGCTGGCGCTGCGCTCGACCCTGGTGCCCGCTGCCCAGTTGGGGTCGGGGCTGGCGTTCCCGCTGTTCTTCGTGGGGCTGATCTTCTCGAACTCGGGGCTGCGGGTGCTGATGGACGTCGGGATCCTGCTCTTCACAGGGGCGGTCATCTTCACGCTGGTGACGCTGCCGGTGGAGTTCAATGCGAGCAAGCGGGCGCTGCGCCTCCTCGAAGAGGGGGGCTACCTGGCGGCCGACGAGATTCCCGGGGCCCGGGCGGTGCTGAGCGCGGCGGCGATGACCTACGTGGCGGCGGCCGCGATGGCCCTGACGCAGTTGATCCGACTTCTGATCCTGCGGGGCCGGGACTGAGCGGCCGGACGGACCATGCCGTGAGCGAGACACCTCCATACGCCGGAGAAGGCGAGGCGCCGTCCCTCGACTCCGCTCGGGATGGCCCTGCCAGCGGGGCGTGGGAGGACCCTGAGTCTACCGAAGGGCCGCCCGCCGATCCGCCGCGCCGGGGGAGGCGGCTGCTGCGCACTGTGGTGGTGCTGGCGGCGGCGGTGGCCGTGGGGGCGGTGCTGCGGCTGTTCGTGTACGAGTCGGCGGTGGTGGTGGGGCGCTCGATGTCGCCCACGCTGGAGCCGGGGGAGTACGTGCTGGCCTGCAAGCGGACGTGCCTGCGGCGCGCGCCGAGGCGGGGGGAGGTGGTGACCTTCCACACGCCGGGGTCGGGGCGCGGGGTGGCGATCAAGCGGGTGGTGGGGCTGCCCGGGGAGTGGGTGCAAATGTGGGGGACGCAGGTGTTCGTGAACGGCGAGCCGCTGCGCGAGTCGTACATCAGCGCGAGCCGGATCGCGGCCTATCCGCCGGTGTACGTCCCGCCGGGCAGCGTGTACGTGCTGGGAGACAACCGGGACAACAGCGAGGACAGCCGGGCATGGGGGCCGGTGCCGCTGAGTTCGGTGCGTGGGATGGCGATGTTCGTGTACTACCCGCTGGGCCGGGCGCAGCGGGTGAAGTGAGGCGCGGTGAGTCGGACACGTAGAGATAGGCGCCGCGGCGGCGCAGCGCGCGTGGTGCTGGTGGCGCTGGTGGCGTTCATCGTGGTGGGCGGGCTGGTGGGTTGGCTGGTGGAGCGGGCCCAGGACGGCCGCGCCGCCAGGCAGCCCTTCGTGGTCAGCGCGGCGGACCAGTCGCCCGCCGGGGCCGTGAGCCAGGCGGCGGCACGGGTGGGGCCGGCGGTGGTGCGGATAGACCCCACGCCGGGCCAGACGCCGCAGGACGAGCGCGGCGAGGCGCGCGCGCCGGAGACGGGCAGCGGCGTCATCATCAACCCCGCCAAGGGCTATGTGGTCACGAACAGCCACGTGATCCGGGGCGCGAGCAACCCTCGCGTGACGCTGCCCGATGGGCGGAGTTTTCGCGGGCGGGTGCTGGGCACGGACCCGGTGACGAACCTGGCGGTGCTGCGGATCGAGGGGCAGAAACTGCCCTGGGCGCCGCTGGGGAGTTCGGGCGACCTGCGCGTGGGGGCGTGGGTGCTGGTGATCGGGAATCCCTACGGGTTCGAGAACTCGGTGAGCGTGGGAGTCGTGAGCGCCAAGCAGCGGAACCTGGGGTTCACGCTGGCGGACCTGATCCAGACCGATGCGGCGATCAATGAGGGGAACAGCGGCGGGGCGATGGTGAACCTGCAGGGCGAGGTGGTGGGGATCGCCATGAGCGCGCTGCCCGAGGCGCACGGCATCGGCTTCGCGGTGGCGAGCGACCTGGTGAAGGAGATCGTGCCGCAACTCATCGCCCAGGGCAAGGTGGTGCGGCCGTGGATCGGGATTCAGTACCAGGAGATCAACCCGGACCTGGCGGCCGAGGCGAACCTGCCGGTGGAGAAGGGGCTGCTGGTGGTGGGCGTGATGGCCAGCACGCCGGCCCAGAAGGCCGGGCTGCAGAACGGCGACATCATCACCGCGGCGGCCGGGCGCACGACCACGGAGGCGGACGACCTGCGCGTCACGCTGCGCGACCGCAAGCCGGGGGACAAGTTCACGCTTGGGGTGCTGCGCGACGGGGAACCGCTCACGGTGACGCTGACGCTGGGCGAGATGCCGACGGACGGGCCGGCCCCCGCCGAGGAAGAGCAGCCGTAGCGCGCGGCGGCCCCTCCCCTACTTCGTTCGGGCTCGTGCGGCAGGACCTCGACTTCTACCCACGGCTCCAGGGTCTGGGCAGGACACGAGGCCCTGCCCTGCCCGCCTCCTAGACGTCATGCGGACGTCGCTCCGGCGTCTCAGGGATGAAGACCTCCGCGCATAGGAAGTCGCCGCGCTCTGTCCAGTCGAAGGAGAGGTAGTAGTCGAGGAATTCAGTGGCCTCGTGCGCTGTGCTGAAGAGGCCGTGTTGGTTGAGCCTTCGGAAGTGGTCCAAGAAGAGCGTGCCGTCCACGTCAGTCCCGTGCCAGCGAGGGATCACCATGCAGTCACATAATGCGGAGAAATGGTCGCCGGCGAACCATGACGGCTCGTGGCCGATGGCTGCGAAACCGGCAGGAGGCCGCCGTCCTGAACCAGCAGTCCTCGACCAGACCAACTCGTAGTGTGGCTTGGATTCCCCCAGCAACTCGAAGACCTCGAGTGCATCATCGAGCCTGAACAGGAATCCGTCCCAGCACCTCTCTGATTCCGCGAGTTCGGCCATACGAATCTCGGCCGGCAGCTCGCTGTCTTCATAGTCATTCAGTGCATCCCGGTGGAGTCCTCGGTACTGAATCCGGTACTCCTCGGGCGTCTTGTCCAGTCTGGGCAGCGCGTAGAAGTCCTTCTTCAGGCCGTAGTCCGTCACGTAGTCGCGATACAGCCTGGCGAACGTCTTCACTATGAGGAAGCCGTATGTGGGTTCAAGATCCACGGTTCAGGTTGTTCCGGCTTCAGCGGCCCTCGAGTATTGGACCGGCTGCGGGGACTTGGACTGCGCCCCCGGTCCCTGGGCGGCATGCCACGTGCTGCGCTACGCGCCTTCCTGCTGCTCGTTCTTCGGATGGGCCCAGGGGGTGTAGAGTTCGTCGTAGAGGACCTTGAGGCAGGCCACGGTGGGAACGGCGATGATGGCACCGAAGAGCCCGAAGAGCGAGGCCATCACCAGGAACCCGAAGAGGACCGAAACGGGGTGCAGGTCCAACTGGCGGGACATGACGAAGGGGACGAGGAGGTTGTTCTCCGCCTGCTGCACCAGCAGGAAGATGATCACCACCCATAGAGCCAGCATCGGGTCCCTGGCCAGGCCGACCAGCACCGGCGGCACGGCGGCGATCACGGGGCCCACGGTCGGAACGATCTCGAGCAGCCCCGCGATGGCAGCGAAGAGCGCCGCATAGGGTACGCCCGCGATCACCAGGCCGATGTAGGTGAGCACCCCTACCGCGACCATGAGGATGACGATCCCCTGGATCCAGGCCCGCAGTCTGGCCACCATCAGGCCGATGACGTGGCGGGCCTTGGCGGAACAGCGGTCGGGGAAGAGGCCCAGGATGCCGTCCCTCAGCCGCTCGGGGTACATGAGCATGAAGATGACGGCGAAGGCGGTCAGCACCACGCTGACCACGCCCCCAGCCACGCCGGCCGCAATCGGGCCCGCCCAGGCGCTCGCCCACCGCAGGATCAGCCCGGCGCGGGCTCCCAGTTCTGCGGAGAGGTCCATGCGCTGGAGGCGCGCCTCGAGCCAGTTGAGTGACGGATACCTGTGCGCCAGCTCGACGGCCCGGTAGCGTAGGTCCTCGCCATAGGCAGGCAGGTTCTTCGCCAGCTCGCCGGCCTGGCGCGCAGCCGGCGGGATGAAGATCACCCCCAGCACCGCCAGCGCGACGAGCACCAGCAGCAGCGGCCCCAGCACAGCCAGCGGGCGGGGCACGCGCCGCCGCGTGAGCCAGGTGACTGCAGGCTGCAGCGCCAACGCGATCAGGAAGGCGATCACGAAGAGTTGGATCACACCCACGACGGTGCTGAGGACCTGGCGCAGCAGATAGAGCACGGCGATGGCGCCGACGAGGGTGAGGGCGGCGAGGACTGCGGTCCTGCGGTGTGCGGCGTGAGATTCAGTCTCGGGCATGGCGATCCCCCGCGAGCCGCGTGTTGGGGGCATTGTAGTCGGCAGAGGGGAGGGCTGTCAACCGAGCGCGAGACCGGCGGCGCCGCAGACCGGGGCGGCCCGAGGCGGGGAGCGGGTCGGGGCGGGACAGGAGTGACCCGTTCGGCGAGAGAAGAGACGGGGCGACACGGATGTGAGAGGAGCAGGCGATGCGCGCTGCGGTGTTCCTGGAGCCGAACCGGTGGGAGGTGCAGGAGCGCCCGGACCCGGAGCCGGGCCCGGGGCAGTTGCTGATCGGGGTGCGGGCGGCGGGTGTGTGCGGTACAGATGTGCACATCTTCCGGGGGCGCTTCCCCGCGGCCTTTCCGCGCATCCCCAGCCACGAGTTCGCGGGCGAGGTACTCGCCGTGGGCGAGGGCGTGACGGCGTTCCGCGCGGGCGACCGCGTGAGCGCGGACCCGGTGATTCCCTGCAATGCCTGCGACTACTGCCGGCGCGGCAAGCCGCACCTGTGCCGGCGGATGGAGGCGCTGGGGATCGAGTGGGACGGGGGCTTCGCGACGCACTGCGTGATGCCCGCGGAGCAGGCGGTGCCCGTGCCCGACGGCGTGGGCCTCGAGGCGGCGGCCATGGCGGAGCCCATCGGCTGCTGCATGCACGGGCTGGACCTGGCGGAGATCGCGCTGGGGGACCGGGTGGCGCTGATCGGCGCGGGATGGATCGGGCTCATCATGCTGCAGTTGGCGCGGCTGCGCGGGGCGGCCTGGGTGGCCACCTCGGAGAAGGTCGCGGCCAAGCGGGATCTCGCGGCGCGCCTGGGCGCAGACCGCGTGGTGGACCCCGATGCCGAGGACTACGCCGAGGTGGTGGCCGGGGCGACCGAGGGTGGCGCGGACGTGGTGATCGAGTGCGTGGGATCGGCGCCGACGGCGGCGCAGGCGCTGACGCTGGTGCGGGACGGGGGGACGGTGATGTTCTTCGGGGTGGCGCCGCAGGAGGCGGAGATCCGGGTGAGGCCGTTCGAGATCTACCGGCGCGAACTGCGGGTGATCGGGTCCTTCAGCCTGCCGCGCAAGCACGCGGCGGCGATCTCGCTGCTGGCGGGGGGACGGCTGGAGATCGAGCCGCTCATCACCGGGCGCTTCGGGCTGGAGGGCGTGGGCGAGGCGATGGAGTTGCTGGAGGCGGGGAAGGCGATCAAGTCGCTGGTGGCGCCGGGCTAGCGTTCGGCGTCGGGGAGGATGGCGCGGGAGCGCTGCACGACGACCTGCATAGTGGGGGGATGCTCGTCGGGGACGGCGATGAGCCGGAGTTCGACGAGCCGCAGTTGGTTGGGGCTGGCCCACTGGGCGAGGAAGACGGCGCGCAGGTTCTTGTCCCTGCCGAGGAACTTCCACTCGGGCGTTTCGTCGGCGGGCCTGGGCCGCCAGCCCTCGGCCTCGAAGATGTCGCGGTAGAAGTAGTAGACGGCGGTCGAGGGGTAGCCCTCCTCGACGCGGTACATGACCTGCTCCCAGTCGGGGACCTCGGCGCGTTTGCGCTCGACGTCGTAGGCGCCCGTGTAGACGGGCAGGCGCTCGTGCTCGGAGAGCGGTCCGCGCGAGCAGGAGCGCGACAGCAGGATCAGCACGACGGCGCAGACCACCAGCAGGGCCGCCATGTGCACGGCGAGCCGCTTGACGGAGGGTTTGGGTTCGAGGTCGCTGTCGTCGAGGGAGGCCATCAGGCGGGCGGCTCCTTACCGGAAAGGGAGGGCGCCTCGCGGCGCACCAGGGCGCGCACGCCGGAGTAGGCGAAGTAGGCCGCCAGCCCCAGCAGCGCGACGCCGCAGACGCCGAGCACCACGCGGTAGATGGTGGGGGTCATGAGGGTGCGCCCCAGCGCCACGGCGGCGGCCACGGCGGTGTACCAGACGAAGTCGGAGGAGACGTGCCCCACCCAGAACACGCCCAGGCCGGCCTGGCCGTGTTGCAGCGCGCGCGAGATGAGCGTCATGCCGAAGGTGCCCCACCAGACGATCCAGTAGACGTTGGCGAGGCTGACCCAGACGCCCAGGCCGATGGGCCGCCACAAGGCGCCGGAGGAGGAGGGCTCCGCGCCCTGGGCGGTGAGGCCGGTCACGATGCCGATGTCGTGGGCGGAGGGGTGGAGCATGCCCCAGCCCATCCAGACCAGGATGGCCGCGCCCACCACCCCGAGCAGCCCGAAGGCCAGGGGCTTGGCCAGCACGCGGCTCAAGCCCATCACCAGGGCCACGATGAGCGCCAGCTCGAGCGCGGCGTGCCCGACTGAGATCAGCGGGCCCGCCCAGAAGCCCATGCGGGCCGTCTCGCTGATGGTGACGGCGAGCAGCGGCCCCGGCATGAGTGCGCCGGAGAGCCCGGTGACGAAGGCGAATATCAAGAGGGCGAGCATGGTTGTTGGTGGTCAGGCAGCCGTGTCGGGTGACTCAAGGCCAGATGCTTCTCCGGGCCAACCGTGAGTCGGACGAGATTCCTCGCTGCGCTCGGAATGACGGGCGAAAGGCTCAGCATGACAGTACTCGATCGCTATCCTTCAATGATCTCCAGGTTGGCGCGGGGGACTTCGGCGCGCCGGCCGTCGTCGAGTTCGACCTCGGCGACGCGGACTTCGGCCTCGGTCTCGACGGCGCGCAGTTCGGGCGGCAGGGCCGTGACGCGCGCCAATTGGCCGAAGAGGGGCTCGCGGATGAGGCGCACGTGCGAGCCGGGGACGAGTTCCTGCTGCACGACCTGCTCAGCGACCACGCCCGGCGCGCCGGCGCCCTCGGCGGGGACGATGATCTCGGGGCGGATGACGCCCGCGCGAATCTGGGTGGCCCCGTCTATGGATGCGGCCCTGCCCTCGAGCGACTGCAGCAGCGCGAAGGTGCGCTGGGCCATGGTGAGCGCGCCGAAGCCCTCGGTGAGGATGAGGGTGAGCGGCACCTGCTCCTGGCCGGTGATGGCGACGCCGATGTCGTAGCCCACGAACTCGCGCAGCGCGCGGTCGTCCACGGCGCCCACCACGACGCCGACCGCGCCGACGGCTGCGGCGCGCGCCAGCGCGGCGCCCGAGGCCGTCGCGCCGCCCACCACGACGCAGCCAGCGGCGTCGGGGGTCAGGGCGGCCTCGTCGAGCGGCTGATCCGCGCCGGCGGCCAGGACCTTGATGGGCCCCCGCCGCTCGCCGCCCACGCCGAAGATGCCCTGGATGAAGGCGCCGGCGGCCTCGACGACGACGCCCTCGTCGGGGATGATCTCGGCCACGCGGCCGGCGATGTGGGCGTCCACCTCGATGGGCACCGGCGGCTCGCGCACGGCGATGTAGCCGGAGACGGTGCTGATGTGGTCCACGACGCCGGCGCAGGGGGCCTTGGACGTCTGGTGCATGAGCCCGAAGAAGGACCTGACCTCGGCCAGGACCTGGCCCTCGGTGACGGCGTCGCCCTCCTTGACGCGGAGGGCCTCGCCCAGTTCGGAAGGCTCGAGGCCCAGTTGCTCGCAGGCCTTGATGGTGCGCACGTTGCCGGGGCGCTCGGCGCGCGCCACGATGGTCGAGGCGTCCACGGCGTCGCCCTGGGCCACGAGCACCCGGCCCTTGAGGGGCAGGCGGCGTGTCTCGCGCACGACGGCGCTGTCGGTGACCCTGAGCCCTGGTGTATATGCCTTGGCCATGATTCTGGTGTTGTGGCTCCTGCGCTCAGGCTGCTCCGGCGGCCGCGAGCCAGGCGGCGACCTTCTCGCGGCCGACGGCTTCGTCGTCAGGCAAGGCGAGCGGACGGCCCCGCGCGTCCACGATCAGGCCCACTACGCCGCCCCGGACGGTCGCGCGAAGCGCCTTGCCGCGGCCTGCGCCGACGTCGAGTCCGCGCGCCGGCTCAATCGTCACCTCGGAGGACTGCCCGGCCTCCAGGGGCAGGCGGACCAAGTCTCCGAAGGGCACCTCGACATCCTCCCCCACCCCGCTCACGCGCACGGCGGCGGCGCCGGGCTTGCCCGAGCCGACCGGCGCAATCACGGTGCCGAGTGGAATCAGGCAGTCGCGCCGGAATACTTCAGCGGCGGCCTCGGGGAGCACGCCCGCCAGCACGCCGAGTTGGGGCATCATGAAGATGCTGTCCACGGCGAGTTCGGTGACGCCCTCGGGCTGGAAGGCGTCCACGAGCATGAGGGCCGCCTGGGCGCGCCGGGGGGCATGGGAGAGGATGCCGCCGCTGCCGACGATCAGGCCGAGTTGCATCATCTCGACCAGGGTGGCGCCGCTCTCCTCCTGCGAGAAGACGTCGCCCACGGTGCGCACCTGCTGCACGCCCTTGAGGCCGACGGCGAGTTGGCGGTGGTGGTCGAGGGCCAGGCGCAGCGCCTCGCGGGCCACGGCCTGCTCGATGAGCAGGTCGCGCATGGTCTGGGGGATGGTCGTGGGGCGGATCATCTTGTTGCGCAGGCGGTTGCGCAGGTCGGAGTCCTCGATCTCGAAGGGCACCCAGCGCTTGATGTTGGCCGTGCCGGCCTCGGCGAGCACGTTCGACACGCTGTAGGACATGCCGAGGTTGGCGCTGACGGTGCGGTTGAAGGTGTCGCCGAAGACGGAGAAGACGTCCGTCGTGGCGCCGCCGATGTCCACGGCCAGCACGTTCCGGCCTTCGAGGCGGCCGGCGGCCTGCACCATCTCGCCCACGGCGGCGGGCGTGGACATGACGGGGGCGCTGGTCCAGGTGAGGAGTTTGTCGTAGCCGGGGGCCTGGGCCATGACATGTTCGAGGAAGAGCCGATGGATGGCCTCGCGCGCGGGGCCCAGGTTCTCGCGCTCCAGCACGGGGCGGAGGTTGTCCACGAAGATGAGGTGGACCTGGTCCTCGAGGATGGCGGCCACGGGATCGCGGGCGGCGGCGTTGCCGGCGAAGATGACGGGCAGGCGGAAGCCGTGGCCCAGGCGAGGCTTGGGGTCGGCCGCGCGCAGGACCTCGGCCATGGAGAGCAGGTGCGAGATGGCGCCGCCCTCGGTGCCCCCCGACATGAGGATCATGTCGGGCCGCAGGGAGCGGATGCGGTCCACCTTCTGGAACTCCTGGCGGCCGTCGTCCACCGAGAGGACGTCAATGACGATGGCGCCGGCGCCCAGGGCCGCCCGCTGCGCGCTCTCGGCGGTCATGGCGCCGACGATGCCGGAGACCAGCATCTGCAGGCCGCCGCCGGCGCTGCTGGTGGAGAGGTAGAGGTCCGCCCCCGAGCCCTCATGCGCCGGGACGGCCATCTTCCCGGCGTCGAGGAAGCGGCGCTGGGTGAGTTCTTCGAGTTCGGCGACGGCGTTGACGACGCCCATGGTGACGTCGTCGAAGGGCGCCTCGACGGTGGTGGGGGCCTCGCCCCGGGCCACCAGGCGGAAGCCCTCGTCGCGGCGCTCGATGAGGATGGCCTTGGTGGTGGTGGAGCCGCAGTCGGTGGCGACGATGGTGCGCACGCGATCTGCGGCGATTTGGGCCGACTCGGACATGGCACGAAGGGCGCGCACCCGAACCGATGCACGCGGGCGAATCATATCACGCCGGGCGATGGCGGGTCAACGCGCAGCGGCGCGGTTGACGCGCAACGGTGGGCCGGGCTATACTCGCCGGCGCAGCGCCCCGCCACAGCGCTGCCGCCTGAGAGGAGGACCGCATGGAGGCCGAGCACGTCAAGGTGTACTTCGAGCCGGGGCGCTACGGCGGCTGGCCGGCCAACCACGGCATCTGGTCGTGGGGCGACGAGATCCTGGTGGGCTTCTCGCGCGGCTACTACAAGGACCGCGGACCCCACCACCACATTGACCCCGACCGGCCCGTCGAGAGCAGCCTGGCCCGCAGCCTCGACGGCGGCCTTACGTGGACGCTGGAGCACCCCAACCGGAACGGCTACCTGCTGCCCTTCGGCGGGGACGGCCCCGACGTGCCGCGGGCCGAAGACCCGCCGGACTGCCCGGGCGGGATTCCCTTCACCCATCCCGACTTCGCCATGACGCTTCGCGCCTCGAACGCGCACGGGAGCGCCGGCGCCGCCCGCCTGTCGTACTCCACCGACCGGGGCAAGACCTGG
>Ga0180434_10005872_pt1 | contig 14284 bp, 14 predicted proteins | sample SS_ome_7_FD_132453 | JGI IMG/M metagenome (GOLD analysis project Ga0180434, IMG submission 132453) | Hypersaline lake sediment archaeal communities from the Salton Sea, California, USA - SS_1_D_2 metaG | ecosystem: Environmental > Aquatic > Non-marine Saline and Alkaline > Hypersaline >... | reverse complement strand
TGTTTATAGTGGTACACCCCACGGAGGCGGGGATACCGGCCTTGATGGCAGCCTGGCGGGCAGGATTCTGTCCGACGCCCGCACCTACCACATTACCCATAAGCACCTCTTCCACATCCGAGGGCTTAATCCCGGCACGCTCCACGGCAGCCTTAATCGCGATCGCTCCCAGGTCCGGAGCTCTCATGCTCGCGAGCGAGCCGAGGAACCTACCCGTCGCCGTACGGGCACCGCTTACAATGACAACATCCTTCGGGTCCGCCATCTTCCATCTCCTTTCGGGCTAATGCAGTGTCCCAAGTTCAAGCGCCAGAGCACAGAAGTGCTTTACCCTATCCATGTCTGCACGCGGTGATATCTCACACCCCGAGGCCAGAATGAAGCCGGGTTTCCCCTTCGCCGCGTCCATACAGCGCTTGACTTCATTCTCCATGTCCTCAGGTGAACCATCTACGAATGTATTAGTCGCGACATTGCCTATTACGACCATCTTGCCTCCGGAGGCCTCGAACATCTTTGCCAGGGATGAGGGCTCGTCCATGCTGAGAGCGATGGCGCCGAGCGAAGCTATGTCTTCCATTATGGGATCGATGAAACCGCAGATGTGAAGGGTGACGTTGGTTCTCTCTTCCTTAAGGTCCGCTATGAGCTGCTTAAGGTAGGGCGCAACAAAAGCGCGAAATATCTTGGGGGAGATAAGACTCAAGGAAGCCGGTGCCTCACTCAGGCTCAAACCCGCACCCGCCTTGCTCACCGCCCCACCGAACCCCTTAGCCACCTCCACCGAGAACCGCATGAGCTCGTGGACGAACTCCGGGTCGGTCACGGTGTCCATTATGAGGCTCTCAGCCCCCCTCAGGGTAGTGGCGATTGTCCACGGACCGCAGACCACACCCCCCACCGGGGTCCGACCCTTAAGGGCCTCGCTTACCTTGCGGCAGGCCTTCACATAGCCCGGAAGGCGGCCGGCTGACGCCGGGTCCGGCACTTCGAGCGAGCCGAGGCGCGCCTTATCTTCCTTGAGAAGGTAGGTTCTCAAGCGAGGTACATCGTCTTTCACGAAATCGACCTTGGCGCCCATGGCTTCGACTTCCATGTAGAGATCCATCATCAGGGCCACAACATCGTGCCGGATCTCCTCGTGAAGCGCTATATGGGCGTCCGCGAACCGGTCCGGGTCCGTATAGTAGGTGACCGCGTCTATGCCGACGAGGCTACCCGCCAATGCGCTCACGATAGGATAAAACGGAACCCTGTCGGGGCGCTGCTTCCTGAACGCGGCCTTCACCCTCTCCAGACTTGACATTGTGGTCTCCTCAGTCTTTGGTAAGCTCTCTACCTATTACAAGCCTCTGTATCTCCGAGGTACCCTCGCCGATTACCGTGATCTTGGCGTCTCTGAAGAGGCGCTCCACCCCGTAGTCCTTCATGTAGCCGTAGCCTCCGTGGATCTGGATGGCCGTGCGGGTTGCCCTCATCGCCGTCTCAGAGGCGAAGAGCTTGGCCATCGCGGCCTCCTTGATTATGTTCTCCCCCCTGTCCTTGGCCATGGAGACGTCGTAGACAAGAAGCCTCGAGGCTTCGACCTCGGTTGCCATGTCGGCAAGCATCTCTCTTATCGCACCGAACTTGCAGATCGTCCGGCCGAATTGCTTCCGCTCTCTGGCGTACTGGACACTCAGATCAAGGGCGGCCTGGGCGATACCCAGGGCCATAGCGCCAATAGAGATCCGGCCGCCGTCCAGCGTGGCAAGGAAGATCTTGAAACCCTCTCCCTCTTCGCCCAGCCGGTTTTCCACCGGCACCTTGACGTTTTCGAAGATGAGTTCCGAGGTATCCGACCCCCGGACCCCCATCTTGTTTTCCTTCTTGCCGGGCTTGAAGCCCGGCATCCCTTTTTCCAGGATAAGGGCGGTAATACCGTGCGTACCGGCCTCCTTATCTGTGCTTGCGGTTATTACAAAGGTCTCAGCCGTACTCCCGTTTGTGATGAAACACTTGGTGCCGTTTACGATGTAGTAATCGCCGTCCCGGACCGCCGTGGTCTCGGTCGCCCCGGCATCGGAGCCTGCGCCGGGCTCGGTCAGGCCGAAGGCGGCGAGCTTCCTGCCGCTTGCTATGTCAGGCAGGTACTTCTTCTTCTGCTCCTGACTGGCGAACTGGTAGATGGGAGCCACACCCAGGGAGGTATGGGCCGCCATGGTGATCCCTGTCGCCGCACACACCCGCGAAACCTCCTCCACACCGATCGAGTAGCCCAGTGTGTCGCTGCCGCCGCCGCCCCATTCTTCCGAGAAGGGCATGCCCATGAGCCCGAGCTCCGCCATCTTCTTGACGGTATCCCACGGGAATTCAGCCGTTTCGTCGATCTCTTTGGCCCTGGGCTCCAACTCGTTCACGGCAAACTCGCGCACCATTTTCTTTATCATCTTGTGTTCATCACTGAGCTGCATCCCTCACCTCCTAAACAAGACCTCGGTCCCGGTAGTGGTCGGTCCGGTCAGCATAGGGCCGGCTGCCGCGGAGCCGGTAATCCAAGTGCTATCGGCGTGAGGCCATCGCCTTCTTTACGAATTCCACGATCGTCTCGGTGGTCGTTCCGGGCCCGAAGATCTCCGTGATTCCCTGCTTCTTGAGTTCGGCCATGTCATCTTCAGGTATGATGCCGCCGCCTATTACCAGCTTGTCCTCGGCACCTTCCTGCTTTAGTAGATTGAGGATCTTCGGAAAGAGAGCCATGTGAGCCCCCGAGAGGATGCTCAAACCCACCACATCGACATCTTCCTGGATGGCCGCCTCGACTATCATCTCAGGAGTCTGGTGAAGCCCCGTGTAGACAACTTCCATTCCGGCATCTCTGAAAGCACTGGCAACCACCTTGGCTCCCCGGTCGTGTCCGTCCAGGCCCGGCTTCGCTACCAGCACTCTTATCTTACGGTCCATAACCGCCTCCGAAGTAAACTCAATAGACTATTGGCTCCTTGTACATACCAAAAACCTCTTTCAACGACCCTATCATCTCCCCCAGCGTGCAATAGGCACGAGAGCATTCGAGAATCCTCGGCATCAGATTCTCGGTCCCCGCCGCTGCCTCTGCCAGCTTCTGAAGCGCCGCGTCGGCGGCCGCGTTGTCCCTCTCGGCCCTTAGTTTCTTCAAGGCCTTCGACTGCTCTTCCTCAACCGTGGGATCGATCTTGAGAATATCTATGGTGATCTCCTCATCCGGGATCACATAATCGTTTACACCCACCACGATCTTGGTTTTCTTTTCGATCTCCCGCTGATAGTGGTAAGCCGCATCTGATATCTCCTTCTGGAAAAAGCCCATGTCGATAGCCTTAACCACCCCACCCAGGTCTTCTATCTTCTCGAAATAGGCTTCCGCCTCCTCCTCGAGCTTGTTGGTGAGGTGTTCCACGTAGTAGGACCCGGCCAGTGGATCGATGGTGTTGGTGACACCGGTCTCGTGCGCGAGTATCTGCTGAGTCCTTAGGGCGATCTGGACGGCCTTCTCCGAGGGCAGGGCCAGGGTTTCGTCCAGGGAATTTGTGTGAAGCGATTGGGTGCCCCCTATGGCCGCGGCCATTGCCTCGTAGGCTGTTCTCACCACGTTGTTCTCCGGCTGCTGCGCCGTAAGCGTGCAGCCGGCGGTCTGCGTATGGAACCGTACAAGCAGTGATTCCTTCTTCTTGGCCCCGTACTTTTCCTTCATCGCCCTTGCCCAGATGCGCCTCGCCGCCCTGTACTTGGCGATCTCTTCAAAGAAGTCAAGGTGGGAATTGAAAAAGAAGGAAAGCCTGGGGGCGAACGCGTCCACATCGAGCCCCGCCTCTATGGCCGCCTCGACATACGCGAAGCCGTCGGCGAGGGTGAATGCGAGTTCCTGGGCAGCTGTGGACCCTGCCTCCCTGATATGATAACCGCTTATGGAGATCGTGTTCCACTTGGGCACATGGTCCGCACAGAAAGCCAGGATGTCGGTGATAATTCTCATCGACGGCTCCGGCGGATAGATCCAGGACTTCTGGGCTATGTATTCTTTCAAAATGTCATTCTGTATTGTGCCCCGCAGTTTTTCTGAGGCCACCCCCTGTTCTTCCCCTACGCAGATGTAGAAGGCGAGCAGCATGGCGGCGGGCGCGTTTATGGTCATGGAGGTGGACACCTTGTCCAGCGGTATCTTGTCGAAGAGGATCTCCATGTCATGGAGCGAGTCGATGGCCACACCGCACATACCTACCTCACCGTGGGAGCGCGGATGGTCGGAATCATACCCCATGATGGTCGGCATATCGAAAGCGACCGAGAGACCCGTTTGGCCGCGGTCCAGGAGAAAGTGATAGCGCCGGTTCGAATCCCTGGCGGTGCCGTAGCCTGAGAACTGGCGCATGGTCCAGAGCCTTCCCCTGTGCATGGTGGTATACACCCCGCGTGTGAAGGGGTACTCTCCCGGGTATCCGAGGTCCCTTTCATAGTCGAAGGCGTCTATGTCCGAGGGCACGTATAGAGGTTCCAGGTTCCTGCCTGAGGGATTCGTGACTTCGTAGTTTGAGCAGGATTCAAGGAAATCCTGCTTCCACGCTTCCTTCTTTTTCCGTATCTCTTCGATCTTGTCCTTGTCGAACATGCCGGGTTTCCTCCCTCTCAACGCCCCTCGACTATCTTTAGGATTGCACGCGATGCCTGCCTGGGCGTTTTCTCACCCTTGCACACGTCTCCAACCAGCGTGTGCAGCCTTTCAAGCGACGTATCGGTCCATATCCTGCTATGAAGATCGGTCTCAACGAGGGTCCTTATTGTGGCCTCCACATTGGCCCGACGGTGCTTTTCAAGCCCTCCTGACCTGTTAAGGAACTCACGGTGTTTCTCTATGTGCCCGTAAAGATCCTCGATACCCTCGCCCTCGGAGGCAATTGTGCAAACAACCGGAGGATTCCAACCGTTTCGCTCCCCCCCCAATTCCATCACCGCGCGCACCTGCCGTGCCATCCGTTCGGCTCCCTCCCGGTCGCTCTTATTGACCGCCAGAACATCCGCGATCTCCATGAGCCCCGCCTTCATGGCCTGCACGGCGTCGCCGGATTCGGGTACCAGCACAACAACTGTTGTATAGCAGGCCTCGGCGATGTCGAGCTCGCACTGCCCGACTCCCACCGTCTCGGTTATTATCATATCCTTCCCGAAAGCATCCATGACGTCCGCCACATCTCCGGCTGCCTCGGCAAGGCCTCCAAGCGAGCCCCTTGTTGCCATGCTGCGGACGAACACGCCCCGGTCCATACCTATATCCTGCATGCGGATTCGGTCCCCCAGAAGGGCTCCACCGGTAAAGGGACTGCTGGGATCGACCGCTATAACCCCCACCAGCTTACCGTCCGCACGGGCGCGCTTCACCAGCGTCGAGACAAGCGTACTCTTACCTGCTCCCGGCGGGCCCGTAATGCCTATCCTGTAGGCACGGCCGGTCTTGTGGTAGAGCCGGTCCAGAACCTCGGGAAAGGTGCTCTCATGGTTCTCCACAAGAGTGATTATCTTGGAAAGCGCCGATCGATTGCCTTCCTCGAATTTCTTCAGGAGATCGTTGCTCGTCGACATCTCTTCTTCCAGGTCAATATTCTATGCCTTCTCTCATACCCAGGCCCTTCATATAGTGGTGTTTGATTTCCTTCATCTCGGTCACAAGATCGGCAATCTCCTTAAATTCCGGAGGCGCATACCGGCCGGTGAGCACAATCTCCATCTCCGGCGGTTTCTGCTTCAGAATCTCGAGCACCGGTTTCACCCCGAAAAGCCCGTAGTCCACCGCCACATTGACCTCATCTAGAATCAGGATATCGCAGGAGGCTTCGGCCACAGCCTTCCGGGCCATCTCCAATCCTTCTTTGGCGAGCTTCAGGTCTTCCTCGGATGGGTTTCCTTTTTCCACAAATGTCGGCAACCCGGATTGTATCAGGGTGAAACCCGGAATCTCCTCGGATATTATGACCTCACCATAGTTCTTGGACCCTTTCATGAACTGGATCATCAGCACCTTGAAACCGTGGCCGCAGGCCCTCAGGGCCAGGCCCAGGGCGGCCGTGGTTTTCCCCTTCCCATCCCCGGTATAAACTTGGATTGTACCTTTGGATAAGGGCATTTCCGACCTCTCTAAGGGCTTGCGATTGCTTCAGAGGCGCGCATAACCAGAGGATGAGTGTAGTCGAAGAGCCTGCGCGTGTCAACCGGTTTCGGCCTGCGGGTGTCAGGCACCGTCCCTCGGCCGACCTGCCGGTCCATCAACGGTCCATGGCATCCACGACCGTCTTGAGGCACATAAACATGGGGCCTATGCTATCATCCCTCACCACGGTACCATCTTCCGGTTCTTCCATCAAAGCCTCGAGAATGTACTTCATGATATGGTACTGGTTGTAGTTCTTGAAAACCTTCTCAGTGGCATCAAGGAAGCCGGCGTCAGACTCGTCTTCCATGTATTCCAGCATTCTGGAGTTCCTGGCTTCAGCGGCGTCGAGTTCCTCACCGCTCACCATGGGAAGCTCTCCACTACCTTCCTTCACGGCCTGCCAGGCGACTATGCCTATGTGAAGAAGGACGCCCATCTCATCCTCGGTGAGATAGCCTTCTCCCAAAGCAGTGAGATAGGCCAGTATGAAAGGCTGTTCCCTTCCCATCGCATCGACCACAACAGGAGCCTCCTCAGGCGACATGCCGCCCAAACGCTTCCAGGTCTGTTCCACAATCTCAGCGGACACCGGTTTCATTGCACTTTCACTCTCCTTGCCCGGCAGACCCATCAGGTCCGCGCTCATAATTACCAGGGATGCCGGAGTGCCTTCAGCCTCTCCTTTGGATCATCGAACTCCACTGCCTCCGGATCGAAGTCCGTGGGATCGAACTCTCCCCCGGCCCATTCGAGCATTTCCGCATGTTCGCTGTGGGACGTATCAGCCAGAATCCTCAGGAATTCCTCGTACCCGCCGGTTCCTCCCACGTCCTCAGGCGGACATGCCATCCCGCCATCAATGCAAACAGGATACTCAATCGCCTCATCTCTCGAAAGCACTTTCTCAAGCCTGATATCATGCTCCCAGCCGTCCCCGAAGTCGTAATCGTACCGGGCAGTCCTCCTTTCTTCGGAGAACCAGTCCGAGATCCTCTCATGCCAGCCGGCGAGCAGAGGCCTGGGGCTGGGGAACTCATCATCCGGAATGCCAATCGAAACCTCACCCCCGGTCTTGGGATCACGAACCACAAATTCATGAAGATGACAGTCGAACCATCCCATGGAATCCTGGATCGCTACGTGGAGATCCCAGAAGGTGTAGGTCTCGGGCACCCGAATGCGGCGCCACACGGCCGGCTTGGTGTCCCTCAAGGTGATCTTGAACTCGTACACTCGCTCGTATTCTTTTCCAGACCCCGCGGTCTCCGAAGGAGCGCCCTTGCCACTCTGTCCCAACGTAAAGGTGATCAGGTTGTCGAACAAGTCCGACTTCTGGACGGACCCTGTGTCGGTATTCTCGGCTTTCTCCCATCTCAGGTCGACGAGTCCGAATCTTCCAAGAAAACGCTCGAAAGTGCGCAAGGAATAGCAGTGGAGGAATCGCTCGCCCGTGGTCCACGCTGTACTGCCGGGAAAGGAAGCAAGCACGAACGGAAATGCCGCTGCGAACTTATCGGCGTAGAATTCTATGCCTGTCGGCCCCTCGCCGTACTTGCAGACCAGGTACATCGAGAAGCCGAAATTCGCCTGGATGGAGCTTGCCTCCGGATAAACATCCTCATAGGCCCAGTTGAAACGGGCCGCATATGTGAAGAAGAGACGCTTGTAGAGCTCCAGGCTGCGCTTCCCGGATAGATGAGCCTCGCCCCGCCTGGTGAGTGATAGCTTCCCATGCACCTTCTTCGTGAGGCCCGCCAGGCCGCACAGGATGTTTATCATGTGAAGATACTCGCAATCCATTTCCCCCCGGAACCCGCCCTCCCTGAGCCAGCCGGCATCCGGCCCGGCCAGACCCGTATCCAGCGACTTCTTGCAGAATCGAACAGGCAGGTTCCCCTTTTGAGTCAGCTTCAATGGCTGATCAGCTTCCACAAGTTTGAGAAAATCCACTACGTCGCGGTAAAGCCCAACGCCCTCAATCAATCCAGGATCCACATCCCGACGAAAGACGATCGGAGACTCCTCAGGGTCTCCGGCGTTGAAGATGAGTGCATATACATCATCCGCCGTGAGACCATCGAAATCACCAAATGGACTCAGCGCCATTAAAAGTCTAAAAGCTGCTCTATCCGGCTTGTCGGTTCTCTTCACGGCATCAGCTCTCCTATGTCATGATCCAAAGTCCTTGGGGTTCAGTATACCTCAGAATACGGCACTTGAAAAGGTCTCCGGTGCGCCAACGTCGGGCATGGAAACCCGACGCTACATTCGTTGCCTCAGGAGTGGCGACGCTACGGATAATCGGTGACCGCCTATTTATTCACGTATGAGGAGGCCGAGGCGGTCGGATGCGAACCATACGGGCGCCTGGAAATCGGTTACCGCTCCGAGCCTCTTATGCCTCCTGCGGAAATTGAAACCCCAATCCCCGGGCTCCCGGGCCTCCGGGCCCAGCGCGTCAAAGCGTATGGAGAACTCGGCAATCCACCGGTCACCGTAGATTCCCGCACCCGCCCTGACGGGCGCATCCCAGGTATAGTCCTGTACGTAGGTCCCGAAAGGACAGATCTCTACTTGCTTGTCGAATATAGTCCCCAGAGGGTTGACCGAGACCTGGTAGAAGACCTCGCTGTCTATCGCAGGCTCCAGGAGCACCAGAACGTAGTCGTCATAGCCCCCGAAGCCGTCGCGGGCCCGGACACCTGCCTCAAGCCCTTCCATGTCGCTGTCAAAACACTCCACAGCGAAATAGAGACAGCTATCGTCGTGGCAGACGCGGAGCCGGGTTGAATCGGCTGGTGCCGCCCGGAGTGCCGAGCCGAAGAAGGCGGTTTCACGCGGAACCCTCTGCCAGGTGTCCTCGAGCGTGCCGTCCATTTCGAGCGGCCCCTCCTGCGGGGATGAATAGATAATTCGCTTGACCGGAAGCGGCTTGGCGATATCAACCGGCCCAGTCCCATCATAGGCCATGCTCAGTTCGAGCCTGGGGACAGGGAAGAGATCTCCCTGGTTGGTCACATAGGCGGTCATTGTCCCTGTCTCCCCGGGGGGCACTTCCACATAATCCTCGGGCGGTTCGACGACCCAGTCACCCGGGGAAACCCATCTTGCAGTATCTCTCAAGGTCGATGATCCTGTGTTGTCTATGTTTATCCTGACCTTCGAGGTGCCATCGAGCATGAGCCCCGAAAGATGCAACTCCTCGATCTCCACGGCCTTCGATTCGACTGAGGCAACCCGGATCATATCTTCCATCGTTATGTCCCCCGGGTTTGAGCCGAAGCCGGGTTCGACCACTCTTACCTTGAGGCCTCCTTCATCCACTTTCGCCAGGAGGTAGGCATAAAAACATCCCTTTCCCCTCCCGCCGTACGGCAGCGATCCGCCGGAGCTCGACACCCCGAAGTAGCGGATGCCGTCCCGCTCGGTAAAGAAATGGCGATGATAGTGGCCGGTAAAAACCGCGTCCACCCCGTTGTTCCTGAAGATGTCATGTAGCAGGTTGGGCCTGCCGGAGGAAAAGTCCTCACACCAAAAGGGCTTGTGATAGAAAACGAAGGTGTTTGCATGCTCATCTGCGCGCCCGAGTACCCCCTCCAGCCATCGGACCCTTGCTTCCGGTATGTTGCCGGCCTTGTAGAGCGTTGACACATCGAGGATGACGAAGAGGTTGTCTTCATACACAAAGGCCTCATTTGGGTCGCCCACCCTCCTGGAATAGATCCGCCTGCTCTGGGCATCCCATATATCGTGGTTGCCCGGGGTCAGGTGGTATTCGATCCCCGGGCGGTCAAGCACCTCGAGCACATAATCCCACTGGGACTCGATCTCCGCCGAATCCGGCAGGTACCCTTCTATATGATCGCCGACGGTAAGCATAAGATCGGGGCTCAAGAACTCCACGTCTTCCACAACCTTCTCGTATACGCCTTCCACGGCCCCCCCGGTTCTGTCTCCAAGCACAGCGAACGTCAAGCCAAAGGCTTGCTCGGGCTCTAAAGCCGCCCAAAGCCCAAGGCCGAGGCCCAGAAGGACGATCGAGATCAAGACCTTTTTGCTCATCGTTTTTCTCCTCTGTCAGAGGCGGTGATACTACCCTAAGGCCAAGGCTGCTTCCCGCCGGCACGAACGGCCGGGCCGATCAAGGATGCTTGCTTCTTCCCGGCCAAAGCCCCTTTTACCTCTATATAATTAGTACTTGCACAGGCAACACCCGTATGGTAATGTTCAGGGGATTAGTTGGCCATATAATTTTCGTTACCCTTTGGTTTGAACCTACCACACGGGGGTATTCAGGCGTGAAGTACTGGAGAAAACCGCTCGACGCGGACACCGTCAAGTCTCCCAGGGGCAGGATCTACGTAATCAAGGAGCAGTGCAAGGGATGCGGCTTCTGTGTGGAATACTGTCCGAGGGACGTCCTGGAGTTGTCGCAGGAATTCAACAAGAAGGGTTATCACCCTCCCGTTGCGGTGAAGGAGGAGAATTGCGTCAGCTGCGGGCTCTGCGAGCTAATCTGTCCTGAGTTCGCGATCTATGCCGAGCTCATTGAAGAGGGAGATCAGAAAGAGCCTGCGGGGGAAGAAACTCCGGGCAAGACCGAAAAGGCAGATAAGAGAGAAAAGGCGGAGGTTTAGCAATTGGCTGAAGACAGACGAGTGCTCACTGGAGAGCATTTCTTGAGTGGAGACCATGCGTGTGCCGAGGGCGGCATGGCTGCGGGATGCATGTTTTTCGGAGGCTATCCCATCACCCCCTCTACCGAGATCGCGGAACGCATGTCCGAGCGGTTACCTGAGGTGGGAGGCATTTTCATACAGATGGAGGACGAGCTTGCATCCATGAATTCCATTCTCGGGGCCTCCTGGGGCGGCTGGAAATCCATGACCTGTACATCCGGGCCGGGCTTCAGCCTGATGATGGAGAACCTCGGGCTTGGCGTTGTGCTGGAAACTCCTACTGTGCTGGTGAACATACAGCGCGGTGGACCTTCGACCGGGCTTCCCACCCTTTCGGGACAGGCTGACATGATGCAGGCGAAGTGGGGATCCCATGGAGACTACGAAATCATAGCCGTCGCTCCGAACTCACCCCAGGAGATTTTCGATTTCACGGTGAAGGCCTTCAACCTCTCAGAGCTCTACAGGGTACCCGTCCTGGTGATGAGTGACGAGAGCGTGGGCCATATGACCGAGAAGGTGGTTATCCCGCCGGCGGATAAGTTGGGTGTGGTATCGCGGAGGTTTACCAAGAAGAAGCCGGGCGAATACCTGCCATACGAGTTCGGCGAGGATGAGATCCCCGATATGGTTAAGGCGGGGGACGGTTACAGAATACACGTTACGGGGCTTACCCATGATAAGCGGGGCTATCCGGTCATAGACGCTGAGACCCAGGACTGGATGGTGCGGCACCTGATCAACAAGATCCAGAAGAACAAACGCAAGATCATCGAGGTCGAAGAGATAAACATGGACGATGCCGAAGTGGTCATCGTTTCCTACGGTATATCCTCCAGGGTGGCCCACAGAGGCATGGACCTGGCGAGGGAGCAGGGAATCAAGGTCGGGATGTTGAGACTCATAGTCGTGTGGCCTTTCTGCGACTACATAATCCGCGAGCTTGCCGAAAAGGTGAAAGCCTTTGTCACGGTCGAGCTCAACTTCGGCCAGATCGCCCTGGAAGTTGAAAGATGCGCGGGCGGCAAGGCCGGTTGCTACCTTGTGCCCCACGCCGGCGGCGACGTGCACAATCCCGAGGATATCCTGGAAGTCATTAAGGAGGCGGCCAAATGAACAAGACAGCAACCCCGACTGCTACAGTGAGCACCGACAAGCTCCAGCATCCGATGTCGGACCTCCTCCGTATGGACAGGATGCCGCACATCTGGTGCTCGAGCTGCGGCCTGGGTACGGGACTTACCTGCTTCATAATGGCTCTCAGGGAATCAGGCATAGATGAGAATGATGTGGCGGTGGTTTCCGGTATCGGCTGTACCGGCCGTGTCGCAGGCTACCTCAACCTGGATTCGTTCCATACCACGCACGGGCGCGCGATACCATTCGCAACCGGGCTGGCTTTGGCCAACCCCAAGCTGAGGGTGGTCGTCTATTCGGGGGACGGCGATATCGTCGCAATAGGTGGTAACCACTTCATTCACTCGGCACGCCGCAACATGGATATCATGGTGATAGTCGTCAACAACTTCACCTATGGAATGACCGGCGGACAGGCGGGACCGACCACACCGGTTACCGCAAAGGCTACCACGGCACCGTACGGCTGTTTCGAATATCCCTTTAACGTACCCTATCTTGCGATGGCCGCGGGCGCCAGCTATGTGGCCAGGTGGACGTCGCTCCACATGCGAAGGCTCAAGAACTCGATGGCCGAGGCTTTGCCCAAGCGGGGCTTCCGGGTGATCGAGATCATCTGCCCGTGTCCTACCGCATTTGCGCGAAAGAACAGGCTCGGGACTGGGCTCGATCTCTTGAAGTTCTACCATGACAACAGCATCATCAAGCACGGCGCAGATCCCAAAGAGGCCGATATCGGGATGAGCAACAAGATCATCTGCGGCAAGTTCGTGGATGAAGAAAGACCGACGTTCAGGGATTTCCTGACTCAGAATGTACACGAAAAGCTCGGAGGGTAGATAATGGCCGGCACTGACTCTTCAAGAAAAGAAGTTCGATTCACCGGTTTCGGCGGTCAGGGAATGGCCGTTATAGGTAACATCCTTGGCCGGGCGGCCGCGGTCTATGACGGCAAGCAGGCCACCATGACCCAATCTTACGGACCGGAGGCGAGAGGCGGCGCGTCGAGCAGCCAGGTGATCATATCCGATGGAAGGATATTCTACCCTTACGTAATCGAGTCGGACATCCTTGTCGGGATGTCGCAGGAGGGTTACGACAAGCATAGGTCGACTCTCAAAGAGTCCGGCGTGCTCCTATACGATGAGGACCTTGTAACACTCCACCCGGAGGAGGGCGCCAAACACATTCATGCGATCCCGGCGACCCGGTTTGCCGAGGAACTGGGCCGCAAGATCGTGGCCAACATAGTGATGCTGGGCTTTCTCTCCGGTATCACGGAAGTAGTCGGTGAGGACGCCCTCAAGAAGGCGATTGCCGACTCCGTGCCCAAGCCGACTATTCAATTGAATCTCAAGGCGTTTGACAGGGGCCGGGCGCACGCAAAAAGTCTTTTGGAGGGATCAGCGGTGAAGGCAGGAGGCTGATCCTCTCATCTGGATAGAGTTTCATTCTGAGGAATCGAAGCTTAAGGGTACTCTATACTCAGCAACGTAGAACCGGATGGCGGCAAAGGAAGCCACTAAGATCAGACCTGGAGGGCGAAAAGGCGTCCTCGTAATCGGGGGCGGAGTTGCCGGTATCCAGGCTTCGCTGGATCTTGCCAAGGCCGGCGCGCCCGTTTACCTGGTTGAACGCACCCCTTCCGTCGGCGGCCGGATGGCCCAGCTGGACAAGACGCTTCCCACAAACGACTGTTCGATCTGCATCCTCTCCCCTCTGCTGGTCGAGGCCCTGCGACACCCCAATATCGAGCTGTTGACCTACAGTGAGGTAGTCTCCGTAGAGGGTGAAGCCGGCTCCTACAGAGCGAAGATATTGAGGAAATCGCGCTATATCGACGAACACGCGTGCATAGGATGCGGCGTTTGCGCGCGCAAGTGCCCGGTATCCGTTCCCAACGAGTTCGACATGGATCTCGGAGACCGCAAAGCCATCTACGTGCCCTTCGCCCAGGCGACCCCCCTCGTATACACAATAGATGACAGGAGCTGCCTCAACTTCAAGGACGGTGAATTCCGCGAGGTGTGCGGCAAGTGCCGGGAGGCCTGCCCGCGCAAGGCGATCGACTTCGCCCTCACCGATAGGGAGGAAAAGATCGAGGTTGGCGCGGTCATTGTGGCCACGGGTTTCGACGAGATGGACCCTGGTGTCGTTCGAAACTTAAGTTACGGTGAGACCCCCGACATAATGACAGGTATGGAGTTCGAGAGAATGCTCAATGCCGCGGGCCCTACCGGGGGACATGTGATCCGAAGATCGGACGGCAAGGTGCCCGGGGCCATAGCCTTCATTCAGTGCGTCG
>Ga0180434_10005870_pt1 | contig 14285 bp, 6 predicted proteins | sample SS_ome_7_FD_132453 | JGI IMG/M metagenome (GOLD analysis project Ga0180434, IMG submission 132453) | Hypersaline lake sediment archaeal communities from the Salton Sea, California, USA - SS_1_D_2 metaG | ecosystem: Environmental > Aquatic > Non-marine Saline and Alkaline > Hypersaline > Sediment... | reverse complement strand
CGCTGAAGAGGTTGTAGATGTTATGGCGGGCGTGACGGAGCATGTCGCGAGCGGGCCTGGCGCCGGGGTCGATCATGTTTATCAGCAGCAGCAGGGCGACTATTCGCGCGCAGAACGACAGGGCGAACGTAACGTGCCAGTTATTCCACATGAATACCGTGTAGTTGCCCGCGGCGTCGACGGGGCCCCATGAAAGCGGGGCGGTCTGGAGCCCGCGAGTAAGATACGCCGACACCCCGCCGACAACTCCGCCCAGTACGCCTCCCATCGAAATCAGAACGGCGTGGGCGGCTACGTATTTGCTGCGACCCTTACCATCGGCGAAGCTGAGGATGATGTTGTTCTGCGCCAGCATTATCGCGGTCCATCCGATACCGCCTATAATTATCGCTGTTAACATCACCAACCACGCTCCGACGGGGCTTTGCGGTGTAAACCAGACAGCGTCGCCATGTCCCCAAATCCCGCCGAGCGTCGAGGCGATGTAGTTGGCCAGGTCGAGCACGAATTGCGGGGCGGGCGTGTATCGCGTGGCGAAGAAGTAGGGCGTTACCGAGAATACAATAAGCGACGTACCCAGCATCAGCACCGGTCGGCGTCCCCACTTGTCGAGCAATCTTCCTATCAGGCGCAGCGAGGCCAGACTGGAAAGCGGGCCCATGACCACGAACAGCACGTCTGAACCGAGCTGTCCAAATCGGTAATTCTCGAGCAGGGTTCGCCAGAAGTACGGTCCGGCGACCGTCATCGCGAAGGTGGTGGTGGCGCCATACGCGACGTATCGGCGGAATACCGGATCGCTCAGCGGTTCGACCAGCAGTTGGCGAAAAACCGTTCGGAGATATTGCATTGCGTGAACTGCTCTGGCCAGAGCCCCGTTGCTTCGGCGAGGGGCTATGCGGATATCGACGGCGGGAGTGCGAGCTTCGTGCGGAGTTGTCCCGACGATCTCGCGAATCTGTGAGAACAGCAGGATGTCGGCCATCCCCAGAAGGCCCGCAACGAAGAATACGCCACAGATGCACCAGAGCAGCGTTGGCTGCATCGCCGCGGTGATGATCGGCCCGGAGGCGTCTTCCGGTCCGGTGCGAGTAACGTGGTCGAGCAGCAGGCCAAGAAAGATGACAGCCGGAATCTTCACAAGAAGCGTGAAGGCGTTTCTCGTGGCGAAGTATCGCCCTCGGATTCGTCGGGGGATCAGGTCACCCATCCACGTATGCCACGCCGGTGTCGCCAGCGACAGCATCACAGAGCTTATTAACACCAGGGTGAGCATGCTCCAGACCGCCAGTGTCGATGGAACGGGAAGGACCAGCGGTATTATCGCGATGACGATCCAGAGAAAACGCGATATCAAACCGCAAAACAGGAACTGGTGTTTCTTCAAACCGCTGCGCTCGACCATTATTGTCGCCGCCATTTGTGCGAAAGTGGCCAGAAATGTCAGCGCGGTCAACATCCCGAAGTGGAAATCATCGAAACCAAGCATCCGCCCGAACAGGTTCAATCGGCTGCCCGTTACCGCAAACATCCAGAGAATCCCCATCATCCAGGCGCCAGTTACCAGGCGCATGGATCGGCGCAGCTCAGGCCCGCGAACGGACAATGCCGGGAGAACGTCGTAGGATTTTTCTCGCCAGAACATCGGGACCTCCGACGGGTGCGGGATCGCATGCCAAAACTGACTGGCGCGGTCAGTCTTATTCCCATTCGATAGTAGCCGGCGGCTTGCTGCTTATGTCGTACACCACGCGATTCACGCCGCGGACCTCGTTGATGATCCTGTTGGAAACGCATGCAAGGATATCGTAGGGTATTCGCGACCAGTCGGCAGTCATGAAATCCTTGGTGTCCACCGATCGCAAAGCCACCACGTTTTCGTAAGTTCGCCCGTCGCCCATTACACCCACCGACTGCACGGGCAGGATCACCGCGAATGTCTGCGATGTCTGGCGGTACAGGTTGTTCGCGACTATTTCTTCGAGGAAGATGTTATCGGTGCGGCGGAGAATATCGAGCCTCTCGGCGGTTATCTCGCCGAGGCAGCGCACCGCAAGACCCGGGCCCGGGAACGGGTGGCGCCAGACAAGGTTTTCCGGAAGGCCCAGAAGCTCGCCAACATGGCGCACCTCGTCCTTGAACAGGTCGCGGAGCGGTTCGATCAGCTCGAAGCCCAACTGCTCGGGCAGGCCTCCCACGTTGTGGTGCAGTTTGATATTGGCCGCGGCGCCCGCGAGCGAATGACCCGATTCGATCACGTCGGGGTACAGCGTTCCCTGGGCCAGAAAACGGGCGTTGTCGATCCGCTCGGCCTCCGCCTTGAAAACATCGATAAACGTGTGGCCGATGATGCGGCGCTTGGCCTGCGGTTCGCTAACGCCGGCAAGCTTGCCGAGAAACTTATCGGCGGCGCGAACGGTGGTGAGATTCAACTTGAAGTGGTCCTTGAACGTGCTTTCGACAAGCTCCACTTCGTTCATTCGCAGCAGACCGTTATCGACGAATATGCATTCCAGGCGATCCCCGACGGCCTTGTGGAGCATCGCGGCGACCACGGACGAATCGACTCCGCCCGACAGCCCGCAGATTACCTTGTCGTCGGGCCCGACGCGCGATCGCACGTCGGCGAGGACCGCGTCGATGAAGGAAGTCATCTTCCACAGCCCGTTGCATCCGCAGATATCGAACAGGAAATTGGTGAATATCTCCCCGCCGTGCGGGGTGTGGGTGACCTCGGGATGGAACTGCACGCCGTAGAACGGGCGGGTTTTGTGTTTGACGGCGGCTATGGGGCAGCTCGGCGTCTCGGCCAGCGGTAGAAAATCGTCGCCGAGCGTGCGGACCTGGTCGCCATGGCTCATCCAGACGGTTGTCTCGATCGGTATATTCTTCAGCAGCTCGTCCGGTTCGGTGATCCGCAGAGCGGTTCGCCCGTATTCGCGCGACTGGCCCGATGCAACTTTCGAGCCCATCAGGTGGGCCGATACCTGCATCCCGTAACATATGCCCAGAACGGGCACGCCGAGTTCGAGTATTTCGCCGCGGCATTGCGGGGCGCCGTCTTCGTAGACGCTGGACGGTCCGCCGGTGAATATCAGGCCCTTGACGTTGATGTCCGCCAGTTCGTCGACCGTAACGTCCGGACGCGCCAAAACGCTGTAAACTCCGTTGTCACGGACGCGGCGAGCGATGAGTTGGGCGTATTGGCTGCCGAAATCCAGGATGACGATCGTTTCAGATTTTTCGATGGAACCGGGCGGTGAACTCATTGCAATGCCTCTGCTGCGCCGTCTGGAAACAGAACAATATACGCATCCGGGCGGAGGCAAGCAATTCCCGATACCCTTTTTTGTCAGGCGGGAGTTACATTATCAGGCGAAAAAACCGGTATTGCTCCGCCCGCGGGAACATAACCGCTTCACACCACTTAAGCTGTGGTGTATACTCATTGATAAGCGGTCGGAATACCGCGAACCTAAGGACGTTCTGCATGAACTACATCGGAATCGATCTTGGTACGACGTTTTCGGCCGTCGCCCACCTCGGACCCCAAGGGCGACCCATCACCATCCCAAACGCTGAAGGTGAACTTACCACGCCTTCGGTGATCCTCTTCGAATCGGACGAGTCGGCGATTGTGGGGCGGGAAGCCAAACGCGCAGCGCTGGCCGAACCCGGAAACGTCGCCGAAGACGTCAAACGCTACATGGGCGAGGAATCCTATCCCAAGCTTTTGCGAGGCAGGACCATCTCGCCGATCAACCTCAGCGCGATCATTCTCAAGAAGCTCCTCCAGGACGCCGAAGCCCGGCTCGGTCCGATCGAAGGGGCGGTTATCACCGTTCCGGCTTACTTCGACGAGAACCGCCGTCAGGCGACCGCGGCCGCGGCGCACTCGGCGGGCCTTGCGCTTATCGGAATAATTAACGAACCAACTGCCGCGGCGCTGGCTCACGCGTTCAAATCGTATACGACTCCCGAAGGCGGTGTAGCCGAAATCCTCCACGCCGATGGTCAACTACCGGAAATCTCCGTCGTTTACGATCTGGGCGGTGGGACCTTCGACGTTACGGTGTTGCGGGCTGTCGGATATGATCTCACCGTCCTTGCGACCGCCGGCGACGTGCAACTCGGGGGAAGAGACTGGGACAAACGCCTTTACGACCATTTGGCTGACATGTTCGTCAGCGAACACGGGGCCGATCCGCGTGATGACGCACTCAGCCGCCAGCAACTGGAATCAACCGCCGAAGAGATGAAGAAAGACCTCTCGCGTCGAGACCACACGCTGTTCGTGGTGAACCATGCGGGCAAGACCCTGCAAGGGATGTTGACTCGCAGCCAGTTCGAGGAAATGACAGCCGATCTGCTGTTCCGCACCGAAAGCCGTCTCAGCCGCGCCGTGCGCGACGCGGGGATTAACTGGGGAGATGTTGACGACGTGCTGGCGGTGGGGGGATCGACCCGCATGCCGCAGGTCCAGGCCATGCTTTCGCGCGTAACGGGCATGTCGCCGGACCCGTCGATTTCTCCCGACGAGGCCGTTGCGCACGGCGCCGCTATTCACGCGGCGGTTTGTGTCGCCGCCGGCGGGCGATCGGAGCTGCCGGCAGCTGAATTGTGCGACGATGAAATTGATGACTCGGAAGAGATTGTCCCGGCCGAGATAGTCGAACCCGCCGACCCGACCGAACCTCAGATGGAACTGGAACGACTCGCCCAAGCTGCCGCCCCGCAAACCGAGGCGCCCGCCGGGCAATCACCACTGGACGAACTGGCCGCGGCGCTCACCGGCGAAATACCGTCGCGGGGTCCGGACCAGAAACCCGCGAGATATCTAGACACAACGGCGATCGATAACGAAAAACAAGCGGAGTTCCTGGATTGGCTGGGCACGGAACTCGCCGCTTTGATCGGTGAGATTCACACCAAAAACGTCAATGCCCACACGCTGGGAGTTGTCGCTGAAACGCAGGACGGGCGCCTGCTGGTCTCGCCGCTGATCTCGCGAAACACTCTCCTGCCCGCCCGGGAAACCAAGGTCTACGCGACGGTCGTCGACAGCCAGGAACGAGTGACTGTTCGAATCGTTGAAGGCGAGTCGAGTGAAGCCGACGACTGCCTGCTCGTCGGTACGTGCATAATCAAATCCCTCCCGCCCGGACTGCCCAAAGGCTCACCGATCGTGGTGACCTTCAACTACGATGCCGACGGGCGCCTGCACGTCCATGCCGTTCACCTGGCTTCCGGTTCGTGGGCTGAAACGTTCATCCGGCGAGGTGACGGGGTCGACGGCGCCAGGGTGCGCATGAACAAAGAGATACTCACCAGGTTCAACGTCTCGTGAACTCTGACGTTCCTGAATGTGCGGAGACCGAAAGAACACTGTGGCGCACGATCGATACAGTCAGTGGTTGGGCATTGAAGAGGGCGCCAGACCGCCGGACCATTATACACTGCTGGGGATCGAACGTTTCTGCAGCAATGCGGACCTGATCGACACTGCCGCTCACCGGAGGCTCGACCTGCTCGATCGGTACTCGCTGGCCGGATCGCGCGAAAGCCGCGACGCCTGCCAGGAGATGATGAACGAAGTCGCCAGGGCGCGAGTTGTCCTGATGAACTTGCAGCGCAGGGAAGAGTACAATCGCCAACTCGGCGGGCAAGTCGCCGGCGAATCGGGGCAGCCTGCCCAAACCGTGGAGGAACCTTCGAGAGAGGCGCTGGACTTCTACAAAGATATCGTCTGGGCGCACCTGAGAAAATGGCGCATGGACGCTCACGAAGAACGCCTCCTGATCGCCGAGGGTGCCACGCTGGGTATAAACGCCGAAACCGCCGTCGCCATAGCACGCCGAATAAACAGCCAGGCCGAACATATCGCTCGAAACAAACAGATGCGGACCGCATTTGGCGCCATATTTGTCGCTTGTGTTATCCTTGCGGCCGTTGTGCTCTTCGTCATTTTCCCTCCTTACGGTACTTCCGTTCAACAAGTACCCAAGGGCACGCAAATTGGCGATGTGCGGTCCAAACCGCCCGGCGTCTCCACGCGACCGGTAGTACGCGCCACCCAACCGGCAGGTCCCCAACCGAGGCAATTCGAGGAATTCCAGGCTGACATTTCGAACATGCTCGCCACGCGCAGGCCCGCCGAGGCCAAAGCGAAACTCGATGAGGCGAGAGCCCTGTTCCCTCGGCACGCGCGATTGGCGGTCTTGCAGCAGCAGATCGCCAACCTCGTGGCCCAATTGGCGCCGGAAGACCGAATCTACCAGGCTCTTCTCGCGGAGGTCAGGTCTCTGGCCGTCATGGGCATGCATGAAAAGGCTCGCGAGAAACTCCACGTCGCTGCGGGTATTTATCCCGATGAGCCCGCCGCCCTCGAACTCGAAAAACTGATCGATTCCATTCGCGACGAGTTGGCGGACATCCAGCCGGGGAGGCTTGCTTCTCTGGCGACGGTGGACCGGGCCAAAACTTACCGCGTCTGGCCTTTCACGGCCGATGAGGCTGCCCGCCGACGCGACGAGACCGCCCGGGCCATCGGGATTCCACCGGTAATTCGCTTGAAGCTGGGAAAGAGCGAACCAGGCGAAGAGGTGATGATGAGATTCGTGCTCATTCCGGCAGGGAAGTTCGTTATGGGCTTACCGAAAGAGGAAATAACCAGACCGGGCGTCCGCGACGAATCGCAACACGAAGTGACCGTTGCAAGGCCTTTCTATATTTCAGCTACAGAAGTTACGCGAAGCCAATGGTCGGCGGTTCTTGAGAATTGCCCCTGGACTGAGAAACTCAAAGCCAGGGGCGATACCGCCCACGCCGCCAACTGGATCGGCGCCTCGGACGCCCATGAATTCTGCAAGGTTCTCTCCGCACGCATACCGGGGCTGAAGGTGCGGGTTCCCACCGAACCACAGTGGGAATATGCCTGCCGCGCCGGCGCGATAACCGCTTTCTCCTTCGGAGACGATCACACCAAACTCACTCAATATGCATGGTACTTCCGGAATGCCCGCCAGCGCGAATATCCAAATCTCGTCGCACAGAAGAAACCCAACGCCTTTGGGCTTTACGATATTCACGGTAATGCTTCAGAGTGGGCCATTCCCACCGACTCCGAGGGCGGCGCCACGCTGCGAGGCGGGAGCATCAGGGGCCCGAGCAACTCCGCCAGGAGCGGGCATCGGGGCCACGCCGTGAATATGAGAGATTATTCGACCGGTTTCAGACCGGTGCTGAAACTCGCCGACGATCCCAAACCAATACCGCAAACTCAACCGAAGGTCGTCACGACCAAACCTACCAAACCCGCCATACCGGTTGTCCGGGGATGGCCTTTCGATTCCGCCGAGGCCGCTGCTCGCCAGAAAGCGACCGCCTTGAAGCACCGAATCTCGGCGAAACTGCTGCTGAATCTCGGGTCCGGACAGAATCTCGCGCTGGTTCTGATCCCTCCGGGCGAATTTCTCATGGGTTCACCATCGGGTGAAAAGTCTCGCGGGAAAGACGAGCATCTGCACGCGGTCAGCATCTCCAAACCGTTTTACATAGGGATTACGGAAGTGACCCAGGCCCAGTGGAAAGCCGTCATGTCCAGTTCTCCATGGTCGGGCAGGGCCTACGGGCGCAGTGGTTCGACATTACCCGCCAGCCACATCGACGCGGCCCAGGCGGAAAGTTTCTGCCAGTGGTTGTCGCAGAAAACGGGCTACAAAGTCCGCCTGCCGAGCGAAGCCCAGTGGGAATACGCCTGCCGGGCGGGCAGTGGCGCGGTATATTGTTTCGGTGACGATCGCCTCCGGCTAGGCGAGTATGCATGGTACGCAGACGGCAGCGCCAGGGTGAAGGGCTTGCGTCCCGTCCTGACGAAGAAGCCCAACGCCTTCGGTATATACGACATGCACGGTAACGTCGCCGAATGGTGCGCCGACCGCTATGACCCGGACTTCTACAGAAAATCGCCCAGGGTCGATCCCGTCAATATGACCCCGTACGAATCGGGCGGTATGAACGTTTACCGGGGGGGGAGTTTCCTGTTCGCCGATGCCTGCCGGAGCGCCGACAGGCAGTCGGGCCTAGTGCCTTCGGGATCGAGCCTGATAACGCAGATGGGCTTCCGCGTGATCGTCGAGGCCGGCAAGCAGTCGGCGACTGCGGGTGCGAAATTCACAGTGAAAGGCGGCGTTGCCAGGGTGTACACGACCTGGCCCTTCGATTCCATCGAGGCCAAACGGCGGCAGGCCCGGACCGCGGCCGCACTGGGCATAAAATCTGAAGTGACGCTGTCACTGCCAAAAAGCAAGAGCAGGATGACTTTCGCGCTTATCCCCGCGGGCGCCTTTGTCATGGGCTCGCCTTTAACCGAAAGCGGTCGACGCGAGGATGAAGCCCCGCACAAGGTGCAGATCACCAAGCCGTTTTACATGGCTGTTACCGAAGTGACGGAGGCTCAGTGGCTGGGCGTGACCGGTTCCAGCCATTCACTTGGTCGGAGGCGCATGGGCGGGCTTCCGGTCCACAAGGTTGCCTGGCGGGACGCCATCGGTTTCTGCGAGATTTTGAAGAAGAAAACCGGTCTCCAGGTCCGGCTGCCCAGCGAGGCCCAGTGGGAATACGCCTGCCGGGCGGGCAGCGCCAAGGCGTACTGCTTTGGCGGTTACGTTTCGGAACTGCGCCGCTACGCCACCTATATGCCCGAAGGCGCCGGAAGCGTCGCAAGTGCGAAGATGTCCCAGGTGGCGCAGAAGGCGCCGAACGCTTTCGGTCTGTACGACATGCATGGAAACGTATACGAGTTGTGCCGCGACTACTACGACGCGGATTTTTATTCGAGATCGCCCCGGACCGATCCCGAGAAAAAGATTTGGAAAGGCGGGCGATACCCTCCGGGCGTCATGCGGGGCGGGAGCTGGATGAGCGTACCGGGACTGTGTCGTTCGGCGTCGCGCGCAGTCTTTTACAGGGGAAAACGATCGGCGGCCGGTTTGAGGGTCGTCTTCTCCCTGCCCGGCAAGGCGAAACTGGCTTCTCCCATGTTCAAGGCCGCCGCGGGGCGACGCTAGCCCGGATCGGTTACCGTCATGAACGGTTCGCGCACGATCAGGCCGGTGATTTCCACGCTCATCCGGCGGTGGGCGCCGCTGCTGACGTGGACAGTGATACCATCCAGCGTTCGCCATTTCCTGTCGAAACCATTGGCGCCCGCTCCACGATAGGTGTTCGGGTCGCCCAGCAATTCAAGCACGCGCTCGTGTGCGCACCGGACGTATATGGAAAGGACGGCGGACGCGCCGCCGGGCTTCTTTTCCTTCGACGGTCTGGTAAGAGTGTTCAGGAGGATGTGGTTATAGAGCATTGCTTCGGGGATACTGAGAGGCTCAAAGTCCGGCGCGCGGCGCCCGGGCGACCCGGCGGGCAGTGCGGCCAGCCGCTGTTCGATTTCCTGTCCAGCCATCCTGAGCGGCAGCGACTGATTCAGCGACTTGGAGGACCGCGCCGATACGCCTGTATACCACTTGTCGCGCATCGGGCCGATGGCGGATTCCTCGGGCGCCCCGCGGGCCTCGCCGATGGCGTCTTTCACGATCGAGATGCAGCGGTCGATTTCACCCCGCGCTATCGGCATGACAGTCTCGCTGTCGCCAGGATCAGAAAAGCGTGCGTCTCCCGGTGTCGCGGCGACTGTTTGGCTGACGGAGGCGACTAACTTCAGTTCCTCGGGAACCGCCCGCGCCATACCCGCCCGGCCGAGCGTTACGGAACCGAGGTCAACTTCAATCGAGTATCGGTAGCCGGTTTGAACGTACAGCAGGCGGTGCGAAACGGCGGCGGTGAGGCAGGATTTGGCGATCACCAAGCCGCTTGTGTCTGTCAGGGCGCTGGCGATACGCATGTCGGAGGCGAAAGGCGAACCACCGTCGCTGTGCGGTCCGATATAACCCGCCCCCAGAATCGTTGGCGACATGCCGCCGGGAAGCGCCGCCGGCAGCGGGCGGGCAAGTTGAATCTGATCGAATTGGCGCCATTTCGGCGCGCCGCATCCGGCATGGAGAGCGCTTAGTGCGACCGCCGCCAGGCAACATCGAGCTATCGTAAACGGTTTGCGTTTGTTTTCAGAAGACATTTCCGGTGCTGTCCTTTCGCTGGGTTGATTGTGTGCATATCAAGGCTGCCTGTCAACGCGAAGGTGTGCGCTAATAGATTGTGCAATGGCCTTTCGTCGGGTGCGTTGGTGTTTGGGGTGGTTGTAAACAGAGAGTTGGGAAATGAGTAAGCGTAACGATCAAATGCCCCCCAACCGAGGACCGCGGGACGATTGGCATGAGATGACCGAATCGATGTCAGGCAAGAGCCTGTTCGCCTGCGGCGGGGGGGCATTGCCCGCGCTTGGAGTCAAGACGGTGAAGGGGCGCACGGTAATCCGCGGCGGTCCGGAGCTGACGACGATTGCCTGGGCGATCGCAATGGGCCTCGCGGGCGTGGTGCTGGGGGTCTGCGGCGAGGTGTCTTCGTTCGGGGGAAGTGGAATTTCGCTGTTGAGCCTCGCGCTGCTTGTCGTCGGCGCGTGCATTGGCGGAGGCGGGTTGTTTCTTTTTTTCGCGCGTCGGGGGATCAGCATGTCGCCCGACGGCAGGGAATTGATCCTCGCCCGCGGTCTGCGGGGGAAGTTCCATCTCGATGCCATGAATCTTATTCCGCGACTCAGTTTGCCTTCGCCTGGCGGTGGTGATGGCGATTTTCGGGAGGACCGGGACGTTCATCTCAAGCTCTACAACATCAAACTCCGCCAGGCGGTGGTGCTCGTCACGGGCGGGCGGGACCACGCCGGCGCTATCTGCCGCAGCCTCAATGAAATGCTCGGCACCGACAGGCTGGACAGTTCGTTTACGGAAGTGAAACTGGCCGGAATGGGTGACAAATGGGTGGATATCGAAGCCCCTCGGTCCGCCGGTGACGGCCTGGAGGCGACTGCCGACGAGGAGTCTCCGCCCACCGATGCGCCACGGGCGGATCGTGTGGGCAAACCGATGCGTGTCGGAGGGATCATATTCTCGGGCGCCAGGCTGCACTTTCCCGAGCGTGGTGTGGCTATAGTGAAGCTGCCGTTTATCAGAAGGGTCCTCCCGCCCGTTGGGATAATCCTGGCAGGCTGGATCGCAGTTATACTGCTGTTGAGCGTGGTGGGCGGTTCGGCCGGTTTGACCACCGAGATCGCCAGGCTCGTCGGGGAGATAATGTTCGCCGCGCTGGTCGTCTGCGTTTCGCTGGTATTCTGGTATTACGGGGGCCCGATAACGATAGATCGCAAGAAGAAGCGGATATCGGGTCCTCGCAGGAATAAGTGCGGGTTTGCGGGCCAGGCGATTTCGACTGGTGATGTAACTACCGTCCAAACCTGCCTGATCGCCCGGCAAGACGCGCCGGAGGCGGGTGCTGGAAAGAAGGATATTTCCAGTTACGAATTGAATCTCGTCATGAAGGATATGCCTTCCCGCGTGCATCTGATAAAAGACGACAATGGCGATCGCGTGCGGAGATCGGCGGAGCTTCTGGCGAAGTTCCTGAAGGTTTCTCACTGGGACTGCACCGGCGAGGGCGAATGACTATTGGTTCGGCGGGCTGTCTTTGGTTTCGGCGGTGGAGCGGAAGTGCCTGTCGGCCTGTTCTGCGAACCATGTCTGTCGGCCCAGCACGAGGGAGATATGGCCCAGGAGCGGGAAGGTGACCAGTTTCTTTTGCACGTTGGCGGCGTTGTAGACCGCTACTCCGTGGCGATGTGGAACGATTGCGTCAATCCGCCCATGGACCACGAGCAGCGGCGCCGCAAGTTCGCTCGCGGCGCGAAGCGCCGAAGCGTCATCGGGATCGAAACCTGCAATTTCACCGGCGCGTTCGACGACCTCTTCGAATTTTTTCGCGTTCATGAACGGGACGAATCTTCTAGCCGCCGATCGCATGTCGGTGTATGGCGCGACGGCCATTACCGCCCGACAGCGCGGGTCGATTGCGGCATATTGAACGGCGATTGCGGCGCCCATTGACTGTCCGAATACGTAGATCGGTTCGGTGATGTCACCGCTTTCCAGCAGCGAATCGATAACGTCCCGGGCGTCGAACTTCTCCTTGGCGCCGAAGGTCGTGTATGTTCCTTCCGACCGCCCGTGGGCGCGGTGATCGAGCATTACCACGTTGTATCCCATGCGGGCCATCTGCCTGCCCATCGTGAAGAATCGCGCCTTGGAGTCGAGAATTCCGTGGAGGATCATGACCGTTCCGCGCGGCGGTTGGTGAGGTTCAGCATTGTCGCTGCCGTCAGAGCGACCCTGAATGACCCACACGTCGAGTTTCGTTCCGTCTGCGGTGGGAATTCGGTGATGCGACGATATCCTGCCCTTTTCGACGAGTTTATCGGCGCTTCCAATCCACCAGAGGGCGACTTTGCCTTTGGCCGTGTTGTACTTGACCATGCGGCGCGCGTAGAAGTCGACGCTGCACCCGCTGGATACGGTCAGGACCACCGCGGTTATCGGATACGTGAGCGTTTTGATCTTCCTGCCCATGGTTGCCTGCCTGCTTTACGTGCGTTTGAACTGCTTCTCGAGGTCCTGAATTGTCAGTTTGAGTGTCGTCGGGCGCCCGTGCGGGCAGGACGAGGATTTTTCGACATCGGCGGCCTGCGCGAGCAGAGATTCCATTTCGTCGCGGCTGAGCGGTTGTCCGGCCTTTATGGCGGCTTTGCATGCCATTACCTGCAGCACGTTCTCGATTAGTTGTTCGGGACCGGTTGAACTGTCTTCGGTCAGTTTATCGAGCACTTCACGGAGGAACTCGGGTCCCTGCGCGCCTCGCTCGGCCAGAAGAGTGGGAAACTGCTGGATGGCGATTGTCTCCGGTCCGAACGGCGCGACTTCTATACCGAGCCTGGCCAGTAGTTTTTTGTGTGTTCCCAGCAAGTCGGTTTCACGGGGGGTAACGGTGAGTGTCTGCGGGATCAGCATTCGCTGTGCGGTTAAGGGACCGCAAGCCAGGCGGGCCTTGAGCTCGTTGTAGATCACGCGCTCGTGCATCGCGTGCTGATCGACAATTATCAGCCCGTCAGGGCATTGGGCGACGATATAGGAATCGTGAACTTGAAATGCAGTTTCTCCGCCGGGCGGAGTTGTTTTAGGCAGGGCGGGAGTACGCGCAGATTCATTATACTCCGCCGTGGCGCCACCGGCCGGTGCGCGGTCCGGTGGTAGCGGATAAGTCTCAAATCCGGGCGGTGGCGCCGAACCACCGCGCGGAGCGCGGGCCTCTGGGAAACTCAGTCGAGGTTGGGGCGCGGGTGCTGACTTGAAGAAGTCGGCCATCGCCTGGCGCAGGGAATTCTGACGTTCGGTTTCGGAAGCATCCCCTTCGGGTGTGCCCGCGACGCCGGGTCCGAAAGATGCCGCGGGTGTGAGATTAGACTTGTTAAGCGTCTCCCGCAGCGCCGCAAGCAGCAGGTCGTGGATTTGCTGGGAATTGTGGAATCGCACTTCGATCTTGGACGGGTGTACGTTGACGTCGACGTCTTCGGGCGGTACTTCGATGAATACGAAAGCAACGGGAAAACGTCGCGGGTCGAGCAATCCGCGATAGGCCTCCCTCAGCGCATGGCTCAGCACGCGGTCGCGTATGTATCGCCCGTTCAGGAAGAAGTACTGCCACTTGCCCGACCCCCTTGCCGCGGCCGGAGGGCCTATCAGGGCCGCCAGCGATGTCTCCTCTCCGCGAAGGGGGACGGTCAGGAGGCTGTCTGCCAATTCGGCGCCGAACAGGTCGCCGATTCTCTGTCGTGTGGTTTCGCAGGCGGGCAGATCGTGGACTTTTCGCCCGTTGTGCGTGTACAGGAACGCCACGTGCGGATGCGGTAGCGAAAGGCGCGAGATTTGTTCGGTAACGTGGGCCGACTCGGTATTGGCCGTTCGCAGGAACTTCCGCCTTGCCGGCGTGTTGAAGAACAGGTCCCGCACCGTGACGGTAGTCCCCGGCGCCGAGGCGCACGGTCGCACGGGTTCGATGCTCTGCCCCGAAGCGGTGACTTCAAATCCACTCCCGTCGGGCGCCTCGGCCCGGCGCGTGCGGATATGGGCGTGGCTGATCGAGCCAACCGATGCCAGCGCCTCACCGCGGAAACCCATTGTCGAGATGCTGAACAGGTCGTCCTCGCTGGCGAGTTTGCTCGTGGCATGCGGGACAAACGCCCTGGACAGATCGCCTGAATCCATACCGCAGCCGTTGTCCGAGACGGAAAT
>Ga0180434_10005867_pt1 | contig 14298 bp, 9 predicted proteins | sample SS_ome_7_FD_132453 | JGI IMG/M metagenome (GOLD analysis project Ga0180434, IMG submission 132453) | Hypersaline lake sediment archaeal communities from the Salton Sea, California, USA - SS_1_D_2 metaG | ecosystem: Environmental > Aquatic > Non-marine Saline and Alkaline > Hypersaline > Sediment... | reverse complement strand
GTCGCCTCCGAATGGATAAGGTGCGAAGAGGAACTCCATGCACTCCGCATAGGAGCCCGGATTCCCGAACCCCCGCCGCATGTTCCTGCACCCGAACCAGGTCGCGTCCGGAGCGACCCCGATCCGGTTCTCTCCTCCGTCATCGCCGAGCACGGTCCCCATCGTGTGGGTGCCATGGGACCCGTCGTCGAAGGGCTCCCGTGTAGCGCCCCACGCATCGTGCCAGTTGTACGCGTGATCCGCCGTCTCCCCATCCCAGCCCCGGTACTGCGGCTTCAGCGCCGGATGATCCCACGCGTAGCCCGTGTCCTGCCCGCCGACGACCACGCCCTCACCCGTCGCCCCCATCTCCCAGGCTCGGTCAGCGTGCACCGCCGTCAGGTTTCCCTGGAGGCCCTCCTCCTCGCCGCCGCCCCCGTAGGGCATTGGAATCCTTCGCGGGTACTTCCGCACGTTGGGATTGAGAATCACGCGGTCGACGCCCGCTCGACCGTCAAATCGGCCCATAAGCCGACGATGCCCATCCACCCGAATCATATTGATGATGTAGTAGGAGCGGTAGGGTACACCCAGCTCAGCAAGCTCGGACCGGATCGGCGCTTGAGTCCTGTCCGCCGTCTCCACCAACGCCCGGTAGACTGCTTCCAGGCGCGCCCTACGGCCGCTCGTCGCCCGTGCCTGCGAGAGGTCGGCCTGCTCCTCCAGGATGATCAAGAAGCCGTCGTTGAAGAACCCAGGCTCGCCCAGCGTCACGTAGAGACCGGACCAGGTAAGCCACAGACCGAGCGCCAGCAGAGCCGCGCCATACCAGGTTCCCTTGCCTCCACCGCCCCAATCGCCCTCGCCCTCACGCCTGTTGGAGGACCGGCGCGCCAGCCAGAGAACAAGTCCAAGAACGACGGTCCCCAGGACGACCCCCACGTAGCTGAAGATGTGCTGCAGTTCCGGGATCCCGCTGGCGAGGGCGTCACGGGAATCCACGAAGAGACGGGGAATCAGTCTGTAGCTAAGGGCCAGCGGCAGCAGAGCCACGAGACGCCCGCGCCTTGCGCGAAGCTCAGTAAGCAAGAACGCCAGCGGTAGCAAGAAGATCGCACCCGCCACGGCTCCCCGTTCACCACCGGCCAGGGCGGCCCCCGTCCTCCCCAGCCCAAACAGGACGATCGTCAGCAAGGCGGCGCCTTCCGTACGAATCTGAGATGAGGTCAGAGCCACAAAGACGATGCCCCAGAAGATGATCAACTCGGTCACTGTCTCGGCCAGGACCTGTGCGCTAATAGCCAGTGTCGACAGGCTGTCCCCGAGCGCCCCTGTCAGGGGCCACGGCAACGTGAGCCCAGCGGCCAACGCCAGGGAGAGAAACCCTACCCGCGGCCGGCCACCGCCGAGACCCAGCAAGCTGCGCAAAGGGCGCCGCGTCGCGCCCCCGCCGCGGCTCACGACCCACGCCGTCAGAAGAGCATAGGGCACCAGCACGCTCAACCGGAGCCCCGCCAGCACGTACCGCACCCTCAGTCCGTCCAGGACCTCTCGCTGAGGCACGACGAGGTTCACGAACCCGTTCAACACCGCATAGCCGCTGATCACTGCAAGGGACGCACTCAGCGCCGCCACCGATCCATCGGGCCGGCGCCTTCCCGCCGCAACGGCCAGGACGGCAAACGGGATCAGCGTCACACTCGTTCGGAACCCAAGGGCTAGCCAGCCCGCCATCTCCTGGGTAACTGCCTCCCCTGCGACCGCGTCGACCACCGCGCCGGTTCCAAGCATCACCGTCGCAAACCAGAACAATGATCCAGCGTTCAGGAGGCCACGACTGCAGCCCTCAATCCGACGTCCCTGCTCTCCCATAGCCCTCCCCGCATCCGAGATTTCATCGCCCGCGCGGACACCCTGCCGATGCAGGCCGGTCGCCCACGAGCGCTCACCCACGCTCCTGGCCGATTATAGTCCACGGGCAGCCGAGCGCCAGACAGGCGCAGCATAGACGCGCCCCCTCATTGTTGGGCTCGGTGCATACCGCGTGCCTCCTACAACCGACTGGGTGGCTGCAGGCGCCGGCTAGTTAGGTCGGTCTGACGTATTTGGGTGAACGCAACGCACCGACGAGATCCCGCGGCCGTGCACCGGCGCACGCCATGGCCCCACCCACATGCTCCGGTATGCTTGTAGTCTCCGTCATCTGGGGTAGAATCCAATGGGTCGAGCAGACCATGACACGTGCCGCGAGCGGACCGGCAGCACGTGAGATGTTTCGCAGACCACTTTCGAGCGATGGCTCACTTGGCAAGCACATACCACGTAACGGCATTGATCTATGAACCCTGCATTCCCATTAGGCAAACTACCTCCTGAGTATCTGGCAAAGCTCTTTCAGCAGCATGCCACGCCGAATCGCCGCGTCGTCCTCGGCCCCGGCATCGGACACGACGCCGCCGTCATCTCATTCTGCGACGGCAGCGAGGATGAGGCCCGACTCCTCGTCGCCAAGACCGACCCGATTACGTTTGCCAGCGACCAGATCGGGTGGTATGCCGTTCACGTCAACGCCAACGACGTTGCCTGCACCGGCGCTGTACCCCGGTGGTTCCTGGCCACCCTCCTCCTGCCGCAGGAGGGCACGGGCCGCGAACTCGTCGACGACATCTTCGACCAGATTGCCACCACCTGTCACAGTCTCGACGTCGCCCTGGTCGGGGGGCATACGGAGATTACGCACGGGTTCGACCGGCCGGTGGTTGTGGGATTCATGCTGGGCGACGTCCCAGCGGGCGACTTGGTGCGGCCCGATGGGGCGCGCCCAGGCGACGAACTGATTCTCACCAAGGGCATCGCCGTCGAGGGTACGGCCATCATCGCCCGGGAAAAACACCACGGGCTCGCTGCACTCGACCCCGCGCTCCTGGACCGGAGCCGTGGCTTCCTCCGCCATCCAGGAATCAGCGTCGTCCGAGATGCCGCCATCGCCGTCGGCGCCGGCGAGGTCCACGCTATGCACGACCCGACCGAGGGCGGGCTGGCCATGGGCCTGTGGGAGCTGGCCGAGGCCGCAGCGGTGGGTCTGGTCGTCCGGCGTGACGCCATCCCAATCTTCCAGGAGACCGAGGTCCTCTGTGAGGCTCTCGATCTCGACCCTCTCGGACTGATTGCCTCGGGGGCCCTGCTCATGGCAGTCACCGCCGACGATGCGGCGGCGATCTCCCGCGCGTTGGAGGAAGCCGGGATCACCGCGGCCCGCATCGGCCGGGTCGTAGAGCGCGCCGAGGGCCGGGTGCTCCGTGAATCCGGGGAGGACCGCCCGCTCCCGACCTTTGAGCGCGACGAGATCACCCGACTTTTCGAATAGCGAGAGGGCGAAAGAGCAATAGAGCGATAGAGCGACAAAGCGATAGAGCAAAGACCAAGCGTGGGGCTTCCGCATCAGCGCGCCAAGGTCCGTCCGCCCCCCTTTGTGCTCCCTTCGTGTCCTTTGTGGTTCCCCAACCGAGAGACCGCAAAAGAAAACCCCGGCCGAAGCCGGGGTTCTCACGCCGTCAAAGCGGGCCGGTGTGCCCCTTAGCCCTCGATCGTGATGAACACACTCGTCATGTCATCATTTTCGGACACCATCAGACTCAGCACCCGTCCCTCCTTCGTCCACTCCTGCTGAACCATCACGCCCAGCTCATCGTCACTCTCCAGCGTCCAGCCCGCAGCGCCCAGTCCATCACGGTAGAACTCCGCCACATCCGCCACTGCGTCCTCCGTCTCGAAGGACGTCATGCCCTCCATGCTGAACGTCTCCTGCGCGTTGGGATACGCCGGGACGTCGTCCGGCAGCCCGCTATCGCCAGCCGCCTCAGGGGGCTCAATCGTGAAGGGCTCGTTGATGTCGTACGCCTCATACGTGAAGCCCGCCTCACCCGTCATCCCGTCCCGCACCTCCGTCCAGGACAGCGCAAGCCGCATGGTCACCCGGGGAAGATCGGGCTCATCCGCGACCCATACCTCGCCCTTGGGATCGAGCACGTCTCCCTGGGCCATATAGGCAGCCCCCATGCCGGTCATGTCCAGCTCATAGTGGCGCGTCCGCACCCCGTTGACCGTCTCACGCCCGACGAACTTCATATCGGCATCGCTCACCATCTCGTCGGGATCGAACAGAGCTTCGTCACTGAAGCTCGCGGCCAGATCCTCGGGATCCGCCTGCATCTGGGTGCAGCTGCCGCCGCTGCACATCCACGACTGATCCTCGATCTGGACGATCTCAACGGATTCGCCCTCCATCATACCGCCCATAACGAGCCGCTGAGCCCTGGGATTCCGCGTATGCGCCTCTTCGAGGGTGATGTTCTCGGCCTCCCCCTCCTCGGGAACCCACCCAGCACTGAACCGGGTCCGATAGCTGTCGAGCCCCTCCACGGCGTCTATGTCGATTCCCGGGTCCGCTGCCTCATCTTCGCGCTCCGCCGTCTCGTCATCGTCGCCCGATGGCGCTTCTGTGGTCGGTGCTTGCTCAGGGGTCGCCTCCTGCGCAAGCTCAGGGACCAACGTTCCAAGACCCTCCCCGCCAACCTCTGTAGCCAGGTCGGCCACCCTGGTGGCCGCCTCCTTGCCCATCTCAATGGCCTCCTCGGCCCTCCCAAACAGCGAACACGCCATAGAGGCCAGCACCAGGACGACGATCGGCATCCAGATTCTCCGCTTCATATCACCTCTTCTTTCAGCACACCTCACGACTTGACTCGCCTTTTTCGCTCCGATGTCCGGGGGGAATCAGAGCACAATAGCGGCCATCCGGCCGCTGGAACCCAGGTTCGCGCCGCGGACCACGCCCAATCGGTCCCCGGCACCACCACCGTCGGCCTAAACGTCCTACCTGCGGTGGCTTTCGGAACCAGTGCCTATTCGGGCCGGCAAGGCCACGAACCCACGCCAGCCCCAATTCTACCTTGATTCCATCATAAGCCCAGCGCCGGCCTCTCCTCGGTGCTCCCTCAGCGAGCGGACATCCAGCGGTTCGCCCTGGGCCGCCTCACGCCGCAGCCCCAGCGCCCCGGGGCCGCAACGTGCCACACAGACACCGCAGCCCATACACGCATCCTCGTCCACGTGCGCGATGCCGTCCCTTAGGGAGAGCGCGTCGAAAGGACAGACGTCAAGACAGATCCCGCAACCCTCGCACACCCTTGGATCAACCTCGCTCACATAGCCCGACGGCGCCAACATCGGCACGCCCGTCCGATGCGCCTGCATCGCGCCGCAGCAGCAGCTGCAGCAGTTGCATATGGCATAGAAGCGATCGAGCATGGCGTCCTTGAAGAACGCGTGGTGTACGTGGCCCCGCTCATCTTCCGCCCTTAGGATCGCGACCGCTTCCTCACGGTCGATCCACCGGGATCGCCGCGCATGGTGATCGGCCACGAAGCTCGCGAACGGCTCGCCGACAATCAGGCAGACCTCCAGCGGCTCACAAGGCTCGGCACGGACCGAGCGGCAGGGGCATTCCAACGCAACAATGTGATCGGGATTCATCAGAACGATATCCCGGGCGCGGGAGTAGGGGATGATCTGCTCCAGGTCCGTGATCCGGATCTCCTCGTCGACGGTGACCAGCTGGGTGGCCTGCTGAAGAGGCACAACCTTCCCGTGGTACCCGTCGGCGAAGGCGCGCCCACCGTCGTCGGCCTCCGACTCCGATCTCTGATCTGTGCGGGAGAGTATCCAACGTGCCACCGGTCCGAGCATCCGAGCGAGGGGATGCTCCCCGGTTCCTACCCCGATGTAGAGATAGGGAAACCCGCCGTAGACGTAGCCGTGGAGTCGGTCGAAGAGAGTGTGTCCCTCCAGCTCGCGGGAAGCTCGCATCAGGCACCGCGTGGAGCGGCGCATCAGCCAATCCCACGGTCTCCCGGTGGTTTCTCCCTTCCCTTCAGACATGACGCCCTGTCACCCTCCTCGTTCAGAGCTCAAGGCAACCCGCCCTGGACCGGTTTCGTGGATCGTCCAGCACACCACATCGTCGGGCCGACACAACCACCGACCGAGCTGTGCGGGGGCACGGGGGATCCCCTTGTCTCACATACGAAGAAAGCCCACGAGTCGAGACCCGCGGGCTCGTCTGAGACTGCCCCTTTAGACCGTCGTCTCTTTGCCGCGCTTGATGGACGCGGTCACCGCGGCACCCGCGGCGCCCAGCGCCGCGGCCAGGAGCATCCCGAGGCCGCAGCAGAGCACCGAACCGCCAATGGCCCAGCCGGGGCTGGCCATCATGCTCGGGTCCAGGCCGAGATCACCCCAGGCGTCGCGAATCTCCGGGGGCAGCTGGCGGAACTGGCGCATCATCGTTGCCCCACCTCCGCCGACTGTGAACTGGATCACACTGATGATCAAGCTCGCGATTCCGCCCCCAAAAGCGGTGATCAGACCCGCAACTGCCCCGCCGCCGGCCGCCTTGCCCGCCTGCCGGGGGGCCTCCATCCACAGCGCCACCAGGACGCCGACGCCGACATACAGAACGAGCATCAGAAGCGACGTGCAGATCCCCACGCAGGGAATCAACCCCAACAGCGAGAAGACTACCGCCGCACCCGCCCCGATCAGACCGGCTTTGAGACTTGGAGACATGGCTCCCTCCTTGAACTGTGATGTCATCGTTGCGATGATGCCTTAAGAGGCTAGGAACTATCCACCAGCCAGTATACTACATACCCCCCAGAAGGCAATCTCGCGGCACTCGGTGAAACCCCATGCCCAACCCAGCTCCATCTTACGGCTTTCAATCGCTTGCTGCCCGCCCTGCCTCAAAATGGTTCGTAATCGGCAGCCGCCGATCCTTGCCAAAGGCCCTCGCCGTGATCCGCACCCCGGGAGATGCCTGCCGCCGCTTGTACTCGTTCGCATCCACCATGCTAATCACCCGTCTCACCAACGCCTCGTCGTAGCCCAGCGACGCGATGCCCTCCAGACCCATGTCCTGCTCCACGTACGCCTCCAAAATCGGATCGAGCACATCGTACGGCGGCAGGTTGTCCGTATCGCGCTGATCCTCCCGCAGCTCGGCCGACGGGGGCCGCGTCAGCGTCCGCTGAGGGATGACGGGGCTGTCCCCTTGCTCATTCCGCCAGCGGGACAGCTCGTAGACCAGTGTCTTGGGCACATCCTTGATAACGGCGAACCCTCCGGCCATGTCCCCGTAGAGGGTGGCATATCCCACGCTCATCTCGCTCTTGTTCCCTGTGGTCAACACCATCCAGCCGAACTTGTTCGAGAGCGCCATCAAGAGGTTTCCTCGGGTGCGCGCCTGGAGGTTCTCCTCGGTAGCCCCCTCTTCCTCGCCGGCGAAGACGTCCTCCAGCGTCTTCACATACGCCGTGAAGACGTTCTCGATGGGTATCACCAGGAACTCGATACCCAGGTTCCCCGCCAGACAGGCGGCATCCGTCTCGCTCATGTCCGCCGAGTACTGCGAGGGCATAGCTACCCCGGTCACATTGTCCGGACCGAGGGCGTCAGCCGCAATGCAAGCCGTCAGCGCCGAGTCAACGCCACCCGAAAGCCCCATCACCACACGCTCGAAGCCGTTCTTACGCACGTAGTCGCCAACCCCCAGGGTGAGGGCGCGGTAGATCTCCTCGAGATGCCCCAGTGGTTCTGCGATCCGACAAGCGGGCCGGTTCGCATCGGCTCCATCCCGACTGGGATCGATATCCCCCTCACGGACCGCTGCCTCGCCCACTTGGACCCGCGGGACTTCGGACACAGGGAGCTTGCGGCGCCGCGGGTCGTGGAGCCGCTTCCGAAAGACCCGCCGCAGGTCCACGTCAGCAATGACCAGGTCCTCTTCAAACTGGGCCCCACGGGTGAGCACCGTGCCGTCCGCATCCACCACCACGCTTCGCCCTTCGAAGACCAGCTCGTCCTGCCCGCCGACCATGTTGCAGAAGGCCACCACAGTGACGTTGTCAGCTGCCCGCGTGGCCAGCATGCGCTCCCGGTCACGCCCCTTCCCCGCGTGGTAGGGCGAGGCCGAGATGTTGATCAACAGCTGGGCCCCGGCCCGTGCCTGCTCTTGGGGCGGACCCCCGGGATACCAGATGTCCTCGCATACACTCACCCCAAAGAGAGCCTGCCCCACGCTGTAGACTGCATTCTCCGTGCCGGCCCGGAAGGTACGGTCCTCATCGAAGATCGCGTAGGTGGGCAGGAAATGCTTCCGGTAGACGTGGAGGAGCTCCCCGTCGTGAACCACGGCGGCCGCGTTGTAGACATCCCCATCCGCGTCGGCGAAACCGATCACCGCAGTCAGCCCGACCGTCGCCGCGCGGACCTCCTCAAGAGCCGCCCGGTTGGCGTCGACGAAGCTCGGCTTGAGCAGCAGATCCTCGGGCGGGTAGCCCGTCACGGCCAGCTCCGGGAAGGCGACCAGGTCAGCACCCTCATCCCGTGCCCGCTGCAGGGCCGCGACGATGGTCCGCACGTTGCCGTCGAGATCGCCGACGGTGGGGTTGATCTGAGCTAGGGCAATGCGCAGTGGTCTCATAGAAGGTTCCTCACAAACGAGGCGGCAGATCTCCAGAACGGCTGAAGCCCCGTCAATGACTCTACTGACGAAAGACAGACCTGACAGGTCTGCGAATAGCAGGTGCGGCAAGAGCTATTTGCGCAGGCCACGTGTTGGCCAGATATGAGGCTTCTCGTCAGACCTGTCAGGTCTTGGTGCAAACCTTCAGGGGCTCGGCACGCAATCAGCACTTCTTTCAAGAGAGCCATCAATCGATGCTCACCAAGATACGATGCGCCCCGCAAGGCGCGCACTGACCGACCATGACGCCCTCGTCATAGAAGCCGGCCATCTCACCACCCTCGATGCGGTCGAGCTGCGCGACGTAGAAGGCCGACGCGCCACAACGGCAGCTTGGCCGTTCCTCTCTCTCCCATCGTCGGTGCGCGCCTGTGAAGCCAAAGATGCGCCGCTCCTCCCCGCAGACAGTGCATCGCGCGTAGACCACGCCACGGAAATCCGGAGGCGTCGATCCGGTGTGGTGCTCAATCCTCAAGGTCAGCGGCACCGTGCCGCATTCGGGGCATCCATACACCCTCCAGGGATGATAGTCGCGGGGGTACGCCGCCGCCCCCAGACGTTTCCGGGCGTACCGATGCAGTCCAGCGAGGGATAACTGGTCCTCTGGCATAGCGCGATCACCTCCTCGACTCACCTCAAGACGGACAGCTTCTCAGGCACCACCTTCCGAAAGACGGCCTCCGGCGAACGCATTCTGCCGTCGACGGTGAGCAGCGCCTCCAGGCCCACACCGAACAGCCGCTCGTTCTCCGCCAGGTAGGGCCTGATGAGGCCCCAATCGGCGTCGGAAAACAGGGCAAAGCGCCCCCCGTTCAACTGGTCCGCGTCCACCCGCCCTTTCGGATCCCGCAGGTAGACCGCGCCGCCCGAGGCCAACGAGAAGAGGTTACCGCCCGGATACGGAGTCCCCATCTCCCTCAGCCGTCCCCGCTCATCGAACTCCATCCCGTTGAGGATGGCGAACCCGCCCCCGTTGAGCGGATCGCCGGCCATGAAGGATTCGGCCAGATAGTCCAGGCACGTCCCGTTGATGACAACGCGCGGACGCCCCACCCCGTTGATGAGCGGCCTTCCCGCGGCACTCCCCGCAACAAAGATTGTACCACCCTTCGCGCCGTAGAGAAAGGTCTGACCCACGTCCCCGTGGACGACGAGCTTGCCGTCCTTGAGGATCTGTCCGACTTGATCCTGCGCGTCCCCGTGGATGTGCACCTCGGCCCCGTCGATGCCGGACGCGGCGTAGTCACCCACGTCGCCGTAGAGATCGACACGCACGCCACCGGTCTCCGCACCGAGCCCACAGGCCGCGAAGCGCCCGCCGCGCCAGTCAAAGGCCGTCAAGCGACGCCAGCCCAGCTCATGCGCCCTCGCCAGGAGGCGAGCCGCGCTCTCGTCTCCCTCTGGAGCGAAATCCCGCGCGTCGATCAGCAGCTCCTCCTCGTGGATCCCGGGAGGACGGAGAGCACCCCTATCCTCCCAGGCTATGCGCTTCACACGCCGCCCGTCGTCCTCATCCGCAGCCGGTGCTACCCCTCGGAACAGCCCAACGAGCGACTTGTCCACGATGGTGACGACTGAGGCTCGCCGCTTCTCCCCCATGTCGACCCGTCGGTCCTGGAGCAGGGTCAGGGCCTTGCGGGCGAAGCACCACTCGTCATCACCGGCCCGTCCGAATGCCATCAGAAACTCCGTCGCGTTGACCAGCTCGTCGTACGTCCACCGCGCGAGCTCCTCCGACAAGGCCCTCAGGAGGGACAGCGCACCCCCATCATCGTACGCCCGGTACACCAGATTCTGCATCGACTGTCGGAAGTCAGCGCCGGCCCGCCCCGGGTCGAGTCGGGATTGGTCCACGTGGTGCTGCCCCCTGGGGAGCAGCATGGCTTTCCCAAACTTGTCCGCCACGTGGAGCGAGCGACCAGCACCGTTGTCTCCCACAGCGTGGCCAAACGCTCCGTCCTTCTTCGACCAGGCCGCGTCCTTCCGCACCGTGAAGGTAAATGCGCCCCCGTCCGTGTGGCTCCCTCCGCGGGCCACCCAGTAGGCATCGGCGCGAGGCAAGAACCGCTCATCCTCCGCGGCCAGCGAGCGCATCGCAGCGTGAATCGCCTGCCGCTCGGACGCGATGACCCCCAGCTCTACGCCTTCGTTCTCGAAGTGGGCGAAGACCTGGGGCCGCAACATGCTCGTGTCCGTAATGCCCAGCAGCTGCCACTCCCCTCGATCGGGATGGGAACGGGCAATGATGAAAAACCAGGGTCCGTCGGGCGAGGCGTGTAGATGGGTCGCCTGCACGGCTCGGTACAACCGCTGCTTGTCGGGCGGCAGGACGTCGAAGTCGCGCTCCGTCGTCGGCGCCAGGGCTTCGAGCGTGATCTCCAGCGGATAATCGTAGACCCGGTCCCACAGGTCAAACAGCTCCACGGACACCTCCGTGTCCGTCAAAAAGAGGGGCGCAATGTTCCGCTGGCGGAGGTACTCGCTCACCGCGTGGTAGTTGGCGAAGTCGCCGTTATGGACCAGGGCCTCGTTCAGCCCCACGAAGGGGTGGGCGCCGCCGGGGTGCCAGACCCGCCCCTTCGTCGGGTATCGCTGGTGGGCGATCCAGACGTGGGCGGTGATGTCGGCGAGCCCGTAGGTCTCGATCACTTGCTCGGCGTAGCCTACGATCTTCAGCACCATCAGATCGCGGCCGTGGGAGAGGACGAAGGCTCGCTGCTTGCCCAGGCTGGCATAGAAGCGGGTGTTGAGCCGAAAGCTGTTCTGATAGATGAACTCATCCTCAACGGCGCGGGCGTCCATCGCCTCGAGACCGGCCTCTTCAGCGAACTGCGCCAGGGCGCCCCCTTCCGCCCGGGCGAAATACCGCCACACCTCCGGCGGCTCCACCTCGAGCCCCTCGACCTCCCGCCAATCCGCCACCATCGGCACCCGGTGCCCCTCGAGGATGTCGAGATCGCTCAGGCCCGCCGCCTCGACCTCCCTCCGCGTGTCCGAGTCCAGGTAGGCGATCTGAACCAGGTACGCTTCCCGCAGCGTCTGCGGCGAGACGCCCATCTGCGCTGGGTCGAGCCCGGCCATGGCGATCCCCCCGCCCTTGCCATTCCCGCGGTTGTGCATCTGGGCAGCCGCCTCCACCACGTGCCGCCCGGCCACCGGCACACTCGATGCCAGCCCCAACACGCCGCACCCACCCTCCGCCGCCGCCCCTTCTCGGTCCCCCACGTCCACAGTCAAGCCCCGCCGCGACGCCAATATCCGCCCTGCAGACTCCCCTCTCGGCATTCGATCCCTCCTTCTCTCCCTTACCCCCACAGCACACTTAAGCCCCTTGGCGCATTACGCATTACGCATTACGGATCACGTTTCACGCATGACGCCCTACGCCTCCCCCTCCAAATAGACCAGCAAGTCACTCCTCCCCCGCAGCTCCCCAATCCTCTCCATCCCCAGCTCGTTCAGAATGCCCGCCAGCTGCGCCAACCAACCTCGATACATATTCACGATTCGCCGCCAGCCCTCGCTCGCCTTAACCTCTTTCGAGAGCTCAGGATCCGTGGTGGTGATCCCGAAGGGGCACCCCTTGCCCTTCTCGCAGCTCCCCAGCCGCGTGCATCCTAGCGCCACCAGCTCGGCGGTCCCAATGGCGCAACCATCGGCGCCCAGGGCGATGGCCTTCGCCACGTCGTACGCGGTGCGGATGCCGCCCGACGCGAGCAAGACCACCTCCTCCCGGACGCCCTCCTGCTCAAGGAACCGATGCACCCGTGGAATCGCGTACTCGATGGGCATGGCGATATTCTTCTTGGCCACCTCCGGCGCCGCCCCCGTCCCCCCGTACGCGCCGTCAAGCTGGATGATATGGGCGCCTGCGTAGTAGCTTCCCACGGCGACCATATCCACGTCCGTCGGCGTGGAGACCTTAACCGAGATCAACGCCTCGGGATTGACCGTGCTCACCCAGTCGATGTGCTTCTTGTGGTCCTCCACCGAGTACACGGAGTGGAACGGGAAGGGTGAGAAGAGGCTGGTTCCCTCCACCGCCTCCCGGAGCCGCGCCACCGTCTCCGTGTTCTTGTTCCCCAGCAGGTGGCCGCCCAGGCCTGGCTTGGCGCCCTGCGCGTACTTGAACTCGATTACCGGCGAGCGCTGGATCGTCTCCTCGCGCACGCCAAAGAGGCCGGTGGCGATCTGGGTGATCACATGCTCGGCGTAGGGTACCAGTGGCTCCGGGTAGCCGCCCTCGCCGGTCGACGTGAACGTGCCTAATGCCTGGGCCGCCATCGCACGGGAGAGCATGACGGGCAGCCCCACCGACCCGTACGACATCCCCGACCCCCACCAGGGGAACGGGAGATCGACGTCCGGCCGACCGTCGTTGCAGCGGTTCAGGCTCAGACCAAGGTCGAAATGCCCCGGGTCGGCTGAAGGCACACGCTCCTCCGTTCCATCCAATTCGAAGGAAAAGGCGAGCCGGTCGAATCCTCCGCCCGACCGCCCCACGCGGCACTCCATGGAGCCGTTCGGCGGCTCCCCGGTCCGGGCCTGCTCCTGGCTGCTCAGGAGGAGGGCCGTCGTCCAGCGCAGGTCCCCCTCGCTCTGCTCGTCCGGCTCGTCCAGCATGGGATACGACGAGAGCGGCACCGTACCACCGAGCTGCCCCCTGAACCGCTCCTCCTCCGATACGTTGAAGATCGCCCGCCCCCGCTCGCCCCGCATCCGCCGGGCCTCCCGCATCCCCATCGCGCCCATCACCTCCAGGAGCTGATCCCGCCAGGCCGCCATCAGGTTGGTCACCCGCTGGGCGGCCCAATCAGGCTCGGTCTCACCTCTCTCGACGGCGCAGGCCCCCTTGTCCGCCCACAGCGAGCAGCCCCACGCCGCCAGCAGGATCCAATCCACGGCTACCGCGTCCGCCCCGCACACCTGGGCCTTGGCGACGTGCTCGGCCGCGGCGATGCCCCCGCTCACGATGATGCTCAGGTCATCCCGCAGCCCCTCGTCCACCAGATGATCGTGGACCGAGCGCAGCGCGTCCACGAGAGGGACACCCCGTGCCGTCGCCATATCATCAGCGCACAAGTGCACGACCTCCACGCCGGCCCGTGCCAGATCCGCCACTTCCAGCCCAAGCCCCTTCCGCAGCTCCAACACCAGCCCCACCACGGCCCCCGGGTACGCCTCCTTGGCCCTCTGCCAGAGCTCTACGTCGCCGCTCTCGAGCTCCACGTACCGCCCGCTCCACGCACGGACGCCGTCCCCTCCATCATCCTCGGGCGGCAGGGCCGCGCCCAGATCATCTGGACTCAATCTCAGGCCAATATGAGGCCCAGCGCTCGCCAGCCCCTGCCTTTCACCAGGTGCCACCAGAGTGAGCGTACCAATCCGCCGCGCTGCCTCCACCATGCCGGCCAGCGGCGCCTCCCCGGGCAGCGGCACGGGCAGAGGACCGAGGATCACGGGCAGCGGCAGCTCAATCAGCGGGGGCAAGTCGGAGACCAGCCGTCCCCGATCGTCAAAAGAGAGCGCCTGGAGCCGGCGGCCGAGGGTCACCATTGTGGAGATCGTCTCCCGTCCGTGGATCCCGTCCCGCGTCGGACGTACGATCTCCGACATATCCAACCAGATCCCATCGAATCCCTCACCAGCGAAAGGACCGCCGTAGCCGGCTCCCGATATGGGAATGCGCCCCGTCTCCGCCTGGTACCAGGTCTGGGTGATGATCTCCGCCGTCC
>Ga0180434_10005865_pt1 | contig 14302 bp, 2 predicted proteins | sample SS_ome_7_FD_132453 | JGI IMG/M metagenome (GOLD analysis project Ga0180434, IMG submission 132453) | Hypersaline lake sediment archaeal communities from the Salton Sea, California, USA - SS_1_D_2 metaG | ecosystem: Environmental > Aquatic > Non-marine Saline and Alkaline > Hypersaline > Sediment... | reverse complement strand
TTCGCACACAAGAGCCCGGGAGTCGACTTCGGCTCGGTTGGCAACGGCAACACCGCCACGAACTGCAAGTACGGGCTCGTGCTTGATCAGTCGGACGGCTGCAGCGTCGTCGGCAACGACCTCTACGAGAACCTGTCATTCCACATCGGGATTGATGACTCGGACAACTGCGTAATCTCGACGAATACGATCACGTCCACATCGGTCGTCCCCGACAAGGCCATCGGCATCAGCAACGGCTCGACGGGGAACATGATCGGCGGGACGGCAGCTACAGCTGGGAACACCATCACGCTCCCGACGTCGGGGGCCGGGCTGCTCTATGGTATCTATACGGTCGGTACGACCGGGAGCGGCAGCAACACGGTTCGATACAACACGTTCACCGGCGGCACACGGTTCGTCCAGTGTGACGGCGGCTACAGTGGCACCATCACGGTGCAGGACAACACCGTGAGCGGCTGCTCGTTCGCGGGCGTCTACCTCAACGGTGGCAACGGCGTCATCGAGCGCAACACGATGACGAACACCGTCCGCCCCGTCGAGTTCTGGGGCGCCGGCAGCGTCACGATCACCGACAATCTCTTCGACGGCGCGACGTTCGAGGGTATCAACGCTGGCGCGTACAGCGGGACGGTCACGGTGACCGGCAACGCCTTCGAGAGCATCGGGGGCGCCTCGCTCAACAACCGCGTTGCGACGCACATGGATGCCTCCGGGAACTGGTGGGGGACGGCTGATCCGGTCGCTGTGGCCACTGAGGTTCTCGGCACGGTCGACTACACGCCGTGGCTCGGCGTGTACAACGACACGAGCACCGACCCCGGCTACCAGGGCGACTACTCCGTCCTCGGTGTCGACGACTGCCCGCAGACGGGCAGCACCGGTCGGATCAATGAGGCCATCGGGATGGTCTCCGGCAGCACGATCAACGTCGCCGCCGGCACCTACGCCGAGCATGTCGTCATCAGCAAGCCGCTCGATCTCATCGGAGCTCAGGACGGTGTCGACCCGACGGTCGCCGGGGCGAGGACCAGTCCGGCAAGCGAGTCTGTCATCGACATCTCGGGGCTGTCACCGAACAACCCGAACGTGGCGGTCGAGATCCCGAGTGGGGTCACGGATGTGACTGTCTCTGGCTTCACGGTCAAGGGGAGTCCGACGTCGCACTACGCCGATGAGTCGAACATCCGGATATGGGATGACAACGTTGTGATTAGTGACAACATCATCGATGGGTACGACGGCGTCATCTACAAGGGCGCTGACGGACTGGACGTCCTCAGAAACCGCATCACGGTCAACAAGGACGGTGTCGTCTGTCAGCCGGGTGTTGCGACGGACGTCCAGATCAGTGGAAACACCTTTGCACTCGGATCTTCCCCGGCCGGCGGTGAGTCGGCGATGTACGCGACCAGTGTCACCGGTCTGCTCGTCTCCGACAACACGGCGACCGGGTTCGTGAACGGCAAGGGCATCGCAGGCAGCAACCTGACCGATGTCGACGTGGTCGGCAACACCTTCACGGGCAATAGCGATGCTGTCTCTTTCTGGGGGACGACGACATTCGTCGACATCCTGAACAACAACTTGAGCGGCAACCTGCGCTACGGCGTCAGCATCAAGGGGCAGGACATCACGATCACCGGGAACCAGATCAACGGGAACGGCGACACGGGTGTGAACATTGACCGGAATGTGATCGACACCGAGCGCGTCGCGGTCAACTACAACAGCCTGGCTGGCAACACGAACTACGGCATCCAGGTCAACACGGCGCAGGTGACGGAGACCGTCGACGGCGAGATGAACTGGTGGGGCTCGTCCACGGGGCCGACGCACACCGGCAACCCGGGTGGTACCGGTGATGCGAGCACCGATGGCGTTGACTATGATCCGTGGATCGGGAAGATGGGTACCGCGAACATCGTCTGCGTCCCGGATGATATCGAGCTCAACTACTCCGATGATGACGGGACGATCTCCGTCGACTACCTCGGCGGAGCGTCGGGCCTCGTCTACGGGATCTCGGTCACTTTCACGTGGCGGGCCGATGTCTCGATGGACGGAGTGGCAAAGGGAGACATCTTCCCTGGCGTAACAGGCAATGATTTCTTCACTCACTATGGTGACACCGGCGTTGGCACCGCCACGTCTTCGCATACCGTTGACTGGACGCTGCTTGGAAGCCAGGCCGGCGTTACCGGTCCCGCCACGCTCTTCACGATCGATGTGAGCGCCGCGGGTTGCGGAAGCGACGAGATCAGCATCACGAACGTGCTCTTCCGTGACAACGCGAACCAGCCGCTGTCGGGCGTCTACGCCAGCGGGGCTTCTATCGAGGTCGATACGGAGATCCCCGTTGTCGCCGCGCTGACGGTCGACAACCTCGATAATCCGTACTTCGACGACTGGGCGAAGGACGGCGACGACCTGGTGATCGAGGCGACAGTCACGGACGCATGTGGCGACCTCGACGATGTGACGGTCGTGGCGGATCTCTCGACGCTGTTGGATGGTGGCGGCACCGACGTGGCGCCGACGACCTACGCGGTCGGCACGGCGACGTGGAACCTCGATGACGCCGATCTCGTCGACGGCGAGACCGATGCTGTCGTCAGGGTCACCGTGACCGATCTGCTGGGGAACACATCGTACGACGAGATCACGATACACGTGGATAACGAGAACCCGAGCGCCGTCGATCTTCTGACAGCAGCGCCGGGTCACAATAAGGCCGAGCTGACGTGGACCGACAGCCCGACGACGTACGATGCCAACTTCCACGAGTACGTGCTCAGGAGCAACGCGTGGGGTGACGCTGGATATCCGACGTATCCGGCCCCGGCCGGCACGCCTGCGTACCCGATGGATGCGGATGATGGCGACCTGGTCGACGAGAACGTCACCGGCGGCAGCTACACGGCAACCTACGCAGCAGACGGCAGCGAGCGGAGCATCCTCTACTACGGCGTGTTCGCTCGTGACAAGGCTGGCAACTACGGACCGGCCGGCGCAGGCGACCGCTGCACCAACTACTGGCTCGGTGATGTGGCGGGCGCGCTCGGCGGAGGTGTCGGAGGCTACAACGGTCTGCTGAACGACGCTGACATCAACATCCTGGGTGGCACATACGGCGTGAGCACGGGCGGTTCTGGTTGGGAGTCTGAGTGCGACGTCGGCCCGACCGACGACAACAGCCGCGTCGGTGTCCCGGTTCCCAGCGGCTCCGTCAATTTCGAAGATCTCATGATCTTCGCGATGAACTACGGCGTCGTGGCTCCGCGCATCGTGCCGTTCCTGGCCGAGCCGAGCGTGGGTGAACTTGCCCTGGCTCTGAGTGAGGTCGGTCGGTCCGGTGATGTGGTCACGCTGGCGCTCCGTCTCGAGGGCAACCTCGGCGAGGTGAAGGGGCTCTCGACCGAGTTCGAGTTCGAGGGTCTGGAGTTCGTGTCGGCCGGTCTGAGCGATGAGATGAGCGCTCCGGTGGCGGACGTGTTCTTCTGGAGCGACGCGACATCCGGCAGCGCGCAGGTCGATCTCGCCGTGCTCGGCACGGACGTGACGATCGGCGGCTCGGGTGATGTCGCGATCCTCACGTTCCGGGTCGTGGACGAGGCCTTCGCGATCGACTTCGCGTCGGCCGTGTTGCGTGACGCGGCGAACGATGAGCTGACGGCCGACCTCGAGGGGATTGACTTCGAGGGCGTCCCGGTCAGCTTCAAGCTGGTCCAGAACACACCGAACCCGTTCAACCCCGTGACGACGGTCGGCTATCACGTCCCGAGCGAGTCGCAGGTGACCATCCGCGTGTACGACGTGACCGGTCGCCTCGTGACGACGCTCGTCGACGGCGTGGTGGAGCCCGGGCGTCACAGCGTGGCGTGGAACGGAACGAATGTGTACGGCGAGTCCGTGGGCAGCGGCGTCTACTTCTGCACGATGGAGACGCCCGATTATCACGGTTCGCACAAGATGACGCTGCTGAAGTAGCGGCAGTTCGCTAGGCGAGTGACCGGAGGGGTGCGGCCCTCCGGCGCTCGCCTGTCTGTGCTGTTGGCGCGCTTGAGGGCGGAGGAGTCCATCGGCGCGTGGCCCAGCGACAGCAGGCAGACGAAAGGAGTGCTGGAATGAAGCGCGCATTGCTTCTGATCGTGACGTTGGCCTTCGTGCTGGCGACGCCGGTGCTGGCCGATACGATCAACGTGCCTGGCGACTACGCGACCATTCAGGGCGCGGTGGATGCTGCCGTGGGCGGTGATGTCATACTGATCGCCGCGGGCACGTATGTGGAACAGGTTCACATTCAGACCAGCGACATCACCCTGACCGGTGCAGGAGTCGGGTCGACCGTCATCCAGTCGCCGGTCACACTCACCGAGTACTTCGCGACCTCCGCGAACAACTACCCCGTCGTGTTCGTCGATGGCGCAACGGGGGTCGTGCTCTCCGATCTCACTATCGATGGCGCCAATCAGGGCGATACCAACGTCCGCTTCATCGGTCTCGGCTACTGGAACGGCGACGGCAGCTTCTTCAACGGTGAAGTCCTGAACGTCATGAACAGCACGTTCAGCGGTGCGCAGCACGGCGTCGGGGTGTACTCGTACAACGACACGGGTGGACCCTACACGATCGTCATGACGGACGTGCTCGTCGATGACTACCAGAAGACAGGCATCGCGCTCCTGGGGGAGGGCCTGACGGTCGATCTGACCCGCGTCGTCACCCAGGGCCAGGGGCCGACCGATGTGACCGCGCAGAACGGGATCCAGACCGGGTTCGGCTCGGGTGGTGCGATCACGGACTGCGAGATCTACGACAACGACTACACCGGCGAAGACTGGACCGCGTCCGGTCTGCTGCCCGACTACGGCATCCCGGTCGTGGTGACAGGCACCGTGTTCGAAGGCAACCAGACAAGCGTCTACCCGTACGATATCGACGTCTCGATGGTCGATTGCGACATGAGCGGGTGCACCGGCTCCGCGGTCATCGCATACGCCTCGGGTGCCAAGCTGAGCGGTGCGAATGCACCGCTGATGCGCAGTCCGCTTGAGGAGGACTACCAGGGGAGTCAGGGCAAGGCAGAGATGAACTTCTCGGCGGACGACTGTGTCTTCACAGGTCTTGACGTCGTGGACGAGGCCGGCATCTTCCCGTACTCCACTGGTCTGCTCGATGTGACGATCACGAACAGCGAGATCAGTCACTGGGACTACGGAGTCTATGCCTATGAGGACGGCGGCACCATAACCATGGCGCTGACCGGCAACAGCTTCTTCGACAACGGGAGCTATGCGGCCTACTCGGCGACCGCTGCCGAGCAGGATGCCGAGCTCAACTGGTGGGGTGATGCCGACGGCCCGACGGTCGCTAAAGCGGGCGGAGCAGTCGGAGGCTCTCTGAGCTACAGCCCCTGGTATGCAGCGGTGCCGGGCACATCTCCCATGCCGATCGGGACGAACAGCTCGATCCAGGCGGCGATCGACGCGGCCGGCGCAGGCGCGACCATCACCGTCAATGCAGGCACCTACGATGAGAACATCACCGTGGACAAGCAGGTGTATCTCCACGGCGCACAGGCTGGTGTGGACGCGCGCGGGCGCGTGGCGACCGAATCAGTGGCCACCGTTGGCAGCGGCCATCTGTTCGACATCCGTGCAGCTGACGTGGTCATCGACGGGTTCACGCTGACCGGCTACGGCTCCGCGGGTCAGCTCGTCCGCTGCGAGAACACCAGCGACGGCCTCGAGTTCCGGAACAACATCGTCGATGGAGTCGCCGCACGCGCGTTCTGGTTCAACGTCAGCGGCGACGACATCGTGATCGAGCAGAACGAGGTGGACGGTGCGGGGTTCACAGATTCGTACTCCATCGCGCACTTCGACGGATCAGACGTCTTCGATGATCTGACGATTCAGAGCAACGACTTCTACGATGGTGGCATCTTCGCCGGAGATGATGCGTACAGCTCCACGGGGATGCTCATCAGCGGCAACCTGTTCGACGGCGCGAGCATGAACCTGAGCTCGCAGTTCCAGAACTCGCTGATCGACGGGAACACGTTCCGCAACAACGGGTATACACACATGCAGGTCGGCCTCAAGAGCTCGACGATCAGCAACAACATCTTCGAGCCCTGCGGACCGTCCCCGCACGCGACGTATCCCTCGTCGGCGTTCATGCTCTGGGGTTCGAACTACGGGCTGACTCCGAGCACGGACGTGACGATCTCGGGCAACACGGTGCACTTCAACGACTTCGCGCTGCCTGACGAGCTGTCGCACGGAATCCGTCTGCTCACCGATATCGATGGAACCACCATCCACATCACCGACAACGAGTTCATCGATGGCGGGATGCAGACGGGTGGTTTCGCGGTCCGCAACCAGGGTCTCAACACCGCGGACGCGTCCGGCAACTGGTGGGGCACGAACGACGGCACCGTGATCGGTGGGCTGTTTGACGGCAGCGTCGACTACACGCCGTGGCTCGATGTTGGAGATGACGTCGGTGACCCGGGCTTCCAGGGTGACTTCGCGGAGCTTTGGGTGGACGACGACAGTCCCCAGACGGGAACTGACGGTCGCATCGAGGAGGGCATCGGCCTCGTGACGGCGAGCACGGTCAACGTGCTGCCGGGCACCTATGTGGAGGTCGGCCAGGTCGTCATCGATAAGGACGTGACGATCCTCGGCGATGCCACGAGCAAGCCCGTGGTCATGACCGACTCGAACACCGGCTCGAGCGGCGACGCTCGCGCCTGGTGGCTCGTCAACGCCGGCAAGGACCTGACGATGAAGAACATGGTCCTCGACGGCGCCGGCTACAATGTCTACCAGGGCATCCGTGCCCATGGCACGGGTCTTGTCGAAGACTGCGACTTCCGCAACATCAAGTTCTCGCAGTACGTCGGCATGGGCATCGCGTTCATGGACGCGAACTGGACCGTTCGCCGCTGCACGTTCGAGGACATCGAGCGTCTCGGCGTGATCGCCTTCGGTCCGGGCGTCACGAACGCCGTGCTTGAGTGGAACACCTACACCGGCAAGGGCGTCGGTGACTGGCTCGACTACGCCTTCGAGTTCGGCAACGGCGCGGTTGGCGTGGCGAACTACAACACCGTTACTGCATGTCAGGGAGTCGCGTCGTCTGACGGTTCGACGTCGGCCGGCATCCTCGCGACCACCTACTACGGCCCCGGCACGGCCGTCTCGCTCACTGGGAACGTGCTCACTGGCAACACGACCGGTGTCGCTATCGGCTACGACGGGACCGACACGACGGTCCTCACCGCCAACTACAACAACATCTCCGGCAATGACAGCTACGGCATGAGCGCCTCCGGTTCGGGCGTGAGCATCGACGCTCTGCACAACTGGTGGGGCGACGTGTCCGGTCCGCTCGACAACAGCGACGATACGGGCACAGGCGGCTGGTACAACCCGGGCGGTCTCGGCAATGCGGTGACCGACTACATCGCGTATGACCCGTGGCTGGGCAAGGCGGGGAGCGGCAATATCATCTGTGATCCGGACCCCGAGTACCTGACCGTCGCGAACCCGACCAAGACCATCGCCGTGAAGTACATGGGTGGTGGTGGCGGGGCGATGTTCGGCTACAACATCAGCATCAAGTGGGACGGTTCGGTCGTCAGCACGTCGCCGGCCGCGGTGAGCGAGGGGAACCTGCTGTCCGATCTGGGCGGGACGTTCTTCTTTGCGGCTCCCGGTACCGGCAATGAGATCATCGTGGACTGCGCGCTGCTCGGTAGCATCACCGGCGCGATGAGCGCGGGAACGATGTTCACGATCGACTTCACCGGACTGTCGGTCGGCACCAGCGACATCGACATCACGGTGATGAACGTGCGTGACCAGTACAACAACCCGCTCGTCGGCTTCTACGAGGACGACGGTCTGCTGATCGTCGACGTCTCGGCTCCGACGATCGCCGACGTGACGATTCACAACACCACGCTCTCGCACACCGACGATTACATCAAGGACACCGACGGTGCGCAGGTGACGGCGACGGTGCTGGATGATGACCCGGCGTTCGCGGCCGGCGACATCGTCGCGGATCTCCGTGGTCTGGGTGGCGGCCAGTACGACAATCCCAGCAGCTACAACTGGACCACCGGTGCCGCGGTCTGGACCATCGCAGCGCCTCCTGGTGTGACCTGCACGCCTGTCAACGGAGACGTCTGGGTCTACGTGGACGCGGCGGACGCGATCGGCAACCCCGCGACGCAGGGGAGCGACAAGATCATCAGCGACAACATCGCTCCGACGGATGTCACGGGCTTCGACGCGGCGCCCGGTCACCAGCAGTGTGACCTGTCCTGGACCATGGGGACGGATACCTATCTGGACGGCGTGGTCATCCAGCGGACGGACAACACGGGTGACTACCCGCTCTACGCGACGTTCAAGGGCGCGTGGCCCACGGTCGATCCGTTCTACGCGGGAGACCACACGCTCGGCACGAACGTCTACAACGGCGGTGGCACGAGCGCGATCGATGCGGTCGTCGACCGGAACATCTACTACTACCAGGCGTTCTGCTACGACATCGCCCGGAACTACGGCGGCGCGGCCACCACGGCGCGCGACTTGGCCACGAACTACTGGCTTGGTGATGTCGCAGGTGCATGGGGCTCCGGCATCGGAGTCTACAACGGGCTCGTGAACGATGCTGACATCAACGAGCTTGGTGACGCCTACCATCAGCTGCCTGGTGGAGCTCCCGTCACTGAGATGGACATCGGTCCGACGGTCCACCCGAACTACGGCCGCCTCGGTCTGCCGACTCCGGACAACTTCGTCGGGTTCGAGGATCTGATGATCTTCGCGATGAACTACGGGATGGTCGCGCCGAGGATCGTGCCGCTCCTGAGCGAGCCGGTCGAGGGTGACCTCGCGCTGGCTCTCGAGGAGATCGGCATGGATGCCACCGGCCTCGTGGAGCTCGCGCTCCGTCTCGAGGGCAACCTCGATGAGGTCAAGGGCGTAAGCGCCGTGTTCGAGCTCGATGGAATGGAGTTCGTCTCGGCGAGGCTCTCCGATGAGATGAGTTCGCCGGCGGCCCGGACGTTCCTGTGGGCCGGCGACGACCAGATCGACCTGGCCATCCTCGGCACCGACGTCGCCATCGGCGGCTCGGGCGAGCTGGCGAGGCTCACATTCCAGGTGACCGGCGAGGACTACTCGGCCGACTTCGCTTCCGCGGCGATTCGCGGGATCGACAACGGCTCGATGGACGCCGAGCTCGAGGGCTACACCCCGAAGGATGAGCTCCCGGCGACGTTCAAGCTGGTCCAGAACACCCCGAACCCGTTCAACCCGATGACCACCATCGCCTTCAACGTCCCGCACGAGTCGCAGGTCGCGATCCGCGTGTACGACGTGACGGGCCGTGTGGTTCGCACGCTGGTTGACGGTGTGACGGAGCCTGGTCGTCATGCGGCTGTCTGGGACGGCCGGAACGACCACGGTGAGCACTGCGGCAGCGGCGTGTACTTCTGCGTGATGGAGACGCCGGAGTACCACGGCAGCAACAAGATGATGCTTCTGAAGTAGTGCGCTCAATCCCGGGTCCGGGCACGACGCCCGGACCCGGGACCCGGACGGCCGACACAGGTCTGCAGAGCGGCTGGCCGCAGTGGCCAGGAGATGCGCCGGGCCGGGAGAGGAGGTCAACGATGTGTGCACCAAGAGCCCAGGTGAGCGCGTTCGCGCTTGTATGCCTGGCAGCCTGCTGCCTCGCGGCCCCGGCACTGGCCGGATCGGAGTCAGCCCCTCCTCGGCTGAGCCCGGGCGATCTCGTCATCACGGAGATCATGCAGAACCCCTCGGCGGTGCTCGACTCCGAGGGCGAGTGGTTCGAGGTCTACAACGCCAGCGGCGTGGCAGTGAACATGAACGGCCTGACAATCCAGGATGACGATGGGGACACCTTCACGATCGGCAGCGATGTAGTCGTCGCCTCGGGTGTCTACGCGCTGTTCGCCAAGAACGGCGACAACGCGACCAACGGCGGTTTGCCTGCTGTGGACTATGACTATCCCTCCTCGTTCGTATTGGCGAACGGAGCGGACGAGATCGTCATCATGGATGGGAGCACCGAGATTGACCGCGTCGAATACGATGGCGGACCGAGCTTCCCCGACCCCAACGGCGCGAGCATGGCCTTGGTCAATGTGACCTACGACAACAGCGTCGGCGCGAACTGGGCCGAGGAGGTGAACGAGACCTACGGCGACGGCGACTACGGTACACCGGGCGCCGCACCAGACCCACCGTTGAACGCAGGCGATCTTGTCATCACCGAGATCATGCAGGACCCCGCGGCCGTCTCTGATGCCGATGGCGAGTGGTTCGAGATCTACAACGCCAGCGACGCCACGATCGACCTGGGCGGTCTCGTCATCAAGGACGACGGGTCGGATAGCCACACGATCGCGGGCAGTGTCCTCGTCTCCGCGGGTGGTTACGCACTGCTTGCCAGGAACGGCGACAGTGGTACGAACGGCGGACTTCCGACCGTCGACCACGTGTATTCGGGGTTCGACCTCGCCAACGGCGACGACGAGGTCGTCATCATGGATGGGGCGACCGAGATCGATCGCGTCGCCTATGACGGCGGACCGAGCTTCCCCGACCCGAGCGGCGCGAGCATGTACCTTACGGACGTGGCGCTCGACAACAACGTCGGGGCGAACTGGGCGGAGGAGACGGTCCACACGTACGGAGACGGCGACTACGGGACTCCCCGGGCCGCACGACCGACCGACACGGTCGATCCGGTCGTCGCGAACGTTGCCCTGGTCAACACGACCCTCTCGCACACGAATGACTACGCGAAGGACGGGGACGACCTCACTCTCTCGGCTGACGTCAGCGACGAGACCTACACGTTGACTACATCCGACATCACGGCGGATCTCTCAACGCTGCTGGACAGCGGCGGGACGGCCGTCGTGGCGGAGGCCTACGATGGCGTGACCGCGACGTGGACGGCGGCGCTCACCGGCGTGACGCTCGCACCCGACGCGGCGGTGACCGTCGTGGTGACTGCCGAGGACGGCGCGGGGAACACAGGGACAGGCAGCGACGGCATCACGATCGACAACACGCTGCCGGATGTCCCGGAGGACTTCACCGCTGAGCCCGGGCACGAGAAGGTGGAGCTCTCCTGGTCCGACGCTTCGGGGAAGGATGCGCACTACCTCGGCGTGATGGTGCGGTACAACGCGTGGGGTGACTACCCGACGTACGACACCGCGGAGCCCGGCTACCCGGGTGACTCCGACGACGGGACTGAGCTCTTCGCGGGTGATGCGACGGGTACTACACATTCGGTCGCAACGCGCGACATCTACTACTATCGCGCCTTCGTCTACGATGAGGCCCTCAATTACAGCACGCCCGAGGCTGGTACGGCGCGCCGCGCCACCAGCTACTGGCTGGGTGATGTTGCTGAACCGACGAACACATGGGCTCCCGACGGGCTCGTGACCGTGGCAGACATCACGAAGCTGAGCGGGATGTATGGCTCGGCGCCCTCTGGCGACTACCTCACATGTGACGTCGGTCCATCGGAGTCCGGAAGCACGACCGGGGTGCCGCTGCCGGACGACTTCCTCGGGTTCGAGGACCTGATGCTGTTCTCACTCAACTACGGTGTCGTCGGCCCTGCTCGCGCTGTGCCGCTTCTTGGCGGGACCACCGGCGGCGTGCTGGCGCTGTCGCTCGAAGAGATCAGCAGGTCCGGGAGCTTCGTCGACTACGCGCTCGTGCTCTCCGGAAACGTGGGGGAGGTGAAGGGCGTGAGCGTAACACTCGCGCTCGATGGCCTCGAGCTCGCGTCTGCGCGTCTCTCTGACGCCATGTCAACGCCTTCGGCGGAGACCTTCTTCTGGAGCGGGGGGACGCCGAACACCGCGATGTTCGATCTCGCCATCCTCGGCAGGGGAGTGACGATCGGCGGTTCAGGTGAACTGGCGCGACTCACGCTTAATGCAACAGAGGCCGAACGCTCTATCGGATTTGACAACGTGCTGCTCCGGGGTGTGGAGAACCATGACCTCCCCGCGGAGCTTGAGTCCATAGAGGGCGGCGCGCCGCCCGTGTTCAAACTCGTTCAGAACGTCCCGAATCCCTTCAACCCCGCGACCACCATCAGCTACCACATCCCGCACGAGTCGAGCGTGAGGATTCGCATCATCGACATCGCAGGACGTGCGGTGCGCACGCTGAGGGATGGAACATCACCCGCCGGCCGCCACGAGGCGGTCTGGGACGGACGGAACGAGCAGGGAGAGGCGTGCGGCAGCGGCGTGTACTTCTGCGTGATGGAGACGCCGGAGTTTCGCTCAAGCCGGAAGATGGTGCTCATGAAGTAGGTGCTGGGTCGGCGCCGGACTCGATGTTGCGGCGCTCGCTCTTCGAAAGGAGTTGTGGGATGAATCGTGCGTTCTTTCTTCTCTCCATAGTGCTCATGCTGGCTCTCGTCGCGCCTGCGATCGCTGCTCAGCCCATCGACGGGAGCACGTCTGCCTCAACTCAGCCCATCGACGGGAGCACGTTTGCCTCAACCCAGCCCATTGCGCGAGGGGGGACTGTTCTCTTCTCTGATGATGTGGAGTCAGGGACGAACGGCTGGTCAGTGATCGACTTGACCGCCAATGCCACACCACAGTTCCACACTGACAGCTACATGGCCTACGGAGGCAGCGGTAGCTCCTGGTGGTGTGGCAGCTTCGACTACGACGCCGATGGCGGCTACGGGAACGACTGGATGGAGTGGCTCGCACTGCCGCCGGTCGACGCAACGGGAATCGTGGATCCCTACTTGAGGTTCGCACACCGACGCGACTGCGAGAGCGGCTACGACTGGGCGTTCGTCGAGGTGAAGCAGGGCGGGTTGTTCGTTCAAGTCTCGCCTGACTATACCGGTACGGACGACTGGCGGATTACCGAGTTGAGCCTCAGTAGCTGCGACAACCCGCTTGAAGTGAGGTTTCGGTTCCGCTCGGACTACTCCTACTCGGATGAGGACGGGTACTACCAGTCAGTCGGCGGTGGATACATGCTCGACGACATCGAGATTTACGATGGCTCTGACAATACGATTCACTTCTCGGACGACGCAGAGTCCGGAGGCGTCTGCACTGCAGGTTCCGGCACGGGGGAGCTCTGGCACATCATTGACCGCGCCTGTTGGTCGCACAGTCCGGCGCACAGCTGGTGGTGTGGAGATGACAGTGACACAGCGTTCATCCCGGGAGACGTCGACAACATGCTCGTGTCGCCATCCATACCCACCGACGCTCTTGCGCCCGGGACCCCATGCACCCTGTTGCTCTACACGAGTTCCCAGGTTCCGTACGCCGGTGAGAACCCGTGGGACTACTGGGCGTACTACGTGTCCTTGGACAACGGTTCCACATGGTCGAACGCGACCGGCTACGCATATGTCAACGATGCGCCTTCGCCGCTCTCAGTGCGCAACAAGGTGGACATCAGTGCATTCCTGCCTGCGTCTGCGCTTAAGGTGGGGATTCGGTTCTTCACGACGGAAGATGGGTGTGGACCCGGGTCCGCTGGGGGGGCAGGTGTCACAGTGGATGACGTGTCGGTCGTTGCGTGGCCGTCCGCGACTGGACCGGTTGTGCACCATGTGCCCGACGACTTCTCTACGATCCAGGCTGCTATCGATGCATCCGCTCCCGGCGACACGGTTGAGGTAGGCGATGGCGTCTACGCAGAGGCCATTGTCATCGACAAGCACTATCTGACGCTTCGGGCAGGCAGTACACCGATCATCGACCTGGGCAAGACGAGTACGACCGATCCATCCGTCGGCGCCTGCGTGAGAGTGGAGGATTCGGCGATCGGAGCGACTGTCAGCGGCTTCACGCTCCGGCACGGTGACATGGGAGTCGATGTCTACGCCGACAACGTGACCATCGAAGACTGCCTCATCTACGAGAACTACGGGAGCGGTTCGTCATACGGCCTTGGCCTGGGTATCCTGGCTCAGGGCGCCTATGACCTGACGATCGATGGCAACGAGATCTACGGGAACAGCGAGCCCGGAATCGGTCTCTACTACGGTGACGACGCCATTGTCCGCGACAACATCGTGTACGACAACGGTCTGCTCGCCGGACAGTCGCTCCGCTCGATCGGCATCTACACTGACATGACCGAGAGATGCGAGTACATCGGCAACACGATCAGCGGGCACGTGGAGTCAGGCATTGAACAGGCAGGCATGGCCGGTGAGACGGACA
>Ga0180434_10005863_pt1 | contig 14307 bp, 9 predicted proteins | sample SS_ome_7_FD_132453 | JGI IMG/M metagenome (GOLD analysis project Ga0180434, IMG submission 132453) | Hypersaline lake sediment archaeal communities from the Salton Sea, California, USA - SS_1_D_2 metaG | ecosystem: Environmental > Aquatic > Non-marine Saline and Alkaline > Hypersaline > Sediment... | reverse complement strand
TATCCTCCTCGCGGGCCAGCCTCTCCTCCTCGATGGCCAGGGCCCGGGCCAGGGTGCCCATGAGCTCTATCTCCTCGGAGGCGAACTCCCTCCTCCGGGTGTCGTAGAGGGAGAGGCAACCTATGGTCTTTCTCTTAAGGATAACCGGGTATCCCAGAAAGGACTTGAGCCCGTATTTAATCACGTAGGGGTCCGTCTCCGAGAAGCCGGTGGCCTCCAGGTCCTCTATCACTAGGGGCTCACCTTTGCTCCTGGAGATCACCTCGTAGCAGACGAGGTCCTCGGGCCTCTCGACGAGGTTGAGCACCTCCCCCGGAGCGGTGGAGAGGGCGGTGAGTAGCCTCCCCCGCTCCATCCTGCAGTAGTTGGCCAGCTCCCCGGACAGGATATCCCGGCTCGTCTCGACTATCGTCTCCATGTTCCCGATGAGGTCCACCCCCAGGCCGAGAAAGAGATGGTTGAGCCTCTTCACTCTCTCTTCCGCCTTCTTGCGCTCGGTGATGTCCATAGCCAATTCGAACCTCACATCCCGGCCGTCAGTCCACTGTATTATCTTGTCGGTGATCATGTGGTCCCTGTCCAGGATGGGATTATGGTATTCCCACCGGTAGGGCTGGCCTTTGTTCTTCAGGATTATATTGTTGGTACAGAAATCGCAGGGCTCGTCAAAGCCCTGGAATTCCCTGTAGCAGATGCCGCCCTTCAGGTCCTTGCCGAAGGCGTCCCTTAAGGTCTTGTTGACGAAAAGTATCTCGTAGGTATCAGGGTCCGCCACGTAGATGATCTCGTTTATGCTCTCGAAAATCGACAGGAGCTGCTCCCGTTCAAGATTGAGGGCCTCCGTGGCCCGCTTTCGGTCGGTGATGTCGCGGGAGTTAACGACGACGCCGACCACGCGGTCCTGGATTATAACAGGCATGGCAACGGAGCTGTAGAAGACATCTGTACCGTCCGGTCGGTGATAAACGGTCTCGTATTCCTGCCTGCTTGCATCCTGTATGACCTGTTCCAGGTGAGCCCTGACGCGGGCTTGATCCTCCGGGTCTACAAGTTCGTACAGGCGGGTCCCGATAACCAGGTCGGGATCAACGCCCTGTTCCGTACTGTTGATGAATTGTATCCTGTAGTCCATGTCCAGCATCATGATGTAGTCGCCCGAAGCCTTCGCGATGGTTCGCAGCCTCTCCTCGCTCTCCCGCAGTTTCTCCTCCGCTCGCTTGCGTTCGGTGATATCCACGATCACCGAACGGCTCGAGACGATATTGCCACCCCGGTCCTTCATGGCGCTTACGGAGAGGAGACCGTAGGCATTGTCGCCGTCTTTCTTGCGATAGACCATCTCCTCGTTTTCAACAGGGATATCCTTTTTCAATGCCTCGAAAACCTGTCTGGCCTTGGGTTTGAATTCCTCGCCGCAGAGGTCGATAACCTTCATCTTCTGCAATTCCTCCAGGGAATAGCCAAAGTAAGCTTCAGCGGCGCTGTTGCAATCCAGAATATCTCCATCCACGCCTATCGAGAGATAGGCAACGGGTGCATTTTTATAAAGGTCCTGGTAGCGGGACTCCGCCTCCCTCCTATCCCGGCGCTCTTCGACCGCGGTAAGGACCAGGCGCACCGCCGCGGACAGGCGCGCATAGTGCTTGGGCGACTTGAGGATATAATCGTTCAGGCCTATCTTCATGGCCTCCACCGCCACCTCCTCGGTCCCCGTGGCGGTGAACATGATCACCGGGCACTCCGGCCACCTTTCTTTCACATCCCGCAGGACGGCCAGGCCGTCCGTCCAGTGTAGCTGGTAGTCGGTGATGGCCAGGTCGAAGTCCCCCGCCTCGAGGGCACCTTGAAAGCCCGGAGTATCTATAACCTGCTCCACCCTCAGGCCGGGGAACTCGCGCTCCAGTTCGCGGATAACCAGTATGCGGTCGTCGGGATTGTCATCTATGAGGAGGATGCGAATGGTGTTGTTCAAGATATCATGAGCCCCCTTCTCACCCTTCCGCCTCAACCCCGACATCTGGAGGCTGGTTGAGGATCATCCAGTACATGTTCAGCGACTCCACCATCTCCATAAGGTTCTCAAAGGTCCCCGGTTTCACCAGATAAGAGTTGGCGCCGATATCGTAGGCCCGGTTGATATCGCTTGACTCCCTTGAGGAGGTGAGTACCACCACCGGCAGACGCCTCAGGTGGGGCTGCTCCCGGAGCCATTCCAGCACCTCGAGGCCGGACTTGCGAGGAAGCTTCAAATCCAGAAGGACCAGCATAGGGATAGATTGGCCCTTCCGCTCTCCCTGGGAGGAAAAGCTTTCCAGGTAGGAGACGGCCTTCTCGCCGTCCTCCACCACGTGAATGGGGTTGGCGATCTTGGCGTTTTCAAACGCCCTCTCTATAAGGATGACGTCGTTGGGGTCGTCCTCGACCAATAATATCGTCTGGCTCCCCCGGCTCATCAGCTTTCCTCTCCCTTCGGTAATTCTATCCAGAACTCGCTTCCCTTGCCTTCCTCGGACTCCATTCCCACCCGGCCTCCCATGCGCTCCATCCCTTTGCTCACCACGGCCAGCCCTATGCCGGTGCCGGGGTAGGTCTCCATGCCGTGCAGCCGCTCGAAGATGCGGAAGATGCGCTCCCGGTACTCGGGGGCTATGCCGATGCCGTTGTCCGCCACCCACAAGCGTACCCAGCCGTTGCGCTCCTCTCCACCGATTCTTACCTCCGGCTTTACTCCCGGAGCCACGAACATAACGGCGTTGGAGACCAGGTTTGCGACCACCTGCAGGATGGTGGCGTAATGGGCCTTCACCTGCTGGAGGGGACCTTCCACTGTCACCAAGGCACCCTTATCCCTTATACCGGCCTCCAACTGCTGCAGGGTATCCTCGATGACCTCGTCCAGGTCGACCGTCCCCAACCTCAACTCCGAGCGGGTGATGCGGCTGTACTCCAGCAGGTCACCGATGAGGGAGTCCATGCGTTCAGCGGCCGAGACGACCCGTTCCGCGTAATCCCTTCCCTTTTCATCCAGCTGCTCCGCGTAATCCTCCTGCAGCGCCCGGGAGAAGCCCTGCATCGCCCTCAAGGGGGCACGCAGGTCGTGGGATATGGAGTATGCGAAGGCCTCCAGCTCGGCGTTCTTCTCCTCCAGCCTGCTGGTGCGTTCCTCCACCAGCTCCTCCAGGTGCTCGCGGTATTCCTTCAGCTCCTCATCCACCAGCTTGCGTTCGGTGATGTCCGAGAAAACCGTGGCGAACTTACCCTTGGTAGGCGAAAAAACAGAGATACTGAAATGCTTATCCATAGGGGGGAAGTAGGTCTCGAAATAGGTGGGTTGCCCGGTGGCGGCCACTTCAGCATAGATATCAACATAGGGCGGCTTATCTGAGCTATAGAGTTCCGATGCCCTGGTTCCTATGGCATCCTGTCTTTTTATGCCGAGAATAGATTCGTAGGCCAGGTTGACATCCGTTATTACATAATCCACCGCCTTGCCCGCCTCGTTGTAGATGATATCGTGTAGGCATAGTCCTTCTTTCATCGAGGAATAAAGTGTTCGGTATTTTTCCTCGCTCTTCCGTATCTCCTCCTCCGCCTTTTTCTGCTCGGTTATGTCCACGGCCAGCTCGAACCGGACATCGCGGCCGTCGGGCCATTTTATTTTCCTGTCGGTAATCGCGTAATACCTGTCCAGCACGGGATTATGATATTCCCAGCGGTAGGGCTCGTCCTTATTGTTCAGGATTATATCGTTGGTACAGAAATCGCAGGGCTCGTCGAAGCCCTGGAATTCCCGGTAACATATGCCTCCCACCAACTCCTTACCGAAGGCGTCCTTGAGATGCCGATTGGCGAAGAGGACCTCGTAGGTCTCGGGATCAGCCACGTAGATGGCCTCGTTGATGCCGTCGAATATGGAGAGGAGCTGCTCGCGCTCCAGGTACAGCGCCTCCTCAGTCCTCCTGCGTTCGGTGACATCCTGGCTGATATTGACGACCGCGGCAACCTCCCCTTTTTCGTCCAGCAGAGGGACGCCGATGGAGTCGGCTATGACCGTTTCACCGCCCTTGTGGATGAACCTTATCTCGTCGCGGACGGCCTCCTTCTTATCGAACAGCCTCTCCATATTGGAGGCCGCCTTCTCAAGGTCATCGGGATGTACGACACCCAGCTCCATAACAATCTTTCCCAGAAGCTCGTCCTTCTCGTAGCCAAGCATCTCGCATGCCCTCTTATTGATATCCGTTAACACGAAATCGCGGTCGAAGGTATAAACGGCGTAACCGGCATAATCGTGCAGCACACGGTAACGTTCCTCGGAATCCCTCACCTCTGTAGCCAGGCGCGAGCGGGAGACCGCCTGGCCCGCCACGCCGGCCAGGATCTCGATGGCTTCCCTGGACCTCTCCGGTATCTCGTCGAGTTGATGGGAGGCCGCGTTGACGCACCCGATAACCTCTCCCTCAGCTTTGAGGGGAACGACGGCGATGACCTTCAAACCCTCCTCCCGTTCCGCCTCGGTCTTGGGCACATCGAGTTTTTCGTACTCGATGTAGACCGGTTCTCCCGCATTAACGAGGTTTACGTTCTGCGAACCAGCGCCGTAATGGGCTATCTCCTCCACGAAAGCGCCGGAAAGCCCCCGGTGGTAAGCGATATCCAGGTCCCCCGTCTGGTTATCGAACAGGTATATGCCCCCGCTGTCCAACCCGGTGGTCTGAAGGATGCCGTCCAATACCGTCTGCAGTGTCTCCCGCAGTTCGCTTGTTCCGCTCAACCTTATTGCAAGGTCTCTCTGTATCCTGAGGATCCTTTCGGCCCACTCGCCGGCGGCGGCATCCCCCTGCGAAGCCGACCCGGAACGCCGCAGTCTCTCCAACTCCTCGATGAGCTGCGACTTGGTCTTCTTTTGATCCTTCATATCGCGACCCCCACGGACTCGAGTGATGCAAGAGTGGGTGGTGGATTCAACTGGAATAACTGGAATATATGCTGATAACGCCTATAGCTCGATTACTGTTTATTATACCCCGTTTCCTTAATATTGAAATCGAAACAGGCGCCGTTGTCATTGTAAACCCTGATATCGCCGCCGTAGATATCCACGATCTTTCTCACGATGGCCAATCCTATACCCGCGCCGCCGCCTTTACCATGATAGAAGGGGTAAAACAGCTTATTCATATCCTTCTCACGTATACCGGAACCGTTGTCGCGTACCAGATAACGGTGGCCACCTTTCTCCGTGCCCCCGTAGAAGATCTCTATCTCCGGCTCGGGGCTGTCATTGTGCTCGATGGCGTTACCTATGAGGTTGGCGAAGAGCTGGTATATATGGGTGGGGTCGGCGCACACGATACCCATGCCGCCGTCGGTCTTTATCCTTACGCCTCTGTGTGAGATGACATCTGACTTCTCGATCAGGATCCTTTTTATCAACTTACCGACATCTACGTCCTGCAACTGTTTCGATGCCTGGCCCGCCTGGGCCAGGACCAACAGGTTATCGATGAGCTGCTCCGCATTGTCCGCGCTCTTAGCTATGATGCCGGCGATCTTCTCTATATCCTCTGCGGCCTCCCCGTACCTGTTCTCCTCTATCAACCTTCTCAGGGTCTTGCTGGCGGAGATGACCACGGAGACCGGGCCTCTCAGGTCATGGGAGACGATATAGGTATAGGCGTCGAGTTCCCTGTTTATTCTCCTGAGCTCCTCCTCCATACGCAAGCGCTCAGTCAGGTCCGTGGACACACCTATGATGCCCATGAGATCTCCTTTTTCGTCGAAAATCGGTGCGTCGGTGACGACCGCCATGAAAGTAGAGCCGTCCTTCCTCCTCACCTCAAACTCCCCGGACCATCTTTCGCCGGCCCTCAGCCGCTCTATGATCTCCGCCGCCTCCTCCCCGGAAGCCTGGCTGGGAGTCAACTCCATGATATTCCGCCCCACCGCCTCCCGTGCCGTCCAGCCGTAAAGTTCCTCCGCCGGCCGGTTCCAGTAGACAACCGTACCCTGGGCGTCGGTGGTGATAACCGCCTGCCCCACTGAGTCCAGCATCTTTGCATGGAAGCGCAGCTGCTCCTCAACCCGCTTGCGGTTGGCGAGATTGTCAATCCAGTGTTCCAGCCTTGCCAGGGGCAGGTCGTCTCCCAGGAATTCCTGCGGCGGCATGTAATAAAAGTTGTCGTAGACCTCGGTCCCCACCACGGCGTAGGGGTGGGTGGTCAATACGTCCAGGAGGACCTCGGGGCTGAAACGGCGGCGGTCATACTGGCAGATGGCCAGGCATCTGCTGCCGGGGAAGAACCTGTTTAGCTTCGACTCGTACTCCATGAGCCTCTCGGAGCCGGGCAATCCCCTGAGGGCCCAGCTCATCTCCCCGGTGACCCTGAGGGCGGAGTAGCCCTCGGACAGGGCTTTCTCCGTCTCCTGCGTTAACAGCTCTATCATCCCATCAGGGTCGAAGACGCCCTCCCGCATGTAGGCCTCGTCTACGGTGAGTATGTTGAGCTGTCCGCTGTCCAGAAAGGGGCCTACATCGATTCCCTTGGCTCGCAGATACCCCAACACCTCCCCGGCGGTGTGGGCATCGACGATGTAGAGGATCTTCTCGCCGCGCTCCAGGCCCTGGCTCAAGTAGGGGGTGAGCAGGGCGCGGTGCTCCTCCTCGGTCTGGTAGATACAGCAGAGGTGGTCCCCGGGCTTGATCCCGGACAACCTGGCCGCTGTGCTATACTCATTCATCGCTATCAACTCCAGCCTAAGGTATCAATAACCCCCTCCCCGGCTTGGCTTTCGTTTTGGATAGTAGCCACTAGCTCGCTGGGGTCAAAGGACCTGGTGCTGCTCTATTTTAACCTGTTTTTCCGTTCCCTTCTTCTTCAACAGCAGGGTTTCCGCGTCTATTATCTCCCACTCCACGAGCTCGCCTTTCTCGAATCCCATGGATTGGGCGATGGCCGAAGGAAGGGTTACGTAGAACTGTTGGGAATTCTTTCGATTGATCATCTGAACCTTGTTTTGATATCCCATCCTATCTCCTTGCTCTCGTCCAGGGTTTATAACCGCAATAAGCCTGAGTGCGTTCTTATCAGGCGGATATGCGATTAACTAGATATTGCACTAGCTTTAATATCGTTTATTGCTCTCCTGTTTATATCCCCCCAGGCGGTGAAACCACGGTACCAAACAGGTGATGTCCCCACCTGCCTGCTACCTGAGAGATGGGGTTGCTGGGATCTATGAGGACAACTCCGATAATAAACGGTCATTCATGAAAAAGGGAAAGGGCTGATCCAATATGGTAAATATATCCTGTAAAGAGAAAAAGGGTGAGCCCGAAGGCCCACCCTTAGGGCCCCGATGAAATCTATAAAAGGTGGGGATATTTAAAAGCAGCCATTACTTAACAGCCCCTTGGGAAGAAATACTTCCTTGGGCCTTGCCTTTGTATTATTTGAATCAAGATGGAGGCGGCCGTGGCGTCGGCAATATCGGCAGAAAAAGGACCCCCTGGCTGCTCTGCGTCCGCATAGAGGGCAGCATACTCCGAAGTCGGAGTAAAGAAACCCGGCTCCATTCCTGGCCCCTTCCATGCAATGCCTCCCGCTGTAATCCTTCTAAGGTCTTTAAAGAGGATGCGGGTACTTCTGCGTCTCTGCTTTTGCCTCAGTCTCACTGATCTCCCGCAGCATTCTCAATTCCATTTCATGCTCTTTATCATCATTCATACCGTAGATGCGCGGCGTTACCACCGCCAGGAAAGCTGTTACAACCTTGGGATCGAACTGCACCCCGCTGTAGGCATCTATCTCCTTTACGGCCTCCTTGGCATCCATGGATCCCCTGAAGGAACGCCATGAGGTCATAGCCACGAAGGAATCGGCGATGCTCAATATCCTCGCACCGAGAGGGATGGCCTCGCCCTTCAGGCCGTCGGGATAACCCATGCCGTTCCACCATTCATGGTGGCCCCGGACCAGGGGGATTATCTCCCAATTATGCCTGATGGCCGCCAGCATGTCCGCTCCCTTGACAGGATGTAGCTTTATCAGCTCCCTGTCATGGGTGGTAAGTTCCCTGTCTTCGAAAGCCCCTGCGGATAAACTGCCAGCGACCTGAAGCATCCCTATATCCATAAGGTCCGCCCCTCGCTCGATGAGGCGTATGTAGTCTTCGTCCAGCTCCATATTGCGAGCGATCTCCACGGCATAAAAAGCAGCCCGTTTCCAATGCCCTTTCATGTGGGGCATCTTCTCCTCCAGTCGTGTATGCAGGTCATCGGTGATTGCCACCAGCTTGGAGACCTCTAAAAGCGAGGTAAGGTCGTCCATGCGCTCGTTCAGCTCCCTGGTGGTGCTCTGAAGGTCATCAAAGGCCCGCTGCGACCTGCGGCTGTAGATCTTCTCCCTGTAGGCCAGGTGGCCGATGAAGGCCAGGATGAGCAGGGAAAGGCTGATGCGCACCAGGTTGTTGAAATAATCGGACTCGAACAGTCCGTTCAACATCTCGAAGTTGAAGGCGTAAATCATAACTCCGATGCCCAATATCAATATCAACACTATGGCCAGGTAGAGTACCTCCCGCCTGCCCCTCTCTACACTTTTGATATCCTGGTCGTTTTCCACTTGAACGATATCGCCGTTATTTTCAGGAAGTCTCTCGCGTCTTCTTCGAATACCCATGTGCTTGCCCCCTTCTCGAAAGCAGTGTTCTTTAATAAGGTACTCGTATATCAGGAGCAAATGCGGCATCCACCGAACGGGGGATTTCCGGGAGCTTAGTGGGCTTTTATGGTCTTGTTCGTATCTTAAGTCTATACATTATCGTCTTCCCAAAGGGAGAGGTTTTCATCTCTTGTGCGGGGAGTCCAGTCCCTGGTGGCGTCGATTATGTGCACTACCTTCCATCCCCTGGCCTGTAGAGCGCTCCCGATGAAGCGGCGGTGGCACTTCCAGGGTAGGAGTTCCGCGCAGATGAAGGCCGTCGGGGCCTCGGAGGCGATACCTTCTAAGTCCTCCAGACCATTGAGAAAATCAGGGGTTTCCATATGGGATTCATAGCTGTCCTTCCTGTATCCCCCCAATTCCCCGCCCAGCCAGAGGTAGGCAATCCCCGCCTCCCGCAGGGAAGCAGCCAGGGGCTGCGAGGAGAAATGGGGGTAGCGCTTGCTGGTGGGGAAGGAACGAACGTCACAGACCTGGGTTATACTCTTGAGTTTGAGGATATCCAGGAACTCCTTCATGCTCCTGGTGCTGGTTCCCAGGCTGTAGATCCCGTGCTTCATCGCTTTCGCTCCAGCGGCATGGAGAAGCTCACTATGGTACCGCGACCCGGCTTGCTGTCCAGGCGCATGTCCCCTTTGTGGGCCTGGATGATATGGTGACAGAGAAACAGGCCCAGGCCCGTCTTTGGCTCCGTCTCGGGACGGCCTTCACCGGTCAAGAACTCCAATATGCCCTGCAGCTGCTCGGACTCCATGCCCGTTCCTTTGTCCTCTATCTCCCAATGGGCAATCTCCTTTTTTCGACTCAGCCTGACCTTGACCTCGGAGCCCACGGGTGAGAACTGCATGGCATTATCGAGCATGCAGACCAAAACCTGCTCCAGCCGCGCCGCGTCGGCCAATCCTATTACCGGGGTGTTAGGAAGCGCTATGCTGATGGGGTTACGGCCGGTCAAGGCCATTTCGTCCACGGTCCTGGAGGTGAGTTCCCGCATATCCACCTCCCGGCGCCGCAGCCGCAGCTTTCCCTTCTCCGCCGAGGAGACATCCTGGATATCCGAGCTCAATTTCTCCAGGCGGTCTACCTCTCTCCGCAGCCATTCCAGCCTGGTCCTGGCTTCCTCCGAGGGCATGTCCACTATTCCCCTGTCCAGTTCCCGCAGGCCCTTCTTCATCAGCTTCAGTGGAGCCGAGACCTCATGATGGACCATGGACAGGTAAGCATGCTTGCGAGCGTCCAGGCGCTGCAGCGAATCTCTGGATCCGGCCAGCTCCTTGCTCAGCTCCTCGGCTTCCTCTTCGACCTTGACCACTTCCCTCTCCGTCGCTTGCTGCCGCGATAGGTCGGTGATGGTCAAGATAACGCCGCGAAATTCGCCCCCCTCGAAGGGACGGGGCGTAGAGGTGACATAAACGGGGATTTCGTCCCCTACCCTGTCCAGGAGTCTAAGATCCATCCACACGCTGCCGCTCCTGTTGGTGGTCATAATATCCCGCATGGTCATCTTGCGGACCCCCTCCGGGACGAGCATAGTGAAGGACTGGCTCTCGACCTCATCTGGCTCATACCCCAGAATCTCCGTGAAGCGCCGGTTTACAAAGTCGAACCTCCCCCTGGTATCGAGAAGGGCCAAAGCGCTGGGCATGGTGTCCACAACAGCGCGGGAGAAATCCCGCTCGTGGCCCAGTTCATCCAGTTTTCCTCGAAGGTCCTCCAGCAGTCCGGTCAGCTCGAACACCACGCTCACCTGGGAAGCCAGGGAAAGCAGCACCGACAGGTCGTCTTTGTCGAAGTGCCCTTGCTTGATATGGCCCACCATGAGCACGCCCGCCTTACGTTCCCTGGAGGAGATGGGGACCGCGGCCACGGAGAGAAGGGGGCCCCTCTTTCCCGAGAAAACGGGCCGGCGTCTACCCCTGGCCTTTTCATCGATTATCACGCCTTTGGAGCCGGCCATGATCCTGGCGGCCAGCTCCGCCCCTCCCTTGCTCGAGGCCAGGTCCTTGGCACTGCGATAGGTGAGGCCCTGATAAGCCACCAGGTGCAGGTCATCCGTCTCCCAGTCACGCAGGTATATGGCGCCGGCCTCCGCGTGCATGATGGAGAGGATACGTGCCAGGGATTCCTTTAACGTCACCTCCATATCATGATAGCCGGTGGTCAGCTGCAGAAGGTCATAGACAATGCTGAGTTCACGGTTGCGCCATTTCATCTCCTCCTCCAACCGCTTGCGCTCGGTTATGTCCCGGGCCAGAACGGCTATCCCCAGGTCACCCCCCTCCTCGCTGCGGATCTGGGCGGTGGTAGCCAGCAGGGAGCGTTTTCCTGAAGGGGTCTTGATCTCGAACTCGCCCTGCCAGGAGCCTTTCTTGGCCGTTTTCTCCACCACCTCCATCAGGAAGAGAGGGCGCGATACCGGTTTGAGCACCGAGGCCAGGGGCCTCCCGGCTATATCCTGAAATGGTCTTCCCGCGATATCCTCGAAGGTCTGGTTGGCATAGACGATGCGCCCCTCCCGGTCGAGATAGCATATGGCCTCGTGCAGGTTGGAGGTCACCTGGGTGAGATAACCTCGTCCCCATTCCAGCCAGCTTTCCACGGGAGGAATGGAGGATACCAGCCCCGGTTTGAGCAGGAGGATGACGCCCTGGCCTCCCTCCCCTCCCTCATCGATGACGGGGATAAAGGAACGCAGGAGGCTTACATCGTCCTCGCCGGAGACGGCCCATGTCAAGGGAGCATTCAGGACCTCCACCCCGGATAAGATCAGCTCCCTCACCTCGGCCTCTATCAGGCGATCGACTTTGTCCTTGAGCCCTTTGACGGACTTCAGCCCCAGGAGTTTGAGGGCCGACGTGTTGGCGTCAAGGGCCCGCAGATCGGCATCGAGGGCGATGACGCCCTCTTCTATGTTGTGGATTACAACACTCCATACTGAAGGGGGAAAATGCAAGCTCTCACACCCTTGGTCGCTTATACGCTTATATTGCGCCCCACCCTTAGTACCCCGCTTCATAAATACGCTGGCATTCGAGCCCCGCTGCATCCGCTCCTGCTGCGTTCCGCTCCCTGCGACATACTCCGCGAGTACGCCTCAGTCGCGCGCCTTGCCGGCGCGGCGCATCGACGCTCTCGGTGCGTCACCATATTTATGAAGCGGAGTTCTAATTAATTATACTACCGGGGCTGAAGGTTACTGAGATTAATCCCTACATCCGTTCCAGGAATTCGCCCGCCAGGGAGCGGTAGGCATGGCTCACGTCATGGGAGGGGGAATATTGCAGCAGGGAGCGGCCGTAGAGGGGGGCCTCCGCCACCCTCACGCTCTTGCGTATGACCGTGTCGAAGACCAGGCCGCCGAAACGTTCCTCCAGTTCTCTCTTCACTCCTTGAGCCACGCGGGTGCCGGTCTCGTAAGCGGTGGCCAGGACCCCCAGGACGCGCAGGTCGGGGTTATACACCTCCTGTATATCCCCGATAGTCCGGGTGAGGGCGTCCAGACCGTTCAAAGAATAGTAATAGCACTGTACGGGGATGAGCACCCACCCCACGGCGGTGAGGGCGTTCACGGTGAGCAGGTTGAGGCTGGGAGGACAATCAACGAAGACGAAATCGCAGTCCTCGAGGTCATCCCGCAAGAGTTGGGACAGGATCCCCTCCCTGCCCTGACGGTCGGCCATCCTTATATCGAAGTTGGCCAGCTCCTGGCGGGCGGGGGCTATCTTCACTCCGGGCAGTGAGCAGGGTAGGAGGATATCGGAGAGGCGCACATCTTCATCCATGAGCAGGTCCATGGCGGAGAAACCGAGCACATCGGGATCAATACCTACTCCCGTTGTCAGGTTGGCCTGGGGATCGAGATCGATGAGCACGGGGTAATATCCCCGCTCCGCCAGGGCCGCGGAGAGGTTCACGAGAGTGGTGGTCTTGCCCACCCCTCCCTTCTGGTTGGCAAAAGCAACCGTGCGTTCCGGATCCATACCTCATCTCCCATAATCAAGCGGTCGGTTACCAAGATACTTCAGAGGGAATAGAGCTCCTGATCGCTCATGACCTCAAAACCGGCGCCGAGAAGGACCTCCTCCGCCTCGGGTATCTTCTCCACCTCGACCACCAGGACGGCGGTTCTGCGGTCCTGAACCACGAAGCCGTAGGCATCCTCGATGTTCACGCCTTTGTTGCCCAGAGCCCGGCAGATATGATGCAGCCCTCCGGGGCGATCATCCATGATCACCGCTATGACTTCCTTCATAAAGGACGAGAATCCCTCCCGCTGCAGCACCTCGTGGGCCTTGCGGGGGTCGTCCACCAACAGTTTTATCACCCCGTATTCATCCACGCCGGCGATGGTTATGGCACGGATGTTCACTCCCTCCTCCTTAAGAACCTCGGTTAGGCTTTCCAGCCTACCGGGTTGGTTCTGGGCAAAGACGTTTATCTGGTGAGCCATCCTCAACCCCCTCTCATATGTTCCCTTTTATCCTCTACACGCACCGCCTTCCCCTCCCCCTGGGGTAGCGCGCCCGGCTCCACCAACTCCACTATGGGAGTCAAGAGTATCTCCTGCCGGAGCTCGGTCACTATACGGTCGCGTAGTTGTTTCAACTCTCGCACTTCACCGTGCCACAACTCGCCCGACACCTCAACCATGACACGCATCTCGTCCATCACGCCGATGGTGTCCAGAACGATGCGATAATTGGAGCCCACTCCGAGGATGCCCAGGAGGATCCTCTCCACCTGCATGGGGAAGATGTTCACGCCTTTGACGATGAACATGTCGTCGGTGCGGCCCTTGATACGGGATATGCGGCGGTGCGCCCTTCCGCAGCTGCAGGTATCGGGATAGACGAAGGACAGGTCCCGGGTGCGATAGCGCAGCAAGGGCATCCCCTCCCGGTGCAGGGAGGTGAATACCAGCTCGCCTTCCTCGCCCTCCTTAACCGGCTCCTGGCTGTCGGGGTCCAGCACCTCCAGCAGGAAGCTGTCCTCCCATAAGTGCATACCCTCCTTGGCCGGGCACTCAAAGGATACCCCAGGCCCGCTCATCTCCGACAGCCCATAGGAGTTATAGGCGTCCGCCCCATAGGCTTCCTCGACACGGCTGCGCAATCCCTCGGTGTGGGGTTCGGCGCCGATGAGCAGGATACGCAGCTGCGTGTCCTCACGCGGGTCCAGCCCCAGTTCCTCGAAGACCTCCAGCATATACAGGGCATAGCTGGGGATGATATGGATGACCGTGGTTCCGAAATCCCTCATGAGCTGGACCTGCCGCTTACTGCTGCCTGAACCGGCGGGGATGACCATGGCCCCCAGGGTCTCTGCGGCGTAGTGAAAACCAAGACCTCCGGTAAAGAGGCCGTATCCCATCATGTTCTGAAAGACGTCGGAGCGGCGGACTCCGGTCATGTACATACAGCGCGCCCCCAGTTCCGCCCAGGCCTGGATATCCGCAGCGGTGTGAAAGATGACCGTGGCCTGCCCGGTGGTCCCGGAGGAGGAATGCATGCGCACGATGTCATCGCTGGGAACGGTGAGGAAACGAGCGGGGTCCTCCCCCCGCAAGGTATCCTTGTCCATGAGG
>Ga0180434_10005860_pt1 | contig 14309 bp, 9 predicted proteins | sample SS_ome_7_FD_132453 | JGI IMG/M metagenome (GOLD analysis project Ga0180434, IMG submission 132453) | Hypersaline lake sediment archaeal communities from the Salton Sea, California, USA - SS_1_D_2 metaG | ecosystem: Environmental > Aquatic > Non-marine Saline and Alkaline > Hypersaline > Sediment... | reverse complement strand
CTTATGCTCCAGACTTTCATCAGGCAAGCTGGTTCTTCAGCCCGCTGATTTTTCCCAGCGAGTAAAATCAGCTTATTCCTCGGCTCGCTCCCCTCTGCGAGGAACCTTGCCCGCTCGCCTCCGGATGACTTCAGAACCACCCCGCCTGCCTGAAAGTCTAAATGAGGCATGATGTTTTCTATTCATTAGTATAAGCGTACTCCTTACGAAATTCAGGTGTGGCTGAAGCGACATTGAAGATTTAGCCTTCGGAGAGCTGTGTTTAAGGGAACTCGGCGAAGCCGAGCTGTGAGCATGTCTGACCCACGGACGGGGGGAGTTGCGCAGCAGCCGAGAACACAGTGCGATGAATGGCGTTAAAAATCTGAAGAGAGCACAAGCCATATCTGAATTTCATATTGGCTTGACTGAAAGGTAAAAAAATGCTCGTCGCCATTTTTTTATGAATAGGTCAGGTGGGTCACTTTATGGGCTGGCCCAGAGGATATTTGTCTATCACTTCTCTGGGAACTTCAAAAACCTTATCCCATCCGCCCAGGCGTTCAAGCACTCTTGGAGAAGTCACTCCTCTCTTCGTGCCTCTCTCTATAAGATAAACAGAACGGTTCGGACGTGAGCTTTTCTCTATGACAAGACACCCGTCAAAGGATAACTCTATCATAGGGCCCTGCCTCATTTTCATAAGAGTATTATGAGAGATTTCTTCAACATAATTCCAGGGCTCATCTTTCCTCCCAATACTGTAGTTATAGAAGTAAAGGCTTTCAAGGTTCTTAAAAGGCCTCCTTATGTAATCACCAGGCCCCCTTCTTTCTATCATATAGACAGTATCGTCTCTGGCTTTGATGTATTTTCTGTGCAGATAAGCAAGGTTATCACTGGAAGGCCATCTGGAAAATTCATAATCCATTCTATCTAATATCTGCCTGCATTTTGATACCTCATACGGCACTATTCCCGCGCTGGTCATCTCTTCTTCTAGCTCCTTGAATGATTGGGAAAGATAAATAAACGCATTATAAAGGCTTGTTCTTAAATAGCCTGACTGGAAATATCTCGAACTCTGGGCAGTCAGTTTCAAGAAAAGCTGACAGGATGCGGAAAAAGCCTCAGACTTAAACAGAACGGCCTGTTCCTGGTCGGTTATCACTCCATTCCATCCTTCAAAATGTTTGAAACTGTTCTCTGCCAACAGGGCTGCCTGTTCTTGCAGCTCGCTTCCGAGCTCAAAGATGACATCTGTAGTATCCCCGTGTGCATTCAGGCACAGAAAACAAAAGAAAAAAAGTGTGAATGCTGATTTTGCTGTTTTGCTCATCTCTTTATCTTCCTTTCCCTTTAATCATGAATATCACAGATTATTTATACAGAATATTTATAAATCTGGATTATTCACAAACAATCATCGCCATTTTTTTATGAATAGGTCAGGTTAATCAAATCTGAAAACGAGGCCAGCCTTAATCCCGATTCCCCCGATATCGGCTTTCACCAATCCTTCCTCAGCCTGAGCCTGAGAGTACTTGACACATACCTTTGCTCCCAGTGAAGAAGAAAAGTCATAATAACATCCTCCCTGAAAACTAAATCCTAATACCGAACCCTTGGTGGAACTGACCGGAAAATCCGGAGGATATTTTTCTTTATACATGATGTAGTCCAATCCGGGTCCCACAAAAGGAATGAATCTCTTTAAATCAAAAAGATATCTCAAAGAAAAAGCGACATCCGACATCACTAAATCAACCGGTTCTTTGGTAACCGTCAGTTCCCCCCTGTCGGATAGAAATCTGTATTCAATCCCCGCTTCAATATGCCGCTTCAATAGAAAAGGAAGCCTGTACGAATACTCTCCGTAAAAAACCCATGCGCTGTCTCCATAAACCTCCTTGAATACTTCATCCTGCATAAAATAAACACCTCCTGATACTGAAAGCCTGGAGCTTTTCATTTCTTCGTTGCCTGCATAAATCATTACGGAAAACAAAAAGAACATAAACAAACATGTGCGTATTTTCCTCATGTTCCATTCACTCCACAGTCACATAAGCCGGTGCGCCCTCTATGTTATTGCTATCGACAGCGGTTACGGCAAATATATATTGAGTGTCATTTGACGTATTTCTTATATAGTAAACAAGATTCTCTGCTGAAATTTCATCTAAATAGTCCAGCTTTCTCCACTCTTCTATTCTGTAAATCCTGTACTTTGTTATATTTTTATTGTCCGGATTGGCATTCCACGTGAGCTGAATGATATCCTCATAATAGAATAAAGCTTTATTGAGTTTTCTCTCACCTGTAAGATTGACCGGAGGCAGGATATAAGCTGTTTGTATCTTCTGGCCGGGAACGATGCCGCTTAGTGTCCTTTGTTCGCCGTTTAGAAATTCAATCTTCAGATCATATGTTGATGATTGAGGAGCCCCGAAATGAGCGGCCGGCATATCCTGTGCCAGGTAACCGTATTCCCCTGTAATTTCGCGAAATCCTTTTAAATAGCCGGATTCCCCAAGATGTCCTCCTTTGTACAGAAAGAGTTTCGCACCAATCCCTCCTTTTCCGCCTGTCTGATCCGAGAGAATCTCGACCTGGATCCAGTTCGAATCATCAATATCATTCCTTAACAGCACATTATATCCTCTTTTATCCGCTATAAAGATATCCAGGTCCCCGTCTCTGTCAAAATCCCCCAAGGCACTTGACCTAGGATCAACGGTGTTCAGGGATGCCATCAAAGCGCTGAGATTGAGAGAGACATAAACGAAATTCCCCTGCCCGTCATTCTGATAGAAATACCCTCCTGATTCATATAGGTCCAGGTCCCCGTCATGGTCAAAATCTCCGAAACAGCAGTGGAAACCAGAATTTGACCCTGCTGTACTCATGGAGTTGTACTTTTGGAAAATCCCTTCATTGTTTTTGTAAATGTCTATTCTGTGGCCTCCTATGACAGCAAAGTCTAAATCCCCGTCATTGTCAATGTCGGCAAAACTCATTCCATTATCTTTGACATTAATGGTTAAAGGAAGGCCAAGGCTTCCTCCGGCTTTGTGAAAATACCCATTTCCATCATTGAGATAAACGGTGGATGGAGGAGCCCATTTGGCTTCAGCTATGTCTATGTCTCCGTCCTGGTCGATATCAACGGCGCTGACTCCCTGAACAAATCCATTCCATTCAATGCCGCGGTAGGTCCATGTGAATGTTCCGTCGCCGTTATTCATATAAAAATTTTTGAGCTGCTGGGGAGGAGAAGGCTGGGTTCTGAAAGGCTTTGCGTCTGGAAGGGGATTAGAAAAAAACAGGTCTATATCGCCATCGCCGTCAAAATCAGCGGCAGCCACTCCTCTGGAAAAAGTATCTATATCCTGAGAGGGGGAGATATTACCAGTGATGTCCTGGAAATAGCCGGCCCCGTCATTTTCATAAATGTGATTGTATGAAGGGCTTATTCCTCCGTAGGTTGTGGTTGAAAACAAATCAAAATCTTTATCATTATCCAGGTCAGCAAAAACCGCACCATGCGTTCCGGGAGGGTAAGCATCGGAAACCCCCCTTATAAAAGCCTCATCCGAAAACACATTTCCATAGTTTATGTAGAGGATGTTTTCAACATTCAGTACGCCTTTAGCATCTTCGTTTTTTATGTACAGATCAAGTTTTCCGTCATTGTTGACATCAACCCAGCAGACTCCATGAGCACCGAAATAACTGTAGCCTCCCACATTATACTTCGCTGTCACGTTTGTAAAATGCATACTTCCGGATAATAAAAGGGGTGATAAAACAAAAATAAAAGTAAGGATTAATGTTGGTTTTTTCAGAGTACTCAAGTAATAACCCTGACGGCTCATTTTGTTTCATAAAGTTTGACACTTGAAAAATCATTTGTCAATCAAATTTAAAACATCTCAATTCCACCTTCTCTTACTTGTCTGTTTACTGTAAGAGGCCTTGTATGCTAATATGGATTCTGAATCTCAAACGAATTATTGAGCTTGATACAGTCATGAAAATGAAAAAATCCCTCATTCTTTTACTCACAATGGCCCTCTTTATCCTCTCAAGCTGTACAAAAAAAACAACGTTCCAGAGAGCAGATTCTGAAAATCGGGAAACCAAAGACATTGCTCTCAATCTGTTAAAAAGGGATAAAGACAACAATCTTTTCTATCACTATAAATTCGTTACCTTCCGATTCGAGACGAAAAGTGACTCCATGAGTATTCAAAGCAGACTATCGGGGAACTTAAATGTCAATTTGAGCTGTTTTTCTGATAAAAAAGGGAACCTCTCTCTCTCAAAAAAAGGAACAGAAAAAGCCCTTCGATCCGGAACCATAATCCCAATAAGAAAGGGATACAACGACCTGAACTTTACCCTGAAGCTTGAAAAAGGACAGCATATGGTCATTCAAAATCCGGATGAACTGGATATCATATTTTCAAAGCCTATCATATACAAAACCATTCCGGCAGAAGAGAGGACAAATGTATTTCTGATTTCTGTTGACACACTGAGCTCTCTTCATATGAGCCTCTACGGATATGACAGAAAGACGACCCCGAATATAGACAAATTCTCTCACGACGCAGTTGTTTTTCTAAACGCTTTCTCAAACTCATCCTGGACCGTCACTTCTCATATGAGCCTTTTCACATCCCTTCATGAACACGAGCACCAGGTTGAAGAGAGGGCTGAATACAAGATAAAAAACCAGAAGCTGATACGCGTGAAACCTCCTGCTGTATTTCCTCTCTCATACGATATCCCCTTTTTCGCTGAAAACATATCAGACGAATTTGCAACAGTGAGCTACAACGGAGGAGTCAAGGTGGATGCTCTCTTTGGCTTTTACAGAGGGTTTGATCTCTACTGGAGCAATAATGACATGTACTCCCCAAAAGCCGGTTCTGTGATGTTTGAAGAAGCCAGAGACAAATTGACAGAATCCCCATTTCCAAAAGCTTTTTATTTCCTTCACACCTACCACGTCCATGCACCCCATAATCCTCCGGCAGAATTCTTGAGTGAAATTCCCAGGGAAACCCAATTAAAGGAATTCGATTTTAACAGTGACCTGGGAGGGAACAGGTGCATATTTAAAGAAACAGATGATGACTTTATTGAAGATGTAAAAGCCTTGTATGATGCGGAGATAGTGAGTTTTGACCACTATTTCGGAGAATTTATCACATTTTTAAAGGACAATGACCTCTATCAAAATTCCATGATCATTTTGCTCTCAGACCATGGAGAAGAATTTTTCGAACATAAAAGATGGGCCCACGGCTCTGACCTGTACAATGAACAAATTCGAATCCCTCTGTTAATTAAGTTTCCGGAACAAAGGTATCAAGGGAAAAAAATAGAAGAAAATGTCAGCCTTCAAGATGTTCTGCCCACCATAATGAATTACTATGGAATCAAATATCCAAAAAACATAAGAGGACAGTCTCTCATCCCATTGATAACAAGCGGTCGTAGTCTGGAAAGATCCATAGTATCATCCATATACAGATTCAAGCCGTTTGAATTACTTCCGGGGAAAATAGCTGTCATCCAAAATAACTACAAAATAATATTCAATAAGAGGTACACTCAAGAAACATTTAAATACTTCACATATCCGCCGCCTAACATCCCGTATACCGTAGAACTTTATGATTTGACACAGGACCCCGGAGAAAAAGTGAATCTTTTCCAGGAGAACCACACCCCGCAAAAAGACAAGCTCTTTGAGTACATAAAAAGAATAACAGAAGAAATGGATACAGCACAAAGAAAAGCTGAAAGAGAAGAAAAAATGTCCGAAGAGATGCTCGAAAGGCTGAGAACCCTGGGTTATATCGATAAATAACGAATCTTTAAAACCAGCTTAATCACTTCTCATATTTGACTGATTATTGTATATTTTTATATAAAAGCGGATAACACACATGCTGGAATAAAGCGATTTTAAATGAAGTACATTGAAAAATCAGTAATAGCTGTAGAAAGGATCTCTTCTCCATTCCTAGATCGTTTCTTAAAATTTATCGCATATAGTAAAATTCTCGACTCTTTCCTCAAAAACAGAGAAGACAAAAAATTAAGGAAGATCAATAATCCAGAAAAATTTCTCCTTGTCCCTGATATCAATATCGGAGATGCTTTAAACAATCAGGCTTTTATAGAAAAGCTAAAACAATACCTGCCCGGATCAAAAATCCATTACATCTATAACAAAAAAGCTTTTCCGCTTATCAAATCAAATCCTTTTGTCGACGCACATCATCCCATTCTTCGAAGTAGAGTCACTCCCTCTTCAAAAGACCTTGAAACCTTAAAAAAGCTCTTAATAAGAAATAAATATGACATTATTCTTAATTTTTCTCCTTTTCTTCCGTTCTCCGCATTAAAATACGGAAAGACTACAGTCATACATCCCATAAGATTCATAGGCAAAATAATAAGGGCCTACTTTTCAGAACACCACAAAATGCATATCAGCTTTCAATTAAGTCAATTTGGAGAGGAAATGGCTTTTAGGATCAACCCCTCTGGACTTAATAGAAAAACCAGTGAAGGCAGTCCTTTTACATTTAGATTGTATTTAAGTAAAGATGTGTGTGTGAGAGCGGAGAAAGCCGCTGAAAAAAAAGGGATCCTATCAGATAAAAAAATTATTTTTTTTAATCCGGATTCTTCCTCTCCGTACACTTTGATCCCATTAAAAATACAGGTCCATATTCTGAAAGCAGTTCTATCCATGCCTTCTGTGGGTCAGGTCCTTATGAACAGAGGCCGCTCATATAAGAATATCGAAAAAAAAATACTCAGCCAACTCCCTGAAGAATTAAAAAGGAAAATCCTGATTTTTCCCCTGAATACCCCAATAGATGTTTACGCGGCTCTTACAGATAGAACAGATATTTTCATTTCAGCAGACACAGGCCCCATGCATATAGCCGCCGCGGAAAAAGTCATTACAGATTCAGAACAAACATTCAGAAACCAAACCGCACTGATCGGAATATTCGGTGCAACTCCCAGCAGGTTCTACGGATATGATTCTTTCTCAGAGGGACACATAGATTCTGCGCAGAACGCTCCAGCAAAATCATTCGAAGGCCATCCCCCCTGTAAAAATATAACATGCATTGACAAGGCTTTTAAGAACTGTCCTGAGATCAAGTGTTTTGACGGGATTGACCCTGAAGAGATAATTTCTTATATCGAATCCCTTGTTCACTAATCATTCAAGAAAGACTTCAATTTCTGCCTTCTCCGGGGTCCTCTTAACTTCCTTAGTGCTTTGGCTTCAATCTGTCTTATTCTTTCTCTCGTGACTTTAAACTGCTGCCCGACCTCTTCCAGAGTGTGTTCATTCCCGCTTCCCAACCCAAAACGCATTCTAAGGACTTTTGCCTCTCTTTCCGTTATGGAATCCAGAACCTCCTCAATTTTCTCTTTTAAAGTAATGTTCACAACAGCTTCAGGAGGAGAAGGGAGAATCTTGTCTTCAATAAAATCGCCTAACTGGCTGTCGTTGTCCTCTCCTATGGGAGTTTCCAGTGAAATAGGCGCCTGGGAAAGCTTAATAATTTTCCTCACTTTGTGAATGGGCATATCCATTCTTTTAGCCAGCTCTTCGCATTTTGGCTCACGGCCCATTTCCTGAACAAATTTTTGAGATTGTTTGATCAGTTTATTGATAGTCTCGATCATGTGGACAGGAATTCTTATAGTCCTTGCCTGGTCGCAAACAGCTCTTGTTATTGCCTGCCGGATCCACCAGGTGGCATAGGTCGAAAACTTGTACCCTCTTTTATATTCGAATTTGTTGACAGCTTTGATCAATCCGGTGTTTCCTTCTTGAATCAAATCCAAAAAATGAAGCCCCCTGTTAATATATTTCTTTGCAATTGAAATGACTAACCGCAAATTTGCCGCTACCAGCTCTTCCTTGGCCTGATCGCTCATCTTCTGTTCCATCTTGATGGCGCGCATTATCTTTTTCATCCCATCAAAATCAAGCCCGGCCTCTTCCTGCATCATATGAATCAGTCTTTCCGTATCTTTTATCTGCCTTCTAATGGCAAGTTTCTTTTTTGTCTTTCTTTTGCGCCTGTACTTGGTCTCCAGATCCTCCTTGATCTCCTCAATTCTGTTAATCCCCTCCAGTTTTAAACGCAAATTCTCGGTAGCTCTTTCAATTATCTCTGGCTTGATCTGGAGAGACCTCAATAATTGATTTATTCTTGAGAGAACCCGCAGGCGTTCTCTGCTTTTTTTATCAGACTTAGGAATTTGTTCAAGTTCTTCATAGCCTTCTTTGATCTGAGATATTATATCGAAAATCTGGTCCTCTCTTGCATCTTGATGCTCACCTGAAACGCTGCATTCATCATAATCAAACATATTATTCAGGATTCTCTTATGGAACTCATACCTATCTCTGACATCACAAATCAATTCAAACAAAAACGGGGTTCTCGAAAGCGCTTTAATAATATTTCTTTCGCTTCTTTCAATCTGTCTTGCCAGAGCGATTTCACCTTCTTTGGTTAAAAGTGAAATGCTCCCCATCTCCTTCAGGTAGAGCTTTACAGGGTCAGTCGTTCTTTCAATCCCCCTTATCCGTGTTTTTTCAGGTCTTTTTGGACGCAGCTTGATCTCTCTTTGTTTGTTTCTGATTTTGATTTTATATGTATCCAGTGCTTCAATAAATCCGTCAAACTCTTCGTCAGTGTCAAATCCTTCTTCAAGCAAACCATTTATCTCTTCTATAAAGAGATACCCTCTTTCTCTTCCTAGCTGGAGGATCTTTCGGATTTGTTCGTTTTTTTCAGAACTGAACTTTTTTTTCTTTTTAACCTTGGTCTGAGTGAATAATTCCGGATTACTTGCCATTCAGAGACTTTTTCTCCTTTTTAGGTGCATTTGAAGTGTCTGATTTCTTTCTGACAGGTCTCCCTTTTTTATCTATGAAAAGATCATTCATAGGTCTGAAAAATATGTGGATTCGTATCGAAACTATGGACTGTGTTTCTCATTGGATTTAGATTATCTCATATTCTCAGATAAGAATCAAATTTTCCGCCTCTATACAGCCTCTCAGGCTTATTTACCTGGATAATGAACAATAAAATAATCATCGCCATTTTTTTATGAATAAGTCAGGTTATTTGACACAAATAAACATTGATGTTATAAGTTACAAAAAATCCAGACTTGAAAAAATGGCACAGGAGAAAGCAAGATGAAGAGCATTGATGACTACCTGCCTTTAGTCGGTGAAAAAACAATAGGGCGAATCCATCAAAAGGCCCATCGGTTGGTAAACAAACATATCGTCCATATAAACTCCACAGCCCATGGAGGAGGCGTGGCTGAAATACTGAACAATCTCATTGTCCTTCTGAACGACATAGGAGTCGATGCTGGATGGAGGGTCCTCATAGGCCCAACTGATTTTTTTTCGGTCACAAAAAAGTTTCACAATGCTCTCCAGGGTAATTCCATAAATCTGTCCAAAAACAAAAAGTGTCTCTACCTGGAGACCAACAATAGATTTGCCAGGTTCACCCATCTGGATCATGACTGTGTTATCATCCATGACCCCCAACCCCTTCCTCTTATTAAATACAACAAGAAAAAGCAGCCCTGGGTATGGCGCTGTCATATAGATATCACTGAACCAAACAAAGCACTATGGGAATTTATCAAGACCTTTATTCTCAGGTATGACTTGATGGTCATATCCAGTGAACGCTTCAAGAAAAATGACATCCCAATAAAGCAGTATGTCATTCATCCCTCCATAGATCCTCTCTCAACAAAAAATATGGACCTTAGCGAAAAAACAATCAAAAAAACACTGGAAAAATTCGACATCCCTACTGATAAGCCTATAATCAGCCAGGTATCAAGGTTTGATCCGTGGAAAGACCCGGAGGGAGTGCTCAAGGTTTTTGAACATGTTAAAGAAAAAGTCGACTGCAGACTCATCTACTGCTACAACATGGCTCCGGATGACCCGGAAGGCGTTACGGTCTATAGCAGAATGAAACGAATTGCAAAAAAATATTTACAGTCAGGGGATGTCAAGTTTGTTCTGGGGGACAACCAGATTCTGGTCAATGTCCTGCAGAGGATATCCACGGTCATACTTCAAAAATCGATAAGAGAAGGCTTCGGGCTAACCGTTAGTGAAGCCCAATGGAAAGAAACTCCTGTCGTTGCCTCAAATAGAGGAGGCATCCCTGAACAACTAATAGATAATGAAACCGGATTTCTGGTGGAACCCGATGATATCAAGGGAAGCGCAGAAAAAGTCATAACCATACTCAAAGATAAAAAGCTTGCTAAAGAAATGGGCAAAAAAGGAAAAAGAAATATAAAGGAAAAGTTCTTAATAACCCGACACGTTGATGATTATCTAACGCTTCTCATCGATGTCCTCAATCATAATCTTAGCTATCCTCACTATTAAGCTGGGATCATCTACCTGACCTATTCATCATCCAGGTTCAAAAGGTTTGAAATTATCTGTCCAAAAGGTTAAGCTATGGATAGCTAAGCAATTTTATGGGTAAAAACAAATCTTCAAAAGACAGACTTATAATAGTCTCAAACAGGCTTCCTGTTACCGTAAGCAGGAAAAAAAACCAGATACTAATAAAGGAAAGCCCGGGTGGCCTTGCCACAGGCCTTCGCTCTCTCAAACAAAAGAAACAAGTACTGTTCATAGGCTGGCCTGGTTATATTCCGAGGAACAGCAAGGAGAAAAATTATATTCAAGAGTGCCTCATCAACAAACACCAGTGTCGTCCGGTTTTCCTTTCTCGCCCTGAACTGGACAAGTATTACTATGGATTTTCAAACAGAACCATATGGCCTCTGTTTCATTACTTTTCCTCATTGAGTACCTTTGAGGAGCCGGAATGGAAATCCTATGAAAAAGTTAACCAGAAATTCTTACAGATAATCACGGAAACAGCTGATCCTGCCAATACTTTCTGGGTCCATGAGTATCATCTTATGCTTCTTCCCAAACTGATACGGAAAGTATTTCCAAAAAGTTCCATCGGGTTCTTCCTTCATATCCCTTTTCCATCATCAGAGATATTCCGCATACTTCCCTGGAGAACAGAAATCTTAGAAGGACTACTAGGAGCTGACCTTGTGGGATTCCACACATATGAATACGCAAGGCACTTCCTAAGCAGCTCTTTAAGGCTTCTGGGTTATGAACACGAATTTGGTTCGATTTCCGTCAACAACAGAATAGTCCGGGTGGATAACTTTCCCATGGGAATAGATGTCGAAAAAAACAACAGACTCCTTGCTGATCCCGAAGTACAAAGAGAAACAGCAAAGTGCCGAAAACTATTGGGAAAAGAAAATAAAATCATCCTTTCTGTTGACAGACTGGATTATTCCAAGGGAATCCCTCACCGCCTCAAAGCATTCGAACTCTTTCTGGCGAAAAACCGAAAATGGCACAAAAAAACAACCTATATTATGCTGTGCGTGCCGTCAAGGACAAAAGTGAGTCATTACAAACGGTTGAAAGAAGAAATAGACAGACTTGTCGGAAATATAAACGGAAGATTCGGGACTCCGTCGTGGACACCGGTTAACTATATATACCGTTCACGGCCGTTTAAAAAACTCTTCTCTCTGTACTCGGCCGCAGACATTGCGCTAGTGACCCCTGTAAGAGACGGTATGAATCTGGTAGCCAAGGAATACGTGGCTGCGAAAAAGGACAACAACGGCATTCTTATCTTGAGCGGAACTGCCGGAGCTGCAGAAGAACTGGGAGAAGCGCTGATAGTCAATATCCATAACAAAAACGAAGTCGTTGACGCGATCAAAAAAGCCCTCACTATGCCTCAGCAAGAAAAAATATCCCGAATGAAGACCATGAGGAAACGCATCCTGGAATATGACATAAAGCACTGGACCCATAGTTTCATAAAAAGTATTGAAGAGACAAAAAATATTCAGGCTACCAGAGAACATAGAAAACTAAACCAACACTGGAAAAAAGAAATTTTATCTCAATACAGAAAAAGCAAGAAAAGACTTCTCCTTTTTGATTATGACGGAACTCTGATCTCATTTTCCAAAAAACCCGAAGATGCCAAACCGGATAAAGAATTAAAAAGAATGCTTATCTCTCTTTCAAGCAACGCCAATAACCATATAGTCATAATCAGCGGAAGGGATCGAAACACAATGGAGCAGTGGCTCGGGGACATCAACTGCTCCCTGGTGGCCGAACACGGATCTTGGATAAAAATACTTCCGAAAGGCGAATGGGAAAGACAGGTCAGTATCCCTTTTCAATGGAAAAACAGGATCATGCCCATCCTTAAAAATTATGAATCCCGGGTTCCGGGTTCTTTTGTAGAAAAAAAGGAATTCGGCCTTGCCTGGCATTACCGGAATGCCAGCCCGGAATTGGGAAAAATGCGTTCTCATGAACTATTTGATAATCTCAATGAATTTTTAGCAAACACAAATCTCCAGTTAATGCACGGAAAAAAGGTCATAGAGGTCAGGATCGCCGGAATCAATAAAGGGATAGCTGCGGATCATTTTCTAAGAATGAGCGATTGGGATTTTATACTCGCATTGGGTGATGATTGGACTGACGAGGACCTTTTCAAAGCTCTGCCAGAAGAAGCTTTTTCCATAAAAATAGGGTACGGTTCCACTAAAGCCCGTCTTTATATCGAGTCTCCAAAAGCCTGCCGGTCTCTTCTGCGCGAACTATCCAAATCCTGATTATTCATAAAATCAGCCTGCACCTCGCATCTGCAGCAACCTCGGCTCGCTCCCCTCTGTGAGGAACCATGCCCGCTCGCCTCCGGATGACTTCAGAACCAGCCAGCCTGCCTGAAAGTCAATATGGTGCGTGATCCTTTTATTTAACGAGAAAAGCGAAGGCCTTATGAAATTCAGGTGTGGCCGAAGCGACATTGAAGATTTAGCCTTCGCATGAGGCTTTTCGAGGGCATCCGGCGAAGCCGGGCGCTGAGTATGTCTGACCCACGGACGGGGGGAGTTACGCAAGCGCCGAGAAAAACGAAGGAGAATGGCGTTAAAAATCTGAAGGGAGCTGAGGCCATGCCTGAATTTCACCTCTATCTATTCCATCGGTAGGTGGCTTTAATGAGAAAAATATTATCCCCGGGAGCTGTGAGAAGGTCTCTCAGATCGCGGCCGAATAAAAGGTCTCCGGGATTGGAATAATCCGAGCGGTTCTGGGTCCAGACAAAATAAAGAGTCGAACCCGGATGATATTCCCACCGAAAAACCATGGTGCCCCTTAAAGATTTGAAATTGAAATCAGGATTATAAAATGAAAATTCAGATGCGGGTCCTGCTCCGTCCGGGTCCACATGATAGGATCCCTCATCATATCCAATGGAAGACTCTCCTTCTCCATACAGATTGTATTCCCTGGTCCCGGGCTGAGCCAGCTCCTTGAAGTCATCATATTTTCCGACCGCAATAAAAGGCTGGAGGTAGAGCTGGAGGGTGACTCTCGGTGTAAAAGTCCAGTTAAGCCTTATTTCCGTATACAAAGTGTTCTGTTTTATGCCTCCGAACACATACCTTGTCCCGTATGTCTCCGTCATCAAGGGATCATCCACCCGGGTCACCCACATGATATCAGACTCCTTGAGATAGACGCCGGGACCCACTGATAGGCTTATATTGCTGAGCGGCTTCCAGTTTAAGGATACATTTGAACTCAGATTGAAACCTTCATCCGGCCTGTTGTAAAAGCTGTTGTCCATGGAAAAAACCACTGATTTCCTGCTGTCGCTTGACAAACTAACATTAACCTGATAGCCGAAAGGCACCAGAGCCAAAGGTCCCCCCCTGGTCAATGTTTTACTGTACGTCTCTGGATTGAAAGCGAGCATGGTTTCAAAACCCCAGTAATTGAGAAATTCCGCCTCGAACACAGCAAGAAAACCTTCCCATGTTTTGTTCCCGCCAAAGTCATAATTTACGAACGGACCTCCAAATACAAGCCAATTACGGAGAACTTTGCCCGGATGAGGCTGAAAATATCCGGCTAACAGGTGCGCATTGATGACATCCGAAGCCGCTGATTGAAATCCGATGTCATTGGGATCAAATCCGGGGGATAAAGCCCCGAGAGCAAATGTCAATAATACATTCCCGCTTTGTTTGGCCAGATTGAAACGGCCTCCCCATCCGCTCATGTGAGTAGCGTTTTCGTTCACTTCAACATGGGAAGCATCAGGCCTCTGAAAATAATGAAGAGAAGAGTTTTG
>Ga0180434_10005859_pt1 | contig 14312 bp, 22 predicted proteins | sample SS_ome_7_FD_132453 | JGI IMG/M metagenome (GOLD analysis project Ga0180434, IMG submission 132453) | Hypersaline lake sediment archaeal communities from the Salton Sea, California, USA - SS_1_D_2 metaG | ecosystem: Environmental > Aquatic > Non-marine Saline and Alkaline > Hypersaline >... | reverse complement strand
TCTCCTTTAACAATTTTAGTAAGTTCTGCAAGTGTTTTAGGAATAGTCAAAACCAAAGAACCATTAGGTAACTGCTGAACTTTACTACTTGGCATTTTCTAACCTCTTAATTAAATCACCAATTATAGAACTATCAATATCACAAGAATACTTAGGTAAAGAATTTATTATATCCTTTAATTCTTGAACTATATCATTAGTTTTAACCCAATAACAATTTTCTAATTCATCATAAGTAACATCAGCAGGATAATGGGCTACTTTAGATATAATTTCTTCTGTTTTTAATATTTTCATATTTGTTTTACCTTTTTATTTTCAGGAGTATTTTCATTAATTTTTTTTCTTAATTCATCATATAAATCCATTATTGAACATCCTTCTGAACCTTTTTTAATAAACCACTGTTCTAAATTAAGACAAGATATAAACTTTTCTTGACGACATAAAATCCCTTCATAATTACTTCTCGGGAATGCACATTCTAAGTATATTTTTTCACCTGTTTTTATATTTATCATTTTATAATTAACAAAACACTTTAAGTATATAAATATTTCTATAATAAATTATAGACTCACCCACTGAAATATTTATATAGTTATTTAGTTTCTTATGTTAACGGTAAGTTGGGGAAAGGAGTAGTGAGTGTGGATTTTAGTCCTGATATGAAAGTAGTATATGAGGATAAGGTGAAAGATAATGAGTCTTGAGCAAAGGCCTTTTATAAGGTACAACATGGAGAAGAAGGTAGACACGTTCACAGTGAAGCTTAATGCAGAGGAGCGAGCCAATCTTGAAGCTATGAAGCAGATCCTGCAGCAAGAGAAAGATAGCACAGCACTAAAGCAACTTGCAGAGATCGGATCAAAAGTACTACTTGGCTCTGAAACAAAGCAAGTTTTAGAGATAGTCTTAAACAATTATCGACGGAACAAAAGATTAGGGATTGTAACATTTGATTAAATAAGCCCTCCTTTTCATGCAAAAGTGTGCCTTTTGTTCGTGATTGGTGACACTTTTGTATTCGACAAGTTTACCTAGTGAAAAAGATAATAAGAAGGTGAGAATTAGTAGAAGAGTCCACGGTCCATGTACACTTGTCGAAACACTTTCTTAACTCGTTTTATAAATGGCTTGACTATAACATTGTTTATACTAGTATTATAACAATAAAGGTTAGTGTCACACGCTTCACACTGATAGCTCATCGTTGTAGTAACATCAATAGGTATGCTTATATTCCAATGATAATAATTATCATGCGGGTACAAGGGCACGTCTATCGTCTGATTTCGTTCCATACTACCACTCAAGTTAGTATATAAAGTCATATTACTTATAGGATAATAATCACTACTATTGCATTCTAGAGGTATTATACCAGGTTTGAATGTTGACTGATTGCTTGTTAATAAAGTCACATTCGGGTAGTCTGTGTCTTGTTGACAGAACACTCTAGTTCTTCTATATCCATAACTTGTTTGTGGTAAGAAGTAGCTTTGCACTCTTTTATCATCGTCATCTCGTCTACAGGTCACGTTAAACTTATCGCTCCAGGTTGTTCCTGTACTGCTGTTAAGTGTCCAACCGCTTATTAGGTTGGGTGTTCTGCTTTCTTCACTTATTACGTGTCTGTCATCATAGATGTCTTCGATGTTGCTCATGTTTTCGTATACGCCTGGCCAGTTGTGTCCTATTGCAGCGTAGCAGCCCGTCCCATAATTACAACCTCCAGGCAAGAACGCGCAAGCGTGTTCTAGTTTGACTCTCATCTCTGCCACACGATCATAGTCTAAGAAGCATTGTATAGCACCTTCTGTGTTAGCGCACACCGTGGTTTGTCTTCTAAAACTACATCCAGGCGAACAAGAAAATACACAGCCCGCCGCATCAATCCAATATTCAGTCATACTCTTATTAAAGCCTGTTGTAAGGTTTACAGGGCTTTTTATCAGCCACCAAACATTACTATTATTGTTCGCTCCTTTAGCTTTGACGTATATATCACGTCTTAACCCGTTATAATTCCATCTAATAATACCTGTTGTTACTGCGTCAATATCTCCTACTTGTACGGCAATCTTAGTATTATTAATCCATGTGTCTTGAGTAAAATTAAGGGTTATGCCTTGTATTCCACTATCATTAACATAATTAAGCACGTCTATATCTCCATCGTTCTCTATATCAATAGTATGGAGTTTATTATAGAAGTGTATTTCTTTGTTAAAACTCCCCCAATCGTTCAAAGTAGCCAAGCCATATGTTTGGTTCACGTAATCATCATACGTGCTTTGTGTATAATGAAACCATAATTCAGCACGCCTGAACCCTGCCGTGAAGTTGGCATGCCATTTTATCTTATAAGTATCGTTAGTTACTGTATATCCATCATACTCAAACGGAAGATCATAAAAGCTGTTTATAGCTGGTCTTCCACTATTATAATACATGAAACCCTTATCATATTGCGCCCAGTTATTACGCCCATAAACATTAGTCTCATTCGGACAATTCCATACTTGCACGCCCTGCTTACTAAAACAAGTATACGGTTCAATACTACCCTGATTAAAACAGCGCACAGTATTATAATCATAATCTTCACAACCTACCATTGGAGAGGCATACACCAAACCTCCCAATGATAGGAAAATACAAGCCATACATAAAAGTAGTTTAACCATTTTCACTATATAATAATATCATACTTATTATTGTCAGCGCAACAAATATTATTACTACAAACACTTGAACCCAGCCCTGAGTTAAGAACAATATACTCACAATAGTCGTTATAAAACTACTAGCAGCAAGGCAGCGAGTAGCATCTTCGCCTCGACTCTTCAGACCTATAAATATTAATAAGAAAACGCCTATAAGCATGACAAACATTAACACCCCATTAGTAAGACGATTAACCTCACTAGTCGTGTCTATAAAATTCCAGCTCTTCGTAACATTAGTAAGATTATACCTGGTCAATTTAGGATCCCCCTCACAACTCCTGTGATGAGAGCTATGATTCCGATGATCATAACAAGTAATACTATAGCCATAAACCCTGCGATAAGCCATTGAGGCACATGTATAACAGTGCTTATCTCGCTAGTCATGCTCGGAATTATTTTAATACTATTAAACAATATTTTTCCACTGTTTAATAGCTTCCAACCCGTATTAGTGGGATTCGTTCCCTCTTGGCTTAAGCTTTCCGTATTCTGGTCGAACTGTTTTCCTGAATCAACACCTAACTGATATGTTTCATTAATCTTGTTAATACTATCAAGTTTGCTCGTATCAACGCCAAACCCGTAAGTATCAGAAAGATCTAGTATGAGCGATGTGAAGCCTGCAGCTAAGATCATCCCTGCAATTGCCATTAATATAATAGTTGTGACTCTCATCGTCTCATCTTGAATACAAGCATACCTCCTATAATTAGTATAACAACCGTCGTGCCTATCCCTAATATTAAGAATTTGAAGAATAAGCTGACTATAAGTGCGATAATCGCCATTATTATTGCTAGTACTGGACTGAATAAGGCCAAGCCTGCCATCATGATGACCAATAGTGCAGTCGCCCAGACTCCAGGCTTACCTGCTTGTGAGTCAGGATCTGTCTCGCCGAAAGTATACCCTCCCAGCCCGTAATAACTGTTATTAGTGTTTGTCTCTACATAAAGCTCTGCGATATGATACCCTGTTTTATTAGGGTTTATAGTGCAGTATAAGGTGTTTGAGGATTCATAACTAATATTATCACAGAGTATTTCATCCTGGTAAGCGGTTCTTCGAGTTACTATCATTTGAAAGTACTCTATAATATTGTTTGTGTCTTCATAATAAGTCATTACTTGTTTAGTATCATTATTATAAGTTGGTATTCCTATGTTTATGTCATCAACTAAGTCGAGGCTTGTCCAAATATCTTCTGTTAATTGTACTGTCAAGCCAATGCTCGTGCTTGTAAGGCTTGTAGGGCTTGAAGAATATAATACTCCATAAGTATTATCTCTAATAACGTATTTGTAGGTTTCATCTACTAATATGCTGTTTAAGAGTGCTTGACCGTTAAAATCAGTCTTGTGGGTTTCTACTAATAAGTATTCGTTCGTATCCTTCCATCTCTTATATACTTCTATATAATAGTCTGGCAAGACTTCGCCGCTTTCCCTGTAGAGTGTGAAGAGTACGGTTGTCACGTTAATCTTGGGTATCACGTAGAGTGTTTGGTTGTTAGTATCATTTGTATTATAATAATAGTAATGTCTAGTAGCATAATATCCTGCCGTATCATAGTACTCTAGGTCAACGATACCCGTATAGTTCATATTAGTGGTGGATATGAGGCCTGTGGTAGTCCAGTAAGTATCCCAATTAGCCTCGTCAACTATCCTATTTACTGTAATATTGGTGGTCGTGAGTAATGTGTTTGTTAGTTCATCATACACTTGTATAGTGTGATTGGTAGTATAATTTGCCATTAATAAGCATACTCTGATCTTGGCATTATTTTTGGTATTACTCCAGTAAAAGCTCAAGTTAGTGTCTGTTAGATAGTATTCGTTAGGATAGCTTGTGTCTATGCTTATAATATCACTTTCGTTGAAATCACTATTATTGTTGTAAACTTCGTAAGTTTGGTTAAGGTGTAAGGTTAAGTTGTTCGGATAAGCCGTAATATTATGTTTTATTGCAGTTTCATAAATGTCTAAGTAGCCATTGCTCACGTTAGTGCTATTGTCAATCACGAGTATTTCTATAACGTCTTTTATACATCCTGCAGGCAATTGTATTTCTGTGTCGTTTGTGTACTCTGCATATTTATATCTAAAGTCTAATAGCATGCCATGATAGCCTGTGTCTGTATTCTTGCATTGTATGCTGCTAAAGTTTTCTAGATTATTCTTCCAGACTCTGCTTTTGAATTGTAGTACTCCACTGCTAATGTTTGGTGTGGAGAAGTTCATAGTGAAGTTTGTTTGTAATACTGCGCCTGTTCTCGCGTATGTTATGTTATTGTTATCGTTTGAGTTGTGTGCATTGTTTAAGACGCCTATAGTCTCGTTTGCGTAAAAGTCTGGTTCATAGCTTTCTGTTATGTCTTGTAGGTTGCTGACGTTAATAGTTATATTGTTAAAAGTGCTTTGTAAGGGTGCTAAGAGGCTCATTCCATAAACTGTGCCTGCTTGAAGTGTTACCTCTTCGCACTCTCCTTCGTAAAACTCTTCTACTTGGAACGCGAGTGCTCCTTGTATTGTTATCAAAAACATACATACTGCCAACAAAACAAAACCATAATCCTTCCTCGCGATCATTCATACACCCCCATACTTCTCTTAGCATACAATAAAACACCCGTAATGACCGCGACAACAATCATGATAATAACAATATGATTCATCATAAAAGGAATAATCACAAACTGACTAGCCGTATCACTCAACCCATTATTAGAAAATAAGTCATCAAAAACAGTACTCAACAACATATTAACCACAGTAAATATGATCGTGACCACAATCATAATAATAAAGAATATGGGCGCAGCATCTATAATCCAACTACTATACCATAACATACCCACAAGTATTACAAAAGCAAACAAATAGAAAAAGTCCCAGGCGCCAACATACCCGTCATCCACATCATGAATTGTATCACCAACCTCAGCAGGCAAAGGCATTTCATCCGTCGCCACAGTAAGCTCACTAACTAACACTTTACCAACAACCGCAGCAATACCCAGCACGAAGATTATGACAACTAACCAAAGCATGTCATAAACATAACTTCCCCGTTTAGATCTCAAAAAACCGTTTTGCATCACGGCCTCCACGCCTAATTTTTATGTGCTCCCTTGCTATCAGATTACTAGCCTGATTATCACTCAACCTCAAACCTTTGCGACCATAATCCTCTTTAACTTGATCTAACAAAAGCTCAAAGTCACGACCCACCCTTTTAAGTCTACTAACCATCATTCACCTTGTTTTTGTTTTTTCTTATACCATTCTGGCTGTTTGCCCTCAGGTAACCTTTGACAAATCCACATTAACACCTCAAATAAAACATAATAAACAGCGTATAAGAATAATACAGACATAACTATAACGCTCACATAAAACGCGGTGTCTAACAAGTTCGTAACGCTAGAATCAGCATTATCGACTCTAGCTATACCCAAACTAAGAACCACGAATAAAACGCTAATAAGCGCAAAAAACCATCGGATAACCGCATGTTTATCACTCATCTTCATAGCCAAGTAAGCGAATAAGAACACAACCATAGCTAACAAGACATACACGCCAGTCATATCAACCACCTCAAATATGCTCTGTTCTGTCTCAGTCGTATAATCCTCAACGACCACATTAAAACTGCCAGTAATGTTATTATTGGAGTGATTAACATACGCAAACCACGCACCACTCTTATTAAGCCATAACGAAAGCTCATTGATCCCATACGCGGTCACCCCCCCTAATGAATTGTTGTAGAGAGTCGAACCATCTGGATATATAACCGTCCACCGAGCTGTATCCGTGCATAGATTCCCATACGAGTCCACACAAGCAGAACGGAGAGTAATGTTCTCTCCATACTGCACGGCTGTAGCTAATTGAACGCATACCAAGATTAATATTATGGGTATTAACCATTTTCGCATTTTTAGCCCCCGACATTCTGAACACCGACCGCACGAGCAGTCTTCGCCATCTCAATCATTGCTTCACTATGCCTATTCATAGCCCCTGCAACCGCTTCCAAAGTATCAAACTTAGCGAACAGGAATATAAATATTATCGCAATAGTCAACATAGCACCCATCATCGTAATCATACCACCATACTTCTGCATGAAAGACGGCTCATCCTTAAACACCTCTAGGCCTTCTCTAAAACTATTATTCGCCCATTGTTTGCGAACGGGTCTACTTTCCTGCAAGTATTCAATTGTTTTCTCATCACTCCAAGGAATACAAGTATACTCATTGCCTTCTTTAAGAAGGCGTATTGCTTTCTTACCTCCTTTGGTAACTCCATAAAGGCTTTTGTACCAGCCATTAGTTTGCTTCTTGATCTCTTCCTCAATATTAACAGGGTCGTCTGCTTCAGGAAGGAGAGGAATCCAACCATACCCTCCATCACGCCGCTTCTTTTTCGCGGCAATCTTTTGCATAAGCCTGCTTTTAAGCTCTTGAGCGACATAACTCGGAGGCATAATAAACCAACTGTTTTTTTGGCCCAAGAGTTGTATACGCTCGATCGGGTTCCCTTGATCTCGTTTATCATATCTAATCCTCGCTCGTTTTGTCGTGACATATGTTCCATGTTCAAGTTTTTCCTCGATTACTGCTTGAATGTTAAAACTCTTAAACCACCATACAAGCAAGCCTACAATACCCAACAATAATAATACGAGCACGACGCCCACGATTATAAATATTGTCAGCATGTCGATTTGTACACCACCTGGCGCAAATCCCATTAAATCTCCTAATTGTCCTGCCATAATTATCCAACCCCGTTTATATTTTTGCAGGGCTCTTTTGCACGGGAGTTTGGATAACGCTTGTCTCTACTGTTTTGGTCACTTTACCTACTAATTCGGCTAACCGACCGTTTAATGCGCAGTTTATCGCGCTATGGAATAGGAATGCACAACTCGTGACATAACTCGTATAACCATCTGGTTTAAGTGCCCAGTCTTCGCCATACGCGTAACAATCACTCACTAATTGTCTTGTGATGATCCTACCCCAACTATTAATTTGTTCTTTAGTAAAATAGCTTTGAACGACGATTTTTTGCATCCAACCATCCACTAACTTCATAGTATGGCTGACTCCTTTATCATTCATCATAGGCTCATATAATTGTATGAGCTCGCCACGTTGACCATATGCGTGACCTCTAAGCCTGTTCTCAAATTCTTGTCGTTCTTCTTTAAAATCTAGTTGAAATTGTGCTAAAGTATGTAATAGTGCTTGTTGTTGTTGTTGCAATTGTTGCAATACATTGATATCGTATCCTTGTCCATCGCTCATCTTCATAAACCTCGTAATTCCATACCTGTAAACTTCTTTCTGCTTCTAGTTTTTGGAGTCTTAGGAATTTTTATGCCAAAAAATCCTTTTCTAGCGCCTAAGCCGAAACTGGTTGTATAACCAAAACCTCTCGCTAAATCATTATATGATTTAGCTCTCTTGCCTCTCTCGTCTCCAAAATCCATGTTAGGCATACTCATACCGCCAGGTATCCTAGGAGTCTTAGGCAGATTAATAAAAGGTATATTCATACCTCCTCCACCGCCTCGACTATCACTCTTACTCTTCTGGCTGGTCCTTAATGACTGTCTTAACATAGAATCAGATTTAGGAGTCACTAAACTTCCAATGCCTAACATACTATTCATATCAGACTTAGAACGTGACTTATATCTCCCTGCAGACATACTTAATATTTTAAAACCACCCAAAATTTTAGAATCAGCTTTAGAAGCAGCACTCACCCCAAAGCCACGAATATAAGAAGTTTTAGGAACAACACGAGTATACTTTTCTTCTAATAAGCGCAAAAAACCTATCTCGTTGCTATACCGCTCAACACCACCAAACTCATTATTAAACTTCTGTTTCGGAGGCCTTAACTCTCCTTTCTTACCTAAACCCTTACGTTTAGGCAAGCTCGCCTCTCCTAAACTCTCATAAGTGCTCAAGCGCTTCCCACCAACATTAATACTGGTCGTCCTCTTAGTCACTCCTACCCCTACTTTTTCAAGTTTCAAGCCTTTACCTGCTAGGATGAACTCTCCACCAGCCTGACTTATCCTAACAGCCTCACCACCTTCAAATACTAAAGGCTCACTGCGACCATAATAGCCAACTTTTTCAGACTTAATCATATCTTTACCAATCTTTATAATTCTTTCTCCGCCTGTTAGAACACGACCGTTTTTACTTACTCCTTTACCTTTAAAAAAGCTCTGAGCCATTATGTCTCCTTCTAGGATCTTACTAGTGCTATCAACAGTGAACGCGGTCTTTCCTTTCTTTTGAAAGCCGACAATCTTTTGAGAATAAACACCTGATACTTTTTTACCATCAACCTGACCTAATAAGCTGCCTTTCTCAAACTCGTATAAGTTACCACCTGGCTCGCTATAACTTGCTTTTTTGCTTGCTGTGCGACTAACACTAACTTCAGGCTTATAAGACTTATAAGATGTTCTCTGGAAGCCAGGAGCTACCTTTAAAGCTTCACTACCCATATAAACAGTGGCATACTCAGCAGCTATTTGACTTTTGCCTTTAACCCCACTACTCTTAAATTGTGTGGCCTTTTTAGGAATATTCGCAAAATCTACCATTCCACTACCAAACTCGACACCAAGCCGCATGACTTCGCTACTAGGAGTAGGGCTTGAACCATACTCTTTAGGGTTAATCTGGGGTACTTGCATCAAAAAATCATAAGAAAACTGTCTTCCAGCCTCTATCTTCTTGCCAGCAGTTTCCAAATTCATACTCCCATTTCTGAAAACATCTTGTTTGGCAGTATCATAATAATACTTACGTTCTCCACCCTGCAACTCTCCTTTTTTAACTCTTGGAACAAAACTCCCTCCCCTTTTAATATTAACTTGTCTTCGTCCTTCCGAGTATTCCGTACTACTAACAATGATATTATTTGTTTTTTTATCAATCCCAGGAATATAACCTGTTATACTGCCTGACCGAGAGGTTTTAGTGATTGGATCAATGATCTCTGTGGTTGTCCCAAACGCTTGCAACTGTTGAACCCTGCTTTTTTCAGTTTTGGCCACTCTTTCTTTAATTATACTCACACCTAAAGAACTACCATAACTTAATTTTCCATCCAAAACATTATAAGTTCCTGGAACTACATAAACATTTTGGGAAGGTTCTGAAGAAGACTTATAAGGATCTTGGCCTTTTCTCTTTACTGGTTGAACATCTGATTTTTTAGAAGAACTCTTTTTAGAAGAACTCTTATATCCTCTACTATCAACACCTGTGTAACCTTCACGTTCATAGAAGTCTTTGGCTGCCTCGCTTTTTCCTGCGATAGGACGACCAGTATACGGGCTTATAGTAACCATACTTGTTTTTTATAGAGTTAATCCTATTTAAAGATTGTTCATTTCGTAACGTAGTGTTAGCAATTATTTAAATAAGACGCTTACTTAAGTCCCATTAATAAAATTGCGAGGTGATTTCATGAAACTATTTGACACGAATAGCAAAAAAGGAATGATCGGAAATGCTGGTGGTATGCAATTACTGCTAGCTGCAGGAATATTTATCATAATCCTGGGAATAGTTTTCGGTCTTGGTGGAAAAGTCATCGGCGATATTGGAGCAGATGCTGCTAGTGGAAGCGCACTGGCAAATAGCACTGCTTATGCTGGAGAAACCATAAACGACATGGCTAGTTATTTACCTTTGCTAGGTCTAATCTTCGTTATCGTTGTGATCTTAGGGCTATTGCTTACTTACCTATATGGTCGGTTTGTTAAATAAATCCTAAATTTTTTTCTTTTTCTTTGTGTTTATTTGTTCTAAAAAACCTCTTTTATATTCTTGAGTACAACAATATTTATATAGTAGTATGCTTGTATACATTGTATGCAAAGTAGGCAAACGCACACAATCAGAGTGACGGGAGAAACCCGAAAAAAACTCCACGTTCTAAAACACAAACAAGAACACAAAAGCATAGACAGCACAATAAAAGAACTAATAAAAAATTACAAGAAAGAGGCAAAACAATGATTATAGACACACAAGAAATCCAAGAACTAACATTCCAACAAATAAAAAATTACACTCGCAGGGCAAAAGCGCGGGAGCGAGGATGATGACCAGGACACTACAAATCGAAGTTCTGGTCAACGCCCTCTTCTTAGCAATAGGAATAATACTAGGCAAAATGCATTACAAATGGGATAAAAAATGACAGAAATAAGAAGCTACGACAACCTACCCTACTGCCACACGAAAACCAGAATAAAAAACACCACAGGCTACTACTGCATGAAACACTGGTGCGAACATAACAAGAAATGCGGTTTTTATCAAAAAAAAGTCGAACTAATGAGGTAATATTAAGAAAATGACACAAAAAAACAACAAAAAAGTAGAAGAAAACAACAAAAAAGAAGAAGGATGGGAAACAGTAGGGGCAACAGCCTGGAACCCAAATCCTGAAGAGTCACTTATAGGTAGGTACACTGGAAGAGAAGTGAAAGGAGACGATTATACACTCCACACCTTCGAAACAGACAAACAAAAATTCACAAATATTTGGGGAACCAAGATTTTGAATGACAAGTTAAACACAATAAAACCAGCAGGCCAAGAACTAAAAATAGTGTATAGAGGACTCGTAGAACCCGAAAACAAGAGAGCATACCATCTTTGGGATGTGTATAAGCGACCAAGCGATTGTCAGTTGTAAGTTGTCAGTCAGAGTTTCGAGCTGGCGGCAGACACACGCAGGGAGAGTCCCTCCTTTCATATATATATATTATATATATATGACATACACAACAACAACAACAAGGAAAAGTTCCACCGGAAACAAAGGTGGAACAACATATTTCCTATGGAAACAATGAAAAAAATAATAACAACCATCGTACTACAATCAGATGTCAAAGAACACATCGATCAAAACACCGAAATAAAAAGTTTTAGTGATTGGATCAATAACTCATACAGAGACGAATTCATGATCCTAGAAAAAGAAAAAGAACGAGTCAAACAACTCCAATGGGAACTACAACTAGCACAAGAAAAAGTAAAAACACTAGAAAAAGAAGTTATAGAAAAAGTACTAAACATAAAAGCAGAAGAATGGTTAAGAACAGAGGGCTTAAGACGCAGTAAGATGCCAAACATAGACTTAGACGCAGTAAGACGCTATTTTAACCAAGAATTCGGCCTAGAACTAAACAATAAAGAGTTCAGGCTGCAATTGGAGCGTGTTAAACATGATTAAATATAAGGAGTGTATGAAATGCAGGAGTTTATTAGATTTTGAAGATGACAGCGCCCCAAGATCCTCTCTTCGTGAGTATAGGGTATTGCCCCAATTAAATGCTGCTAAGGGCGCTGTCATTCCCACCAATAGGCTAGTGTTGGGAAAAGGAAGTAGTTATGACATGCTTTTAGAGGCTGCCAAAAAACAAAAGGGCGCGTTTACTTATGATGATATCATTCCTTTGTTAAAGGAAGCGCATGACTGGCTGCCTAAAGAGAGCGTTTTGGAGCGTTATATCAGAGAATTATGCGCTCATAATCTGTTAGTAAGATTAAAGAAAGGTGTTTACTTGTATAATGGTGTTTAATTATGTCGTCGTTGTATCATTGAAAAATATTAGGTTAGGAGGCTTGAGACTGATGATAAGGTGTGTTAAGTGTAAGAGAGCAAGAGCGACAAGAACCGTGTTTGATTTGCCTGTTTGTAAAAAATGTGGTTGGAAAGTTCAAAAGATGAGAGGACAATGGTAAGGATGAAAGAAAACACTATTAAAATAATTGGCAAAACATATATTATAAGCATGGCTTTGACCATGACTATAGTATATTTTTATGCTTTGTTCTCAGGAGATCGTATCATAATTGATATTAACGCGTTTGGGGAAAAGTTAGTCGAGCTCCCTCTGGTTTTGGCTAGCATCCCCTTCGCTATAATTTATACTATACAAATCATGAAAGAATAGACTAACATGTGGGTTGACCAAATAACTACAAATTTGTTAATCACAATTAAGGAGAATGATAATATGGTTGAGAGCGTGACAGAACTTAGCAAGCAGGCGTGTGCTACTATGCAGATAACGAGCGAGAGGGTGAATTTATTAGAACGGCAGGGCTGGGTTACTAGCGAGTATAATAATCGTGTTAAACGAGTTTATTTGACGCCTAAGGGCGTATTATTGGCTATTGCTTTACAAGCTACAAGAAAATTGTTAGAGACAGGTTTGGAATATGAGAGATTCAAGTATGAAAATATGGTTGAAAAAATATGAGCCGTGGATTATACTGATAATTATGGTTTTTATGTTCGCAGGTTTATTTTTTGTATTAGGTTATATTCGTGGGCTTACCGATTGTACATATGATGCGTGTTATGCGTATGTTTCAGCGTCTTGTAACCAGACTTTTGAGGTATTAATATGAGCAAGATTAATTTTGATAGTCAGAATGTTGTGAATGAGTGGAATATGGTTGCTGGCTATTATGACATACTGTATCGTCTTATAAGGTATTATAATGAGGCCACATTAACGCCTGGTGGTAATGATGACTTAGAGGCTATAAAGAGAGTTATTGACCATAGTAGTTGTAAAATTCGTTTTTATGAGAAGAAGTTGAAAGCTCAAGGGTGTAAGAGTTTGGAATGGTTTAAGGAGGAGATTGAGCGTATTGAGGGCTTGTTTACTATGGCTCAGATGAATAATAAAGGGGGTAGAAGCATTAATTTTAAGTTGGCTGAGAATATTACTACTGCTAAGCGTGATATACGTGATTTGCATCGTGAGATCATGTGGTGTTTTCAGTGTATGGGTGATTTTGATAAGAGTCGGATGTTAAGGGGTAAGAAGTTAGCGTTTAGTCAGTTTGGAGGCATGGAAGATGAAGAATAAATATTGGTTAAGCTGGATAAACAGTGGTTTATGGGCTATATGTAGTGTTGTTTGTATTATTATTGGAGGCTTATTTCATAATACTTTTTTAGGTATTATCAATTTTTATATTATTGGTCTGCTGTGTGCTCTAATCAGCTTGAATAACTTTGATTATGCTATATATAATAAGAAGTTAGATAAAATCATTTTTTATCTGGAGAATAAATAAGAATGGGTAGAAGCGATCAGACTTGGACGATTGAAGAAGTGGCCAAATACTTAAACATGTTTCCAAAGACAGAAAACGATAGGTTTGTTGGCTGCGCAGGCAGTGAAGGCAGCGGAAAAAGCATTTATAGCATACTAACCACAAAGAGCATATTAGAACAACGCAAAAAAAAGTTCGAGCTCAAAGAGATACTTCATTATGATAGGAAGAAAATGGTTAAAAGCCTCGAAGACAACTATGACGGAGCCTATATTGATGATGAAGCAGTAAGAGAGTTCTCCAGAACATTTTATAAAAAGGAACAAATAGAGTACGTTAAGATGACTAAAGTTATCCGCTTTCATAGGCATATAGTGTTTAAAAACATTCCTATACTTTGGGAGTTAGATCGTAGTCTTAGGAATCGTATAGCT
>Ga0180434_10005857_pt1 | contig 14315 bp, 18 predicted proteins | sample SS_ome_7_FD_132453 | JGI IMG/M metagenome (GOLD analysis project Ga0180434, IMG submission 132453) | Hypersaline lake sediment archaeal communities from the Salton Sea, California, USA - SS_1_D_2 metaG | ecosystem: Environmental > Aquatic > Non-marine Saline and Alkaline > Hypersaline >... | reverse complement strand
GGTGCGCAGGACGCCTTGGATTTTTACGACGAAGTCTCGGGTGACCTGGCTCAGTTACGGCAAAGCTATGAATGGTCGTGGTTGGCTAGCTACGCGCTTTTGAAACGCAATCTCGAACCTGGTCAGCGATAAACTCAACTTCGAGGTCGGTGAGCTCGGGGTATATGGGTAGGCTCAACACACGGCGGCAAAGGCTGCTGGCTCGGCTCAACATGCCAGGTGCTGGCCAATCGCGGAATGCCGACAGTTCATGCAAGGGGCGGCCATAATGCACGCGGGTCTCGATACCACGCACACCAAGATCACTCTGCACCCGGTCTCGATCATCAACATCAATCACGAATCTTTGCAGGGCATGATCATCGATGTTGCTGACATCTACCAGGCATCTCACACCTGAATCACGCAACTGCAAGATCCAGTGTTCTGCTATTTTGCGGCGTCGCTGTTGCCAGGCATCAATGCAGGTGCTTTTTACCAGCATCTGGGCACAATCTATCTCGCTCATGCGGCTGTTGGTACCCGGCATGTGATGATCGGGCTTGCCGTTGTCGCGCCAGGCGCGAGCCCACTCTGCTAGATCAAGATTGCTGGTCACGATGGCGCCACCGTTGCCGTAACTGTTGAAGTTCTTGGTGGGATCAAAGCTGAGGGCCGCCGCTGTACCTGCCCGCCGGCAGTTGGCTGACAACCAATGTTGTGCCGCATCTTCAAACAAGTGGATGGCAGTCCAATGCATGCGTCCGATCCAGCTGGTGTCGCGCCAGTGTTCGCGGATGGCAGCTCCATGCAGGCCCACCAGCATGATGGCATCAAAGAGGGTGCTGGGATCCAGTTGATCAAAATCGGCCAAACCATATTGGTCAGTGTCAAAGAAATACAAACGCCAACCTGCACGCTGGAATGCATTGGCCGATGCTGGATAACTCAGCGTGGGCAAACCCAACACTGGTGGCGTGTCACGGTCACGTGCCCACCATGCGGCCAGGATCTCTAGGGCCTGGGTACCGCTGTGGCAAGTCACGGCGTGATTCATGTGATTGCGACGTGCCAACCATGATTCGAATTCTACGGTGTAGTTGCCGTTCATGAGGTTGCCGGATCTCAGCACCTCATCGGTGACGTCTAGGATCTGCTCACGTATGGAGTTATACTGTCTGCGGATTCCAGAAAACGGAATTTTCAAACCATTCATTGTAGATGCGGAATCCTTGTTCTAGGTCGATCTTGGGATCAAATCCGAGGTCACGTCTTGCTCGGTCGATGTTGAGACTGCCACGGCTGGGGAAATCAGGATCTCGATCTTCTACTTCGATCCTGCCACCACCGGCTATCTCGCATGCTAGTTTTGCTGCTTCTAACAGGCTCCAGCTGTGGCTGCGTGTGATGTTGTAGGTGTTGTTGGCAGCGGCTGGTGCCGTGACTGCTGCCACGATGGCCATGGCAGCATCATCCACAAAAGTGAAATCTAGGCACTCGTGGGCACCACGCACCCGCAAGGTTTCGTCACGTCGAGCAGCCAGCATGAACTGGCTGATGACCCTGTCTCGCACGTCCAAGGGCCCATACACAGCACTGGGCCTCAGGACCACATGCTCAAAACTGCCGCGTCGCGAATAATCTCTCAGCAACCACTCGCCGGCCAGCTTCATGATGCCGTATTGCCCTTGTGGACGACATTCGTGATCTTCGGTGACATCATCCTGGAAAGCACCATACACCATGCTGGAACTCACATATATGAATCTCTGCACTTGATGATGCCGTGCCACTTCCAGCAAGGTCATCATGCCCGACATCATGGTGCTAGACGCCATCACAGGATTGGCATTCACCACCTTTTGGCGCGGAAAACTGGCCAAGTGGATCACCACATCCGGCTGTTCTCGGTTGAAGGTGAGTTGCATGCTTTCCATATCCTGCACATGCGCTAGATACAAAGGCGTATCAGGCGCCATGCGTGCTTCGCGAGCTTCGAAGAGATATTTCATCTCATCAGCAGGCACCATGCCATAGTTGGTTCTGTTGTCAACTATGGCCACATGATGACCGTGTTGTTGTAGCTGGCGAACAACATTGTGGCCAATAAAACCAAAGCCACCGGTAACTAGGATTCTTTGTTGGGCCATCTCAGGAAATACTCAGTGCGTTGTCTTGGATCATAGATCTTTCCACTTATGGCCACATCATAACCCCAAAAATTGGTGTCTGGCTGTGTGTGATACGTCAAATCGTGTGCATGATTCATGACCCAACGACCCTGTTCAGTCTGTTGCCATTGATGAATCATCTGTGCGGCGTAGACATCTACATCATCTATATCGCCCATGTTAAAGGTATAGAACGTGATCCTCATACCAAGAGCTAGACAGATCTAGATTGGTTTGGCCACGAATTCTTGCGCCATTGGAAACACTTCAGCGATGACTCGAGCACAGGCCAGCGCGATGTCGGTGTGTTCTTGCTGTGTGCCATTGCCACTACGTAGTTCGATGTAGTGTACCCAGCTACGCAAGGTGCCATTCACATACAGGCGACTTTTGGTCAGTCCTTCAGGCAGCACGGTTCGAGCTTGTTCTTTGGCTATGCCTATGCCCACGGCCCAGTTGTAAGCGGTCCGTGCCGCGTTGATCACGTACTCTTGATGGCGGCGCCATTCGGCCTGCAACACTTCATTGTCTACGCTTATGCTGTTTTGTCGATTCTTGGGATCTTGCAGCCTTGCATCTCGAAGCTCAAAATCAAGCTCCTGAACTGGGTCGGCATACCTTTGGCTAAACTCTTGGAAAGAGAATGACCTATGGCGCAGTAGCTGACGGGCAATGTCTCGGGTGGTGGTGATTTCGAGGCAGACATTGACCATTTCCAGTGGGCTCCAGTGTTGGTTCCGGATGAGGTAGCGTATGAGTCTTTCGCTCGTTTCTGTGTTAGTTTGGTTGGCGGGATTGCTGACACGGGCGCAATACGCGACGAGATCTTGACAATCTCTGATACCGTGTGTGGCAAATTCCGGAGCGGGTCGACTATGGGATACCAGCCTAACATCCATCACATTCCTTTCAAAATACGATCGGTTTCGGGTTGCACTTTGTTGGCCACTGCCTTGATGTCTAACACAAACTCCATTCTGGTGATATCATCTTCATTGTGTTTGATATAGCTTTCCACTGCTTGCTCGATGCCATCATCGTCGACGCCCTGCTCACGCAGGCGCTGGAGATTAATGGTTTTTTGTCGACGATCGCGAGTGCGGAAAATTACTTTTTTGACAACATCAATTGGTATCTGATCTTTGTCGACTTGATCTACAATGCGCTCCCAGTTTAAGAGAAAGTCATTATTGAGCAGCATTGGCAGTCTTGGCCTTGCGCGGTCGACTGGCCTTGCGAGCAGCCAGAGACAGCTTACTCACATCCTCTCCCAGCATTTCAGAAGCCTCACGCATCATGCGATCGCTCTCGGCCAGTAATCCTTTGGCTTCTGCAGCCATGCGTTCGGCTTGCTGGCGAAGATTCTGTGCTAGATTGTTGTCGTCTAGAGCTCGTGCCGCATCGCTGCCGGCGATAGAAGAACTGCCAGCACGTACTTGATCTATGGGTGCACCGATTTCACGGCCAAATTCGTCTCGAGGTCTTACTTTTCCGGTCATGCCCTTGTTGCTGTCCAACTCGGCCATTTCTCGGATGGCATCTTCGCCCATTTTCATTTTGCGAATGATGGTGTTCATTTCTTCGAGATTGACGTGGCTTGATGGGTTAGGGGTAACTACCACCTGTTTGGTCTGTACTTTTTTAAGCATACCTTCGGCATGCAGAGTCTGCAGTATAGGACGACCATCATTGAACAGTTCACGAAACAAGGCATCGCCGAGATTCTCGGCAGTTTGAGCCACTGGTGACTCGATAGCTCGCATCAAAGCATCATGCATGGCCACAGGTAGAGTTTCTGCGTAAACCACAAGGCACATGTGTTCTTCACCGGGAATCTCACGGAAAACTATAGCAACTTTTCGGTCACCGTGACGGCCTACGTGTTTGATCATTGGAATTCTCCTTGAGTGAATTGATCTGGTGGGTCATTTGCCGGCATGGACTCGGCCTCTGGAGCACTAGGAGCGGGTGCCTCTGGTGCAGGTTGATTTTGTTGGCTCATGGCATTGAGAAACACAGTGAGTTTTTCAAAGCATTCACCGACCGATCGCATTTCTTCGGCTCGAAAGGCTCCGCGTGTGGCCGCCAGTTCGATGGCGGTGCGAAGCACGCTCAAATCTTGTATGGTTAGGGTTTGGGTAGTCATAGTGATATTTAACGTGGATCAGGCCGGTACGGGAAATTATTCTTCGTATTCGGCCCATACACCAAATGGAGGATCGGGGTTCTTGTTGCCGTGTATGATCCACAGGGTATCGCAGTAATTGGGATCGCCCCAGGAACCAAACGGGTAACCGTCTGTGAACACGATCAGCTTTTTAGGCTCGATCTCAGCATCTTTGAGATATCGGAATATGCACTCAAAGTCAGTGCCACCACCACCTTGCAAGTCATAGCCGGCGATGTCTTCTAAGCTCTCGCTGGTGTAGGTTTGAGGGTTGTATGTTTCGGTGTCAAAACAGAACACATGGATGCGATAGCTGTCAAACTCCTCCATGATGCCTTTGACCTCTGACACCATGTCCCGAGCCATTTTGTCCGTGATCGAACCTGACATGTCAAATGTCAGCACGATGTCGATCATGTCGGTGTTTTTCATGCCTGGCATAACAGCGTCCACGTGCCAGCCCTTGCGGCTGGACCGCAACCAGGTGTAGTCCGACTTCACAGTGGATTCCAACTGCTGGCGGATCAGCTCACGCCAATCTAGTTTGGGTTCGGTGAGATCCTGGATCATGCGCTTGACACCAGCCGGCAGATTGCCGGCGTCGGTGGTCTGGGCCGCGGTGAGTACGGCTTCTTTGATCTCGTCGCGGATCTTGGCACGCTCTTCTGGCGAGAGACGTGGTGGACCTTTCTTGTCTCCATCTTTGTCTCCGCCTGCGCTTGCACCTTTACCGTCGTCGTCGCCGTCGATGTGTTCGTCCAGCATGCGATCTACCAGATCTTCGATTGAGATCTTTTCGGCATTTTCGTAGAGATCGTCATAGATCTCTTCCGAGCTCATGCCTTCGTATTTGACATCGTACAGGCAAGGCACTGAAGTGATGAACTCGCCAATGCGATGTTTCTTGAGATCGGCGTTCACGGCAAAATCATTGGCGATGTTGAACAATCGAGGATCGCGATCGCCACGGCGTCCAAAGTGATCATAGACACAGTGTAGGATCTCGTGTCCGAACAGGAATTCAATTTCTCGCGGACGCAACATCTTGATGAAACGGCTGTTGTAGTAAAAATTCCTGCCATCTGTGGCGGCTGTGGTGAGCCATTCGTCAGCGTTCACTAACTTCATCCGGGTAGCAAGATTGCCAAAAAAGCTAGCACGGAGCAACATGCCTACTCTGGCTGTGATCAGCTGTTCACGCACTTCGCGGTCCAGTTTGGGATCCATGGGCCCGATGAGATTGGCGAACTTTTTGGCATCATCTTTGGTCTGGGTATCGACTGTGGCTGTGGTCATCACATCCTCCTTTATTGTAATTATTATATGACAGTTTGTTTTTTCGGTCAACCTCGATTTCTGGGTAACCACCGTGCGAAAAGGTACATACAGTATGCATCTCAAGCTACACCTAGACACCGCACTGGATCCTTTACACATTGAATTCACTGAATCAAACAACTCCCATCAATTCTTGCAACTGCTGTCTTCGCACGCTCCGGTGCCCGATCAAATAGAAATCATGGGCGGGAAATCAGCCCAACAAGCGATGGATGAATTTCTGGCGGTGGCCAAAACAGCACCTAAACTGTTTGGACATGCATGGGATCTCGACCACCCCACTCAGGAAAATTTCAACCTTTGGCATAAAGACATAGAATACATCACCCAAGATCAAATAAGCACAGGCAGGCATCGACAAAAACGAATGGATTTATTTTTAAAACTGCATCGCACCCTGCACACCGCAGAAAATGCTTTGGTGGGCTTTCGCAAACGTGTATTCAGATATGATGAACCGCAACCATTGATGTTCTACAATTTCAAATGGCTTGGGCCTGGGCAGCCTCGCTGGCGGGATTGGCCTGATTTCTCGCCACAATATCTCATTCAACGCGGCGATGTAGTGGCGGAATTTCCCGTGATAGGCAAATCTCCTGAATGGTGCATGAATGACGGGGACAATCTTGACCTGGCCAGTACCTGTCGTTTGCCTTTGGCAGTGGCACCGGCTTTCAACATCGTTATCACTCCACAGGGCCATGAGCGTGATTATCTCCAGCAACGCAGCCGACTGCGACGCTGGTATGCCAAACATCGCGATCAGCTAGAGCCCATGTTTACCGAACAGGAATTGCTGAGCACCATGGGTGTCATGAAGCTGGGGCGGGTCAAGAATCTGCAGGAGCTGGATCGAGTCACCGACTTTATACCAAGCCAGGCGCGTGTTGTGGAAATACAGACACGTGATTATTTGGCACGCGCATTGGCCAACTGAAAAAACGCCAGCTCCTCATCTCCGGCCACATAGATACGGCGATCTTCATAGGCATTGGTCCAGGACCAGTGTGGATTACAGTGTTGAGATGTTTGATCTAACATGCCAGTGGTCGGCTGCCGATTCCACAGCTTTATATCTTGGGTCCAGCGCAGGATTTTCATATATTCGCGTATTTCGGCACTCCAGCCATAGGTACCAGTGAACCATAATATGGCATCGTTATAGGCCACGGGGCCTTGTTGCCTAGCCATAGTGGCGCTGAATCCAATGTAGTATTTGAAAGTTTCGCGATAAGAATATCGACCATCTAAACGTGTGACAGTGTAATTCATCGCAGGTATTTAAGGCCAAACATGATGGCGTCGTGTGGATCCTGGAAAAGAAAATCCATAATGAATTCGTCGTGGCCCTTGCCCGCGGTGGTCACGCTCTCAAACTGCCAACTCCTGGTGCGACCCGGTGGCCCAAAATCCAGGGCGACTTCACGCAGTAGGTCCCGGACCTGTTGGTAAGAATACGGCACGAACTCGTACCTGACACGGTGGGAAAAAGGGGCGGACTCCGACATAGCCCTATGTCTTCTTGGAATCCGCCCCCGGAGCAGCCTTAGGCGTTGGCCTGCAAGATGTACTTGCCGTACCGCTTGTGGAACTCGTCAAAGTTCTTGAGCTTGGTGGGTTGGAACGGGAGATTATAGGTTGTGAGCGCGATGCGAGCACCCATTACCACAAGTTCGGTCTCAAAATTGTCCATCATGAACTTGAAGAAATTGTCGGCCATTTCATGAAACTTTTTGTTGTCTACCTTGACCACTTCCACAGCATCACGTAACTCGTAACACATGGACGTCACAAGGCTGTACATGGCCGAAACTTCCACTTTTTCGATCTCTTTGACCTTGCCCGACAAGATGTCTTCGGGTCGTGGCAGTTTACTAGACACTTTGCGATGCGCCATGAATTTCACAGCAAGGCCCTCGCCCACGGTGCCCGCGATGAGATCAGTTGCAGTGGCTTCGTCGAGGTCTTCGTCTTCTAACAACTCGGAAACAAAATGCCAAGAACGCGGTGTGGCAAAAGATCGGCTCGCGGACTTGGCATCAAAGTCGTAGAGATCCTGTTTGGCAAACGATATGTAACCAACCACATCTTTGTGTTCGTTGTTCTTTACTGCCCACTCATGCCATGCGCCAAAGTCGGGACGCATTTCTACGTGGACGAAACGATTGGCCAATGGCGTGGGCATGCGGTAAGTGACACCTTTGTCACTTTCCCGATTGCCAGCCGCGATCATCACAACATTGTCGGGAAGGACATACTTGCCAACACGCCGGTTTAACACCAGCTGATAGGCGGCACTTTGAACGGCTGGTGCCGCAGAATTCATTTCGTCCATGAATAAGACGATGACGGGATACTGACTGGCCAGTTCCTCGTCTGGCAAGTCGATGGGCGGTGCCCAGTCCATTTTGCCGGCTTCTTTATTAAAGAACGGGATACCACGGATGTCGGTGGGATCCATCTGGCCCAGGCGCAGATCGATCATGTAACCACCCAGTTCCTGGGTGATCTCGGCCACAACTTCACTCTTGCCGATTCCGGGAGGACCCCAGAGAAAGAGTGGACGCTTTTTAGCAAAGCATTTTTGGATGGCTCGGCGGGCACCAATCGCGGTAACAGTGCGGTGTTCTACTGACATAGGGCTCCTTGTTCGAATTAAACGCTACAGTCCTTATTATAGGTATTTTTGAATTATTGGTCAACCACGTATTTTTTTGGTAGTAACTGTACGAGCGATGTCATCTACAAAGTCTATCCTTCTTGGAATTTTATCAGCTACGATATATCGTGCTAGGTGCTGTCTGATCTCGGCAGCTGACACAGATTGTCCTGCTTGTACCTTGATTTTGGCACCGAGCTCGGCTAAGTCTTCAGTTGACTGTGTTATGTAGACCATGCAGTCTTCGATGCACGGGAGCTCGATAATGAAGCTTTCTATCTCGGCGAGGTTGACGAAACCAGCTTTGATCCTAGCATTGTTGTCATTGCGACACACATAAAACAACCAGCCATCTTTATCACGATAAACGATATCACTGCTCCGATACCAACCATTAGGAAAAGTTAGGGCGTTGGCTTCTGGATTGGCATGATAGCCTAGGGCTCTGGTTGGGGATCGAACCCACAGTTCACCCGGTTCATTGTGAGCACACAATGTTCCCGTGGCAGGATCTCGAATTTCTATGTCCATGTGATCCATGCATTGACCAATGCTACCTGATCTGCGATGCTGCGGCAGCTGAGTGGTACACCAGCTATAGATTTCGGCCATGCCAATGCAGTTCAAGATCGGAACACCGAACTTGTTGAAGAAACGCTGTTCCACGGTCATAGGCAACTGCTCACCACCGCTATATACAAATCGTAGAGATGGCATCAAGGCATCATCGGGCGACTTGGTCACAAGATTGGACAAGATATGAGGCGTACTATAGATATGTGTGATGCTGTGCGTGTTCGCAAGATCAATCAAGAATCTGGCGGAAGGCAACTCGCGGCTGAGTACCGCACAACCACCCCGGGTCAATGGCGCAATGCTATGCATCAAACCATAATGAAAACTCAATCTTGGAGTGCAGTACACCACACTTTCGGCATTCATTTCATGAGCTTGAGCGATAACCCAAGGACTTGTTTGGATAGCTTCTGCACCATGAATGACCCATTTAGGTACACCACCACTGGTACCACTGCTGGTACACCAGTGTGCGGTTTCGTCAGGGCTATATTGATAACAGGCATCTAGATCGCAATCGTCGGATGGGGTCATAGTGTCAAGGTCTTGTATGCATGAAAGATCTTTCAGTGAAGCCAGTGCAGGGGTGCGATCCAAACTACGGCACAAGATAGCGCGTGGTTGGCAGGTGGCAACCATCTTTTGTGCGATCATGGGCGGAAGAGCAGGGTTCATCAAGATACTGATAGCACCCACATGATGGACAGCAAAGTAATAAAACAGCCAAGAACGACTGTCTAACATGCAGAATATCACACGATCACCGGCACCGATGCCTAGCCTGTCTAGATGCAATCTACAGCGTGCGATCTCGCGTTTCAGCTCACCATAGGTGGTAGATCCTTGATCGTCAATCAAAGCGATTTTGTCGGCAGACACAGTATCGATCTGTTGCAAGAGTTTGTGTGTGATATTCATGTACGGAATCTTTCTTTCTTGAGTATACGGCCATGATGCGTGAGTATACAGTTGTCCGGCACGTTTTTGTTGATTTTAGTGTCTACCCAGACCACACAGTTATTACCGATCTCTATCTCAGTGTCGGGATCAGTAGCACGAGGCCATCTCATGTCAGCTCCTAGGCCTATGTAACAGTCATGGCCAATACGGCAAGAGTGCAAATAAGTTTGTGGAGCCACTATGGTGTTGCGGCCAATTTTGGCACCACAGTTGATCAAGGCCGTGGGATAGATCACACAGTAATCGCCGATCTCAACACCATCACTGCAGACATGCGCCATTTCACCGATATAGATTCCTTTGCCTAGACGTGTGCTGGAATAACGGCTCTCAAGACTGTGGGTATGCACACCGGGAAAAATCAGGTTGCAGACTTGTGCACCAGATTGCTCGAGGATATTGATCCGCATCTGTCGCAGGGCCTGAAGATCGAGTTGACCTGGTGCTGATTGCATACCATACCATATGTTGGCAGGAAAAAACAGGCAATCACGCAACCAAGCCTGTGCCTGCTGATTATCGGGATCTATCAGGCTTCGCTCGTCGCCTATCACTGGAACGTTGTTGATTTGATCCACCTGTCCCCAGAGCTGATGGTCAAGGATGCCTAATATGTTGTAGTCCAACACATCGGCGCATACCAAGAGCATGTCCATTTTCTGGCGACTTCCCACAAAGATGAGATCACGTTTCATCGATACAATTGCTGTTCCATGCCAGTCATGTCACTTCGCCAATTTTTTAACAAGGCTGCACCATCAATGCCGGGGCTCAGTCGCAGATCGCTGAAATGATACTGACGCAACCAAGCCCTGAAACTGTCGCTGTAAACAGCATCTTCTATGCGTTTGCGCTGGGCTGGATCTTGCGTCTTGGCGATTACCAACCAAGTGGCCACTTGATCCACCGTGGTATCAAGCCGGAAATTGCGGCTCAAGAGACGATCAGCCGGCACCATGTCGGTGCCTTGTGGAAGGAACGTGTAAGGACATTCTAGTTGGCCTTTTTGCATCAAAGGTTCGCTCATACCGGGATTGACCATGCCCCAGTCAAGGTCGCCGTTAATGATCATAGTGGCCACTTGGCTACTTGACAACACAGGGACAAACACTCCGTCTAGGTTGTTGTATTGATTGAGTCGTGACACAATGCCACGACCTGGCATGCCATTGGGAGCACCAAAAGTCCAGCGTTGTCCTGGCTGCATGTCTGGGGTACCGGGCCGACGGCATAAATGCCAGGCCGAAACAAAGCTACCGATCACGTGTTGCGGTTGGAATTTTGGCAAACACTGTTGACCCTGCAGGCTGTGTTGTATCATGGTCATGTTGACGACCATGTATACGATGTCGTCTTCGCGTTCGATGTAACGTACCTGTTCGCGACAATCTTTGTGACTGACCACGGTACTGGGACCAGCTATGTTATCTCTCAAAGCATTTAACACCACCATTGGCGGTCCCGACTGCGGACTGCCAATCCACATCAATTTGATTTCACTGGCCAAAGCCGGTACAGCAAACAACATACAAACAAACAAGCTAACAAGATACCGCATTTTTTTCTCCTATGAAATATGCAATGCCATCAATTGTGACGCAGTCCAGGTCAATAGATCGCCCAATACAAAACCAAAAACAGCTGGCAAAGGATCTATCTTCCTGCTGTACAACCACAAGCCTATTATCGTGAGCAAGGTCAGACCTACAATATATTTCCAAATTACCACATACTGATACACAATGTCCAAGGCAATCAATCCCGCGAGTATTATCAAAAACAAAAACCACAATCGTTGATAGATCGTGGTCACTATCCAAGCATACACGGGCAAGAATTTTTGTGCCAAGATCGTGTACACTGCAACGCAAATTATCGCCATCGCGAAAACCAGTTCCATCCGGGTGATAGCAGTCCATACAGCGCTGGGTTCAAACATTATGTTGGGCATCACAAGGCTTTTGACCTGCATGATATCATACAGTACGAATTCGCTGATTGTGATTGGCAGCCCCAGAAAGAAAAAAGGCATCAGTGACGAGATAATTGCACTGTTGTTGGCTGATTCGGCCGCTATGATACGTGCGGTTGGTTCACGACGATGGTGATAGGCTGTTACGCTGGACATGATGTGATTAGGTCCTGGAAAAAGACCAATCACACTGCCGATCACACCGCCACGCCACATGCTTGACACATCCAATACATTTGATCGAAACTGTTGTAGATCTTGATTGATCATGGTGCTGGGTCGTTTCAACTCTTGCACGAATTCAGGAATTATCAACAGACCCAGTATCACAGCAAACACAGTGACGTTGCTGGTGTATTCACCAGTGGCATATAACCAGATTGGAAGATCAAAACTGGTCTTTTCAGCCAAGGCAATGCCTCCCGCGAACAGTATGAAGGCTATGACGTGCTGCCGCGCCGAAAAAATCAAAACGGCGGCCAACACACACAACAAGGCAAACTTTGATTCGGTGGTGCTGAGTGCAACTAACCAAGATCCCACACCGGTATAATAAAGCACAATCAGTGCAGCCAAAGCTATCACACTGCCCAGGCTGCTGCCCAGCGCGGTTTGTCTAATAAGATCCAGTCTTTGTTGCAGCGAAAAATCTTTGATGTGGTGTAGATATATCATGCCTGATACTTCACCGGGAATCCTGAGCAATATGGTGGCCACGCTACCAAAATATTGGCTACCGATATGTGTGGCCAGCCAAAAAATCAGGATGCTTTCCACACTGAGATCAGCGGCAAATGGCATCACTATCAAGGGTGCGACGTAGGCGGGCAGTCCTGGCAGCAGACCTACCATGACTCCGAATATGATACCCGATACAGCTGACGTGATCAGTTCGAACATTTTTTGTATTTGATTGGAAGGGGCTGGCAAAAAATGCTACGGTCGGCGTTCTGTATCAATAATACAGTAAAGACATGCAAGTGTCAAGCGTCGATGTTGATCCGACGTCACCGGGCTGGTGGCGCTGCTTGATTTTATTTACGCGGCAGACTGAGATGCCGTAAAAAACCCGCCCATGATGGGCGGGTTCTTGCTAGTTTGGGTTACAAGGTATAGCTACCCCGTCTAACCTAAGCGGCTAGAGCAAACACCTCATCATTGGCGTTTATGGTTTTGCTTGATTTAGGGTCATCGCCTACCCCGCTGTCCACTTGGCTACTCTTTGCCCTGTCGAAACCAGATCCGGCCCATTAGAAAACTCTCTGCGGCACTTGAATCCGCGGTAGCCCTATCTTCCTGGCAGGCCCTTGCTTTTGTCGACATTGGGCAAGTTTTCTGTTATCCAGTGTAGCTACTCAAAGAGTTTTCTGGTGGACCGGGCGGGAATCGAACCCGCGTCCAGAACCGATTTTGCCGCGCTTCATACAGCGATATGGTTACTTATCTTCGGGAGGACGTTCACGCCGATCCAGATTGGGTGGCTTCTGCAAATAATCTCGTCCGATAAAACCTCCTTCGATCTCGCGCAAGGCTGTGACTGCCACATCGTTGTTGCACGTAACGAGACTACGCCATCCACGCTTGAGCTCACGGGCTCGTCGTGATGCGATCAACACTAGATCATACTTGCTGCCAACTTGGGCGGCGGCCACTTCGCTACAGAGTCTTGCCATAGATCCTCCTTGTGATTTGTTATTATACTAGGTTGGCTGCGCATTGTCAACCTCGGGTCCAGCAATTTCTCGATATTGGAATCGACTATCTTGATCTTGGAAGGTTACGAAATGTTTTATTTTCTTGCCGTGTATGACGCGTTGACCCAGGCATACTTGACGCCAGTCTTGCCAGATCTTCTCGTCAAGTTCCAGACCGAGCTCTTGCACGAACCGATCACATGCTGCCCAGCTTTCAAAAATATCATCAAAGTAGATCTGGTGTTGGTAGATTTTTTCAAAATCACGATTGATCTCGTGAAGGTATCGTGCAGCAACTTGAATGTCCTGTGGTGTGACCATTTTAAGGTTTTTCAAACAAGCACGACGGTAGCCAGCCCGTTCATCGCGTGCCCGCACCCAGATCACCACGCGATCTTGTGTAAGAATCTGTCGAAGATCACTGTCATTGATGGCAGTTTGTTGGAGGTCGTGGCTGGTGACCACTGTGGTGTGCCCTTGTGCTATCAAGTGCATGTAGTTTGAATGCAATTGATCGCTGTGGCAACGGAAAGGCTGGCCTTGACGCAATCCACAAGAAACATCCACACACGGGGCCCAGAACTTTACATCTTTGTCTACATAACGATGCACACGCCATCGATGCAAGCCATCAAAAGGCTTTACTCCCCGGCAATGTTCCAATAGATTGGCCAAACTGTCGCCTCCGGCCCCACCATGAAAAAACAACCAGATCTGCATGTTAGACCGTGCTCGACATCCATAGGGTATACAGAAGATTGCGATGTAGCTTGATTCGTAAGAGACCAGCAAAAGCCAT
>Ga0180434_10005856_pt1 | contig 14316 bp, 11 predicted proteins | sample SS_ome_7_FD_132453 | JGI IMG/M metagenome (GOLD analysis project Ga0180434, IMG submission 132453) | Hypersaline lake sediment archaeal communities from the Salton Sea, California, USA - SS_1_D_2 metaG | ecosystem: Environmental > Aquatic > Non-marine Saline and Alkaline > Hypersaline >... | reverse complement strand
TCCCAGGAATCTCGGAAATCGAAGTTGTCATCCTGGACCTGAAACACCGCGCCCGCAGGAACACCATTCAAGGTCATCGACACGGATCCGGCCGTGCTCCCGGTGGCACCACCGAGAACGACGAACAAGGAGAGATCACCGCTCGCGGTGTCCCTATAGAGGAACATCACGGCCGTGTTGGCCTCCTCGAATCCTGTCGTGGCCATGCTCCCTGCATAGCCGTAGAAGTCTACGACTCCCACAGCGTTCTCCAGGGGCGAAATCGTTTCCTGCGTTGCTCCTTGACTGACAGTGAAGTAGCCGTCTTGGGCCAACCCCGTCGCCGGAAGTAGGAGAACGACCACCGTCAGAAGGAGGGAAAGGCCAAACAGATTGACCTTACGCACCTTCATTGCTACCTCCTTTGTTGGCATTCTCATCTTTAGCGTCGATCGAAGTGCGGAATTCATCCACACTCTAGCAGAACGAACCCCCAAACGTCTGTAACTCCGATTACGCTGTCCACGAGCCTCCTCTTGCGTTGTATTCATCACTTTCACAGTGCCACGGCCATCTGGTAGAGGGCCGAATCGATCGCACCCTTTGCCGCCTCGATCGGATCGGCGGTGAGCAGAGAGAGAAGCGGTCGGTCCGCGTACGTCACCGTCGTCGAGAACTCGATGTCCCCTCTCGGATTGAAGACGGTCGCCAGCAGTGCCACCGTCGCTTCCTTGTCAATCCCGAACAGAAGCCCGAGGGGACTGATCAGAAGCTGGAGAGACGTATCGAGGAACGATGTCGCCCCCAACAGAAGGAGCGATCGTTCGGGTTTGTACGAGATCCGATTCTCCCATCGCACGAGGCGCAGGATCACGACGTGATCTACGTTGAGAGACTGCGCCAGGCGCCGCATCCCCTCCACCGTGATGCTGTTTCCGACGTACGTGTTCGTCGCTCGCTGGGCGAGCATCAGCTCGCCGGGCGTCGAGACGCTGACTCCGGCGATCACCGCGCAGCGCTGCGCCGCGTAGTTCTTCAACAGCTCGAGGTCCGCCGCCGGAACCTGAGCCGCGGCTTGAACGAAGACCGCGACCCGCTGGCCGGCAACACTGAATCCAATTCCGAGGATCAACACGCCAACAACGGTCCATGATGCGATGTTCCGAATGCGGTTTGACATCTCTCCCCACCACCCGTCTTAGGTCCTGTGGCAATCGTGGAGAGCGTACCGTTTCCTACGTCACACTCGATAGGAAGGGTGTCGAGACGGCCGTCCGACTTTGTCTAGAGGGGGGTGGACATCTGTCGCGTTTCGCGGGGACGGCGACGCTGGGACGCCATGCACTCCGCTCGCCGCAGCAGGAATCGGCCACGGCAATGCCCATCCGAACGGCGTTCGGTGGTACTGGGCTTCGTCAAGCTCGTGAAAGCGATTCGAGGAGCTACAACTCCAGTTCGGTCGGGCTCTGCGCCGCGTGCGGGTGGGTCGGTCCGGCGTAGACCTTCAGCTTGCGGAGCATCCGGCGCCCGAGCTTCGACTTGGGGAGCATCCGGCGAACCGCCTCACGCACCGGGAGGGTGGGACGTCGCTCGATCAGCTTTCGGTAGGGGATTTCCTTCAGTCCGCCCATCCATCCGCTGTGGCGCTGGTACAGCTTCTTGTCCCACTTCTGGCCGGTCAGGTCGATTCGTTCCGCGTTGATCACGATGACGAAGTCCCCGGTGTCGACGTGCGGCGTGTAGATCGGCTTGTGCTTGCCTTGCAGGATCACCGCGATCTCGGAGGCCAAGCGGCCGAGCCGCTTTCCATCCGCGTTCACGATGTACCAGTCGCGGGTCCAGGTCGTGCCGATCTCTTCGTTCTTCGCCACAAACGTCCGTTGCATGGTCATTCTCCCTGTGAATCACTCGAGGATGGATCGAGGCGGGATTGTACCGCTCCCGCCGCGTTCCTTCAAAGGTTCCGGTGAATCGTCTCCTCCGGTGCCGGCCCGATCGAGACGATGCCAACCGGGGTTCCCGTCAGCACTTCGACGCGACCGACGAAGTCCCGTGCGGCCTGCGGCAGGTCCTCCAGCTCCTTCGCCTCTCCGAACGTCTCCGACCAACCGGGCAGCGTCTCGTAGATCGGATCGCATGCCTCGAGAATGTCCGCGGAGAGGGGGAAGCGCTGCGTTCGCTCGCCGCAGAGCTCGTAAGCGGTACAGAGGCGAATCTCGTCGAGGCCGCAGAGGGTGTCGAGCTTCGTCAACGCCATCTCGGTCGCGCCGTTGACTCGCAGCGTGTGGCGGATCGCGACCAGGTCGAGCCAGCCGCAGCGACGCGGCCGACCGGTCGTCACGCCGAACTCTCCCCCTCGCTCGCGCAGCTCGTTACCCAGCGCCTCGTCCATCTCCGTCGGGAACGGTCCGGCGCCGACTCGGGTGGTGTACGCCTTCAAGATGCCGATCCGACGGGGGACCTCCGGATTCGGGATCCCGATCGAGTTCCCGAGCCCAGCGAAGGTCGTCGGCGACGACGTCACGTACGGATACGTCCCATGGTCGACGTCGAGAAGCGCTCCTTGGGCCCCCTCGAAGAGGACGTGTCCGCCGCTGGAGAGGGCCGCATCGATCGCGCTTGTCGCATCCCCGATCGAACCGAGGAGCGGCTCGGCGGTCGCCACCAGCTCCGATGCCAGCTTCGATGCCGTCAGCTCCTGGATCGCTTCACTCTCCGGCCACAGCCGATGCAGCAGGCCGAGGCGGTGGGCGATCCGGGCCTCGAGGACGTCCGGCCGGAGGAGGTCGCCCGCCCGCACCCCGACCTTGGCCGCCCGATCCCGATAGGCGGGCGCGATGCCGCGACGCGTCGTTCCGAAGTGCGCCCCGCTCCCCTCGACCTCCTCCAGAATCCGGTGGTACGGGAGGATCAGGTGCGCATTCTCGGCGATCAACAGCTTCGGTTCCTCGCCGATGTGCGCCCCGATCTCGGCGATCTCCGTCGTGAGCACGTCGAGGTCGACAACCATCCCCCCGGCGAGGACTGAGAGGGTTCCGGGGTAGAAGGCGCCGGCGGGGATGAGGTGCGTTCCGAACTTGACGCCCCGGTCGATCACCGTGTGACCGGCATTCGGTCCCCCATTGAATCGAACGACCATCTCCGCTTCGCGGGCGAGGAGGTGGGTGATCTTCCCCTTCCCCTCGTCGCCCCACTGCAGACCAAGCACCGCCGTGGACATCGTTGCCTCCTGCTTGCCGGTTAGCCGCTGACGCGCCGCAAACCGATCGTGAGAGTGCCGCCGTCGAGCTGGAGCATCTCCCGGTGCTCCGCATCGCTCTCGACCGCGTCGACGACCTGCGTCGCCAGGATCTCCTCCGCGATCTCCTTCTGGTTCGCCGCCACAACCTCTGCCAAGTCGGCCGACGCATCGTAAGACAGGACGATCCGATCGGTCACCTCGAATTCGGCCTCCTTGCGCGCCAACTGGATTCGATGTGCGATTTCACGGACAAGTCCGCGCTGGCGGAGTTCGTCGTCAATCCGCGCGTCCAGAAGCAACCGAAGCGGACCGTCCTCGGCGAGGGTGAACCCCTCCGGAAGCGCCTGCCGGTAGGTGACGTCTTCGGCTCGGATTTCGACCGATCGGCCGTCGATCTCAACGGTCGCCGGCCCATCGGCGAGCTGTTCGCGAAGCGCCTCGGCGGTCTGCGCGGCGATCCAATCCCCGGCGCGCTGCCCGTCCGGACCGAGGCGGGGTCCGAGGCTTCGGAAGTTGGCGACCGGGACCTCCGCCTGGTGGGCATCGAGCGACTCGGAGACCTCGACCGCATCGACGTTCAGTTCTCGCAGGAGAAGCCCACGAGTCGCATCCGAGAGCGGCGTCTCCGCCTGCACGACGACCTTGGAGAGCGGTTGCCGCACCTTGATCTCCGCTTGATTGCGCGCCTGGTGACCGAGGGCAGCGATCCGTCTTGCGAGCGCCATCTCGGTCTCCAAGCTTTCGTCGATCGCTTCTTCACGCGCCTCCGGATAGGCGCACAGATGGACGCTTCCCGGATCGCTCTCCGTGCGGAGCCGCTGGTAGATCTCCTCAGTCAGGAATGGAACGAACGGCGCCAGGAGCTTGGATGTCTCGACGAGAGCTTCGCGAAGCGACCGATAGGCCGCCGCCTTCTCCGGTCCCATCCCGCCCTTCCAAAAGGTTCGTCTGGAGAGGCGCACGTACCAGTTCGACAGGTCGTCGACCAACCGCTCCAGGGCGGACGTCGCGGAGACCACGTCGTAGGCATCGAGCGATTCGACGACAACCTTCGTCGTCGAGTGGAGTCGGGAACGGATCCATCGTTCCAGGACCCCGCCCACCTCGACCTCCTTGTCCTGTGCTGGATCGTAGCCGTCGATCGATGCGTACAGGGCGAAGAAGTCGTAGGTGTTTCGCAGCGTGTCGAGGAACCGGTACAGCGGCTCCGCCACGGCCTTCTCCGAATGCCGCCGCGTCTTCCACGGCGTGCTCGAGGAGAAGAGGTACCACCGGATGCTGTCGGCGCCGCAGGTGCCGATCAACTCCCACGGGTCGAGGACGTTCCCCCGACTCTTCGACATCTTCTGGCCTTCCTCATCGAGGCCGAGCCCGGTGCTCAGGCAGGTTCGGTAGGGGGCTTCGTCGTGGACGATCGTGCTGGTGGCGAGCATCGTGTAGAACCAGCCTCTCGTCTGCTCCATCGCCTCACAGATGAAGTCGGCCGGGAACTGATCGCGAAACGCCTCCTCGTTCTCGAACGGGTAGTGCCATTGCGCGGTGTGCATGCTCCCCGAGTCAAACCACGTGTCGATGACGTAGGGGACGCGCCGAGCGTCCTTCCCACAAGCGGGGCAGCGGACGAGGAGTTCGTCGATGTACGGGCGATGCAGCTCCACCGTCGCGGCAAGGTCCGCATCGACCGCGTGCTCGACGAGTTCGGCACGGCTGCCGATCGACGTCACTTCGCCGCAGTCGCCGCAGACCCACAGGTTGAGCGGCGTTCCCCAGTAGCGATCGCGAGACAGCGCCCAATCCTTCAGGTTGTCGAGGAAGTCGGCCAGCCGGCCCTCGCCGACGTGCGCCGGGATCCACTGAATACCGCGGTTGTTCTCGATCATCCGATCCTTCACCGCCGTCGTCCGGACGTACCACGAGTCCATCGCGTAGTAGAGGAGCGGCGTGTCGCAGCGCCAGCAGAACGGGTAGTCGTGCTCGTAGGCAGTCGACCGGTAGAGGATCCCCCGGGTCTCCAGGTCTTCGACGATCACCGGGTCGGCGTCCTTGACGAACGCGCCGGCGCAGAGTTCGAAGGCATCGGTGAAGTGCCCCTCGAGATCCACCGGCTGCACGAACGGAAGCCCGACCTCCTGACCGAGCCGGTAGTCGTCCTCTCCGAAGGCGCTCGCGATGTGGACGATCCCCGTCCCATCCTCCATGTTGACGAAGTCGGCGGCGTAGACCCGATGCGCCGTCGGCTCCTCGGTCAGTCGATACGGCGGATCGTAGGCTACGCCGACCAGGTCTCGACCTGGGAACTCGCGGACGACCCGCACGTCATCCCCGACCACCGCGGTCTCGATCAGGCTGCGTGCCAGGACGAGCCGTTCGCCGCCCGTCTCGACCTCGGCGTAGATCGCGTCCTCGGCGATCGCCAGCGCGACGTTCGCCGGAAGGGTCCACGGCGTCGTCGTCCAGGTCAGAAGCGACGTCTTCCCCTCCGCCTCCACGGCGTAGACGGCGCCCTCGTCGGACGCGACCGGCATCCGGATCGTCACCGATGGATCCTCGACCGTCTGGTACCCCTGAGCGACCTCATGGCTCGACAGGCCGGTCCCGCATCTCGGGCAGTAGGGGAGCGTCTTGTGTCCCTGATAGAGCATCCCGCGATCGAAGATCGTCTTCAGCTCCCACCAGACCGTCTCGATGTAGCCGTCGGTGTAGGTGACGTAGGCGGTCTCGAGATCGAGCCAGAAGCCCATCCGCTCGATCATCCGTTCCCACTCGCCCTTGTAGCGCCAGACCGACTCCTTGCACTTCTCGACGAAGCGTTCGACGCCGTAGGCCTCGATCTCCGGCTTGCTGTTGACGCCGATCTCCTTCTCGACCTCGAGCTCGACCGGAAGCCCGTGGGTGTCCCAGCCCCCTCGCCTCAGGACGTAGTGGCCGCGCATCGTCTTGTAGCGGGGGAAGAGGTCCTTGTAGACCCTTGGCATCAGATGCCCGAAGTGCGGCATCCCATTCGCCGTCGGAGGGCCTTCGTAGAAGACGTACCGGGGACCGTCGCTCGTCTGCTCGAGCGACGCCTCGAACGTCCCGTTGTCCCTCCACAGCTGGAGAACGCCCTCTTCTCTCGATACCGGATCTCTCGTCAGCTTCTCGTACGGATTCATCGCTCGAACCTCTCTTGCCCTCGCATCCCGCGAGACAGACCAACCCACCGAACCACTTCACATCATCGTCAATTGAGAAACCGCGTGGGACGCCCCTACCGGGGCTCGGGAATATAGATCAGAAGGGGTTGATAGCGCGCCTGTTTCGCGTTCATCTCGGAATCACGGACGGATCATAGCGACCGTCCGAGGGGGCGTCAACTGCCCGCGCCCGCCCCCAACGCGATGACCATGCCCCGGCCGGTCTCCCTCCTAGCACGCCCGGCCACGTGTCCCCGTATCTCGCAGGGCGCGAGACCCCGCCAGCGAGCGGGGCCCTGTCGCCTACTTGACGCCCGGGGTTCGTTGCACCCCACCCGCTCCTGCGCGATCCTCGGTTCATGATGTCTCGACGCCTTCTTCTTTTCGGCCTACTGGCAGCCTGCGGGACTCTGCTCCTGACGGGCTGTTTCTCCGGCCCGCAGCTGATCGCGGTGCTGACCAGTGCGCGCGTCACCGGGCCTGCGCCGCTCGACGTCAGCTTCAACCTCTCCTACTCCGAGATCCCTGACGGGCGCACGGCGCTGTTCGAGCTCGACTTCGGAGACGCCTCGGAGCCGGAGGCGGGAACAGAACTCGACATCGCAGTACACCACACCTACGAGGTCGGAGGGACCTTCGTCGCCACACTGACGATCACCGACAGCGAGGGCGATGTCGCCGTCGATCACCTGACGATCACAGTCAACCAGGACGGACCTCCCGTCGGTACGCAGATCGGGATGAGCGCCCCCGACTTCACCGCAACCACGACCGACGCGGGCGAGCTCACCCTTTCCGACCTGCGCGGCCAAGTCGTCCTCCTCGATTTCTGGGGCGTCTGGTGCGGCCCGTGCAAGCGGAGCATGCCGCACCTGGACGAGCTGGCGCGCGAATACGGATCGCAAGGGCTCGTCGTCGTCCTGATCAGTACGGACGAGGTGCGCCAGACGACGATCGACTACTTGGACGAGAAGGGCTACGACGGGTTCATCAGCGTATGGGAGCCGGGCGGCAAGTATACGCCGGTCGCGCAGCTCTACGGCGTGCTGAGCGGTGGCGACATCGGAATCCCGCACACGTTCCTGATCGACAGGCAGGGAGTCATCCGGTTCCGAGGCCACCCGGTCCTCGACCTGACCGACGAGATGATCGAGGCGCTGCTCTAGGCGCCCGAGGAATCGTCGACCGAGGCCGCGTCCGGTTCAGTCATCGGCCCGCGCGTCGGCCTCGCTTCCGCCGGGAGCGCCGAACGCCAACCGCGGAACCAACGGACCGCAAACGCAGCCGCGCCGACCCCGACAACGTTCAAGACCGGGAAGACCCAGAAAAGCCCGAGGCTGTCGGATATCGCACCGGAGATCGGCGGACCGAGGACCTGGCCGGCTGAGAACGCCCCGCCCTGGATCCCGGCGAGCGTGCCATCCCGTAGGACTTCCCGAGCTCCGTTCGGATACCGAGGATCGACGCCCTCGCCAACGCGGAGAGCCCGCCGATCCCAAACATCACCGCCACGACCGCCCACTGGTTGCGAAGGAAGGGGACGGCAATCAGAAGAAGCGGCGCACCGAGACCTCCGATGACGATCTGCGGCATCCGGCGGAACCGGTCGGCCAGGAACCCGAACGGGATCTGCAGGACGGCACCGCCGAAGAAGTAGGCCGACAAGATGGTTCCGATCTGCGTCTCCCCGAACCCGAGCGCGCTCGCCGCGTAGATCGGATAGAACATGTTCACCCCTTGCCGCCAGAAGCCCCTCGCAGCGAAGTGAAGGAGCATCCCCTTCACCGGGTTCAGGGCGACGAGGTCTCGCAACCGAGCGCTCGGCGCACGTGCCGCCGCCTTCGGACGACGGGAACCATGATCGGCCGGCACCCAGACGGCAACCATCAGCAGTGCAACGACGCTGAGAAGCCCCATCGCCACGAACGCCGCCTCATGCGACCAGGTCTCGCCGACCCATCCTCCGATCAGCGGCCCGAGGGACACCCCGAGGAACATCGACGAGTAGAAGACGTTCATCATCAGTCCGGCGCGACGCCGCGGGGTGATGTCTCCCACGTAGGCTTGCGCGATCGGCGTCACCATCATCGAAGCAGCCCCCTGCGCGAACCGGAGAACCCCGATCTGCCATAGGCTCGTCACCTGGGTGTAGAGGAGTGAGAGGATCGTGAACCCGGCCAACCCGGCGAGGATCAAGCGCCGTCGCCCGACGCGATCGGAGAAGCGCCCGATCCACGGCCCGACGAGGGCTCTGGACACCGCGAACGCAGCGAAAGCCAGTCCGAGGCTCGACGCCCGAGCGGCGAACGTCTTGCCATACAGCGGAAGAATCGGAGCGATGATCCCGATTCCGATCAGTGCGACGGCGGTCGCCACGAAGAGGCTGGCGAACGTCCACGCGTAGCGGCGTCCCTCGAGAGTTCCCTCACTCACGGCGAGGAGAGTATCCGCTCGAAGGGCCATCCCCCAAGGCAAGGAGGCGGTTCGTTGAGGTCGTGCGCTTCCGCCCCTAGAATGGCCGAAGCTCTACCCAACCGAAGAAAGCGACGGTGATGCGATGAAGGAGAAGTTGGCGGGCATCGTCGGCGGTCTGTCCGCGGACTACGCGGATCTCCGCTACGAAGAGAACCGGAAGACGCGGATCTCATTCAAGGGGGACCAGCTGGTCGAGGTCGCCACCTACGAGACGTCGGGCGGTCACGTCCGAGCGTTCAATGCCGGCGGGAAAGCGGTGGCATCCTTCTCCGACCCATCCCGGGCCGGCAGCATGGCCGAGGCCGTCGCCGCATCGGCAGCGATCGCCGGCGGCAGAAGGCAGAAACCGCTGCGCCTGGCGGAGGCGCCGGTGATCACCGACACGTTCCCCATCCGGTCCGAGAACGACCTTCGATCCGTCTCCTTCCAGGAGAAGCTCGATCTGACGACCCACTACAACCGGATGATCCTCGGCGAGAAGGAAATCGCCACGGTGGAAACCAACTACGACGAGTTCGTCTCCCGGCGCGTCTTCGTGAACAGCGAAGGGACCCTGGTCGAGTATGAGATCGTGCTCGCCAACATCCTCGGCTTCATCGTCTCCAAGCGGGGCGACGTGATGCAGCGCGTCCGGTTCGCCTTCGGTGGTGACGCGGACTTCGCACGCATCCGAGGCCGCGATGAGGACCTGAAGCAGCGAATCGTCTTCGCGCAGCAGCTCCTGGATGCGGAGCCGGCCAAGGCGGGTCTGTTCCCTGTCATCCTCGATCCGAGCGAGTCGGGGCTGTTCATCCACGAAGCCTTCGGGCACCTCTCCGAAGCCGACGGTCTGCAGAACAACCCGGCATTCCGAGAGAAGCTCCAGATCGGCGCACCCCTCGGCAAGCCGATCCTCAACGTGTACGACGATCCCTCTCTTCCGGAGCATCCGGGGACCTACGTGATCGACGATGAAGGGGTTCTCGGAGTACGCACCGAACTGATCACCGAGGGGATTCTGTCCGGACGCCTGCACAGCCGCGAGACGGCGGCCGAGTTCGGCGAGCCTCTCTCCGGCAACATGCGTGCCGTCGGCGAGACCTACACCCCGGTCGTTCGCATGTCGAACATCGGCATGGACCCGGGAACGGACACCTTTGACGACATGGTGGCCTCGATCGATCATGGCTACTACCTGGTCGGCGCCAAGGGAGGGCAGACCTCGGGCGACCAGTTCACCTTCGGTGCCCAGTGGGGTTACACGATCGAGAACGGGAAGCTCGGCTCGATGGTGCGAGACATCAACATGTCCGGCGAGCTCTTCTCGACGCTCCAGAGGATCTCGATGGTCGGAGACCAGACCGAAGGCTCGGAACGGGGAGGCTGCGGCAAGGCGGGTCAGATGAACCGGCTCTCGGGGAAGGACACGCCACCCATCAAGATCGACCAGGTCACGATCGGAGGCGTGTGATGCACAAGTTCATCGAGCAAGCCCGAAGTGCAGTCGATCAGGCGGAGCTGTACTGGAAGCGCACGCACTCCATCACCGCTTCCTACGAGAACAACCAGCTCCAGGAGATCGCCGAGAATGACCTCTCTTCGGTCGCCGTTCGTGTCATCCACGAGGGCAAGCTGGGATCGACGTTCGCCGTCTCTCCGGATCAGGAAGGGCTGGTCGACCAAGCGAAGACGGCGGCCACCCACGGGGATCAGGCAACCTTCTCGTTCGCACCCCAGGCTGACTACCCGAGCGTGGAAGGGTCGAACCCCGACACCGCAGGCCTTTCGAGCGAGAATCTGGTCGCGCTCTGCGAATCGACGATCGACGCGATTCGTACGAAGCGTGACGACCTCGCACTGAGCGTCGAAGCCGAGGTGGAAACTCAATCGCTGGTCGTGGAGACGACCGAAGGCGCCACCGGTTCCTTCGAGTCCGCCGAGACCCTGGTCTCCATCGGGGCTCCCATCAAGGGCGCCGGGATCGGTGTCTACAAGTGGGGCGGGTCGACCCGCCCCCTCTCGACACCCCAGCACTTGGTCGAGGAGTTCGTCGAGTGGTACGGCTGGACCGAGAAGACGTCGACGCCGAAGACCGGCAGGCTGCCGGTGCTCTTCGCTCCGGAGTCCTCCTTCCTCTACCTCCTCCCGTTGTGGGCAGGACTCGAGGGAGGCGCGGTGGAGAAGAAGACGTCTCCGCTCACCGAGCGTCTCGGGGAGCAGATCCTCTCCGATCATCTGACGGTCCTTGAGGACCCGATCAGCCCTGGGAGCTTCGGTGCCCGCCCGTTCGATGACGAAGGCGTCCCCTGCCGGAAGACAGCGGTCGTCGAGAGCGGAGTTCTCAAGAGCTTCCTGCTCGACCAGCGCACGGCCAGTGCGCTCGGGCAAAGCTCCACCGGGAACGCCGCCAAGCGCGAGCTCTTCTCCGGCGGAACCGAGACGAAGCCTTCGCCATGGCCGATCCGTTGGCAGATCACGGCGGGCGAACTCCCCTACCGAGAGATCATCGCCGGACTCGATGAAGCGCTACTCATCTACTTCGGGATGGGGTTCCACTCGGGCAACTACCCCCAGGGGCAGTTCTCGATTCAAGCCATCGGCTTCCACATCAAGGGCGGCAAGGTCATCGGCCGACTGGACAACACGATGGTCTCCGCCAACATCTACGAGGACTTCAAGAACGTGCGTGCCGTCAGCTCGGAGACAGGTCCCGCACTGGGCTTCTTGAACGTCTTGGCACCGTACGTTCTCGTGGATTCGGTCCAGGTCGCCGGCGCCTGATCGGCACCACCTAGAGCAGGTTTGAGACGGCCCCGCCGCGCACGGCGCAGTGGGGCCGCTTGCTCTTTGCGCTATCTCCTCTTATCCTCTCCTATGTGATCTCTCCGCGTGTCCGTCCATCGTTGGGGAACACCGCCCGCCGATCCCTCGTCGCCTCGGTCTCGGCAGTTCTCCTCGTCGGCTTCTTCGCAAGTCTCTCCGCCCAACCCGGTTCCGCCCTATCGATCGACGCGTCCTTCGACTTCGCGATCGACCTCGAAGCTCTTGACGTGCTCTTCGACGCCGAGTTCGAGGCCTCGCTTGTCCTCGACGCCTGGACAGCCTGCGTCAGCACGAAGATCGACGAAGGGGCGTGGGACGAGCAGGCGATCGAGCTCGAAGTCAAGACCTCGGGAGTGACGCTCTCTTCGGTCCTTCGCCTCGAACCGGACAAGGATCGCCTCAAGGACTGGAAGACGAAGCTCGAGGTCGAACGCTCCGACTGGGAGATGACCGTCGAGGGGAAGCTCACCAGGACACGCCGCTGGTTCACCCTCTCCGCCTCGCATTCCGACGAAGCCCTTCCGATTGAGGTCGACGGTCGGATCCGATTCCGAGCCACGAAGCCGACCGGAGGCCTCCGCTTCTACGACCTCGACATCGGTCTTGAGACCTCCCTTGGCGGCGTCGAGGTCGATCTGGAGATCGAGTGCTCCCCGACCGGTTTCGAGGAGGCCAACCTCGCCCTTGGCGACCTCTCGGTCGAGAGGCTTCGCTGGCTCACCTTCGACCTGGAAGTCGAAAGGTCACCCTCCGAGCGAACGATCGAACTCGAGTGCCACGCGGCGCTGGGGGAGATCGGCTGTCTGCGTGTCGAGGCCGCGTCGACTGAAGCGACGTCCCTGCTGCCGCTTCTGATCACGGAGATCGAGCTTGAGGGCGAGATCTCCGGCGCCGAAATCGAGATCGAGGTACTCCTCGACCCGGACGAATGGATCGACGATCGCTACGCCTACCGCCTGGTCCTCGAGACGGAGAACGAGACCCCGACGGGCCGCGACCTCGAGACGACGGTCGAGTTCCTCTGGTCCGATACGCCATCCGCCGGCTTCCTCCCCGATCGTCTGGACGCCGAAGCCGCCTTCGAGGTGACCGACACACTCGACGTCTCGGTCCGCTTCGAGATCGTCCGGACGCCGACGCCGTCGGCCTCGATCGTCCTGCACTTCGAGTACGCCAAGTAGCCTTCACACCGAGGTCAGCACCGCGGTTTGTGGCCCCCCTGGTGATTCGGTATCTTCCTTTCTTGGGTTTCGACCCGATGAGGAGGACCATGGCAAGACTGAACATCCTCGACCACCCATTGATCCAGAGCAAGCTCACCATCATGCGCGACGTCCGGACTGACAACGAGGCGTTCCGCCAGCTCCTCGACGAGCTGACCGCACTGATGGTCTACGAGATCACCCGCGACTATCCCCTTCGCGACCGGACGATCCGGACACCCCTCGAGGAGACGAAGGGGAAGGGCCTCGACGTCCCCGTAATCCTCATTCCCATCCTGCGGGCGGGGACGGGGATGCTCAACGGCGTCCTGCACCTGATTCCGATGGCGAAGGTCGGTCACATCGGCCTCTACCGCGATCCGGAGACCCTCGAGCCAGTGGAGTACTACTGCAAGCTTCCACCGGAGCTTCCGGAGGCCCAGATCATCCTTGTCGATCCGATGCTGGCGACGGGGGGAAGCGCCGTTGCCGCAACCGATGTGATCAAGCGCGAGGGCGGCCGAGAGATTCAGTTCCTCTGTCTGGTCGCCGCCCCCGAAGGGGTCGAGACGTACACAGCGGCGCATCCGGAAGTACCGATCTACACGGCGGCGCTCGACCGTCAACTGAACGAGAAGGGGTACATCCTGCCCGGGCTCGGGGATGCGGGAGATCGCATCTTCGGGACTTGAGCCCCGATACGAGGAGGCGAACGTGAACGACGCCATCCGAATCGTCGAGACGCGGGCCGTCGACGACCCCGAGGCGAGGCTGCAGCTGTGGTCGATCTACCGGCACGCGTTCGAGCGGTTGAACGAACGAACGCCGATTCATCATGGTGGCTTCAGTGCCGGTCAGTTCGAGGTGGTGATGCTGGACGAGGACTTCCAGAAGTATCTCGTCTACGTCGGCGATCGGCTGGTCGGTGTCACGCTGCTGACCAACGAGCTGGGCAAGATCCCCTGGCTGAACGCGCCCTACTTCGAGCGACACTATCCTGAGCGCTATCACGCGGGGGAGATCTACTTCCTCCCGGCCGTCGTCATCGATCCACAGCACCAGGATCTTCGCCGGATCGGCGCCAAGCTGTTGCAGACGGCGGTGGCGACCCTCGGCGAGGACGCCGTCCTCGCGGTCGACTACTCGGAGTCCCTCCGACAGAGTCTCCCCGCCTTCGTCAGCCGGGGTCTTGGCATCACGTATAAGGAAGAGATCCTCGACCGCCTTGTCTACCAGATCTTCTACTACGCGCCGCCCGATTGAGCCGCGTCGAAAGCGGCAACCAGGCCGGGTAGGTCAGAGAAGTCCTCGATCACATGATCGGCTGCGTCGCGGACTCGGTCGTCCTTCGGGTTCGCCGCGATCGCCAGCGCCGCCTCGCGCATCACGGGAAGGTCGTTCACGTGGTCGCCAACGTAGCAGACCTGCGACGCGTCGAGCCGAT
>Ga0180434_10005854_pt1 | contig 14318 bp, 11 predicted proteins | sample SS_ome_7_FD_132453 | JGI IMG/M metagenome (GOLD analysis project Ga0180434, IMG submission 132453) | Hypersaline lake sediment archaeal communities from the Salton Sea, California, USA - SS_1_D_2 metaG | ecosystem: Environmental > Aquatic > Non-marine Saline and Alkaline > Hypersaline >... | reverse complement strand
TCGAAAGAGGTGTTAGTGCCCGTTCGGAGGCGTCCTCCCAAGCCAATAGGGAACCTATCAACCCCTCCCGTGAGGGGATAAGGGAGGTTTACCCTTGACTTGGGTCTTTAAAGGTGACCCCATCTTGGGTGACCCCATCTTGGGTGACCCAATTGAAAAGGCCGGGAACAGGGGTTCCCGGCCTTACGTCGGTTTTTCTAGGTCACGGGCATGAGGTCGGCGCCGCTCTCCGGTGCTTCCACCTTCTCGAAGGTGATACGCCCTTCCTTATCCATGCTGATCAGGATGGTTGAACCGGGCTGGAACTCTTTGGACAGGATCCTCTCGGAGAGGGGATCCTCGATGAACTTCTGGATGGCGCGGCGCAGCGGCCTCGCACCGTAAACGGGGTCATAACCCTCCGACACCAGCAGTTCCTTGGCATCATCGGAGAGGATGACCTCGATATCCTGCTCATCCAACTGTTCCTTCACCCGCATCATGAGCAGGCCTACTATGGCCTTTATCTCCGCGTGACTCAATTCGTGGAAGACGATAACGTCATCGATGCGGTTCAACAGCTCGGGACGGAAAGCCTTTTTAAGCTCCGACAGCACCCGGTCTTTCATCTGATCATAATCCAGGCCGCTCTCCTTCTGGGCCGTGAAGCCGAGGGAGGTCCCTTTGCTGATATCCCTGGCTCCTAGGTTGGAGGTCATAATGATGATGGTATTGCGGAAATCCACGGTGTGTCCCTGGGAATCGGTGAGTCTGCCGTCCTCCAATATCTGCAGGAGCATGTTGAAGGCATCGGGATGGGCCTTCTCGATCTCGTCCAACAGGACCACGCTGAAAGGACGACGGCGCACCGCCTCGGTGAGCTGCCCTCCCTCTTCGTAGCCTACATAGCCGGGTGGCGAACCCACCAGGCGGGAGACGGCGTGCTTCTCCATGTACTCGGACATATCAATCTGTATCAGTGCCGATTCATCCCCGAAGAGGAACTCGGCCAGGGTACGCGCCAGCTCCGTCTTTCCCACGCCGGAGGGCCCCAGGAAGATAAAGGAACCGCCGGGGCGCTTGGGATCTTTCAAGCCGGACCTGGTGCGGCGAATGGCCCGGGATACGGCGATCACCGCTTCGTTCTGGCCCACTATTCTCTCATGTAAAGCATCCTCCATACGCAGCAGCTTGCTGCTCTCCTCCTCCGTCAGTTGAGCGACGGGGATACCAGTCCAAGAGGACAGGATGTTCGCTATGTCATCATCGCCTACCTGCAGTTGGTGGGAACCCATGGGCAGCTTCCACTCCTCCTCCAGCTGAGCCATCTCAGCGATGATCTCCTTCTCCTTATCTCGCAGCCCGGCCGCTTTCTCGAACTCCTGGTTTGCTATGGCCGCCTGCTTCTCCTGGCGTGCTTTCTGCAGCTTCTCCTCCATGTCGCGGAAATCCGGAGGAGCGGTCATGGCATGGATGCGCAGCCTGGATGCGGCTTCGTCGATAAGGTCTATAGCCTTGTCCGGCAGGAAGCGGTCTGATATGTATCGGCTGGCCAGCCTGGCCGCCGCTATGAGAGCCTCGTCGGTGATGGCAACGCGGTGGTGAGCCTCATATCGGTCCCTCAAGCCCTTGAGGATATCGATGGTATGGGTCACGGTGGGCTCCTCCACCATTATGGGCTGGAAGCGCCTCTCCAGGGCGGCGTCCTTCTCCAGGTGTTTGCGGTACTCGTCCAGGGTGGTGGCGCCGATGGTCTGCAGTTCCCCGCGGGCCAGGGCCGGCTTCAATATGGAGGCGGCATCGATGGCGCCCTCCGCGGCACCCGCGCCCACCAGGTTATGCAGCTCATCGATAAATAGGATGATATCCCCGCGGCTGCGGATCTCCTTGACTACCTTTTTCAGACGCTCCTCAAAATCGCCGCGGTACCTCGAGCCAGCAACCAGTGCGCCGAGATCCAGGGTATAAAGCTGTTTGCCGCTCAGAAGCTGCGGGACCTCGTTATTCATGATGGACTGGGCGAAGCCCTCCACTACCGCGGTCTTGCCCACACCAGGTTCCCCGATGAGCACTGGGTTGTTCTTGGTGCGTCGGGAGAGTACCTGCATGACCCTCTCGATCTCCTTCTCCCGCCCGATGACCGGGTCCAGCTTGTTCTGGGCAGCCAACTGGGTCAGGTTTCGCCCGAACTGGTCGAGCAGCAGGTTCCCCTGTGGCATCGCCTCGCCCAGCTCCATGGACTCCTTGGAGGAAGCCGCCGCGCCCGTCAGGAGCTGGACTACCTGGTTGCGCACTCTGTCAAGGTCGGCTCCCAGTTTGGTCAATACCTGCGCGGCCACACCCTCCCCCTCGCGAATAAGGCCGAGGAGGATGTGCTCGGTTCCGATGTAATTATGACCGAGCTGTAAAGCCTCGCGCAGGGAGAGTTCCAGCACTTTCTTAGCCCTGGGGGTAAAGGGGATATGCCCGGATGGGGCCGAGCTGCCTCGACCTATGATCTCCTCAACCTGGTTGCGTACCGCCTCCAGGCTGATGCCCATGGATTCCAGGGCCTTGGCCGCCACTCCCTCTCCCTCCTGGATCAAACCCAGGAGGATGTGTTCGGTGCCTATATAGTTATGATTGAGCATCCGGGCCTCTTCCTGGGCCAACACAACAACCCTACGAGCCCGGTCGGAAAACCTTTGAAACACTATTTACTACCTCCAAAAATCCTTTCTTTGAGTTCAACCTATCACACTATATATAGTCTTATCAAAGACGTTTCGCCATGTCGTAAGTCATGTCCTTTTACTTCTGTCACGCGCCGGTTCACCCAGCTCTTTGTGTTCTAAATCGTCATCGGCATTCACTTACTTGAAACCCTGTTTTTACCATGCAGCTGGGGACTCATTACCTGCCTCGCGCCCACCCAGTATATCACCGGGAGAAGTTGGTATCGGTCATCAGGATTTGAGACGAAGGTGGCGCCGGGGAAGTTTCCCATCACTAATGATATTCGTCACCTTGGGAGGTTCCCTACCAAGGAGGGAAGGGAGGTCAGTCCTCGGATCTCAGGTGGGGGAAGAGGATGACCTCGCGAATGGAATGGGAGTCCGTCAGCAGCATGACCAGGCGGTCCACCCCCAGGCCCAGACCTCCGGTCGGCGGCATACCGTATTCCAGGGCACGCAGGAAATCGTAGTCAATAGCATGGGCTTCCTCGTCCCCTTTATCCCGCTGCGCCGCCTGCTCCTCGAAACGTCCCCTCTGGTCAAGGGGATCGATGAGCTCGGAAAAGGCGTTTGCTATCTCCCGCCCCGCCACTATGAGTTCGAATCTCTCGGTAAGAAAAGGGGTATCCCGATGGGCCCTGGCCAGGGGGGAGACCTCGCGAGGGTAGTCCATCACCAGGGTTGGCTCCCATAGCTTCGATTCCACCAGCTTCTCGAAGAACTCGGTGATGATCTTCCCAGAACCCCATCCCTTATCCAGGGGGATATCCAGTTCCTTAGCCAGGTCGCGAAGCTCTTTCTCGGAGGTGGTGGGACCCACTTCCCTTCCAACCGCCTTGCTCACCGTCTCCAACAAGGTGACCCTACGCCAGGGCGGTGTCAGGTCCAGGTCCTTCCCCTGGTAGGGGAACTTGAGAGCGCCCTTAACCGCTTGCACCACCTCGGCCAGCATCTCCTCACAGAAATCGGCTAGGTCGCGGTAATCAACGTAAGCCCAGTAGAACTCCAGCATGGTGAACTCGGGGTTGTGCTTATAGGATATGCCCTCGTTGCGGAAGTTACGGTTTATCTCGTAGACCTTCTCCAGACCTCCGATTATACAGCGCTTGAGGTAGAGCTCCGGAGCGATGCGCAGATAAAGGTCCTCACCCAAGGCCTTGTGATAGGTGATAAAGGGGCGGGCGGTGGCGCCGCCGGGGATGGGCTGCAACATGGGGGTCTCCACCTCTACAAATCCACGACCGTCCATAAAACGCCGCAGCTCCTTTATGGTTTGCACCCTGAGCATGATGTTGTCGCGGATGCGGGGATTTACCATGAGTTCCAGGTACCTCTGGCGGTAGCGAAGCTCAACGTCCTTCAACCCGTGCCACTTCTCGGGCAGAGGGCGGAGGCTTTTGCTCAACAGCAGGAAATCGCTCACCTTTATGGTGATCTCTCCCCGGCGGGATTTGAAGACCACTCCCTCCAAGCCTATCCAGTCACCGATATCCAGGTCCTGGAACAATTCATAGGACTGTTCACCCAGGCTGTCCAGGGACGCCAGCAACTGCAGCTTGCCCTCGAGGTCTTCGATATCCGCGAAGACGGCCTTCCCATGCCTGCGCAGCGCCATTATCCTTCCCGCCAAAGAAGCCTGGTAATCGCTCTCCTCGCCTTTATCGAGTTGGTCGAAATGCTCCCTGATATCGGCGGTGGTATCGCGGCGGGGGTACTTCAGAGCATAGGGCTCGATGCCCTGCTCCTTCCAATGCTCGAGTTTTTCCAGGCGTCTCTTGACCAAGTCCCCTTCGTCCTGTAGATGAGAAGGCGTATTGGCATCTTCCAAAAAACTCACATCCTGAAATAACCCTTAGCGCTCGATCTGAAGAATCCGGTACTGCATAACCCCTGACGGGGCCTGTACGTCGACTACATCGCCTACCTTGTGGCCCATTATGGCTTTTCCCACCGGGGATTGATCTGAGATACGATCATCGCCAGCCCGGGCCTCGGCTGAGCTTACCATGCGAAATTGCAGCTCCTGGCCTCTCTCAACATCCTCTAGATGGACGGTGGATCCTATGGTTACCTCCGAGAGATCGATCTCCTCCTCCCGGATCACCCGGGCGTTCTCCAGGATATTCTCGATCTCAATAATGCGTCCCTGCACGAAGGCCTGCTCGTGCTTGGCGTCCTCGTATTCCGAGTTCTCCGAGATGTCCCCAAGGGCCCGGGCCTCCTCCAGGCGCTTGGCTACCTCCCACCTTTTTTTGTCCTTGAGATGCTCCAGTTCCTTCTGGAGTTTCTTGTAGCCTTCTTTGGTGAGGACGATATCGTCTTCTTTCTCCTCTCGATATTCTCCAGAGCTGATCGATTGCTTTATTTCATCCACCATTTTCTTATCACCGTTTCTTAAGGGATTTTTTCAGATAATAGAATGCTATTATAGGCCAGTGGAAAACACCAGTCAAAATGGAAAAGGGTATGTTGATCCCAAGCGATGGAGGATTGCGGTAGCCAACGTGATGGAGCCACCTATTTTGTTAAACAGGCAACCCGCTGGGGTATAACTCTTTACAAAGTCCATGGAGAAAAGGAGGAGGAAAGCTGCTAGAGGACTTCTTCCGGCCCGAAGTAGTGGCGGTAATCGGCGCCTCGGAGAAACCGAGCAGCGTCGGAAGGGTGGTGCTTAAAAACATCCTGGACTCAGGATACTCAGGAAAGGTCTTTGCGGTTAACCCTTCCTACAGCTATGTATTCGACCTTACCTGCTACCCCTCCGTTCTGGAGCTCCCGGAGACCCCCGACCTGGCGGTGATCATAATACCAGCCGCCGCTGTGCGGGGAGTCCTGGAGGAATGCGGTTCAAAAGGGGCCAGGGCAGTGGTGGTCATCTCCGCCGGGTTCAAGGAATCCGGCAGGGAGGGATATCGCCGGGAAATCGAGCTGCGCAAGACGGCCCAGAACCATGGCATCCGCGTGATGGGGCCCAACTGCCTGGGCCTTGCGGATACCCACACCCCTATGAACGCCACTTTCGCCACCAAGACTCCCCTGCCGGGGAAGGTGGCCTTTATGTCTCAGTCCGGGGCACTGTGTACCGCCGTCTTGGGATGGTCGGGAGAGAACCACCTGGGATTCTCCCGCTTCATAAGCCTTGGAAACAAGATGGACCTGAACGAGAGCGATTTTCTAGAGGCGCTGGAGAAGCACGACGATACCGCGGTGATCGCCGCCTACCTGGAGGGGGTGTCCGACGGCCAGCGATTCCTTGATACAACCTCCCGGGTCACCAAACACAAGCCGGTGATCATCTTCAAAGCGGGGATTACAGAGGCGGGAGCGAGGGCCGTATCCTCCCACACCGGCACCCTGGCCGGTTCGGAAAGAGCTTACAGCGCCGCCTTCGACAAGGTCGGGGTGCTGCGGGCGCATAGGGTGGAGGACCTTTTCATGTTAGCCCAGGGATTCGCGGGCCAGCCAGCCCCGCAGGGTCCCAACGTGGCGGTGATCACAAACGCCGGCGGTCCGGGAATCATCACCTCCGACGCCCTGGAGCACAGCGGCCTGAATCTCGCCTCCCTGGCGGAGGAGACCACGGCGAAACTGAGAGAGGACCTGCCCGAGGCGGCCAGTATATACAATCCGGTGGACGTCCTGGGGGACGCCGACGCCGACCGTTACCAGGTGGCTATGGCCAGCGTCATGCAGGACCCGGGGGTAGATGCAATGCTGGTGATATTGACCCCACAAGCCATGACCGAGATATCTGAGACGGCCGCGGTACTATCGGGGCTCGCGCCCCAGACGGAGAAGACCATCTTCGCCGTGTTCATGGGGGGACGCGACGTGAGCGAGGCAGAGGAGGTGTTGAGGAAAGCGGGGATTCCCAATTTCCGCTTCCCGGAGGAAGCAGTAAGCACCCTGAAGAGCATGGCCCAGTATACAAGGTACCTGGCCCGGCCCCCGACAACTCATGTCAGCTTCGAGATAGACGATAGGCGTATCAAAAAAGTATTTTTGAAAGTGCGGGAGCAGGAGCGAAACGAACTGATGGAGATAGAGGCAAGGGATGTTCTCGAGGCCTGCGGTATCCCCGTGGCCCGTACCCACCTGGCCACCAACCTGGAGGAGTGTATAAGGGCGGGGCGTGAGATCGGTTACCCGGTAGTGGCCAAGATCGCCTCCCCCCAGATACTGCACAAGACGGACGTGGGAGGGGTGATCGTGGGTATCGAGGACACCGACGAGCTTATAACCGCCTATGAGAGGATCACCTCCAATGCCCGCCGGCTGGTGCCCGATGCCCGTATATGGGGAGTGGTTGTGCAGGAGATGCTTCCACCTTCTAAGGAGCTCATACTGGGCATGAGCCGCGACAGCCAGTTCGGACCCTTGTTGATGACCGGCCTGGGAGGGGTTTACGTGGAGATACTCAAGGACGTCAGCTTTCGCCTGGCCCCGCTGGGCAAGGAGGAGGCGCGAGAGATGCTGCAGGAATTAAAAAGCTACTGGCTGCTGCAGGGAGCGCGCGGCGAGCCTCCAGCAGACATCGAGGCGGTTATCGAATCTATCCTGCGCATCTCCCAGTTGGTCACCGATTTTCCGGAGATCAATGAGCTGGATATAAATCCCCTGCGCGTACAGGAAGAAGGGAAGGGATGCCTGGCCGCGGATGCCAGGATCGTATTGGAGGAGTGAGTATGATGGTGTGCCTTTATCTCTGTTCGGAGGTCGGCTTTTCCGGGCTTCATACCATTTGTATCGGCCTGGGGATACATCTTGTGGATGAGGGTCTGAAGGTCGGGTATATGAAGCCCCTGGGCTATCGCTATCATGAGGAGGGTGGAGTCATCACCGACGAGGATGCCGCCTTTATGCGACACACCCTGGGCCTTCAAGATGCCCTGGAAGACATATGTCCGGTGGTGCTCACTCCCCAGCTGGTGCGGGAGGGCCTGAAGAACGGCCTGGTCGACCTGAAAGAAAAGATCACCGAGGCTTTCGGCCGTTTGAGCAGCGGCAAGGATATAGTCCTCCTGCAAGGGGCTTACACTACCCGGCAGGGGGGTTTCCTGGGTCTTTCAGCCTACGAGATAGCCCCTATGCTTAATGCAAGTGTGCTGCTGGTGGAGCCCTTTAACGATGCCTGCCTGGCCGATAACGTATTGGCTGCCAGGAAGGCCCTAGGCCCTGACCTCTTGGGCGTTATATATAACATCGTTCCCGCAGCCCGCGAGAGCTTTATCGAGGAACTGCTGGCGCCTTACCTGGAGAGGGAGGGCATACCGGTACTAGGAGCGGTGCCTTCCGACCGTATGCTTCGCTCCATAAACGCCGGGGACCTGGCCCGCCTTATAGAGGGAAAGGTCCTCTGTGGGGAGGACTATCTGGACAACATGGTTGAGGACATTGTAGTGGGAGCGATGAGTGCCGAACACGCTCTGAGGATCTTCCGCAAGCACCGCGGCATCTGCGTGGTCACCGGCGGGGACCGCAGCGACATCCAGCTGGCGGCCATGGAATCCAATGCCCGCTGCCTCATACTCACCGGCAACCTCTATCCATCCAGCATAATCCTGGGCAAAGCGGAGGAGATGGGAATCCCCATCATCCTGGTAAGCACGGATACCTTTAACACCGCCGAACGCGCGGAGATGATCATACGCAGCGCCCGAACCCACGAGGAGATAAAACTCAAGAAGCTGGAGGAAATCCTCTCCTGCTGTCTGGATTACCAGCGTCTCTACGACCTGGCCGGTATAAAAGTGTAACGGGGTCAGCCCCCCGCATCCCGCAAGAATAGAAAGGGGTCAAAGCTTCATTCTTCAATTTTCATGATGGAAGACACAAGTTAGATAAGGATATGTAGGAAATTGAAGAATGAAGCTTTGACCCCTTTCTTGTTTGCTTGTATTTATGCGGATGCGGGGGCCTGGCCCCACTTAGCGGTCGATGGCGCATAGCAGGGGATAGGGGTTTACCGCGCCTCCGCCGTTGGGATGGAACTCGAAATGGAGGTGGGGACAGCCACGGGCGTTGCCGGTATCCCCAACGTACCCTACGATCTGTCCGGCGCTTACTCTCCCCGAGGCGGCGTATCCGGCCATGTGCATGTAGTAGTAAAGATGGCCGTTATCGCCGTAGAGGAAGATATACAGCCCGGCGTTTCCGCCGCTGCGCTGCACCACGGTGCCGCTGGTGATGGCCACGAGGGGCGTTCCATTGGCGGCCATTACGTCGCATCCCTTGTGGCGGCGCCCACCCGAGCGGGGGGCTCCCCAGTCATTTGTATAACTGTGAGGCCCTGCCACCGGGAAGTAAAGCCCGTTCACCGGTCCCACGTCAACGTAGCTGGCGCCTCCGCCGTAACGGGAGCTGACCATGCCTGCGATGTCCGAATCCAGCCCCGCCAGGATGGCCTTCTGCTCGTTGAGCTTGCTCTGAATGGAGCTCTTCTGGCTCTCTACGCTTTTCAGGCGGGCTTCGTACTCCGCCCTCTGGCTCTCCAGGGCCGCCCGGCGCTGCTGGATCTCCGACATGAGGTTGCGGGTAGCGAATATGGCCTCGGCGTCGTGGTCACCGATGCGCTTCATGTAATCGTAGGAATTGAGGAAGGTGTCGAAATCCTCACATTCCAGGAAGACCTCCATGGCGGAGAGGTTACCCTCCTTGTACATGGCCACGCACCTTTCGGACAGGATACCCTGCCAGCGTTCGAGTTCGGCTTCGGCGGCGCTGAGCTCTACCTGGTTTTGCTCTATATCTACTTCAACTGAGTAAAGGCGCGACTCGGTCTGGCTTAGCTCAGCAGTAAGGCGGTTGAGCTCTGACTGGAGGGAACTGAGCTGAGACTCCACCGCCCGCGCCTGTTCCTTCTTCTCGCTTATGGAATCCGCCGATGCAGGTATGGCCATCTGTGAGAGAAGAAAAGAAAAAGCTACCAGGAGGAGGGTAAGTTGAAAGAACAAACTGTATCCGCCGCGGCTCTTTATATTCCTAAATCCCATTTATCTTTACAACTCCTAAAACACACTTTCCTTACCATTTTAGGTAAATGCCCATAAGCCGGTCAAATATCCCAGCTTAGATACCCATATGGGTATGCCCTTTTTCCTTATCCTATTGGTATTATTCTGTTTTCAGGCTATCGAGTCCTGTTTCTCCAGCGCGGACCTGCAACTCTACATCGACCTTAAGACCAAGGATTATAAGGTTTTTGTTCCGGAGTCCCTCCCTCCGCATTAGGGTCAAACCTCAGGTCTTCGCTTTTCCCTACAGTATGAGTGCTCTTAAAGCGGTCTCATCTCTATGACACGGGGGAGGCCGTTGAGGTCGGTAAGTACCCGGACCGCATCGTATCTCAGCTTTCCGGCCCATCCCGCCAGTACCTCCATCTGGTCCTCTCCTCCCTCCATGAGCAACCAGCCCCGCGGCGACAACCACTGCCCGGCCTGTTGCATGAGACGGAGGTGGACCTCGGTGCCAAGGGGGCCGGCCACCAGAGAGCGGTAGGGTTCGTGTTCTCGAACCTCCGGAGGTAGGCCCAGGAAGTCGTTCTTCCTTACATAGGGCGGATTAGAGAGGATCAGGTCGCATTTACCCTTGAGTTCAGCAGGAAGGGCCTCGGTGAGATCACCGCGATGGAGCACCACGGCTCCATCCAATCCCAGGTGAAGGGCGTTAGCTGCGGCCACCTCAAGAGCTAAATCGCAGATATCCGTGGCGTGGACGACTGCGGCGGGACATTCCCGGCTCACGGACAGGGCTATACATCCCGAACCAGTGCCGATGTCAACCACTACCGGGTGTCCCGGGATATCGTTTAGCAGCTCCAAGGCTCTCCCCACCATCATCTCCGTCTCCGGCCTGGGGATAAGGACGCGGCGGTCCACAGCCAGGTCCAGGTGGCGGAAGCCTTTCAAGCCCACGATGTACTGTAGGGGTTCTCGTGATGCTCTGCGCATCACCGCCACGACAAAGGATTCTTTCTCCTCTTCGGATACGGCTTTCTCCGGGTAGGCATAAAGATGCACCCGGTCTCGTCCCGTACAGTGGGATAGGAGTTGTTCCGCGTTAAGGCGAGGCTTCACGATCCTCTTGGCGCTGAGATAATCGGCGGCCCAGCCGATAAGACGCGTTACATCGAACTCGGGCTCAACCTTCATCTGATTCCCCAGTGCCCAATTCCTTCAGCTTCTCCGCCCTGTCCGCTGCGGCCAGAGTCTCGATGACCTCTTCAATATCCCCGTCCAGTATCTCCTCCAGGCGATACAGGGTGAGACCGATACGGTGATCGGAGACCCTGCCCTGGGGAAAGTTGTAGGTCCGGACACGTTCCGAACGATCCCCGGTTCCTACCTGGGAACGGCGCTCCTCCGCCTGTTCCTTCTGCTGGCGCTCCTGCTCCATACGCAACAGGCGAGCACGCAGGATGCGCAGGGCTTTTTCCCGGTTCTGCAGTTGAGACTTCTCGTCCTGGCAGGAGACCACCACGCCGGTGGGTGTATGTGTGACGCGAACCGCCGAGTCGGTGGTATTGACCGATTGCCCCCCGGGACCGGTAGAACGAAAAACGTCTACTCGCAGATCGGAGGGGTCGATGGTCACCTCTACCTCTTCCGCCTCGGGTAGAACAGCCACGGTGGCAGTGGAGGTATGGATACGTCCCCCTGATTCAGTGACCGGAATACGCTGAACGCGGTGAACGCCCGATTCATATTTCAGTTTGCTGTACGCGCCCTTACCTCGTACGGAGAAGATGACCTCCTTGAAACCCCCCAGGTCGGAGGGGCTGGAGGAGAGGGTCTCCGACTTCCATCCCCGGCTGTCGGCATAATGGGTATACATGCGGTAAAGGTCCCCGGCGAACAGCCCGGCTTCCTCCCCGCCCGCCCCCGCACGGATCTCCATGATAACATCCTTGCTGTCCCGGGGGTCGGAGGGGATGAGCAGGAGCTTTATCTTCCGTTCCAGCTCTTTTGACCTGTCCTCCGCCTCCTCCAGGGAATCCCGCAGGAACTGCTGCATATCCGCGTCGTGCTCCTCACCGAGCAGCTCCTTGGCCTCCTCTGCCTCTTTAAGCGCCTCGCGGTATTCCCTCATACTGGCCACCACCTCGGCCAGTTCGGCATGGGAACGTGCCAGCTCGGCATAACGCTTGCGGTCCTGGTAGACCTCCGGCTGGGAAAGCTGCGTTTCCAGGTCTTTGTATGTACTCTCTATCTCGTTGAGTTTGTCTATAAAAGCCATATGATCACCCCTGTTTTCTGAGGTCCTCCTTCTCTAACAGGGACTTGAGTGCTTCCAACGCCACTTCGGACTGGTCGGAATCAGGTTTGCGCGTGGTCAGGCTCTGCAGGGCCAGTCCCGGGGAAACGATCATATCCATCCAGGGAGAACTACTCCGGTCGGCCCATTTCATTATCTCATATGCCAGGGCCGCTATCAGAGGAATCAGGGCTATCCTCTCCAGGACGCGTATCCACACCGCGGGCTTGCCCAAGAAGGAGTAGACCACGATGGTCAGCACCAGCACCAGCAAGATAAAAGAGGTGCCGCAGCGCAGGTGGTCGGTGCCCTCCCTGAGCGCGAACTCCGGCTCCAGGGGATAGTTATGCTCCAGGAGATGGATGGACTGGTGCTCCGCCCCGTGATATTGGAAGATGCGCCGCATCTCGCCGAAAAGGGAGATAGCCAGGATATAGAAGATGAAGAAGGCCAGGCGCATCATTCCCTCAACCAGGTTCCAGAGCCAGACCGGGCTGCTCTCGCCTACGATAAGGGGAGCCAACCAGGTAGGAACAAAGATAAACAGGAGCACGGCCAACCCAACGGCCACGACAAAGGTAAGAGTCTTCCCCAGCCATCCCAAGCCCTTGCCGCCTTCCTCCTCTTCCAGGGCGATGTCAGCAGAGATGGTCAGCGCCTTCCAACCCAGCATAAGGCTCTCCACCAGGACGAAGACCCCCCGCAGGAAAGGTTTATCCCAGGAAGGATGCCTGACTAGAAAGGAATCGAGGGGTTCTATCTGTCTGTATATCGTGCCGTCCGGTTTGCGGACCGCCATGGACCAATGCTTCCTCCCCCGCATCATAACCCCTTCGATCACCGCCTGGCCGCCGATACGCAGGTCGGACCCTTCGCTTTCTGAAGGCAAGGGTGGACTATCTGATGGGTTGGGGGGAGATGGGGGGGACAAGAGTTATTCCTGTTCCTCAGCTTTCTCGGCCTGTTCCTCCGTTTCGTCTGCCTCTTCCTCGGAGGTCACAGCGGTTTCCTCGGTGGTCTCGACGGCCTCTTCAGCATTGGCGACCTCTTCCTCGGCGGCCTCTTCGGCCTTGACTGCCTCTTCCTCGGCGGCCTCAGCAACCTCCTCAGACGCCGCAACCTTTGCCTCGGCCTTTCTTCCTCTTTCTACAGCCCCCTTCTTGCGCTGGGGCCTCTTTTTGCCGTACCTGCGCTCAAAGCGTTCCACCCGCCCCCCGGAATCCACCAGCTTCTGCTTACCGGAATAGAAGGGGTGACACTGCGAGCATATCTCCACATGCAGTTCGGGCTTGGTGGAACGTGTCTGAAAGGTGTTACCGCAGGAACAGGTAACCGTGGCTTCCACGTAGTCCGGATGTATGTCCTTTTTCATCCTCGAGAACCTCCACTTTCCTATTTACAACCCTCTAAGTATAGCAACAGGTGCATAGCTTGAACAGGGTTCAGGGGATGCTTAAGGGTTGAATCCCACGGATAGGAAAATCAACAGGCAATAAGCCTTTTCTACCGCATCGCCGCAATCCCTAAGATAGGGGAGACTTGGCGATCTCGGATAGAAAATCCTGATTACTCTTGGTGCTACGTATTTTATCGATGAGCAGCTCGATGGCCGCGCTGGGATCAAGTGAATGGAGCACTCGACGTAGCTTCCATACCACTTGGGCCTCATCCGTGTCCATGATCAACTCTTCCTTGCGCGTTCCGGATTTGTCGATCTCGATAGCGGGGAAGATGCGCTTGTCCGCCAGCTTGCGGTCAAGGTGCAGCTCCATATTACCGGTCCCTTTGAACTCCTCGAAGATTACCTCGTCCATACGAGAGCCGGTCTCCACCAAGGCGGTGGCCATTATGGTAAGGCTTCCTCCGTCCTCGATGTTCCTCGCCGCCCCGAAGAATCTCTTGGGCGGGAAAAGGGCTGTCGAGTCGACCCCCCCGGACAGGATTCGCCCGCTGGTGGGAGTGGACAGGTTATACGCCCTGGCCAACCTGGTGATGCTGTCCAGCAGGACAACCACGTCCTTGCCGTGTTCTACCAGGCGTTTGGCTCTCTCCAAGACCAGTTCAGCCACCTGGACATGATTGTCCGAGGGCTGGTCGAAGGTGGAGCTTATCACCTCTCCGTCCACGGAGCGCTCCATATCCGTTCCCTCCTCGGGACGTTCATCCACCAACAGCACGATGAGCTTCACCTCCGGGTTGTTGTCGGTGATGCTGTTCGCTATCTGCTTCAGTATGGTGGTTTTCCCCGCTTTAGGAGGAGAAACGATCATCCCCCTCTGCCCTTTGCCTATGGGGGCGATGAGGTCGATTATCCTGGGGGCGGTTATCTCATCGGAGGTCTCCAGACGCAGGCGGTCTGCGGGAAAGAGCGGC
>Ga0180434_10005853_pt1 | contig 14319 bp, 6 predicted proteins | sample SS_ome_7_FD_132453 | JGI IMG/M metagenome (GOLD analysis project Ga0180434, IMG submission 132453) | Hypersaline lake sediment archaeal communities from the Salton Sea, California, USA - SS_1_D_2 metaG | ecosystem: Environmental > Aquatic > Non-marine Saline and Alkaline > Hypersaline > Sediment... | reverse complement strand
GGGGGTTCCCATGAAAAGATCGAAATAACGGACGTGAAACTTCATCTTTTCCGGATACATGCGGCGGATGTTCGACAGGAGAACGAGGGTCGTGGAGAATGACCGGTACCGGTTCCTATCCGTCACATGGATCTGCCCCCCCCCGCAGCGCTCCCCCTTGTATTTGGAGAACGTCGGCGTAAACCAAGATTCGCGGAAATAGGCCCCCGGAAGTTTCCGTTCATTCATCTCCCGGCATAAGCTGTTTCCATCAATCCAGGGAGCCCCCATGAATTCAAAAGGCTTTGTCGTGCCGCGCCCTTCGGAAATATTGGTGCCTTCCAGAAAAACCTGTCCGGGATACACGGCGGCGGTGTTCAGCGTCGGCATGTTGGGCGATGGATTGACCCAGGGCAGGCCGGTTTCGTCGAACCACATTTCGCGTTTCCATCCTCGCATGGGGACGACATGCAGATCCACCTTCCCATCCATGAATTCACCGTTGAATAATCCCGCCAATTCTCCGATCGTCAACCCATGGCGCACGGGAATGGGATAGAGTCCCACGAAGGAACTGAACTCCGGGTATTCCAGCAGCGGACCTTCCATGTCGATCCCGTTTATCGGATTCGGCCTATCCAGGACGATGAAAGGGATTTCCGCGTCCGCGCAAGCCTGCATGCAGTAGGCCATGGTCGAAATATAGGTGTAGATCCGGGTGCCGACATCCTGCATATCGAAAACCATCACATCGATTTCCTTCACCATGTCTTTCTCAGGAATTTTGCCGGTATTTTGGGTGTCGAAGGCGCGCATCGTGGCGTCGATACCTTTAAGCATCCCGGTGCTCGGCTTTTCGAATGGACCGTAAAGGCTGAAAACCGGCAGATCGAAAACATCATCCATGAAAAACGGAACGGACTCTCCCGCTTGAGCATCGCCCCGGATCCCATGTTCGGGTCCGTACAGCACCGCGAGGTCGATTTCGGAGTGCTCTATCATCAACGTCACTCCGCTGAACAGGTCTGCGTTCACTCCCGTGGGATTCGTCACCAATCCCACCCGCTTGCCCCCCACCCAGCGGGCCGGAGTTTCCAGAAACACCTCAAGCCCCAAACGAATCCTGAAAGATTCACCGAATTGCCGAGCGTTTCTCTCCGTCGAGCGGCATGCCGCGCTTCCGGAAAGAAATATAAGCGCCACGGCAAAAGCCGACCTTCCAACGAATTTCATCAACCGCCGGTCTTTTGTTTTCATTTCACGGCTCTCCTTTCCGGTTTGTCGTATTCCACGAATCCGGATCCGGACGGCATTTATGCGTTCATGCTTGGAGTTTCTTTATCTCATTCCCGATACGCGCAAGCCCTTCATGTAAAAAATCAGGTTCGGCTCCCATCCAGATACGCAAAAATCCTTCCATCCCCAGATGGATCCCGGGGACGATCAATGTATTCTGGTTTTCCATCACGCGCCGACTGATCTCCAGGCTGGGCACTTCGGATCGATACTTGAGAAAACAAAAAGCCCCCGCATCCGGGGGACGGAAAGTAAAAAAATCACCGAAGCTTTCAATCCATTCCCGCATGATCGGAAAATTATTCCCCAGAATTTTCCGCGTCCTCGCGTAAAGCCGTCGACGATTTTCAGGCATGACCGCGGTTCGTGTCATGATATCGGACAGCTTATTGGGCCCTATGGTGATGTAATCGTGCTGACTCCAACAGTCGGCGATCAAGTCTTTCGGCCCGATGATCCATCCGATGCGGATACCGGGGATTCCATAGGCTTTGGAAAGCCCACCGGTTACGATCACCCGATCGCTCATTCCCCAGAAGCTAGGGGTTTCCTCACGCTCCCGCTCGGCACCGATATACACCTCATCCGCCAGCAGAAACGCTCCCATTTTTTCGCAGCGGTCCACGATACGGCGCATGGATTCTTTCGAAAGGACGGATCCGGTAGGATTATTGGGGTGAGAAATGTATACGATACGCGTTCGCGGCGTTACCACCCGTTCAAATTCCTCCCAATCGGGTTCCCAGCCGCATTGCGATTTCAGAGTAAAGGTTTTGACCTCGGATCCCAGGCTTCGCGGAATTCCCCACATCTGCATATAATTCGGGATCTCGAGGGCCACCTCATCCCCGGGTTTCATGGTTGCAAGACAAATCATGTAATTAGCTTCCGAAGTGCCGTTGGTCACTTCGATCTGATCGATGGAAGCGCCCGGATAATTCTTGGCCAGTTCTTTTCTCAGGGCGATCGTACCGTTGGACTGGCTGTATCCGAGCGGCATATGCATCACGGCTTCAAGGTCGAATCCCATTTCAATAAGTTCGGCCAGGGTGACCGCGCGTATTCCGCTTTCACTCATGTCATATTCGACCAGATTTTCCCAGGTCGACTGCATTCGTTCCATTTCAAAAGGCTCAATTTTCATGTGTTTATCCCTTTTTTACGTTATCCCTTTTCATCGTCAAGGAAAATACTCTCACGAAGGGCCTTTGCATCCGCTCGAGTTATTTATCATATTGTTTTGGAAGCACCTTTTTTATCAGGCCTATCTGCAAAAGTGCCGCTTATTTCAAGGAAATGCTGTACCACGTTGGGATCGAAATGGGTTCCCGAACATCGGGTGATTTCTTTGACCGCGGCCCAGTGCGAAGCGCCTTTTCTATAAGGACGTTCCGATGTGATGGCGTCGTATGCATCGGCTACAGCCATGATCCTTGCGCCCAGCGGAATCCCCAATCCCTTCAGGCCGTCTGGGTATCCGGTTCCGTCATAATGCTCGTGATGCGAACGCACAACCATGGATATTTCCTTGAGTTCGACCATCGGTTTGAGGATTCCCTCGCCGCGAACCGGATGTTCCTTGATCACGGCATACTCTTCATCCGTCAACGGGCCCGGCTTGTTGAGAATGCTCTCAGGAACAGCGATTTTGCCGATATCATGAAGAAGAGAGGCCAATTCGAGATCTTCCATCTCTTTGGTGCTGAAATCCATACTCTTGGCTATCTTCAATGTGAATTCCGTCACCCGAGCCGAATGATGCCGCGTGTACTCGTCCTTGGCGTCAATGGCGGTAACCAGAGATTTCACCGTCGACAGAAACAAAGAACGCTGCTGCTCCACCAGATCGGATGTCCGCATTTTCAAGTTTTGATTGGCCAGCGCAAGCTGGGATTCAACCTTTCGAATACGCAGAAGCGATCCGATACGGGCTTTCAGTTCGATCGAATCGAATGGCTTGGCGATATAATCATCCGCTCCGGCCTCGATTCCCTCAGAGATCATTTCCGCTCCGCTGCGGGCGGTCACCAGGATCACGGGTATATGTTTATAGCGATCATCGCTTTTGACCTTCTTACAAAACGTATGCCCGTCCATTCCCGGCATCATAACGTCACAGAGAACCAGATCCGGGCTCTTTTCTCCCAATATTTTCAATCCCTGTTCGGCGCTGGTCGTCAGTTCAAGATCGAACTCATCACTCAACAGCATTTTCATCAATTTGAGTACTTCGGGGCTGTCGTCGATCACAAGCAAGAGAATTTCATGGATCTTTTCGGCATCGGGCGTTCCGCCTACGATCTCGATCTTCTCAAGGTCGACCAACTGCAGTCTCCGGTAATCCGTCAGGATATCATGAACCGTAAGTCCTTCGCTGTCCGTTGCCCTCCGCTTCAAGGAAACGGGCTTGTCCTCCACCCGTCTATCCAAGACATCCGGCCCGTAGTGCTTTTGTCCTTTCATCAGATCGACGACAAATCGTGAGCCTTTCCCTGTTTTGCTTTCCACCCGAACACTTCCCCCGTGAAGATTGACGATCTCACGAACCAAGGAAAGCCCGATTCCCGTTCCCTCATGAAGGCGTGACTTGGAACCATCGACCTGTGAAAAGCGGTCGAATATGCTCTTATGCATCTCGGGCGGGATCCCGATTCCGTTGTCCTCGACGATCAAAGCGACGGTCTGCTTCTTCTCTTCAACATATACCGTGACTTTTCCTTTGGACGGCGTGAATTTCAGGGCATTGGACAGCAGATTTAAAATCACTTTTTCGAATTGATCCGGATCGATCGACAGCTCGATCTTATCAGGAGGATGCTGGACATACAGTTTGATATTTTTTTGATCGGCCAGCGGTTTGACACTGTTCAATCTTGAGGATACATATTCGAGGAAATCGACGGTTTTAATTTTAATCCGCATCTTTCCTTCTTCGAGCTTGTTAAGATCGAGCAGATTGTTGATAAGCTTGAGCAGCATGTAGCCGTTTCGCTGCATGGTTGCCAAGGTATCTTTAAGACCGGAGGATATTTTCCCTGCTTTTCCATCCAGGATGTTTTTAAGCGGAGCCAGCATCAAGGTCAACGGTGTACGCAGTTCATGGTTGATGTTGGCGAAGAATTGCGTTTTCAATTCATCCAGGGTTTTAAGCTTTTCGTTGGATTCCTGAAGCTGGGAGGTCATATCTTCGAGCTGCATGCGGCTCCTAAGCTCGCGCCATCGGATCTTTTCCATAAGATAAGAGCCGAGCCCGCCCAAAAGGCAGATCGACGTCAGAAAGAATAGATTGGCGAATACATCCCGCCATCCTCCCTGGCCTCCCGGCATGTTGATGAAGCTGGGGACGGCATAGCTTGCCCAAATGAACAGATAAAGAATGATGGTCTCTCGAAACGCCAACGGAACGGCGACCACCATCCCCAGGATAATCAAGTAAAGTCCCTGGACATATTTCGCCGCGAACCCGCCCAAAAACTGGATCATAATGGCGATTCCGGCGACATCGAATATCGTCAACGCCTTATCGATATTGACATAGCCGCGGTTGGTTTTGATCCGGTCGAGCAGAAAATAAAGGCCGGCATGTGCGCCGAGAACTCCCAATCGGATTGTCAGGAGAAGCTTGAAATAGGCGCCTGCGTAAACGGCGTCCAAGACCAGAAAAAGAAGATAGAGAACCGCGCTCATGATGATGATAAGCCGGGTTCTTCTCTTCAACTCATATGTCGTATACAATCTTTCCTTGAAGGCGGAATCTTGCCTATTCATGGGAGCTCCTCATTTTGGCCACGACGATATATCCTTGGGGAGGATTTCCGAAAGTTTGAATGGTCCTGAGAACTTCCCATCCGGCCTCCTCAAGCAGTTCATCAAGTTTTTCCGGATCGAAGAAATCGAAGGCTCCCGCTTCTTCCAATTCGGTCAGAGCCTGCGCATCATTGAGGAATGAGCGCAGTGAATCAAGCAGCCGGGCTTTCGGCCATTCCGGGGGCAGTGCTTCCGCCGGCATGGCTTCGATTTTGTCCAGAACCCGGGTGAAAGGCCCTGACGCGTCAGTATCCGGACGCATGCTTGAGAGAACCAACAGACCGTCGGGATGCATGATCCGTCTTATTTCACGCAGGGTTTCAACGGGATTGAAAAGATAAGAAAGCACAAGGCTTAACAAAATTTTATTGAAATATCCGGATTTGAAGGGAAGATGCAGATCCTTCTCTCCATCCCCCTGGAAAACCAAACGCCGAAAAGAAGGATTCCCCTTCAAGCCTCCGTTTATGAAACGCGCCGCCATATTGAAATCCTTGATGATTCGGTATTCGGGCAGTTCGAACCGCCCCCTCAGCCAATCATCGATCACGGAATCCAAAGGACCGCCCCGAAGGATGCGGTGGAGGCGCGGTGAATAATTTTCCTGTATCTTCATGGCGCTTTTCAGATCCAGATTCTCGATTCTGTCGGCCAGTTCCTCAAACCCCGAGATTTCACCTCTGAGAAAACGCTGCACCGGAAGATATCGGTTGGTTTCCGCATCGAGGCACACTCCGTGAATAGGCTGACGGATATTCAGGCTCTCTGCAAGCTTGGATATCTTGGCGCATGCATGTTTCATCGCTTCGGGAACCAGATCGGCTATCGTGATAAACGAAGGAAACGGAGGTCCGCTTCGCAGCATATGTTCGATGAAGTTGCCGGTCCCCCCCCCCAAATCGAGCAGACGATCCCGCGTTTCAAGATCGAGAGCCCGGCGCTCATCCTCCATCATCTGCATATAATCATCCGACCAGGCGAAGATATCGAAGCCCATCAGGTCGTTTTCACCGACGAGGTATCGTTCCCAATATGCTTTTCGATTCTTGAGTTTACGCGGAGGGAGTCGATCTTTTTCAGCCCGAAGCATTATCTCCAGATTTCTCTTCTTGGGAGAGACGGGCTGGATCATTTCGCCATGAAGATGCCGATGAACCAGAGATGTGATGATTCCGAATAGCTGGAGCGCCTCCCTTGACGTTCGGGCGTTGTGACCGAGGGGAACGGATATGACCTCCCGACGTCCTGCGGCTTGAACGCTCATGACGTCCCGTACGAATGCGGGCTTGATCCATTTGTCATGCTTTCCGTAAATCCAGGTGATCGGGATATCGAAATGCCGCATATCCTCACGAGCTTGATCCAGGGTCGCAACCCGATTGTCCACCACATCACCGGCATAGGGTTCTACACTGATGAGATTACCCAGGACCGGCCTGACGCCCAATTTTATTCCCAGCTGATACTGCTCCAGAAGGTCCAAACCGCAGTTGACGCGATTCATGAGATTGCGAAATTCCAGTGTCCCCATACAAGATATCCAGTAATCGATCCTGCGCCGGCAATTTTCATTCCTCAGAACGATCCGGGTTTCCAGGGCCGAGAGAGAAAAGCTCACCAGGATGACGCCGCTGGCCTTGAGTTTGGGATTGATCCGAAGCCAATCCAAAACAGCCTGTATATCCCTGGCTCCCTGGCTGATATTGGCATTCAGCATTTCATAAGGCGGTTCACTGGCTTCCGGATCCTTATAGCTTTCACCTTTTCGGCGCACTCCGTCGAAACGGATGACGGCCAGCGGTTTTCCCTGCAGCTGAAAATTTTCGACCAAGGTCAGAGCAAGGCTGAATAAGGTTTCCTTTGTTTTTCCAAACGCCGGCGGAATGAGAACCACCGGAACCGGTTTATGATTCAACGGCATCGAGATATTCAGAAGTCCGACGATTTCCTCTCCTTGCTGATTCTCCAGTCGAATCACTTCCGGCGATTTGCGCGATAACTCGCTCAGATCCGTAGCCCTTCTCAATTTCGCACGTTTTCGGGTTTCGTTTTCCCGATTTTCATCGGAAACAGGATTTGAGATATCCGGTGTCTGAACGGCCTGGATATTCATCCGGCCGATCCCGAACTGGATGCCGTACTTCATTTCATCCGAGGAATCGCTTCCGGCCCGTGTGACATAGCGAACTTCCCCGCTTTCTTCCCAAAGGAACTTGTCTCCCTCATAAATTGACATTGTTTCGATGGGGGTTCCTTTCAGAAGTACGGGAGCATTTCTGTCCCCGATAAAACAAACGCCGCTCCGGCTGATATCGGTAATATGTCCTTTGATCATCCCGGAGTGAGGATATGGGAGCGGAATCTCGATCCGAAAATCCCCGATGGGTTGGATCCGGTTTTCATTTCTTTTTTCGGAATAGAATACGACATGCGGGTAAAGACAATCCATCCGCGTGCCTTCCGCGAAAAAGCGGTTGATAACCGTCTCGAAATTATAGGTCGCGTAACCCAGCTGGAAGGAAACGAAAATCAAATCCGAAGTTTTGAACTTCACATCGAGTTTTTCCCCTTCGAAACGGCATGTAAAAGGCGGTTGAAAATCAGTCATCCGCATAATTTCCGGAGTCCGCTGATTCACTCGCATCAAAACAACTTCGGTCCCGGATCGGACGGCTTCATGCAACAGAGATGCGATTTTGTCTTCATTCTCGAAGAGCACCATCTCATCCGTTTTAAGGAACGGATAACGTGTTTTAAGCTTTTCCATGTCCCGCAGCATGATGCTGTCTGAAAGAGAACGGGCCAGCGATATCCGGCTTCCGTTTTCCATGTCCAGAAACCGCACTCCCACTCCCCCCATCTCATCATCCTTGCGTACAATGGAGCCCTGAACGGTGTGGGCTTTCCCGTCAGGAAGGATGATCTTGAGCGCAAGCCGACTTCCGGGAGGATAGGAAGCGAGGGTCCGCAGAAAAACTCCGGTTTCACTGATGTTGACCAGTTCGATATCCGCGCTCGGATCGCCTTCGATCCGGAAACCGGATGTTTTCCCGACATCGAAGCGCATCACCTCTCTTTTTTCCTTGGCTCTGCGCGCCAGCAGCTGATCGATTTTGCGTCGAAGAACATCGGGGGTCACGGGGCGCTTCAGTGCGGCATCGATCCTTCCCATCTTGGCCGTTTCTCCACGGTATTCATCCCAATCAGAATCCGTGATAAGGATCTTTACGATGGTGTTCGAATTCCCCAGACTTTCATGGACAAAACGAAAGATATCGATCCCCTTCATCCCGTTAAGGTCGTTTTCGACGATCAAGACCTGAAAAGGAGCTATTTCGTGTATGAGACGAAACGCATCGATCCCTCCTGAAACGGAAAAAACGGCATAATCATTACTGAGGGACGATTCGAATCCGTCTCGCCGAGTCATATTATCATCGACGATGACCACGACGGATTTGTCCTCCGCCTCATGTTTTTGGAAAGCGCCTTCCACCATTCACTCACCTGTAAGCAAGGACATATACCATAATATTCAATCCCGAGGAAATGATTTAAAGACAAAAAAAAATCGCGGGAATAACGGCTCGTTCTTCATCGGAACCTCCTGAACAAGCACAAATCTCCCTTCAAAATACAATGAGTTGTATAAATCAATTTCTATCTATACAAAATGTAGTATACTGAAGGGGTGCTGTCAAGACCTTATTCTCCCGTTATTCCGTGATAGACTCCTCAAGGCGCACGGATTATGCATCGGTGATGCTTCCGATTTCAAGATTTGACCGAAGTTTTTTTTTTATGCTATATTCTTAGCTCATATTTGGCAGACGAATATCCGATTCTCCGACCGAAATCATGAGGTCTGACAAAGATATCGTTGAATATTTTTTTCTTCTCCGCCGGGTTGCCTCAGATATGAATCCCGGCCTGAATATCTCCGGAACCAATACATGTTCCGAACAGACGTCGAGGTGACAACGTGATCATATTCTTTATACTGACCGCTCTGAGCTTCCCTCCGATTTCGATTTCCGCATCCGCTTCTCAGCTTGATCTAAAATCCATCGTCAACCGGCGTCTTCCTTTCGAAGAGGCGATCCCGCCTTTCTCCATCCACGGCGATCCCGATTTTTTTTCCAATGAGGAACTGGCCGCCCGCTTGGAAGAAGATGTTTCTTTTCTTGGATCCCTCTGCATCGGCACCGTGGAAAGCGGCGTTTTGTTGAACAGCGTTCCCATGCGTCCGGATCCCAAGTGGGACATTGTCAATCCCTACGAATCCTGGGGGACGGAAGAAACCATCGGATTCATCCGAGCCGCCATCGAAAAAGTGCACGAGGTCTTCGCAGATACTCCGCCGCTCTATATCGGGGACATCAGCCATCCCGGAGGAGGAACCCTCAACCGTCATGCCAGCCATCAAGCCGGCAGGGACGCGGATCTGGGATTCTATTACAAAGCGGGCAAAAGTACATGGTATACTCCCGGAACCGCGCGCAGTCTCGATCTTCCCCGGAACTGGACGCTGTTGAGGGCTTTGCTGACTTATACGGATATCGAATGCATCCTTCTCGATATACGCATCCAGAAACTCATCTATTCCTATGCCCTTTCCATAGGAGAAGATCCGGCCTGGCTGAATTCCATATTTCAGTACCCTACGGGTCGACGTCGTTCTCTTATCCGCCACGTCAAACGCCATCACACCCATTATCACGTCCGATTCTATAACCGACGGGCTCAATCTTTTGGACAGCGGGCTTACCGTCCGCTCTTGGAAATGAAAAAGATCCAGGCGCCCGTCTATTATGTCCGCCACCGGGTTCGTTCCGGACAAACCCTGAGTCACCTCGCCCGCCGCTACCGCACGTCTATCCGGGCGATCCAAAAAGCCAATGGATTGAACGGATCTCTTATCCGCGCCGGAAAGACATACCGTATACCCTGCAAAGGCAGCGCCGCGGCGCCTCGGGAACCGATCATCGTACCGGATCGTCCCCTTCCCCGCCTCACCCCGAAAGCACTCGCGGCGGTTAACTGGCCTCTGGCAGATCCGACGCCTTCCCCAACTCCGCATGTCTCAGACGGAACATCGTCTCCGATTCCTCAGTAAGCTCAAAAAGGCTCGTCTTGGAAAACCTCCGCCCATGTTTTAAAATGATCGGGCTTTTCCGTTCCTCAACTCCGTTCGATCCGGGAATTACCGCAAAATGCCGGAATTGAGCGGGCAGACGACATCGACCTGCCTATTCCGTGGAGCCTATGCGAACCGCGCTCATCCCTTGAACCGAAGCGCGCTCTTTTGAGCGTCCAGCACCAGCACGAGCACCGAACCGCAAATGAGTATATATCCCGCAACCGCTCCCGCGGATATCGACTCGCCCCATGCAAAATAGGCCACAAGACCGGCCAATAGCGGTTCACTCAGGGTTGCCGCCGAAATGCGGCCCGCGCTGATGTACTGGAGTGCATTATTGAAGGACGTATGCCCGATCATCGTCGGTATGATCGCCATGAGCCCAAAACACAGCCAAGTCTGCCGGTTATAGGATACCATCGGCAGCCCCAACGGCAGCATCGCCAGAAAGCTGAAAACCGCGGCGATTCCGTAAACCGAAGTGACATAGGTTCGCGTGGGAATCCGCCGCCTAAGTTTTTTCCCCAGCAGAAAGTAGATTGTAAAAATGAAGGAGCAAATCAAAGCCAATATGTCTCCGGGAACCTGCTCCCGGCTGAAATGAATGTCCGATCCTCCGATAACGATCACTCCCGCCAGACCGAGAGCGATGGATATCGACAGCTTCTTCGTGAAGCGCTCTTTGAAAACGAAATAATCTCCGGTCGAGGTTAAAATGGGATTGACCGCAAAAAACATGGCCGCATTCGCTACCGTCGTTTTTTGTACGGCTCCGATCCAGGCGAAGAAATGAGCGGCCAGGGCCCCCCCGGCGAGAATCAGGAGGATCCAATCATTGGCCTTCAATTTTTTCAATGTGGAAAGCTGACGGCCCGCAAAGGGAATCAACAGCACGGATGCCAGCAGCAGTCTCCATGCGGCGATCGCCACCGGATGGGCCTGCCCGAGACGGATTATATTTCCCGATTGACTGGCCGCGATCAATCCGATGACCAGGAATATATAGACCTTCCGGGGAACTTTCATGATTCGATATCTTAATCCTTACAGCGGCAATGTCAAGCGGGCTGTTCCCAAGGTCGACGGCTATTCAGGTATATCGGCGGTTTCCCTTCCCGACGGATACATAGACCAAGCCAAAGACTCAATTGAGAAGGGGTGTTTTCATGGATTTACACGGAAGATTCATTGGCTCCCCGTGTGCAACCCCCTTCATAACCGTTCTCTTTCTTCCGCAGTTAACCGATAACCTGCAATATCAACGGTTTATCAAAGGTCGAGCCGCCGCTGATGAGGCGGAAGCGGTGTCAGCTTGGATTTCCTCACCAACAGTTCCCGTTCAACTCTGGTCATCCGGCATCGATGGGAAATCCTTTAAAAGCTCCTGGATGCGCGGTTGATGTTTGTCAACGTCAATGTCAGGGAAACCCGTGTCAGAGGTAATGACTCAAGACCCCATTCTCCGCGTCCCCTCGCGGGAAATCGTTTTCTCCACATTTTCCCCAAACAGAGAACGGACGCGGGTTCGATTCCCGTTTGCACATCAAACGCGGTGATATCACAACCTGAGTCTGAAAGCCTCTATTCATCTTCTTCATCTTTCTCTTCCAGCTGCTTGATCACCCGGTCAAAGTCGCTCTCGAAAAGGCGGTCCTGTACAATGCGGAACTTTTCAAATTCATCCCCGGCATGGGTCTTAGCCAGCTTGGCAGTCACCTTGCCGCTGTCCTGCAGAATCTCACGGGCGTCAAATTCCAGAAACATATCCAACCGCCTGGCCCAGTCCTCCATGGTCATGGGAATTTTCCGCTTTGCGCGCTCTTCGGCCAGATCCAGATAGGCGTTGACGATACGTCCAGGTGATGCCAACTCATTCTTGGACAGATAGTTTTTGGCAATGAAAACGTCGGGTTTCACGATCTTGCCGCCAGGAGCCTTTTCCCATGAGGTAAGTCCCATGTTGGCTTTGGTGCTGTCCGCCCGTTGCATGATCAGTTCGGCTGCCGTATTGCCGTGGATAGCGAAATGCAGCTTGTTCTGGACTTTGGCAAAGAAAGCCTTGGTGGTTGGCGCATCCTTATTGTAATCGACGCTGGTGGCGTAAATGTCGGTGATTTTCTGGTAAAAGCGGCGTTCGCTGAGCCGTATTTCTCGGATCTCTTCAAGCAGGCGCTCGAAATAATCCTCACCGAGGAACGTCCCGTTTTCCATGCGCTTTTTGTCCAGCACATAGCCCTTGATGGCAAACTCCCGCAACACCTGAGTCACCCACTGGCGGAACTGGGTAGCCCGCACCGAATTGACCCGGTATCCCACCGAGATGATGGCATCGAGGTTGTAGAAATCAACGTTGCGGGAGACCTCACGTTTGCCCTCACTTTGAACTATCCGGAATTTCCGGATAGTTGCCTCACGAGCTAACTCAGACTGATCATAAATGTTTTTCAGGTGCTCATTAACAGTACGCACATCCACATCAAAGAGTTGTGCCATCAGCTTTTGAGACAGCCAGATGGTTTCATCCTCGTACCGGGATTCGATGCTCTGTTCGCTCGCTTGCCCGGTAAAAATCAGAAACTCAGCCGTGCTGTTGCGGATCAGCTGCTTTCCTTTGTCTTTATCCTGTTTCATGGTTCATCCTTCAATATGCCTGCCTGTCCCACGCCGTCAATCCAACTCATGGGCAAAAATCCCTGCTTTCGCCTCAAGTCCGTCTGCTAACTCAAGAACCCGCCTGTGGTGAGTGAAAAGCAAGACCTGGGTACTAATCGCCAGTTCCCCGAGGACATCGAGGCAAACCTTCGTACGACTGTCGTCAAAGCCAATTAGAATGTCGTCAACCACGAATGGCATGGGCTCTCCCTTGCTCAGATGTTGCTCGAGGGTCGCAAGACGAAGAGACAGGTAGAGCTGATCTCGAGTACCGTCACTCATCCCTTCAACGGACACCTCAATATCGTCTGGGCGGACTCCTAGTAGGATAGGTTTGCTGTTCTCATCTAATTCATCCCGAAGATTCGTATAAGACCCCAGAGTGAGTTTGGAAAAAATCTCACCAGCCCGCGCCAACACTGGGGCCTGATTTTTCTTCCGATAATCCTCTATTCGTTGTTCAAGAATGAGCGCAGCAATTTGTAGGCGAAGGTACTGCTCGGCACCAGAAACCATGGTGGCAAGCTGCTGCTCTGCCTCCTCTGAAGCTTTTGCGGCTACGGCACTGCCATCCTTAGCCTTTATCTCATTTTGGAGTGTTTGTCGTTGGTCGCGTAATGTATCCCGATTTGCCTGCAGCTCTTTAAGTTCGGAGGAGACTCTTTCAAGTTCATTCTCAATTGTATCGATATCTGCTTCGCTGGATTCTTGTTCCAATTCCTGGATACTCAGGCCATCGCCATTGCGTGTGAGTTCTTGTTCTATCGCATCGAGCTTCTGCTGCATTTCACGCATTTTTCGTGAACTTTCACCGGCCGATTCCAGATCTCCGTCGGCCTCAACACCAGCTTGATCCTTCAATGAAGCAAGCTGCTCCTGTGCCGTTCGAATCGTTATGCCAGCGTCTTCGATTTCCTCCTTTATCTCTTTTTCCTGCTTCTCTATCTTATTAAGACTTGCCCGCGCCTCTCTCGCCTCATTTAAGGCCCGGTTAAGATGAGCAGCAATAGTGTTCGCTTCGTGACCGTCTCTTTTGAAGCCAATCCCATCGGCGAACTCGAATACCTTTTGCTTGAATTTCTCTGTGACTTGATCCATTCCGAAAATTCGTTTGCGTAGCTCTTCCGATTTGTCGAAGTTGTCAAAAAACGTCAATAACTGGTCGAATGTCCCGGTCGCTTGTTCTGGGTGGACATCAGACTTCAATCCCAAGCCATTGATAGCCTTACCCCATTCCTGAATCCAGTTAGCTTGATCGTTCTTGATTGATTTGAACTCATCATGCGCTCTTTTGAGACGAACCTCCGTATCGTCCAGCGAATGTTCCAGTTGGCGCTTTCGTACGAGAATAGCTTCCTCCTGCTCGATTCGTTGTTCACACAGGTTTATCATAGCCTCAAGACTCATCTCTTGCAGGTCTATGGAATCATCAAATTTAATTATCT
>Ga0180434_10005852_pt1 | contig 14319 bp, 11 predicted proteins | sample SS_ome_7_FD_132453 | JGI IMG/M metagenome (GOLD analysis project Ga0180434, IMG submission 132453) | Hypersaline lake sediment archaeal communities from the Salton Sea, California, USA - SS_1_D_2 metaG | ecosystem: Environmental > Aquatic > Non-marine Saline and Alkaline > Hypersaline >... | reverse complement strand
GTTCATTTCCGAGGCGATGTCGACCTCGTACGCCGCGCGCAGCATCTTCACCGACGTCGCGCAGCAGTTCCCGGGTTACGTGCTCAAGTTCTCCTCCGCGCATCCGCACAACCCCGCCAATCTCGCCGGCCCCGAGGAAGCCGACATGCTCGCTTTCTTCCAGGCCCATCCCGACTGCACGAGTTGGTCGGGGCCCCTGGCGCTGGATGGCCGGACGTACCTCGCGCATTTCGCCGTGCGGCGCGTGGAGACTTCCTGTTTGCGCTGTCATGGCGATCCGCAAGCGGCTCCGGCGAGCCTGCGCGCGCGCTACGGCGTCGCGGGAGGATTCGGGCGTCGCGTGGGCGACATCGCCGGACTCGACATGGTCGCGATTCCCGTGGCGGCCGGCGGCAGCAAGCTGGCGGCCCACAGCCTGCTCGCGCTGCCGATCAGCGTGGCGCTGATCGCCCTCTTCGCGCTGAGCATCCTGCTCGTCTTCCGGCGCCTGGTCACGAATCGCCTGCGCTACATCGCCCGGCGCTTCGCCGAAGAGCACGAAACGGAAGCGCCCTCGCTCGATCTCGAGACGGTCGGCGGAGAGGATGAAATCACGCGCCTGGCGCGCAGCTTCAACAACCTCGCCGGCCGGCTGCGAGGCGCCTGTAGCTCGCTCGAAGCAAAGGTCCTGGAGCGGACGCGCGAACTGGAACGCGCCAAGCTTGCCGCCGAGCGCGCGAGCCGCGCCAAGAGCGAGTTTGTCGCCAACATGAGCCACGAGATCCGCACGCCGATGAACGGCATCCTGGGTGTGAGCGATATCTTGGCGGCGACCGACTTGAACGCGGAGCAGCAGCAGCACGTAACGATGCTGCAGTCCTCGGCCGACGTGCTTCTGCGGCTGGTCAACGACATCCTCGACTTCTCCAAGATCGAAGCGGGCCGCCTCGAACTGGAGGAGATCGACTACGACCTGCATGCGCTGCTCGAATCGATCGTTGCCGCGCAGCGCAGCGAGTCGCGGCGCAAGCGGGTGCCGCTCTATCTCGAGATCGAAGAAGGCGTCCCCGCGCGCCTGCGCGGCGACCCGGGCCGGCTGCGCCAGGCGCTGGCGAATCTGCTCGGCAACGCGCTCAAGTTTACCGCGCGGGGCGACGTGCGCTTGCGCGTGTGGGCGGACGATGCCGGCGACGACGCCGAGAGCATCGGCTTCGAAGTCCGCGATACGGGGATCGGCATTCCCGCCGATCGCCTGGAGAGCATCTTCGACGCCTTCACCCAGGCCGACGGCTCGACGACACGGCGCTACGGCGGCAGCGGCCTGGGACTGACGATCACGCGCCGGTTGGCGGAGCTGATGGGCGGTCGGGTGTGGGCCGAGAGCGAAGTCGGGGTCGGCAGCCGGTTCTGCATGCGCATTCGCCGGGTCGAGCCGACGGGCGAACCGGCGGCACGCGCGCGCGTCTTTCCCGGGCGGCTCGCCGAGCGCCGGGCCCTGATCGTTGACGCATCCACCGATCAGCGCGCGCGCTTGGCGTCGTTCCTCGAGGGCTGGAGCCTGCGCGTGTCGCAGGCTGAGGACTGGCGCGTGGCGCTACACCGGGTGACAGCGGCGGTGCAGCGCGACGAGCCGTTCGAGTTGCTCGTCTTGGACGCGCAATTGCCTGACAGCGACGTCTTCCAGCTCGCGCGGCAGCTGCGGGCATTGCAACCCGGCACCGAGACGATCGTCGTCGTTTTGACCGCGGCCGGAGTCCGCGGCGATGGGGCGCGCTGCCGCGCCTCGGGGGTGGCGGTTTACTTGACCAAGCCGATTCGCGCCTCCGACCTCTTGGAGGCGCTCGACCTCGTGCTCGATCCGGCGAGCGAGGGGAGAGTGGAGCGGCCCTTGATCACGCAGCACAGCCTGCGCGAGCAGCGCCGGCGCACGGCGGCGCAACGGCGTGCGCCGGATGCCGACGCGGCCGCGGCGTGAGACGCGCGACCCGTAGGCGCGGCGCCGGCGCCGCGCCGGACCGGGACGCTAGAAGAGGGAGCCAAGGAGATGAAAGGTCATTGGACGATCGGCCGTAAGCTGGCCGTCTCCTGTCTCATGTTGGCGGTCGTCACGTTTGCCTTGGGCGCGATCGGCTACTACGGCGCGATGCGCGGCCGCGATGCAGTGGCGGAGATCGGTCTCGTGCATCTGCCGAGCGTCTCGAGTCTGCTCGAGATCAAGCAGGGCGCCTCGACGATCAGCGCCGCCCAGGGACTGCTGCTCAATCCGGAGCTCGACGCACGCTACCGCGACGCCCAGTACGAGCGCTTGTCCGCGGCGCAAGCCCAGATCCGCGCGGCCTGGCGCACGTACGAGCCGCTTCCCCGGCGTCCCGCAGCCCAGGCCGTATGGGCGGAGCTCCTGCCTGCTTGGGAAGCGTGGCGCAGCGCGGGGCACAAGTTCCTCGAACTGAGCCGCGCCTACGATCAGGGACGCACCACGCGCGACGAACCAATCGTGGACGGCGCCGCCGGCGCGCCCGCGTCCGACCCGGTTGCGCCGGAGCAGTTGCTCGCCGATGCCCGCCAGCAGTACCTCGGACCGTGCCTCACGGAACAGACGCAGGCCTTCAGCATCCTTGACCGGTTGGTAGCGATGAACGCCGACTTTGCCGCCGACGAAGCGGCCGGATCGGCCCGCGAGACGAGCTTCCTGCGCCTCTTGACCCTCGTCGCGATGCTGATCTGCGTCGCCGGAGTCGTCAGTCTCGGCGTGCTCTTCGGACGCGACATCTCCCGCGTCTTCCGGCGCATCGCCGTTGCCTTGGCCGAGGGAGCCGCCCAGGTGGCGGGCGCCTCGGGGCAGGTGGCCGCCTCGAGTCAGTCGCTCGCCCGCGGTTCGAGCGAGCAGGCTTCGGCGATTCAGGAGACATCCGGATCCCTGGAAGAGATCGCGGCGATGACGAAGCGCAACGCCCTGGGCGCGACCGAGGCGAACGGCGAGATGGAGGAAGCGGTGCGGCTCGTCGGCCAAGGTCAGGAGTCGATGACGCGCCTGCTGGCGGCGATCGAGGAGATCAAGCGTTCGTCGCACGAAACAGCGGGCATCGTCAAGACGATCGATGAGATCGCGTTCCAGACGAACCTGCTGGCGCTCAATGCGGCGGTCGAGGCGGCGCGCGCGGGCGAGGCGGGCAAGGGGTTCGCCGTGGTCGCCGAAGAGGTGCGCAACCTGGCGCAGCGTGCCGGTGAAGCGGCGCGCGAAACGGCCGCCCTGATCGAGCAGTCGATCAAGAACGCCGACCGGGGCGTGGGCGTGGCGGGCGAGACGGCCGAGTCGTTCGATGCGATCACACACACGGCCAAGATGGTTCAACACCACGTGGCCGAGATCGCGGCCGCCTCGCGCGAGCAGTCGCAGGGGCTGGAGCAGATCAACACCGCCGTCGGCCACATGGACTCGGTGACGCAGCAGAATGCCGCCACGGCTGAACAGAGCGCCTCGGCCTCGCAGGAGCTCAATGCCCAGGCGGAGCAGCTGCGCACCCTGGTCGACGAGTTGATGCGCCTCATTGGCGGGAGCTTGCGGACCGAACTGCGCGCCTTAGCGCAGGCGCGCCCGACGCCCGAAGCGGATCTCGACTTCTGGAATCGCGCCGCGGGCAGCGGGCCCATCGCGCCGGGGCCCGACGAAGCGACCGCCCCCGAGAAGGTGATCCCGTTCGACGACGATGAGCGCAAGCTGGCCGGATTCTAGCGTCACTGGCCCGGCGCGCCGGCGCTTCCCCTTGCCGCGCGGTGGCGGTTGCCGCTAGCCTGGGGCGATGGCGCATACGCTCTACCCGCTCCGGTTGCGGCCGGTCTACAAGAACTACCTCTGGGGAGGGGACCGCTTCGCCCGCCTGCTCGGCCGCGAGCTCGCGCCGGGCATTTACGCCGAATCCTGGGAAGTCAGCGACCGCCCCGAGGGCATGAGCGTCGTCGCCAATGGGGCCTTCGCCGGCCGCACCCTGGCCGAGCTGGGCGACGTGCTTGGGGAGGCGCTGACGCCGGTGCGCACTCCCGCCGGGCGCTTCCCGCTGCTCATCAAGCTGATCGATGCCCGCCAGCGGACGAGCCTGCAGGTTCATCCGAACGAGCAGGGTGTGGCCCGCGCGGCCGGTGCCGCCCGCCCCGCCCGGATCGACCGCAGCGCCGCGGAGCGGCTCGCTTCGGCCGAGGCGAAGACCGAATGCTGGGTCGCCCTGCCCGGCAGCGAGGGGGGCGTCTACGCCGGACTGCGGCCGGACGTCGAGCGCGCCGCGTTCGAAGCGGCCCTTGCGGCCGGCGACGCGGAGCGCTGGCTGAACTGGCAGCGGCTGACGGCCGGCGATGCGCTGCTGATTCCCGGCGGCTGCCTGCACGCGATCGACGCCGGCTGCTTCCTTTTGGAAGTGCAGCAGAATTCGGACACGACCTACCGCGTTCTCGACTGGAATCGCCGCGGTGCGGATGGGCAGCTGCGCGAGCTGCACCTGGAGGCGGCCTGGGCGGTGATCGACTGGCGTGCGCCCGCCCCGCACCCGGCCGAGCCCCAGCTGCTGCGCGACGAGCCCGGGGGGCGCCTGTGGCAGTTGCTCGATGAGGCGGCGTTCGAGCTCCAAGTCTGGGAACTTTTTGTCTCGGAAGAAGATACGAGATTCCCGCTCGACGACGAGACCGGCGGACGGCCGGCCGTGCTCTACGTCGCGCGGGGAGCGGCCGTGATCGCATCGGGGGGGCGAGAGGAGCGACTCACGACCGGGTGCAGCTGTTTGCTGCCCGCGGCGCTCGGAGCGTATAGACTCGCCCCGGCGGCGGCCCCGGCACGCGTATTTGTGGCGCGCACCGGACGCGTCGCGCGAAGCTCACGTGTTTCTAATCAGACCCACACAGTCTGGCGGTAGATGGTGGACCGATCCTTGCGCAGTCGCGGCTCTTCAAGAGCGGGGAACGATCCGATGGCCGAGGCGCACATCCTTGTCGTGGAAGACGAGGAGGACATCCAGCAGCTCGTCGAGTACAACCTCCTCAAGGAGGGGTACACGGTCAGCTGTGCCAAGACGGGCGAGGAGGGCATGCACTTGGCGCGCACCGAGCAGCCCGACCTGCTCGTGCTCGACCTGATGCTGCCCGGCATCGACGGCCTCGAGGTCTGTCGCTCGCTCAAGAAGGACCCGGTCTGCGACGGCATCCCGATCGTGATGTTGACGGCGAAGGGCGAGGAGTCCGACATCGTGGCCGGCTTGGAGCTCGGCGCCGACGACTACATCACCAAGCCCTTCAGTCCCAAGGTGTTGATCGCGCGCATCCGCGCCGTGCTGCGCCGCAAGCAGAAGCAGCCGGTGGCCAAGGACGCCGTGATCCGCATTCACGAACTGGTGATCGATCCGGGACGCCACGAGGTTCTGCTCAAGGGCAAGCCGGTCCATCTCACCTACACGGAATTCCGCCTGCTGCAGCTGCTCGCAAGCCGCCCGGGCTGGGTCTTCACGCGCTACCAGATCGTCAATGCGATCCGCGGCGAGAACTACGCCGTCACCGATCGAGCCGTGGATGTACAGGTTGTCGGGCTGCGCAAGAAGCTCGGCTCCGCCGGCAAGTACATCGAGACCGTCCGGGGCGTGGGCTACAAGTTCAAGGACTAGGATGGCGGTTGGTTCGCGCGCCTGACGCGCCGGGCGCACCCTTGGCGGCGTGTGCCGCGCAGCGAGGCTTTGAGCGATGGGTGGTAGGCGACTGCTCTGGCAGCTCTTTCTTCCCTACGTGGCGGTGAGCCTGCTCTCCCTGGGCGCCGTGGCGCTCTTCGCCTCCCACTCCGTGCGCCAGTTCTATCATGCGGAAGTGGCGGAGGATGTCGAGGCGCGCGCGCTGCTGCTGCGCGAGCAGATCGCGCCGCTGCTCGCGGGGGAGCGGTACGCGGCGATCGACAGCCTCTGTCGGATCCTGGGCCGACGGCTCGAGACGCGCATCACCGTGCTGCTCGCCGACGGCCGCACGGTGGGCGACTCCGACGGGATCCCGGGCAATCTGTCGGCCGATAGCCCCGGCCCCCCGCAAGAGATCACGCGCGCGTTGGCGGGCGAGATCGGCACGAGCCGGCGCCACAGCGCTCAGCTCGAGGCCGAGGCCTTCCTCGTCGCGGTGCCGATCTACGGCCGTGCGCCGCACCAGCCGCAAGTGGTCGGCGTCGTGCGCGCGGCGCTGCCGTTGACGCGCGTCGATCGGGCGCTCGGCACGCTCTACCTCGAGATCATCTTCGGCGCCGTGCTCGTGGCCTGCGTTCTCGCCGCCGTCAGTCTGCGCATCTCGGGTCGCATCAGCGCCCCGCTCGAAATGCTGCAGCAGGGCGCGGAGCGCTTCGCCGCAGGTGATCTCGACCGACGGCTGCCGATGCCCTCGCTCAAGGAGCTGCGCAGCCTGACCGCTTCGATGAATCAGATGGCAGGCGACCTGCGCGAGCGGCTCGACCAGATCACCCGCCAGCGCAACGAGCTCGATGCGATCCTGCGCAGCATGGTCGAGGGGGTGCTTGCGGTCGACACGCGCGGCCACGTGACCAACATGAACGCCGCCTGCGTGCGGATGCTCGCCCTCGACCCGGAGCGTGTGCGCGGGAAGCACACGCAGGAGGTTCTGCGCAATCCGGCGCTGCAGGAGCTGATCTCGCGCGTCATCGCGGGGGAGGAGCCGGTCGAAGGCGACGTGATCGTCCACAATGGCGGTGAGCGGTTCTTGAAGGTTTACGGCACGATCCTGACCGATGCCGGCGGGCGGCGGTGTGGCGCGGTCTTGGCGATGAACGACGTCACGCGGGTGCGCCAGCTCGAGCGGATGCGCCGCGACTTCGTCGCCAACGTCTCGCACGAGCTGAAGACGCCGATCACCTCGATCAAGGGGGCAGCGGAAACCTTGCTCGAGGGCGCGATCGAGGATCCAGACCATGCCGAGCGCTTTCTCTCGATCATCGCGCGTCAGGGCAACCGGTTGCACGCGATTGTCGAGGACCTGCTGACGCTCTCGCGCCTCGAGGATGAGGCGGGCCGCGAGAGCGTGGAGCTGCAGCGCACGTCGATGGAAGTCGTGCTTGCGGGGGCGGTGCAATCCTGCCTGGCGCAGGCGGAGGAGAAGGAGATCAAGATCGAGCTCTCGTGCCCGCCCGACCTGATCGCGGTCGTCAGCGCGCGCCTTCTGGAAAACGCGGTCGTCAACTTGATCGACAACGCCATCAAGTACAGCGAGCCGGGCAGCCGCGTGATGGTCGCCGGCATGCTGCACGATGGTGAGATCTTGCTCAGCGTGACCGACGAGGGGGCCGGCATCGATCGGCGCTACCACGGGCGCATCTTTGAGCGCTTCTTCCGCGTCGATCGCGCCCGTAGCCGCAGTATGGGTGGGACGGGGCTCGGGTTGGCGATCGTCAAGCACATCGCCCTGGCGCACGGAGGGCGGGTGATGGTCGAGAGCACTCCCGGAGAGGGCAGTACGTTCGGGATCAGCCTGCCACGTCCATCAGATGGAAAAGCAAGCAGATAGGACTGTGCGGCTCGCCGCATTCTCATTATCTGCTAACCGAACGCTAATCATTCGACACTAGATTCCGCCGCGTCCTGGGGAGTCTGCCGCCGCCCACCTGCTGCGGCGCGCCGGGGCGGGGAATCGCTCACTGGCGAAGGAGGAACGCTATGAGGACGATGCTCTGGGCCGGTCTCGTCGCCTGCTTCTTCGGCGCGCTCGCCAGCGCACCCGCGGCTGAGGAGAACATCACGATCGACGGATCAACGACCGTCGGGCCAATTGCCAAGGCGTTTGCCGAGTACTACATGTCGCTACATCCGGAGGTGAACATCACCGTTAGCGAATCCGGTAGCGGCAACGGCGCCAAGAGTCTGATCAACGGCACCTGCGACATTGCCAACATGTCGCGCTTCATGAAGGAGAATGAAGTCCAGGCGGCGCTCGAGAAGGGGGTCGTGCCGGTGCCGCACGTGGTGGCCATGGATGGCATTGCGATCATCGTCCACCCGAGCAACCCCGTGCGCGAAGTAACGATCGATCAGCTACGGGCGATTTACCTGGGCCAGATCACTAACTGGAGCGAGCTCGGCGGTCCGAGCAAGCAGATCGTCGCGATCAGCCGTGACACGAACAGCGGCACCTACGAGACGTTCGAGCAGCTGGTGATGGATCAGCAGAAGATGGCCGAGGATGTCGAATACGTCGGCAGCAACGGCGGCGTGCGCCAGAAGGTGCAGAGCACCCCGGTGGCGATCGGCTACGTCGGGCTCGGCTTCGCCGATCGAACGGTCAAGGCGCTCAATGTCAATGGGGTTGAGCCGAGCCGTCAGACGGTTGCCTCGGGGCTCTATCCGATCGCCCGGGCGCTCTTCATGTTCACGCGCGGCTACCCGGATCTCGGCACCCCGGTGCACGCGTTCATTACGCTGCATCTGACTCGCAAGGGCGAGGAGATCATCTCGGCGATCGGCTTCGTACCGGTGACCGAGTACTAGCGCGCGTCGCCCCATGGCCGGCGCCGCTTGCTCGCCAGCGCCGCGCGATCATCAGCCGGCACCTGGCGGGCAGAGGTGGACCAGCATCGATGCACGATGATCGCTCGCAGCCACCGCTGCCTTCGCGACCGTCGCCGGTCCCTCCGCCCTCGGGCGGCGCGGGCGGCGAGCGGGGGAGGTGGATGAGCCTGCGCCGCCGGCGCAGCAGCTTGCTGCTCAGCGCGCGCGCCAATATGATGCGCCGGCTCCTGACCTGGCTTGGCAGCGGGACGCTCCTGCTGATCACCTCGAGCTCGGCGATCGTCGTGCTCTTTATCTTCTACTTCATCTTCCGCGACGCGCTGCCCTTCTTCCAACTGCGCGGCCTGGGCGAGTTTCTGACCAGCACGGGTTGGTACCCGACGGCCAACCCGCCCGAGTTCGGCAGCCTGGCGATCATCTTCGGCAGCGGCATCGTCACCCTCGGTGCGATCGTGCTCTCGGTGCCGCTCGGCGTCTCTGCGGCCGTCTGTCTGAGCGACGTGCTGCCCTTTGGCGCGCGGCAGGCGGTCAAGCCGGTGATCGAGATCCTGGCGGCGATCCCATCGGTCGCCTATGGCTTCTTCGCGCTGGTCGTGTTCGCCCCGGTGTTGCAGGACAGCGGCGGACGGATGCTCGCCATTTGCACCTGGGTCATTGGCCTGCCGGTCGGCGCGTTGGCGCTGCTGATCATCGCCGATCTCCTGGCCGCTCGCGTGCCGGTCGAGCGCCGTGGTCTCGTGCGCTACCTGACGCTCGGGAGCGGCGGTGCGCTCGTTCTGATCGGAGTCTACGCCCTGGCGCAGCGGCTGGCCGTGATCGAGGTGGTCAGCGGCACGAATGCACTCAATGTCTCGATCATTCTCGGCATCATGGCGCTGCCGACGGTCGTCAGCGTTTCGGAGGATGCGCTCCAGGCGGCGGGCCGTGAGCTGCGCGAGGGGAGCTATGCGCTGGGCGCGACGCGGGCGGAGACGATTCTGCGCGTTGTCATTCCGGCGGCCGGGAGCGGGATCCTGGCGGCGGTGATTCTCGGCGTGATGCGTGCGATCGGCGAAACGATGGTCGTCTGGATGGCGTCGGGCAACGCGGCGCAGGTGCCCGAGCCCTGGTACAACCTGCTCGAGCCGCTGCGTACCTTGACGGCGACGATCGCCGGCGACATGGGCGAGGCCGATCAAGTGACCGGGTCGGCGCGCTACCACGTGCTCTTCGCCATGGCGCTGATCTTGTTGCTGATCTCTTTCTCCTGCAACCTCGCCAGCGAGTGGATCGTTGTGCGGTCGCGCAAGAAGTTGGGCAAGTAGGCGCATGGAACTCGGAACGCGAAAGCTGCTCGATCGTTCCTTCACGGGGTTCGGCTTTTTGTCGATCTTCCTGATGGCGGCCTCACTGCTCGTGATTCTGACGCCGATCTTCGTGCGCGGATTCGGCGCCTTCGTCTTTCAGGGCACGGTCGAATTCCGCCGCATGCAGCACGTGCTCTTCGAGCGCGGCGATCCGGACGAGCTGGCAGCGGAAGTCGCCGCCGCGGCCGAGGCGCGCGCTCCGGTCTATCGGATGCTGGCCGAGTTTGACGCCGAGCTGGCGGAGATGGGCTTTCTCGAGCGGCGCGAGTACGAGGGTCCGTTGCAGGAGTTGCGTGCGGCGCTGCACGAGCTGTTCGGACCGGCGCCCGGCGTTCCGGAACCGGTCATGCCGCGCGACAAGTTTGGCCAGACGCGCTGGGACCGGGCCCAGGTGAAGCTGCACGAAGTGCTCTATCGGGTCGAGTATGACTACTCGGATCCGACGCGTATGGGGGTCCCGGTCGAGGTGCCGCGCGCGGACGATTTCGCCGGCACCTCCCTGGCACAGCTCTTCCCCTATCTGCAAGCGCATGCCGAGGAGATGCTCCATCCGCGGTTGACCGTCTACTTGCAGTTCCTGACCGATGAGTCGCAGGACGCACACTTCTTCGGCGGCATCTGGCCCGAGGTGCTCGGCACCTTCTACCTGACCCTCGGCGCGATGCTCTTTGCCCTCCCGATGGGAGTCATTTCGGCGATCTATCTGGTTGAATACGCCGGCCAGGGACGCATGATCAGCTTCCTGCGCACCTGCATCAGCACCCTGGCCGGCGTGCCGAGCATCGTCTTCGCGCTCTTCGGGCTCGCCTTTTTCATCAACACCTTGCGCGTCACCGAGAGCAAGAGCGTGCTCGCCGGTTCGCTGACGCTCGCAGTGCTCGTCTTGCCGACCGTCATCCGCGCCTCCGAGGAGGCGCTGCGCTCGGTGCCGGGAACCTACAAGGAAGCGGCCCTCAGCCTCGGGGCGGGCAAGTGGCGCGCGATCGTCTCGGTCATCCTGCCGGCATCGTTGCCGGGCATCCTGACGGGTGTCGTGATCAGCATGGGGCGCGCAGCGGGTGAGACGGCACCGATCATCTTCACCGCCGCGGTCAGCGTCGGCAAGGCGGTCGACGTTCTGCAGCTCAAGTTCTGGGAGGCGTTCCAGCAGCCGACGCCGGCCTTGCCCTGGAACATCTACAATCTCGCCACGGAGCATGAAGCCGTCGATGAGATCCGCCACGTGCAGTTCGGCATGGTCTTCACGTTGGTCGTGCTCGTGCTCGTCTTGAATGCCACGGCGATCGCGATGCGCGCGCGGATTTCCAAGAAGCTGAAGGGTTAGACGAAATGGAAGCACCGTCGTTCGAACTGGTCGTTCCCGATCAACGCGAGGACGTGCTCGAGAGCGCGCCAGCCGACAACCCGCACATCCGGGCCGAGGCCTTCTCCGTCTTCTACGGCACTCATGAAGCGGTCGTCAAGGTGACGATGAACTTCCCGAAGGGCTTGGTGACCGCGGTCATCGGTCCGAGCGGCTGCGGGAAGAGCACCTTGCTGCGCGCGATCAATCGCATGAACGACCTCATTCCCGGTTGTCGCACGGGTGGGCAGTTGATCTTCGGCGGCGAGAACATCTATGGGCCGCAGGTTGACGTGGCCGCGCTGCGCCAGCGCATCGGGATGGTCTTCCAGAAGCCGAACCCCTTCCCCAAGTCGGTGTTCGACAATGTGGCCTACGGGCCTCGCATCCTGGGCGCGTACGACCGGTCGCGGCTGAACGAGATCGTCGAGCGCAGCCTGCAGCGGGCGGCGCTCTGGGACGAGGTCAAGGATCGCCTCGGCAACAACGCGCTCGGCCTCTCCGGCGGGCAGCAACAACGCCTCTGCATTGCCCGCGCGCTGGCGGTCGATCCCGATATCTTGTTGATGGATGAGCCGACCTCCGCCCTCGACCCGCGCTCGACCGCCCGGATCGAGGACCTGATTGGGGAGTTGCGCGGGCAATACACGATTGTGATCGTAACGCACAACATGCAGCAAGCAGCGCGTGTGTCGGACTTCACCGCTTTCCTCTATGAGGGGGTATTGGTAGAGTTCGGCGTGACCGCGACGCTCTTCACCAACCCGGCCGAGAAGCAGACCGAGGCCTACATCACCGGGCGGTTCGGATAAACAGCCGAGCGAGCGGATAGCGCAACCAGGCGAGATTGAAACAAGGAGCGCGGGCATGGCCCTGCACTTGCAGCGAGAGCTAGAGAACCTCAAGCGCCAGATTCTGTCGTTGAGCGCGATCGTCGAAGAGAACGTCCGCAAGGCGGTGATCTCGATCGGAGAACGCGATCCGCAGCTGGCGGCGGAGGTGCGCGCCAAGGATCCCGAGATCGACCGGATGGAGATGGACGTCGAGGAGGAATGCCTCAAGATCCTCGCCCTCTATCAGCCGGTCGCCGTCGATTTGCGCTTCATCGTGGCGGTCTTGAAGATCAACAACGACCTGGAGCGGATCGGCGACCTGGCGGTCAACATCGCCAAGCGCAGCCAGTTCCTCGCCGAGCGGGCCGATCTCGGGGTGCCGTTCGACTTCGGCGAGATCTGCCGCCGCACGCTCGAGATGCTCCGCCGCAGCCTCGATGCGCTGATGACGATGAACGGTAACCTCGCCCAGACGGTGCTCGCCTCCGACGACGAGGTCGATGCGATCAACAAGCAGATGTATGTGAAGATCACGCGCGCGATTCACAAGGAGCCCGCGAAGACCGAGGTATTGCTCAGCTACCTGTCGGCGACGCGCCACCTGGAGCGGATCGCGGACTACGCGACGAATATTGCGGAGGATGTGATCTATATGATCGAGGGGGCGATTGTCCGCCATGGCGGTAATCCCTAGGTTGTGGCTCGGTTCCTACTGACTAAGCTCCCAACTGATTGCCTTCCTGTCGATTGTGGCTCTGAAACAGGTTGTGCGCGAATGGCTTGCGGCGCTGGCACTCGCTGCGTCCTCATTGGTGACGCAGGATTGCTCAGCTTTCGGCCATTTTCGCCATAATTTGCTGTCTTCAAATGAGATAGAGCTAATCTCTCAGCAGGATTAAGGCCACAAGCACGGAATGACCAGGGTTGACATGGCTTCTAAATAGTAGTAATTCCTATTACTGTTTGGAGGCGCCGTGACCCAACCGCATCGCCACACCCGTCAGCGGGCCGCAGTTCTGGCTGTGCTGCGCACGCGTGCCGACCATCCGACGGCGGCCGAGGTGCATGCCGAAGTCCGCCGGCAGATGCCGCGCGTGAGCCTCGGGACGGTCTACCGCAACCTGGAGCACTTCGTGCGCGCGGGGGTCGCCCGCAAGCTCGCGGGTGCCGGGCGCGAGGCACGCTACGACGCCGATCCGACGCCCCATGACCACGTGCGGTGCATCCGCTGCGGCCGGCTCGGCGACGTGCCCCGCGTCAATTGGTCGGTGCCGGATGAGGAGTTGGAGCGGGCAAGCGGCTTTCGGTTGCTCGGCGTCCGCTTGGAGTTCCTCGGGCTTTGCCCCGCCTGCGCACGCGGCGAAGGCGAGAACCGGGGGGCGGTTCACTCCGCAGGAAGGGCAGATCGCGCCCATCTGCAAGAATGAAAGTCAGTTCCGGTCCCGGGCGTAGGGGGGGCGGAACGCATGCGAGGAGTGGAGCGGAGCCCGTGCCCGCCGTGCACCGGTCTCCCGAGCCCCCTCGGTCCGTGGAAAGGGATGCGTCGATGACACTCGTTACGCGAGAGGCACCGGATTTCGAGGCGACCGCGGTCATGGCGAACAACGAGTTCCTCCCCCTGCGCTTGTCGGATTTCCGGGGCCGCTACGTGATCCTCTTCTTCTATCCGCTCGACTTCACTTTTGTCTGCCCAACCGAGATCATCGCCTTTGACCGCAAGCTCGAGGAATTCCAGCGGCGCAACGCGGAAGTGATCGGGGTCTCGGTCGACTCTGAGTTCACCCACCACGCCTGGAAGGCGACCCCGCCGGCCCGTGGCGGCATCGGGCCGATCCGCTACCCGCTCGTCGCCGACCTCGACAAGTGCATCGCCCGCAGCTATGGCGTCCTGGCCGATGAGAAGGTCGCCCTGCGCGGGCTCTTCCTGATCGACCGCGACGGGATCGTTCGCCACGCCCTCGTCAACGATCAGGGCTTGGGACGCAACGTCGACGAAGCGCTGCGGATGCTCGATGCGCTGCAGTTCTGCGAGGAGCATGGCGAGGTTTGCCCCGCCAATTGGACGGCGGGGGAGACAGCCATGAAGCCGACCGCCGAGGGCATCGCCCAGTACCTGGAGGCGCAGACGAGCTAGCGCCCGGCCCCGGGGCGCTGTGTCCGCGCGCGCAGCTACCCGGGCCGCCACGCGCGCGGCGCGCCGGTTGGCGGGGCTGCGGCATTGGAACCCTGCCGCGGATGCGCTATAGTCCTGCGGACGTTTTGCTTATCCACCGCCGCCGCGAAGCGTGGGC
>Ga0180434_10005850_pt1 | contig 14322 bp, 11 predicted proteins | sample SS_ome_7_FD_132453 | JGI IMG/M metagenome (GOLD analysis project Ga0180434, IMG submission 132453) | Hypersaline lake sediment archaeal communities from the Salton Sea, California, USA - SS_1_D_2 metaG | ecosystem: Environmental > Aquatic > Non-marine Saline and Alkaline > Hypersaline >... | reverse complement strand
CCCACCCTTTCCCGGGGGAAGAGCCGGTCGTTCGACGCCCCTCACTCGACTGGGGAGAATAGTGTCCGATGCCGGCTTGACCCGTTGCCGCGCGGAGCAGATTCGCCCCCACGTCGGCTGGCCCCGGGGAATAGACGGCGGCATTGTAGCCGCATCCGAGTGGCCCTGGAAGCACAAATCCGGCCGGTATCGCACCCGCCCGCTCACGGCAGGATTTCTTGTGCAATGCCTCGATGTTACCCCAGAAGGGCCATATTGCCTAGTCTTCCGCTGCGACAAGGACGGCCCCTTGTCCCCGACTATTCGGCAACGTGTGTGATTGCCTGCCCCAAGCCAAGCGGTGCGGGAAGGTGGCGACAGCCACTGCTTCTGCGAAGCTGTGCCAGACTGTTGACCGTTCCCGGGTATGGAGGAGTAGTCCGGGCTGGCCGCCGCGAGGCAGCCGGGGCCCCGTCGGGCCGCGTTTTCGGCAAGCCGGGCGGCAACCGGGCGGACATCCCCCGAAGCGGCTCACAGGAAGGTTGACGCGTTAGATGGGGATTTGTACAATCCGTTGTGCTAGCTTGGGTTAGTGCTTTCGAGCGAACGGCCATACGTGGCGCCGGCCCGTCTGGGGGCCTGAGCAACACCGGTGTACGTACGAGGCGGTTTTGAAGGCAGACCAGCTCGTTCTTGTTTGCGGCTTCTCACAACTTTTCGCGAGGGACTTAACCGGATGCGCGTGCGTCGGTGCGCCGCTGAGACGGTGGTCGAAGCGCCCGCAAAATTGAACCTGTTCTTCGAGGTGCTGGCCAGGCGCGAGGACGGGTATCATGAGATCGAAACCCTCATGTGCCCGATTGACCTATTTGACACTTTGTGTTTCAAGGAGGACCCCAACGGCCGAATCGAACTGAAATGCCAGCAGACGATCACTTCCGGGGGTCAGCCGAGTGGCGGATTCGAGTCGATGGCCGGTGAGGCCCTTCCGGACGGGGCGGCAAACCTCGCCTATCGAGCGGTGGAACTGCTCAGGCGTCGTACCGGCGTGCGGCGCGGGGCGAAGATGCTTCTGCTGAAGCGGATTCCTACCGCAGCGGGGCTCGGAGGAGGCTCCAGCGACGCCGCGGCCGCGCTGGTGGCCGCCGAAAAGGTCTGGGGGCTCGGGCTTTCGCGGGTGCGGCTTGCGGAACTCGCGGCGGAACTGGGAAGCGACGTGCCGTTCTTCCTTGCCGGGCGTGCGTCTGTTTGCCGAGGGCGGGGGGAACAGCTCGTGCCGGTTCGTGTGCCGTGTCCGCTGCATTTCGTGGTGGCGCGGCCGCCGGCGGGCCTGTCGACCGCGGAGGTCTACGCTGTTTGCCGGCCCCCGCAGCAGCCATCGCGCGTCGAGCCCTTATTGAGTGCACTAAGTCGGGCGAACCTGCCCCATATTGGTCGACTGTTGTTCAATCGGCTCCAGCCGGCCGCCGAGATGTTGACGCCCTGGATCCGACGCCTGGGCGAGGAGTTCATTCGCGAAGGGTTTCTGGGGCACGGGATGAGCGGTAGCGGAACAGCGTACTTCGGGCTGTGTCGAAGCGCCGCCCACGCCCGGCGCGTGGCGCGGCGTCTCCGCAGCCGTATTGTGGGCGGGGTGTTTGCCGTGCGAAGTTGCCGGTAAGCCGCCAGACGCTTCCCCAAGAGCGGAAGGAGGACGGCCGTGCAAGTCACCGAGGTTCGAGTGAAGCTCATGGACGAGCCGGGAGAGCGGTTGCAGGCATTCTGTTCGATCACGTTCGACGATGCCTTTGTCGTGCGCGACCTGAAGATCATCGAGGGCTCGTCAGGGCCCTTTGTGGCCATGCCCAGCCGGAAGCTCACCGCCCACTGCCCGCAGTGCGGCTCGAAGAATCATCTCCGCGCCGCCTACTGCAACCAGTGCGGGTCCCGGCTGCGGGAGCACAGCGCCGCGAAAGATGACGAGGGCCGGGCGAAGCTCTACGCCGATATCGCCCACCCGATCAATTCCACCTGTCGCGAGATGATCCAAAAGAAGGTGATCGAGGCCTTCGAGGAGGAGAAGCGCCAGTCACAACAGCCCGGCTACGTCTCGCGCTACGACGACTTCGATGAGGACGCCGCCGAACCGGTGCCGCCCCGGGTCTCCAAGGTCGAGCCGACCCAGGTCCAGGGCGCCGAATCTCCCCGCGGCCCGCACAAGCCCCCGGCCGAACAGCCCGAAACCGCCAAACCCGAAAAAGACGACTTCGGGGCCGGAATCTTCGACTGAACGCCCATCCAAGAACCGGCTCCCCTCGCCCCGTCTGCGGGGAGAGGGGCTGCGGGTGAGGGGTCTTGGACAGGCTCCAGGCGCCGTTGCTCAACGCCTCATCGCCGTCCAGCCGCCTGCCGCCACGAAAAGCTGCCGCTACAGCGGCCGCCGCCTGAGGATCGCGAAGCCCGCCCCAACAGCCAAAATCGCGGCAACGGCTGCGCCCAGCCCGATCGTCCAGCGCAGCCGAGCCGCGGTCGACCCGCGCGGGCGGGTGCCGCCGCTCGTCGTTTCCCGACCAGCGGGCTCCCCGCCGCGGGCTTCGGTAGTCACGGCCGAGGCCTTGGGGTCCCCTTGGCCGGCGCCCGCCGGTTTCGCCGCTCCGGTGCCCGTGGTCTCGGCGGTGGGAGCTTCGGGCACAGATGAAGCGTCGTCGGCCGCGGCGACGGCCGGCTGCTGCGGCTCGTCCCCTTCGGCCCCCTCAGACGTCTCCGGCTGATCCTGTGGCTGCGCCTCTTCGGCGGCTTGCTCGGGCAGATGGACCGGGTACTCGCCGTAGGCGTAGGGGTCGTAGGCAAAGGCCGGGTCGGTGGCCGCGATCGCCTCGGCCGCCGCGTCCCAATCGCGGGCCATGGGCAGGTCCATGCCCGGGTTCTGTTCCTTGATCTGGCAAGAGCACGCCCCAGAGAGGAAGAACAACAGGTCGACCAGGTTGTTCTCGGTGATTCCCTTGCCAATAAACGGCGGCATGGCCCGACCGCGCCCGTAGACGCCGAAAACCATCGGCTCGTCGACGTATTCGTCGAGGTCGGGCTCGATCTGCATCAGCGCCTTGACGAGCCACTGCTCGGCCGGGTCGTCGCGCGCGAGCTTCACCAGGGCCACCTTGCGCTCGAGCCCGCGCGTCGGCTGCTCTTCGCCCGGACCGTCGGAGGACGGCTTATTGCCAGCGGGCTCCGGCGCCCCGTCGTCGGCCGGGGGCTCGTCGCCCGGCCCGGATGGTTCGTCCGGCCCCGGCTCGGCGAAGCCGTATTCGTACGGATCGGGGATCGCCGAGGGGTCGGGCCCCAGGTCGATCTCGCCCGAATCGAGATCGGCGATCAGCTTCTTGGCTTCTTTCTCCGCCCGTTCGTTGGCCGCCTGGTCGTTGCCGGGCAAGAGCACCAACACGGTCAAATGGCCCTCGTGCAGCAGTTGGCCGATCTTCTGCCTCGCCGGCGAGTCGACCATGGCCTTGAGCGTCTGCTCCTCCAACGGCCCGGAGTGAAACGCGATACCCCAGGGAGAGAAGACCACGTGAAACGGCTCGTCCCCGTCGGCGTGGGCCTCGTAGGCCTCTTTGACCGCACGGGGGAACCTTTTCAGAGCCTCCGCGTCCGAGGCGTCGACCTTTTCCAAAACCAGGTTGGCCGGGGCTTTCTCGTCGGTGGCCAACGCCTCGATGAGCTCGTGGATCTTGGCATCCCTGTCGGGCACTTCCCCGTGGCCAAAATAGAAAATGTAGTACGGGCTGCTCGGCCAGTTGTACATCGCGTAGCGATACACCGGGGTTCGGCAGGCGACGGTCGGCCCGGCACACAGCAAGACGAAGCCAACCGCCAGCCCGGCAACCATGAGGCGCTGCGAACGATTTCGGATGCTCCGTCTGATTCTCTTCGTGCTTCCCATTGGTCGGACCCCAGGAGCCATGGTTGCCCACTTCCCGATCCGCCTCCCCTCGCGCTCCGGCGATTTCCCGCCACGGCGGTCTCGCGGGCGGCAGTCGAACGGTTTGTGTCACTATACGGCCGGGCCGGAGCAAAGGCAAACCACCCTGGCAGCAGTGGGGCCGGGACCGCCGCCCCACACAAGTCGTTTCGTTCGCCGGAACGAGGCCCCGTCTCGCTCCAGCGAAATGGCCACTTTGGGAAACCTACCGCTGCGGCTGGGAGGGGCTATCCTCCACCTTCGGGTCGTCGAAGCTGACCGCGCACCGAAGGGCCCTTTTCAGACGATGGAGGTACGCCTCCCGGGGTATCGCCATCGCCCCAAACCTCCTTAGATGGGGGGTTAGCTGCTGGATGTCCAATAGCGCGTAGCCCCGGTCGTCAAGGTGCTCAACCAGATGCACCAGGGCCACCTTCGAGGCCTCCGACACCCGGTAGAACATCGACTCGGCCGCGAACAACCCCCCGATCGCCACGCCGTAGAGTCCGCCGGCCAAGCGCCCCTCCTGCCATGTCTCGACGCTGTGGGCGTGGCCGTGGCGGTGCAGACGCGTGTAGGCCCCGATCATCTCCGGGGTAATCCAGGTCTCGCCCGCCCGACCGCCGGCCGTGGCGCAGCCCTCGATCACGCCCGGGAAATCGCGGTCCCGGGTCACCTCGAAACGGCCGCTGCGGATCGTGCGCCGAAGCCGCCGCGGCACGTGAAAACGGTCCAACTCGACGATCGCCCTCGGGTCGGGCGACCACCAGGCTATCGGGGCGCCGGGCTCGCCGATTGGCCAGGGGAAGATGCCGTGCGAGTAGGCGTCCAAGAGCCACTCCTCGGTCAGCGCCCCGCCGAAGCCGACAAGCCCCTCGCGGTCGAGCGTCTCGGCCGGGGGGAAGAACTTCGATGGAGGGAGGATGGGCATGTTAGGGGGGCACTGGGGAATGGGTAGCGTGGGAAGGAGTATTGGGTAGAGGGTAGTTTCGCGGGCGGGCTCGCCCGCCGTCTCGGCAGTGTCACCGGCCGCTTGGGCAGTTCTAGCCCCGGTACTCCTCCCGATTATAGCCCCCTGCCCCCGGTCGCAGCGTCGCGCGAATTGTGGCACGCCGTCTCGGCCGACTGCTATACTGCACCGGCCGGAGGGACCGCGCGAAGGGACCACCCGGTCAGTCGATCGCAAGTCCAGGTCAACGAAATGTGTTCTCGCCCAAAGGAGCAACAGCCATGAGGACGATTCGTGTCGCCGCCGCGGGTTCGTTTGTCGTTGGGATGGTCGTCGCCACGACGCCTGCGGCCGACGCCCTCGACCTCGTCCGCGGCGGGAAGCCCGCCGCCACGATCATCGTCGCCCCAGAGCAGGACGACGGCCCGGCACGTAAGCGGCGTGGCCGCGGCTTCGACGACGCGGCGGCGGCCGAGGTGCTCGTCGATTGGGTCCGCAAGATGACCGACGCGGAGTTACCGGTGGTGCAAACACAGGACGCCCCCAAGCGCGGGGCGCTGGTCTACGTCGGCGCCGCCGCGATCGGGGCCGGGCTGAAGCTCGACGACATCAAGAGCCCCAGCCGCGAGGGTGTGCGGATCCGGTGCGACGGTTCGCGGCGCCTGTTGCTGGCCGGGCAGAACGACACGGCCACGGTGAAGGCCGTCTGCCGTCTGCTCGAGGAGCTCGGCTGCCGCTACTTCGTCGACCACCCGATCGGCGAGGTCTTTCCGCGCACCGAGAACCTCGCGGTCGGCAGGCTCGATATCACTGAGCAGCCCGGCTTCCTGATGCGGCGGATCTGGGGCTCGCAGTGGTCGGGCGACACGCTGTGGAAGGTATGGAATGGCCACGGCGGGATCCGCTTCGGCACCGGACACGCCTGGGGCGGTTACGTCTCGAAGGACCTCTTCAAGAAACATCCGGAGTACTTCCAAGAGCGCAACGGCAAGCGCAACCCGAGCGACTGGTACTGCACGTCGAACCCGGGCCTGCGCAAAGTGTTTGCCGAGGCGCTCATCGAGCGGATCAAGTCGGGCTCGCACTACCCGTCGATCTCGCCGCCCGACGGGCGGGGCTATTGCCAGTGCGAGGCCTGCCGGAAGCAGGACGATCCGGAGTCGGTCGAGCCGTCGACCGGCACCGTGTGCGTGACGAACCGGTACTGCGATTTCTACCAGGACGTGGCCCGGCAGGTCGCCCGGCAATGTCCCGACGCGATCATGAGCTTTTACTGCTACGCCGACTACACGCAGGCGCCCACCAGCGGGATCGAACTGCCGGAAAACCTCTGCGCGTGGATCGCGCCGATCCGCTACTGCCGGTTCCACCGCATCGGCCACCCGGCCTGCCCCTCGCGCACGCAGCTCGAGGAGCTGCTCGCCGGCTGGGACGCTGCGGCCGAGAAGATCGGCTACCGCACGTACAACTACAACCTGGCCGAGTGCTGCGTGCCCTTCTCGAAGATCGACGTGTGGGAGCACGACATCCCATACCTGAAGGAGCGGGGCTGCGTGGGGATCAACCTCGAGACGCTCACCAACTGGCAGATCTACGGGCCGCACATCTATTTGAGCATCCGCCTGGCCTACGACCCGGCGGCCGACGCCGACGCCGTGATGGACGACTACTTCCAGAAGTTCTACGGGCCCGAGGCGGCTCCGTTGATGAAGCAGTACTGGATGGGCGTCGACCGGGCCTTCGTCAACTTGAGGTGCCACACGGGCAGCTTCTACGCGGTCCACCTGGTCTACACGCCCGAGTTCCTGAAGCGGTGCCGGGAGATCCTCGACAAGGCGGCCGCCGCGGCCCGGGGTGACGAGCGCTACGCCGCCCGGGTCGACGTGGCGTCCGAGGGGCTGCGCAACGCCGAGGAGTACGCTTCCGTGCGCGACGCCATGAACCGCGGCGACTTCCAGGCGGCCAAGCGGCTCTTCGACCGGCTCTTGGCCCGGAGCGAAAAGCACCAGCAAACTCGCCTTGGCAACCACTACACGGTCGGCTACCTGAAACGCTTCCTGGGCAAGCACATCGACGCCGGCGCCGAGGCCACCGCCCCGCCCGCCCGGGTGATCGCCGTGCTGCCCGACCGCTGGCGCCTCGCCTACGACGAGGAGGACCAGGGCGTCTCGCGCGGGTTCGACAAGCCCGACTTCGACGACTCCGGCTGGCTCGGCGTGGCCACGTACAGCGAACCGCTCGACGCCCAGGGCCTGCCCGACCGGCAGACGATCATGTGGTATCGCACCACGTTCGAGCTGAAGGAGAAGCCCCGGGGGAAGCACCTCAAGATGTTCTTCACCGAGGTGGACGGCAACGCGGTGGTCTATCTGAACGGCCGCGAGCTGGGCGCCAGCGAGAAGAAGCGAACCCCCTTCACTGTCGACGCGACCGCGGCGGCGAAAGAGGGCGAAAACCTGGTGGCCGTGCGGGTCGACCACTCGAAAATCACCGAGCTGTTCCTCGGCGGGATCCTTCGACCGGTGGTGGTAGTCGAGGAGTAGCTCCTCTCTCGACAGTCGCTTTTCGCTCCGCGAAAACACTCTTCACCGGAATCGCCACACCCCGAGCACCCGCACCAGCCGGTCGGCGGCGAGAACCCGGTAGACCACGCCCAGCGGCGGGACGATCAACATGCGGCGGCCTTCGGGGCGGGACTCGCCTTGCTGTTCGGGCAGGTAGCGGAGCCGGCGGTCAACGTCGTCTGCCGCGTCGGCAACAGCCTGGCGGTCGGGGGCCTCGAGCCATACGGCGGCCAAGTCCGCTTCCGCGCTCGGCAGCCATACGACGGTGTGCTTCATCCCTGCCGTTCCAGGTCGGCAAGGATCTCTCGCAACGGGCGGCCGTCGGGCTCTTGTTCGCGGCGGCGGAGCTCTTCTTCGCCGAAAGGCGGCTCGACCCCTTCGTAGAGACGCGGATCCTGGATCGGGGCAAAGTACCCCAACGTGACTCCCGAGGCGTCGCAGATCTCGGCGCACCCGGTCACTTCGGCCAGCCGGGCTCGACTGGCGTCGTCGATCGTGACGCGTGTCATGCCCCGCTCCCGTCGTTATGCGCTCAAGGGGAAGGCTGCGTCGGCGTGCCCGCCACGGACCCGCGGTCCGGGCTTGACTGAATCTGGCAGCCGTTTCACGCGCGCCCCACTTCTCACGATTCTATCAACCAGCCCGGGCGATGGACAAGTCACCCTTCAATTCCCCTGCCACCGCTCTGGCACCCCTGCGAACGCGGCCGCGCGGGTGAGCTGGAGCGGGACGCTGACGTACCGGGCGGGGCCTTGTGACGGGGCACGACGCCGCCCCCCCATCCGGACCCCCTGCCCCCGCCGCCGCGCCTCTTGCTACAATATGCCGCTTCGGCAACGGAAGCGGCGGGAAATGCCATGAAGCGACTCGACTGCGTGGCCATCGTCGGGGTGGGGCTGGTCGGCGGCTCGATCGGGCTGGCGCTGCGCAAGCGGGACCTCGCCCGGCAGGTCATCGGCATCGGACGCCGGCAGGTCAGCCTCCGCATCGCCCGACGCGTCGGCGCGGTGACCAATACCACGATCGACCTGGCCAAGGGCGCGGCCGAGGCCGAACTGGTGATCGTCTGTACGCCGGTGGGCCAGATCGTCGACCATGTTCGCAAGGCCGCCGAGCACGCACCCGAAGGGACCTTGATCACCGACACCGGCAGCACCAAGCAGGGGATCGTGGCGGCGCTGGACGGGTCGCTTGCGCGGGGCTGCCGGTTCCTGGGGAGCCACCCCCTGGCCGGCAGCGAGAAGACCGGCGCGAGCAATGCCGACGCCGAGCTGTTCGAGGGCCGCGTGGCGCTGATCACGCCCACGGCCAACACAACCGGCGAGGACTACGACCGGATCGAGGGGCTTTGGGAGGCGCTCGGCTCGGTGGTGATCAAGATGTCGCCGGAGGAGCACGACCGGGCCCTCTCGCTGACGAGCCATCTCCCGCACCTGGCGGCCGCGGCCCTGGCCGCCACCGTGCCGGAGGCCCTCTACCGCATCTCGGGCACCGGGCTCCGCGACACCACGCGCCTGGCCTCGGGCGATCCGCGCCTGTGGCTGGCGATCGCCGAGCAGAACCGCGACAACATGCTCTCGGCCCTGGAGCAGTACGGGCGCCAGTTGGCCGCCCTGCACGGGGCCATCCGCGACCGCGACCCGGCCCGACTGGAAGCACTGCTGGCCCTGGCCAAGAAGAACCGCGATGCTCTGGGAAGTTGACATCTACCCCGCCGAAGGGCAGCCCGATCTGCTCGCCCGCGATGCCCTCGTCAAGGCGGCCGCCCTGGGTCTCGGCGCTGTTCTGGAGGTGGCCGCGGCCCGGGGATACCTGCTCCAGGGCGAGCTTGGCCGGGAACAAGTCGACCGGCTCGCCGCCGAGCTGTTGGCCGATCCCGTGGTCGAGCGAACCGTGGTGGCCGAAGTGGGCGACGCGGCCCTGAGCGAGCCGCCGCCGGGCCGCCCGCGCCTGGTCCACGTCCTGCCCAAGCCCGGCGTGATGGACCCCGTGGCCCAGAGCGCCAAGCAGGCCATCGCCGATTTCGGGCTGAAGGCCGATGCGGTCCGCACGCTCAAGAAGTACTGGCTCGGCGAGAAAAAGGTGCCAGGCACCTTTTGTGCGAAGCACCCTCCGGGCCGTTCCGGCAAAAGGTGCCTGGCACCTTTTTCTCTTTCCGACGAGCAGCTCGACGTTTTCTGCTCCAAAGTCCTGTCCAACGACGCGATCGAGCAGGTCGTCGCCGGGCCGCTGGCGTTCGACCGGCTCGAGGTCGGCTCGCCATACGAGTTCCGGCTGGCGACGGTGCCGATCCGCGGGATGGACGACGCGGCGCTTAAGAGGCTCAGCCGCGAGGGACAGTTGTTCCTCTCGCTGGTCGAGATGCAGGCGATCCAGCGGCACTTCCGCGAGCTGGACCGCGATCCGACCGACGTCGAGCTCGAGACCCTGGCCGGGCGGATCCGTTATCGGGGGCCGCAGGGCGAGCGGCAGTTCGACAACATGCTGCGGGAGACCATCTTCGCCGCCACGCGGGAAATCCGCGAGCAATTGGGCGAGGATGACTGGTGCGTGAGCGTCTTTGCCGACAACGCCGGCGTGATCCGCTTCGACGAGCGGTACAACATCGTGTTCAAGGTGGAGACGCACAACCACCCCTCGGCCCTGGAACCCTACGGCGGGGCCAACACGGGTATCGGCGGCGTGATCCGCGACCCGATGGGGACCGGCTTGGGGGCCTTCCCCGTCTGCAACACCGACGTCTTTTGCTTCGCCCCGCCCGATACCCCGTACGATTCGCTCCCGGCCGGGGTCTTGCACCCCCGACTGGTGATGCAAGGCGTGGTGGCCGGCGTGCGCGACTACGGCAACCGCATGGGCATCCCAACCGTAAACGGGGCCCTCTACTTCGACCCCCGCTACCTGGGAAACCCACTGGTTTACTGCGGCAACGTGGGGATCATCCCCCGCGAGATGTCCTTCAAAGACCCCAAGCCGGGCGACCTGGTCGTGGCCGTGGGCGGCCGCACCGGGCGCGATGGCATCCACGGGGCCACGTTCAGCTCCGCCGAGCTGACCCACGAAAGCGACGAGCTATCGGGCGGGGCCGTGCAGATCGGCAACGCCATCACCGAGAAGATGCTCCTCGACGTGCTCATGGTCGCGCGGGACCGCGGGCTCTACCACGCGGTGACCGACTGCGGGGCCGGGGGCTTCTCCAGCGCCGTGGGCGAGATGGGCGAGCGGATCGGGGCCGAAGTGTGGCTGGATCGCGTGCCGCTGAAATACGAGGGCTTGAGCTACACCGAGATCTGGATCTCCGAGGCCCAGGAGCGGATGGTGCTCGCCGTGCCCGAGGAGAAGTGGCCGGAGCTCGCCGATCTGTGTGGCTCCGAGGGGGTCGAGGCCACGGTGATCGGGCGCTACGTGCCCACGGGCCGCCTGGCGCTTCATTACCAGGACCACCCGGTGGCCGACCTGTCGATGGAATTCTTGCACCATGGGCGCCCGCCGGTGGTGCGCGAGGCGCTCTACGACCCGCCGGCCGTTGCGCCGCTACACTCCCCTCTCCCTCTGGGAGAGGGGCAGGGGGTGAGGGCTGTTGAGCCGGAAGGGGGTGACTACACCGCCGAACTGCTGGCGATCCTCGGCTCTCTGAACGTGTGCAGCAAGCACTGGGTCGTGCGCCAGTACGACCACGAGGTCCAGGGGGGCAGCGTCTTGAAGCCGCTGGTGGGCGTAGAGAACGACGGGCCCGGCGACGCGGCGGTCATCCGGCCGGTCCTCACCTCGCGCCGGGGGATCGCCATCGCCTGCGGCATGAACCCCCGCTACGCCGACCTCGACACCTACCACATGGCAGCCAGCGCGATCGACGAGGCGGTGCGCAACTGCGTGGCCGTGGGGGCCGATCCGAAGCGGACGGCCATCCTCGACAACTTCTGCTGGGGCAACACCGATCGGGCGGAAACGCTCGGATCGCTCGTACACGCGGCCCTGGCCTGCCACGACGTGGCGGTGGCCCTGGGCACGCCGTTTATCAGCGGAAAAGACAGCCTCAACAACGAGTTCCGGCCCGAGGGGGCCGACGAGCCGATCGCCGTCCCCCCGTCGCTGTTGATCTCCGCCATCGGACAGGTCGAGGACGTGGGCCGATGCGTGAGCATGGATCTCAAGGAGCCGGGCAACCACCTGTACCTGGTCGGACTTACGAAAAATGAGCTGGGCGGCTCGCACTTCGCCATGGTCCGTGGCCTTTCGGGCGGCGAGGTGCCCAAGGTCGACGCCCCGCTCGCCCGCGAAATCTTCGACGCGGTGCACCGGGCCATGAAAGCCGGTCTGGTGCGCGCGTGCCACGACCTGAGCGAGGGCGGCCTGGCCGTCGCCGCGGCCGAGATGGCGTTCGCCGGCGGACTGGGGGCGACAATCCGGCTCGATCGCGTCCCCCGTGCCGCGGGTGCCGGCCACCCGGCCGTGCTCTTGTTCAGCGAGTCGAACAGCCGGTTGCTGTGTGAGGTCCGGCCGGATGATGCGCCAGCGTTCGAGGAGCAGGTAGGCGACGTGCCGTTCGCGCTGGTCGGCGAGGTGACCGAGGCGGGCAAGCTGGAGATCGTCGTCGGCGACGGAGCGCCGGTCGTGTCGGCCGAGCTGGCCGCGCTCAGGGCAGCGTGGCGGCGTCCCCTTGACTGGTGAGAGAGAAGCAGATTGAAGACTGACAACTGCAGGTCGCAAATTGTGGTAGCTGAAGTCGCAAGACTTCAGACGCGAGGCGTTTCTCGCCCGCTCCACGCTGAATCTTGCGAATTCAGCTACGGTTTGCTCTGCTCCACGCTGAATTCTTGCGAAATTCAGCTACGGTTTGCTCTGTCCTCTGACTCTTGATCCCTGGCACAATGCCCCAACCTCGTGTCCTCATCCTCCGTGCGCCTGGAACCAACTGCGACGTGGAAACCGCTTTCGCCTTTGAGCGGGCGGGGGCGCGGGCCCAGCGGGTTCACGTTAACCGGCTGCTCGAGGAGCCTGGGCTTTGCGGGCGGTCCCAGATCCTCTGCGTGCCCGGAGGATTCAGCTACGGCGACGACGTGGCGGCCGGCAAGATCCTCGCCAACCAGGTCGAGCACCACCTTGCCCGGGAGATGGACGAGTTCAAGGCGGCCGGCAAGTTGATCCTGGGCATCTGCAACGGATTCCAGGTGGTGATGAAGTCGGGCGTGCTTTTGGAGTCGGACGCCGAAGTCGGCCTGCCCGCCACGTTGACTTGGAACGACTCCGGCCGGTTCGAGGACCGGTGGACGCGCCTGGGCGTGCGGGGCGAGAAATCGGTGTTTCTCCGCGGCGTCGAATCGCTCTACCTGCCGGTGGCCCATGGCGAGGGGAAGTTCGTCGCCCGCGACGCAGCGGCGCTCGGCCGGCTCGAGGCGGCCGGCCAGCTCGTGCTCCGCTACGTGCCGCTCGACGGGCCGGCGCCAGCCGACGACGCGGCGCCCGTTCCCTACCCGGCCAATCCCAACGGCTCGCAGGCGAACGTGGCCGGGGTGTGCGACGCGACGGGCCGGGTGCTGGGCCTGATGCCCCATCCCGAGCGCCACGTCGACCCCACCCATCACCCCCGCTGGACTCGCGGCGAGGCCGGCCCGGAGGGCGACGGTATGGCCATCTTCCGCAACGCGGTGGAGTACTTCACGTAGGACTACCGAATCCGTCCCCCGCAGGGCGGGCCGAACGAACCGAGCCCCACCACTTCAGGGGACCATGACCGCAAAAGTCGCTTCGCGTGCGGGGGCTTGGGGCCAGGCCGACGGGGAGGAGCTTGGTGTCAGGCCGACGTTAGGCGTTAACCGGTAGACCCACCGTTTCGCTTAACGTCTAACGTCGGCCTGACCCCAGCCTTCTTACCCCAGCCTTCTCAGGGGACCATGACCGCAAAGTCGCTTCGCGCGCCCCGATGCGCCGCCATCGTCTTTCGGTAAAATATCCAGTGGGGCTCGTGGAACGTTTGGAGGATCGCCATGACCGATCAACCGGAGCTTTCCGAAGCGGAATGGGATTTGGTCGTCGAGTTGCTGGAGCGCGAGCGGGCCGAGCTGCCGGTCGAGATTCGCCACACGCGGACCGCCAGTGTGCGCGACGAGCTGCACCGCCGCGAGGATATGGTGCGCGACCTGCTCGCCCGACTCCGCAGGCCGGCCGAGGCCTGACGAACCGGGGCGCCTCGCTCGCGACGACGAACTCCCTGAGTACCGGCCGCTGGGCGCTGTGTTGCGGATTCGCCGGTTCGGACCGCGGCGTTATAATCGTGCTGGGCCGGCAAGGACTTGCGGCCACGCCTTCTCGCGTCCTGCTGCGCACGAACCACAGGAGACGACCATGATCTTGCCACGTTGGACCACGGCTCTTTGGCTCGTCTGCCTGGCAATGCTCGGTTGTCGGGGAGCTGTCGCGGCAGGCCCCTCCGCCGCAGGGCCGGACGGCGACGCCGCGCGCCCCAACATCCTCTGGCTCACCACCGAGGACTTAAGCCCCGTGCTGGGGTGCTACGGCGATCGGTACGCGATCACGCCGAACCTCGACCGGCTCGCCTCACGGGGCATTCGCTACACGCACGCCTTTGCGATGGCCAGCGTCTGCACGCCGGCACGGAGCTGCCTGATCACGGGCGTTTACTCCAGCTCGCTGGGCACGCAGCACCTGCGCGGCCCGCAGCCGCTGCCCGAGGCAGTCCGCTGTTTCACCGAGTATCTCCGCCAGGCCGGCTACTACTGTTCGAACAACGCCAAGGAGGATTACAACTTCGCCACACCCAGGACGGCCTGGGACGAATCGAGCACGAAGGCCCATTGGCGCGGCCGCAAGCCGGGGCAGCCCTTCTTCGCGGTGTTGAATTTCATGACCACGCACCAGAGCCGCGTCCGCTT
>Ga0180434_10005849_pt1 | contig 14322 bp, 29 predicted proteins | sample SS_ome_7_FD_132453 | JGI IMG/M metagenome (GOLD analysis project Ga0180434, IMG submission 132453) | Hypersaline lake sediment archaeal communities from the Salton Sea, California, USA - SS_1_D_2 metaG | ecosystem: Environmental > Aquatic > Non-marine Saline and Alkaline > Hypersaline >... | reverse complement strand
GCCAACATGGTCCCTCTCACTGCCGAAGAACACAGGGAACTCAGCGAAGACAATATGGGAGAATGGAAGGGACGCCGTTCGCCTGAGGGAGACAATATCACTCTTGATACATACGAAGAGGGTATTGAAGAGCTGAGAGTCTTCGGAGTTCTCGTAGCACAACACAGCACCGATACGGGAGACGTCTATGTAGGACGTTATGTCGGTACTGAAGACGGCCCAACATACAACGGGATTCAGCAAAAGGAGGTGGCCGTTCGGGAAACTTGGTAGGAGACTATCATGTCGAGACCTTATCGAGCGCTACTACACGTCGAAGCACTAGCAAAAGAAATAACATTCTACAAAAGGGTGATGTGGATATTCCACCTCGCCGGCATCTATAGGGCTATCATGGGGGGATAATTCCCCCCTCCGTTATCCGTCTCAGGACGGATAATTTCCCCTCCTATGAGGTATTAGTAGGAGGGGAAATTATCCGTCCTACGTTGGGGGCAACGAGGAAGCCATGACGGACTCCCTTTTAAAAGGAGTCATCATGGAAAATTTTGTACGCAACATCACAGCACTGTTTTTGGCCAAAGTAGCAGGAATTATTGCTAACTGGGCCACACGGGTAGCGAAGAACGGCATGGTTAGAATCGAAATCATGTCACTTCCTACCAACGTAGACTGGGACGCCGTCGGAGGTGCTATCCTCCTCTTCCTTGGTCTCATGGTCTTTTGGTTCATCACACCAGCATAGAAAGGAGGACGATGCGGTAAAATAACTAATTATCCCAACAACACGAAATTATGACCAACACCCCCAAATCCTCTCGCGTGAGAGGTGTGTGAGGATCTACACCCAAAGGATCCACCGGTGCATGGTGCACCAAATTCCCCCCAATGGGGCGAGGAGAAAAATCTATGAGTATCAATCTTACCAACACCGCAGCAGCCGCAACAGCCGCCGAAATCATCGCCAGCAAATCCGCTCCCTCCAAGAAGAAGCTCACCGAAGAGCAGGAAGCTGGTCGTGACAAGACCCTCCAGGCTCTCGCAGCCCGTGCCGCCGAAGGCACCCGCGTGACCTATGGTCGTCTGGCCGAGCTGGCACTGGAAAATGGGTGGCTCAACGAAGCCCAGCAGACCAAGACCACCCGTGGCGGTGGCAAGTTCGCCGGCCAGGTTGGTAGCGGCCTCATCAGTCAGGTGCCCAGCGAACTGCAGCCCTTCGTCTGCAAGAGCGATGGTCGCTATGATAAGAAAGCCAAGGCCAAGTTCTGGGATCACCTCCCCACCGTTGGCGAAAGCACGCCCGAAGAAGTCTGCGCCATCCTCCGTTACCTCCCCGCAGAGGGTCCCGGTGGTGCAATGAAGACCTTCGAACGCAAGACCAGTGCCAAGGCTGAAGCCGAGGTCACCGAAGAAGCAGCCGGTGCGGCTGCCGACATCAGTCCCCTGAACTAGAGCACCTGCTCTAGTTATCCCCAAGAGGGAGCCGGAGTCCCCCCTCCGGCTCCCTCACCTTTTTGCCAAGGAGAAAAAATGTACAAAACTATCTACTTCAATTGGGAAGGTAGGGGTTATAGCCCAGAGTGCTTTGAAGGCGATATCGCTCAATGCATCGATATCCTTGGCAAAGAAGGCCCATTCTATGCTACTATTCTCGAATGTGGTGCAGTGATCTCGACAGAAGAGGTTCCAGAATCGGTATGGGATCTCAGAAACTACAGCAACAAAAGTAAACAATTCCATAGCAAAGAATATCCTACCGGCATAGAAGGTGAGATTTACACATCTCATGCATGTATGTGCCCCGATACAATCCTAGAAGGTCAGGGATTGAAATCCTGTGACAATTGGACAGAAGTTTTATCAAGCCTGTTGCAGGATGACGAGTCTGAAGAAGAATACTGGAATTCAGGCAACGAAGCACTTGCTGACAAAGGAGTAGCATCTATCCGGGTGCTTTCTATTGAAGAAGGACCATACGATATGGAAGCCGTCAGCGTTGAAAAAGCCCAGCAGATTATTAAAGAAGGTCAATTTGTTGAGGTTTATCTTGGAATTGAATATAATGGCCCGCCCATGACAGGGTTGGTTTTTGAAGAAGGCAAATACAAGACCTTCGGTCTCGGAGATCCAGACAAAATGGGACCGAAAATGCAAAAACTGGCAAACCAGATTAAAGGAGAGACGAATGGCAGCAAATAGGGGCTGGATGAAAAATCAGGCGCAATCAATTCGTAGCATGAGCAAACACAACGAAATGATGACTCCCCTCTCCCAGAAATTGCATGATGCTGTTGCCAACGGGGAAATGACCCGCGATCAGGCAGAAGCTATGCAGAGTTCGAAGACAGCAAGGCCAAGCAGCATGAGCCTCGAGCGCTTCTGCAACATCAGCAGCGAAGGTCTCACGCCGGCTTTCCGTGGGGAGAAAGAAATTCGTACGATCGACCGCAATACGGTAGTTGTTTAATAACATTAAAAGACGCAAGAAAGGTCATGATGATTGAACAAGTCAAAAAGGCGATGATCCAAAGCAAGTTCACATTTGATGACAAGGACATTAACGCTGCATTGGTGGCTCTTAATTCTCGATAGGAGCACATCGAAAATGGAATTGAAACTATACACGTCAGATGGGGAGAAACCTGTAGATATAAGTTTCTTCAAGAAAGAAAAAAGCATTTGGAGATTTTTACCAACCTCTGAGGGCGTAGCGGTTTATTATCGAGCACCCAATAAAGATTATGATGGGGACTTCTTTGGCAATGTCAAGCCCGTTTATCCTACAAAAGAAAAAATCCAAAGATTGCATGGTGCTCTATGAGACTCTTATTGAAAGAAATTGATGGGTGCAATGGTTGCCCAGAACGAACATCTGATCATTTTCGCAAGATTGATGGGTGGAAATGCACATACAAAGTTTGCTCTCGCATCCCAGACAAAACAGGATTCTTTAACTGGTTTGTGGGGATGTGTATCAAAAAACGACGCGGGGACAACGTCTCCGTTTTTCATCCCAACTGCCCTCTTCCTTCATTAGAGGAGTAGATTGATGTGTATAAAGTCTTTCCAATTTAGGGGAGAATCATGAAATCTGTCATTCTTATTGCTATATGCATGTTGGTTGTTGTAGGTGGTGTTATGTTTGTGGAAGCTGTGGATTCAGCACAAAATAACACCACCAAACAGAAAATCAAGTCTGCAAAATTCAAAGAAGGTGAAATGGTAGAAATGAAACTCGACAATCGTGAGGGTATGATTGTCGGTGTGAACACATACACAAAAAACATCACATACAACATTAAATTTATTTATGACGACAACAAGCAATATGGCAATACTCTTGGCAGCGCATCTCGGAAAAAAGAATTTTATACAACCGAATATCATATCGAGTCCTACGAGATACAGAAACAACAGGATCTTTAAATGAGTGCCGAACAGGACATGACCAACAAAATACTAAGCGATCAAATGATCGATATAATGAAAAACAAGTCCGCCATCATTAAAGAAATGCTTCGCATCCTCGAAGACAACAAAAGGTATGATGCTGGGCTCGATAACTTCATCAAAGCAATAGATGAAGGAAAAACGAGCAATGCACAGCTTGCTGGCATGCTTAAGACGATCATCAAAATTCAAAAAGATCAGTCTAATGCTATTAGGCAATTGTCTATGTTTGGGCTGATTCTTGCATCCTCAGGTGAATTGAGTAAGATGGCAGGCACAGTCGCTTGCAACATGGGCAACGGCAAAGAAGTGATTCGTGAAATGTTTAAGCAGAAAATGGAAAGGTAATTGATGCCTGATAATGCATCAGCGTCCCCAGTAAGAGTCTTCAAAAACCCTAAGATTAGGGACTGGGGCATCGAACACGATGAAGGGAATTTCTTTTGTACCACCGCAGAAGCTATCGCTATCACCCACCTCGACAAATATGTTGAATACGGGGAATGCAACGGCTCTCTGGTGATGAGGAGAAGAGAATGCCCACTGTCTGACTGAATCGGAGCCAAGTTGAACGCATCGAAGAAGAATGCAATGATGCGTTAGATGTCCTTATGGGCGAAAATCTGAAAAACCTTTAAGGAGGAATTAGAATTGAAGAACAGCTTCTGCCCCTATTGCGACACCAAAATCACTAACGAGTGGTCATTTCTCAAGCACATCCAGGAAGAAACGGAATCTTGCCCCATCGCGCTGCCACCCGCACACGCTGACCGGGAATGCTTCAGGATCACCAAATGGCATCGTGGAATGCGAAGCAAGGCAACCAAAGAATTCGCCGAAGCTCTCGATAGCGCCCTGAACACAACAGATTATGGTTGTCTGGCAGGCATGCTGGCCGGTTGGAAAGTCTTTGTAACTGAAGAAGACATGGAAGCCTTTCCGTTTATTTCTGCACTCTCCAAAAAAGAATGCACCATGGTGCATTTTGGGGACAATAAGCTGATAACTGTTGAAGGTTATACCGTCAATGCAAAAAACATGCGAGAAGGGTTTAAATATATCGGTTTTGACTCGTCATATGTGTTTTCTTCTGTAGATGGCGTTCTCAATTTCGAAGCAAAACGTCGAATGCCAGCAGTGACGCAGTGGAACGGCGGCAATCATCAGAAGGAATTCCAAGAAGCAGCCGCTAACGTTCTGTATGACGCGTTCCCAAATAGAAACATCGTTATCAATGTGGCACACGATTCGCAGGCCCGACTTAACACGGACCCCAGATATTACCAAATCAATATCTGGTCGGTTCCTCAAAATGCCCAAAGACGGAGTGCGCGTGCGCCCAGCAAAATGTGGGGACACAGAGTACCATGTACAGACGGCTATGAGCCGTGCTACGATCTCTACCAGATCACTTCTTCTGAAGGAAATGAAGTGGCCGGTTGTGATCCCAACAATCTATATATCTACCATGATTGTTGCCACGAAGGACTCAACAGCGAAGTTGAGATCTTCCAGAAGATCCTGGAAGGGGCAGTGGCGGCTCACAAAGCCAAATACGAAATGCCAGTCGAGTATCATGAAAATTCGTATGTTGCCCTGTGCGTCAAACGAATCGAAATCGAAGGCCGAGAAGCCGATAACAGAATCGCCGATCTCGGTGGTCAAATAAAAGACTATCAGACAAACCTGGTCTCTTCGATTCGTGAAATCGAACACTTCCGCCGGCGCAAGAATGAACTGGAAAAGATTGGCACCGCAGACAAGGGCAAGTTCAGCGAAGAATTCCGCCGCCTGCTTGACATTTCTCATGTTGAGAAAGTGTTTGTGCGATCAAACCGTCTTGCTGTCAAAACAAACATGATCAAGTGTACCGACCCACGCCCGGACAGTGATGGTAACAATAAGGAACATCTGATCGGTGAGTTTGTTATCACTATCATCCCTGACAGCGGTGAGGTAAGATTCTACAATCAGTCTTGGACAGTTGTGGGCTACGAAGAGCATATGAATGCTCCCCATGTCTTTCATGACGGAAGGCCTTGTATGGGTAGCATCGAGCGGACCCTGCCTGAGCTGGTAGCACGATATGATTTCACATCGGCGTTTACCGTTGCTATCAATTTCTTGGAATCTGTCAATGTCGAGGATGCTGCTGGCAAGTACATCAGGAATTGGCCCACCAAGGACACGGAAGGACACACTCACAAACCCAATAACCCAATCTCATACATGTAATGAACAGACGACTAAATGTAGACGAAATACGCAGGCGAGAGTTAGATGAAATATTTCGACGTATCCCAACCCCATTGAGAAAGGAATACAATGGAAGTTAATGACATGCTCCAGTATCTGATCTATCGTGATGGATTCCCATCCACGGAATTGGAAAGGCTCGGCATCGAATTTTCGCCGTGGGAAGATCCAGCAAGTTGGATGGTGTCGCCTAGCGGCGTGCGCTCTCTCATCGAAAAGGGTTATCGCTTTGATACCCAGCGCACAGGGTTTGATGGGATGACGGCACTTGTCCTTGTCCGCCGGCCCGACACTGATCCGCGTATTCCGGATTGGCTCCAGGTGGAACGCCGTTGGCCGGGTGAGATGGATAAGTACTTTATATTCGATCTCATTAAGGAACATATCTATCCTCTGGTCGATAAGCCGATCACAATCCGCTTCGGTGATACTCGGTCAGCACCCGCCACCGAGAATTTCACAATCCACATTTGTTCTTCTCCAACACAGGGTGAAATCACAATCCCTGAACGCCTGAAATTCGAGGGGAGTTATCATCGTCACCACGCAGACACCTACTGTGCGTTTGCTGAGTGGGACGATGGTCTTCCAATGGTGGATGAAGACAATCAGGAATACGGCGCGGTGGACAAACACAACATGTACATCTATCCGCACCTGACCCGTTGTAGCTGCGAGCAAGGCATCGCTATTGCACGCTTTATCATGGCACGCGCAGCCGACTATATCAAGCTGGCCCAAGAAGGCAAGTCTCGAATGGATGTGATGGGCGACCTCGTGAGATCACGATATGCCCATTATTGTTCCCAGCGTCTCACGCGAGAACGGGAACAAATCTCTCATGCTCTGAGAGATGGCGAGGAAATGGTCCGCCGACTACAGAGAGATCTGGTTGAAACAATTCGTAAGCGCGACGAAGATCAAGCTAGAATGAACTATCTTGACAATGCGTCCGGTGAAGTCGACCACGGAGAAGAATTCGACAAGCTTCTTGATCTGGCCCACATCATCAAAGCCACGATTAGTGGCGACACTCTGATTGTGGAAACTGACATGATCAAGGCCACGGACCCACGGACCGAGGTGGTACATCTTGTTGGTCGTGTCAAAATCTCAATCCGAATGAGTTCGGGCTACGTGAACATCCGCAACTTGTCATGGCTGGTCAACAACATGAATGCTCCGCATGTCTTCAACAACGGCGAGCCTTGTCTTGGCAACATCGGATCGATCCTGCCTGAGCTTGTTGGTCGTTATGATTTCGCGGCTGCACTTATGGTCATCATCCAGTATCTGGAATCTATAAACGTCAATGATTCGGCTGGAGTGAAGGCCCACTACTGGCCGATTGACCCTGAATACGCAGCGGAGAAAGGAATTGAGCAAAAAGTTTGGCATCGTTACATTACTGAGTCGGGTGATAAGGTTCTTGTTACCCATAAGGAAGAGACAATCAAAGACCTCATGGTCAAGGGAGGATACGCAGATGAATACCAAGGGCCGGCGCGGGAAGACTACGAAGACTACGACGAAGACGAAGACGAGAACTATTAATATGAAACCAATGATCTCATACTTTAACCCACACAGTTTCAGTACAAAAGTTGAATTTGAGAAAATCCCCCACATCTACCTCACCAACCAGGCCTACAATGACATGGCAATCCTAGTGGATGAAGTCGACAAGGAAGTGGGTTGGTTGGGAACCGCCAGTGTTATCGGTGGAGGATTTCTTATTGATGAAATCTTCCTGGTCAAACAGGAGGTAGCCTCGACAACCACCGAACTCGACGAAGACGGAATTGCTGAGCTTGGTGTCGAACTCCTGGGATCCCGCGAAGATGGGATGGATGTTGTAAACAGCATCCGGTTCTGGGGGCACAGCCATGTCAACATGCAAACCGGCCCTTCGGGACAAGACGATTCACAAATGGACCTGTTCAAGCAGAACAACTGCGATTGGTTCATCAGGGGAATCGCCAACAAAAAAGGCCGAATCCAGTTCTCGGTCTTCTATTTCAAGTTCGGTATCCAGTACCACGATGTGCCGTGGTCAATCTATCAGGAAGTCGATCAGTCTCGGCGCGAAGATTGGAAGAAGCAAATCGAAGACAAGGTGTCTGAGATGAGCACAACCACTATCTACAGTGGTAATTATTATCAGGGGCGCGGTTATGTTGGTGGCGCATGGCCCCAACGCGGTGCTGTGCAGTCTCACGTTGGTGGTACACCCAAAACTGCACCATCGATAGTTCCCATCGACGAAGATGAAGATTGGGATTGGAGTTATTCTCAAGGAAATGACCTTCAGGAGGGTGCAGATTGATCGATCCACTTCGACACATGAAAATCTTTGATCCAGACCAGTTCGGGAACAGCAGGGTAGATATTATTGGGTGCGGGGCCACGGGGTCCCGCATCGTCCTTAGTCTTGCCAAGCTGGGGATCAAGACCATTCACGTTTGGGACTTCGACAAGATCGAAGAACACAACATCGCCAACCAGGCATTCGGCAACAACCATATCGGAATGATGAAGGTTGAAGCGATGGCTCAAATCGTGAAAGAGCAAACCGGCACCGAAATCGTTGCCCATCCTGACAAGGTGGATGGCTCCCAGACTCTGGGGGAATATGTGTTTCTGCTCACCGATACCATGGCGTCCCGAAAAGAAATTTATACCAATGGTATAAAATTTAGGCCTTTCATCAAGGCACTGATCGAAACACGGATGGGGGCAGACAATGGGCGGATCTACACCATTAGCCCCTCCTCAGTCGAACAGTGCCAAGAGTGGGAAAACACTCTCTATGATGACGACGAGGCCGAAAGAAGTGCCTGCGGTGCGAGCATTACAGTAGGCCCCACTGCCGAGACGATCAGCGGTCTTGCAGTGTGGCAGTTTATTCGGTATTACAATTGGTCTTTGAATGGGGAGGACGAGCCTGAGAATGAAGTAATCTTTAGTGTAAGACCGTACACCATTATTACACGACCATTCTAATAACACAAACACAACATTAAACACACAAAATACAACATTAAAACAAGAACACCTTTTTATCTTCTCTTACCCAAGAAAGGAGTCATTATGACTCATATCACAGTCCGCGTTGGTAGCCTTCCTGGTCGTATCACCGAAATCGCCCTCAACGGTGACCGCGCCGTTTCCACGGCCCTCGAAGCAGCCGGTCTTGATCCTGAAGGTTACGAAATTCGGGTTGACGGCTACAATGCCAGCCTGGAACAGGAACTGCGGGCAAACCAAACTGTCCTCCTGGTCAAGAAGGTCAAGGGCAACGCCCTGACCGTTCGCGTCGGTCAGCTTCCTGGCGTTGTGCAGGAAATCGCCCTTGAAGACGGTGCCACCGTGGCCGATGCTCTCGCAGCAGCAGAACTCGATAGCGAAGGCTACGAAGTTCGGGTCAACGGTACTCCTGCCGAAGGCACCACTGCCGTCAGCGAAGGCCAGACTGTCCTCCTGATCAAGAAGATCAAGGGCAATGTGGAATTCATCACCGTTCGCGTCGGTCAGCTTCCTGGCGTTGTGCAGGAAATCGTTCTCAACGGTGATCGCACCGTTTCTGCTGCAATCGCGGCAGCTGAACTCGATAGCGAAGGCTACGAAGTTCGGGTCAACGGTACCCCCGCTGACGGCACAACCACTCTGACCGAAGGCCAGACTGTCCTCCTGATCAAGAAGATCAAGGGCAATGCCATGACGGTACGGGCAGGCCAGCTTCATGGTGTTGTTCAGGAAGTAGCTCTCGAAGACGGTGCTACTGTAGCCGATGCTCTTGAGGCTGCTGAACTGGACTCTGAAGGTTATGAGATTCGTGTCAATGGCACTCCTGCCGAGACCACGACCACTCTGACCGAAGGCCAGACTGTCCTCCTGATCAAGAAGATCAAGGGCAACTGATAGCCGCATAATCAGATTCCAGACATAAGAGAGCCGGGGCGCGTATTGTCCCGGCTCTCTGTTTGGGGTGAGTCCGCGATGTAGTTTCTATAGGCCCAGGGACGTCGCCATAATGGGTCCCCCACGAGGGGAGTTAGAGGGCGAACCTCTAACTCCCCAATTTTATGAAAGGGCGTCATGTTTAATTCAATGAAAGACCCCAGATTTACACATGACTGCAAGACTTGCATGTATCTGGGGCAATATCGAGAATTTGATGTGTATTGGTGTCCAAATTCTGATTGGTCAGACACCTTCGGGGGTGGTTCTGCTATCGCAAGGTACAGTTCTGAGCCAAGCGATTACAAGTCAATGCCACTCTCTGTGATTTTGTATGCAGATCATGATATGGGAATTTTGTCAATTGTTGCAAGAGAAATCCTGCGAAAAGGGTATGTAAAACTAAAAATTCATCGAGAAGCGATTGAAAAAGACAGGGATATTTATGATGATCTCTGGAAGAAAGGGGAGCGATGCTAGTTCCTACCAAAAAGACAATTAACGCCCTCAAACAAGCTGGAGTTTCTGGGAATTTCGGCTTTTCTGAGTATGAGGGTGATAGAATAGGGCTGTCTGGGAAATTTGTGCTTAAACCAGAAGATTTGTTAAAAATGGCCCAAATTCCTGGTTTGGTGTGTGTTACAAATGAAACTTCTGATGGCAGAGTAACAATTGTTTTGTCAGGATCAGCGTTGGAGGAAATAGAACATGAGTAAAACTGTCAGTGAGATCTTGTTCATTCAAGACGATGCGAGACGGTTTATGTCTCGTCTCGATCCTAAGGTAAGATCAGCAGTCATGCAAAGAACTTATGATCAGGTTGTTAGTGAATCTAATGGGCTCAACATGTACTTGATAATCAGAGAAAAAACGAAAGAATGTGTAACTCTTTCAATAGCAAGTAGTGCTTATCCAAACTGCCACCCAAGAGTAAAAAACGATATTCGATTCTTCAACAGCAACGAAGGTTGGATCACAGCTGATATCCCAATGGAGGAAAATGCACATGTCGTTTAACACGAAACGCCAAAAAGGTATTGCCCAAGCCGCCAAAGATGTTTTTAAAGATTACAAAGCAGAAGCCAAACAACACGGCGATATCCTTCGCATCAAATGGAGTGATGGCACCAAGTTTGGTGCTCATTTTATCATCATCGACAGTGAATCCAACTGCATCTTCTTCGCCCATGACAGCCACCAAGCTGCTTACAGCTACGACTCCTTCTATCCAGTCGAGCTGAAAGACATTATGGAAGAAGGGCTGACAAGTTTCGTCGATCGCTGTAATGCCGGCGACAAAAGTGAGTGGGATTGTGAAATTGCAGAGGAACGGTTGGCTGCGATGTTTAACGTTGACAATCCAACCCAAGCAATCAAGCAGTGCTTTGATGAAATGTCGGTGGCGCTTCTCAGTCAAGAAGATTGGGTTACCTATTTGGCTGAAGAGTTGGATGATCAAATTGCCGAAGCTGTGTTTGATGGCAAGCAAGACGAGCTTTATGAAATCGGCATGGATATTGCTGAAGCTCGTGTTGAAGAGTGGGCAGCACTCAATTTGTCTCTTCGGCAACTGATGAAAAATGGTACACTTCAGCTAGAAACTGAAGAAGATGAGCTGGAAGAAATCCAGCTGAGTCAGTGAGGTGAAATGATGAGATTGAATCAACATCTTCAAGGTGCTCTTGCCCATGTCAGAAAAACTGGCAACAAGAAAGCGGAGCATCTTATTTTGAGAATTGAAGCCCTCCATGATCAGGCCGAAATGGCGGTGAAAAATGCAGACAAAGAAGGATTCTTCAAAGCCGCCAATGGCATGGTCACTGCAATGATAGAGTTGGTTGAAATAATTACCAAACCCAACAAGTCATGAAGAAGACTCCAAAAGAAGAACTTCACGATTTGTTCAACAAGAATGATTGGATACGTGGCAAATGGGGTGAAAAAGGGGTTGCCTTCGTTTGGGTGGACGTCTTTGACAAAAGGGGTCGACGATATGGCTCAGCACACCATGTACTCCAAAAATTACTGGAAGGTCGAGAATACAAAGTGTGGAGAAACCATCAAGGTAAGCTAAACATAGAACTTTTAGACACGGAGTATATCCCCCAAAATTATCTGACCTTAAGACCAGTTTGGTGGCTAACCCCAGAAGACATCAAAAGGCGGAAACACTTCATAACAGGGAAATGGTAATTAAAGAAAGGCTTGAGGAAGCCATGGCGATGAGGAAGGGTCCGTCCATTTCTAAGGAGAGAAAATGGACAAAACCCAAGAGTTGCAGCAACGCATCGAGCGAGTGAATTATCTCGTAAAAAAGGCGGAATCTGTGGCTGAGGTTAACCCAGAACAAGCGGAGGCTTATATTGCTAGGGTTAATCAACACAAACCAAGAATTCTAAACCTCCTGAAGCTTCTAGAAGAAAGAAAGGACAACGATGAACTTCTACGGTAAACCCGACCCAGAAGATTTGACACCAGTCAATGGCCCACAGCAGCAAATTGGGCCCCTCGAATTCATTGAGATGAGTTCGGAAGAAATTCAAAAATTCAAAAAGCTCGGCCCCATTACCCAAGCCGATATTGACAATGCCGACATTGACCGGTTGGCCCAGGATCTTCAAAAATGAAAGATTGGAAATCGAATGCGGAGTGGCCCGATGGGGTGGTTTCTACTGCCAATGGTGACAACATCACCAGCGACAGCCACCTGACAGAAAGGGCAGCAGAGGCCGTCTGTGAAAGGCTGAAGGCCGAAGGTCTTGGTGGGGAAGGTTTATTCTTCCCTGTCAGGACTTGGGTCTCAGACGAGGATGGGAATGAACGCACAATCTGAAAAAATGAAAATCATCAGCCTACTCAAAAAATACGGGTTGGTGGAAGATGAGTGGGGCTGTGGTATCCTCAATGGTTGCCCAATCGAAATAAGACCAAGTCGTAACGATAGAGTCATAACTATCATTGCAAGACACAATGGCCTGATCAAGCTTGAGATTTATTCTGAAAGCTCTCCTTTTACGATAGAAGATGCTGAGGATTTCTTTCTTAAGACCTATGAAATCTCTTTAGAGGGAGAAAATCGTGTTTAGATCAGATTTCAACAATGTGTCGTCGATTAAGGTAACACCGCCTGAATTTCTTGATTATCAAGGAAGTTGGTGGCAGGCAGGAAAGATCGTCGTAAAATTTAACGACGACACTCCTGATGTAGAAATCCCCTATAGCACCGCACATTTCAAGTCACGAGAAGAGGTTCCTGTAATCAATATTGCTGCAGACAACACTTCAGTTCGAATGGCAGAAGAATTGGACATGATGCGTCATAAAGTGGCTGTGGCGCTGGAAGTCCTCAACGATTAGAAGGGAATTTATGAGACTCGTTATCTTCGTAATCATCAAAGATGTGGTAGAACTGAGATGACTAACAAGTATGAGGGCTTAGACAAAGCAGCCCGCCTTGAACTATTTGATAAGGAAGTTGACGCTCAAATTCTTGTGTATGAGTCCCTCAGTCAGGACAAAGGGCAAGAATTTGAGCGTCGTGCATACTACGCAGAAAAAGCAGAGGACATGCGAAGATTCAAGGCCGATGCTCATAAGCTTATGAGATTTTCTTTGATGTAGGAGATCAAATGAGAATAACGCCATCAACAGTCGTGTCGCATTACACCAAAATTCAAAGACAAAAATCACAAAAGGAAGTGGCACCAGTGCTTCCTATTCCCAGAGATCTCCCTAAAGAAAAAGGCAAAGGGGGAAAGATAGATGTCTGTGCTTAAGTACTTGACACCCGACCAAATGTTCGAGGGGAGCAAATGAGCAGGAGTGTTAGATGGAACAACGAACCTGGAACAGTAGATGTCACAGCTCAATGGGATGATCTAATCGAAGAAGATGAAGAAAATCCAGAGGAGTTGCGTTTGTTGTTCCTGGAAAATTTCATAAAAGAAACTAACAAAGTTGAAGTCGACCCCGAGGACGAATTCTGTGAAGTAACTCTCGAGATCGACTTTATTAGCTCGGGTTGCCACGACCCAGGCGTCTACACCGCCCTCCCAGAAAATTGCTATCCGGAGGAACACGATGAAGAGCGGAGTCTGGAAAAGATGACGCTTTATACATGTAACTGCGGAGAAGGAATTGCGGTCAACGAAGAACTGGCTGAGCGCCTCTTTGACAAATATTATGAAGAAGTGATGGAAGTCGATATTTTTGGAGGATAATGTGATTTTTTATGATATGTGGGTAGAGTTCAATATGATGACCATAGTCTTTGCTACCCAAAACGAAATTGATCAGGGAAACTTGACTGGCGAAGCCGCGATATCTGAATGGCAGAAAATCGAAACTCTCAAAAATAAGCTTAACGACACTGGATGTGCGTGTGAAGATTTACGATAGAAACCCATGATGATGCAATTTATCGTGCCTGTTTTAAAACAGAAATCGAAAAAGTGGGATTTGTTCGCAACACGATGATACGCACATTGGGATGGGGTTAGTGAGGACCGCGATGCATTTGAAATCAACAGCAATAGTGGCACTCAGAAAAGAGATAGAAGGTGATCCAAGGATTGCCAATTTGTTGGACAAAGCAGATGGAACAATCTCTTGGAGAGACAAAGCCTACCAAATACTCCAGGACGCAATAAAAAATGC
>Ga0180434_10005848_pt1 | contig 14324 bp, 15 predicted proteins | sample SS_ome_7_FD_132453 | JGI IMG/M metagenome (GOLD analysis project Ga0180434, IMG submission 132453) | Hypersaline lake sediment archaeal communities from the Salton Sea, California, USA - SS_1_D_2 metaG | ecosystem: Environmental > Aquatic > Non-marine Saline and Alkaline > Hypersaline >... | reverse complement strand
GTCATGACAAGCAAAACCCTGCCCAAAGCTCCGAAATGTCTCCCCGTCCTGCTGGCAGTGGCCTTAGCGGTTGCCGCCTGTGCTACGCCTTCTGTGGGCGGAGGGGAATTGACACCCACTGCCACACTGGTGGCAGCAACGGTCACACCTCCAGAGGCCCCATCACCAGAGACACCTTCACCCCCCAAGCCCACCAATACCCTCGTGGTCGTAGCAACGCCAGAGAAGGCCAAGCCCACCGCTACGTCTACTACGGCCCCGACCGACACAGCTACAGTTGCGCCTACTCTGACGCCTACTGGTACCCTTCTGGAGCCCTTCTACGGCACACATTTCGTTCTAAGCAGCGATCTGGGCACGGTTAGGGAGTTGGGAGTAGAGGTTGTCTTGACGGCTTTTCCCCACAACGGGACACCTGAGAACTGGCTTGCTTATCTGAATGCGGCGCAGGTACAAGACATCCAGGTGATCGCCTGGCTCTGGCCTCAGGGATGGACCTGGGACGGAACTGCGTGGCGGATAGACAATCAAGCCGAATTGTTTGTCCAAACGGTGGCAGGTCACCCAGCCCTGCTTGCCGTCTATGCTCTGCACGAACCCTATTGGAACGGGTGCCTCGGCTGCGGTTACACCACCACCGAACAACAAGCTCTCTATCGCGCCATCAAGGCCATCGCCGACGTGCCCATCCATTCCGCTGTGGATAGCATGTCCGCCTGGACAGCGTACGGGGAGGAGACGGCCTTCGCAGAAGGGATTTGCGACTATTGTGAGACTTGGTACCATCCGTTGAGGGAAGATGGCACCTATGAGAGAGAGAGGTTCATCTCTCAGTTGACGGCGGACTTGGCGGTGGCCAGAGAGCGGGCGCCCAACTCCAGGATCGTTTGGTCGATGCAATGTTTCGCTCAAGATGGGTACTATCGGATGCCTACTGCAGATGAGATGCGGGACTTGGCATCAATTGTCTACTCTGCGGACATAGACGGGGCCTTGTGGTACCCGTGGACAATGAGCGGCCTGTACAGCGATTTCCTCTCCAATCACCCAGAACTCTATCCTGTGGTGAGGGAAGTCTACGATGAGTATGTCTTGAAGGCAAAGCATCCCTAGCCTCCATTTGCTCATTGTGTACCGTCCACACCAGCGCAATCAGTGGCGAATGGCCGGGGCTAGGTTGAACAAGGACCGAGCAATGGGAAAAGAACGGGTGTTTGTCATCGGGCTGGATGCAGCGGATCCCGATTTGCTAGATCTCTGGATCAAGAGCGGTGAGCTGCCTTTCTTCGAACAACTGATGCGTGAGGGAACATACTGCAGACTGAAGTGTATCCCTCCCACCTTTAGTCCTGTAGAATGGACCTCCATATTGACGGGCACAAATCCAGGCAAGCATGGCATTTTTGGTTTTGAGAAGCTGGTCAAAGGCAGTAGACAAATCAAGGTTCTTAACCGGACAGATCGCAAGAGTGTGACTTTCTATGAAATCCTGGCGGAAGCAGGCAAGCAGGTGGGGTTGATCAATATGGTGATGACCTATCCCGCCGCTGCGATTAATGGCTTTATGATAACGGGTATGGAGACACCCGATCTCAGTTCACCCGGGATTTCTTATCCTAAGGGGCTCATTGAAGAGCTACGATCGGTTGGCTGCAACTACCAGATAAGCCCTGGGATCGCGGGCCTCATCATGGACGGGAGGGCAAATGAGGCCGTAGTGGCCCTCGATAGTGTAATTGACGAGCGGTACAAAGCGACAAAGTACCTGATGGAGAAGTACGACTGCGACTTAATGGTTGTTTTGTTCTCTCAAATCGACAATTGTGGGCATTATTTCTGGCGTTTCCAAGACAAGTTACACCCAGAATACACTGAGGAAGAGGGAGCACAGTTTGGCGATGTCATGCTGAAAATCTATCAGAAGCACGAGGGGATCTTGCGAGACCTGATGAGCGAGTACCCTGATGCGACGTTCGTCATTTGCTCAGATCATGGCATGGGATTCAACTACGAAGCCCGCTACTACTTGAAGGAATTGTTTACTAGACTGGGTTGGTACTGTCCCGCTGACACCTCCCAAACATACGCCAGCCTGAGGAATCTACTTGTTCGAGTGGTGAAGAGCACATACTGGCTTATATTCAAGAGATTCCCGATACATTACAAGCGAAAGATAGCAAGGCTATTTCCAAACCTGAGAAGCCGCGTTGAGCTAATCGTATCCAACGTAGATTGGGATAGAACGAGAATCTACTCGAATGATGATTTCTTCTCCATAACGATTAACAAGATAGATAAAGAAGGGCGAGTTTCCTTTTCTTCAGAAGAGGCGGTTTTCAATTTCAGGGATAGGATCATAGAGAAACTACGTGCGCTTGAGGAGTTGGGCTCAGGGAAGCCCCTCGTGAAGAAGGTGCACACAAGAGAAGCCCTCTATTCTGGAGACTATGTGGATGATGCTCCAGATCTGGTGATCGAGTGGGAAGAAGTGAGGCTGAGGACTGGTATTCGATGCGGCGAGATAACCATTCGGCCTGAGGAGATCAATAAGAGCGAACTCCACAAGATATTAAGCGGGGAACACCGCCCCTACGGTATTTTGCTGATGAAGGGGGAGATGATCCAAAAAGACCGTAGAATGGCAGATGGCAGCATCTTGGATATTGCCCCTACCATTCTCTACATCGCTGGACAGCCGATTCCAAAGGCGATGGATGGGAAGGTCCTGTTAGAGGCTTTTTGCGAGTCATTTAGAGCCGAAAACCCTGTCAAGTATATAGATGCCGTTCAGGGTACCAGAAGTGAAGAGGAATTCAGCTTCTCAACTGAAGAGTCTCTCGAAATCCAGGAAAGGCTTAGAAAGCTGGGGTACATCGAGTAACCCTCAGAAAACCGGGTTCACTCTACGGGCGACAGGGATCGCGGCGTCGAAGGAAGGCGATGAACGATGCTCGTTACGATTCATCAGCCGGAACATCTGCCGTGGCTAGGCTTTTTCGATAAGATGAGGCAAGCTGACGTGTTTGTGCTGCTCGATACCACCCAGTTTGCCAAGGATGACTTTCAAAACAGGAACAGGATAAAGACAAAGAACGGTCCGACCTGGCTGACGGTTCCGATCTTCAAAAAGGGCCGCTCTGAGCAATTGATCATAGATGTCGAGATATGTAACGACCGCAATTGGCGGAACCGATGCTGGAGTCTGATATACCAAAGCTATAGAGATGCTCCCTATTTTGAGAAATACGCGCCGTTTTTCAAAGAGCTCTATACGCGAAAGTGGTCTAGATTAGTTACCTTGAATGAAACGATTATCAGGTATTTGAAAGTTCAACTCGGACTGAGGACAGAACTCGTCAAGGCGTCGGAACTGGGGGTCTACATGCGAGGGCCTACGAATGTCAACTTGACCATCTGCCAGAGGCTCGGGGCAGATATCTATCTCTCTGGAAAGCATGGCAGGGACTACCTGGATGAAGCTAGATTTGCAGAGCAGAGTATTGAGGTCCGTTACCAGGATTTCAAACATCCTGTGTATCCCCAATTTTGGGGCGATTTCTTGCCCCGGATGTCCTCTATAGATCTGCTCTTTCACTGTGGAGAGTCTAGTCTGAGAGCGATAGAGCTCGCCAACGCGTGACGTGGCAGCAAAGCGAATTGTTCAATGGCACCCGGATTTGAGATGCGCCCGCGATTCAGGGAGAGAGAGCTTTGGCTCACCAGTACACTATCACGCCAATATCACCGAGTTCTTCCAACGCACCTGTTTTGAACGCGCTGACGGTGGACGTCGAGGACTGGTACCAATCCACCTATGACCTAGATGCACCGGTCCATGACCGCGTGGTGCGCAACACACGGCGGCTGCTGCAGCTATTCGATGAGAGCGGCGTGAGGGCGACTTTCTTCGTTCTGGGCCTGGTATGCGAGAAATATCCGCATCTGATGGCGGAGATCAAGGCAGGTAACCATGAACTGGCGAGCCACGGCTATTCTCACCGGCCGGTGAACAGTATGTCGCGGCAGGAATTCTCCGAGGACGTCAAGCGGTCCCTGGATCTGATCCAGAGCGCGACGGGCGATCGAGTGTACGGCTACCGGGCACCGGACTTTTCAATAGATGCGGGTTCGCTGTGGGCGCTGGAGGTACTGATCGAAAACGGCGTTCGCTATGACTCCAGCATCTTTCCAATCCGTAATTCTCGCTACGGCATCCGGGGCTGGCACCGCTTCCCGCATCGGATCGAGTTCGATGGACAGGGGACGATTATCGAGTTTCCAATGTCCACAATGCGCGTGGGTGGCTATACTTTTCCCTTCGTCGGTGGCGGTTACTCGCGCCTGCTGCCAGGCTGGCTGATCGAACTCGGTATCCGTAAACTCAACCGGGCCCGGCAATGCGCAGTCGTCTATCTTCACCCATACGAGATCAACCCCGACGAGATGGGCGAATTGAGAGCTATAGTCCCCCTTAGGGTCAGATTATTCCAGGGGTTTAATCGGAGGGCGATTCCATCCCGTCTGCGGAGCCTGCTCCGCACAATGGGCTTTTCGACAATGGGGCACGTCCTCGGACTGGAATAGGTGCGAAGCCGCCAGGGATGTCGAGAGCAGTTGACGTTTTGCGCAGCGCAGGGCCAGAGCAGGAGGAGAGGATGAACGTGGAAAACTACCGGCGCTTCCTGGAGGCCATCGGCCACCGGGTCATCGCCAGCCCAAGCGGCTATTGGTTTGATATCAGCCGATCGTTCTACGAGAGCATCCCGCCCTTTCGGGTCATCTCCCTTGATCGGACAGAAATCAATGTGCTGCTTCGTCAGCACCATGCGATCGGTCTCAAATACTGCGCGCCGCATGACCACATTGGCAAGCGCAGTTGGATCTACATCTGCCGGGACAAAAACTATGATCTGAACACCATCCACCCGAAAATGCGCAACAAGGTCAGGCAGGGGTTGCGGAACTGCACCATCCGCCCCATCACTTTCGAGTACTTGCACAATCACGGTATGCCGCTGAACCGCGATACGCTCAGGCGGCAGGGCCGCGACGACCCGATGTTCAGCCAGCCGGCCCGTTGGGCACGCCTGTGTCAGGCCGGCCAGCATATTGAAGGGGCCAGCGCCTGGGGCGCGTTCGTGGGTGACCAGTTGGCGGCCTATATGATAACCTTTACCATGAACGGCTACAACAATATCCTCTATCAAATGTCAAAAACGGATTTGCTCGCTTCTCGTGCCAACAATGCACTGGCCTTTGTGGCCACTTGGGAGATGCTCGCATCGGCAAGCATCCAGGGCGTCTCTTATGGACAGGCCTCCATTCGTGAGTTGCCAGGGTTGGAAGAGTATAAGGTGAGACTGGGTTACGAGAAGTGGCCCATGCGGTACGTGGTGTTCTTACATCCGTTGGTCAGGTTCATCCTGCTGAGCCAAGCAGGTGACGCGCTGCTGGGAGGCCTGAACCGGCTCTTCCCAAACCACGACGTTCTGAAGCGGATCAACGGAATAGTTGATATCGCCAGGCAGTCGCAGGCTGTAGGTTTGGGCGGTGAGAGAAGAAGCACGCTGGAAAGGAGAGCAGGCGATGCTTAAGAGAGCCTTTGACATAGTGGTTGCTCTAGTCGGTCTAGTCTTCTTTAGCCCTCTCATGCTCATTGTCGCGGTTTTCATCAAGCTGACCTCACCCGGCCCTGTCTTCTATCGCGCTCCCCGTGTTGGCAAAGGCGGGCGGGCGTTCCGCATGTACAAGTTTCGAACCATGGTCGCTGATGCTGACAAAATCGGGCCGGCTCTTACCGTTGACAAGGATCCGCGGATCACCCGGATTGGCGCCCGCTTGCGCAGGAGCCGTCTGGACGAGATCCCTCAACTGATCAATGTGCTCCGAGGGGAGATGAGCATGGTTGGGCCCAGGCCGGAGGCACCTTACTATGTGGAAAAGTACTCGCCTGAGCAGCGAAAAGTCCTCATGGTGAAGCCCGGCATGACCGGCTCAGCTCAGATTGCCTTCCGACACGAAGAGGAGGCGCTCTCCAATGCGGAGACGCTGGAGGATGAGTATATGAACGACATTCTGCCACCCAAGCTGGCGATGGATCTGAAATACATCGAGCAGCAATCTCTCAGCTTAGACCTGAAGATACTGTTCCAGACCGCCTGGGTGCTGTTAGCAGACCGGCTGCGGGTCCGGTCGCAGAGGCAGGTGAAGCCATCTCAACCAGAGCCTCCCGCACAGGCCTACCCTAAAGAGGTGTAACTATGGGGTTACGAGATTTGGTGGGAGTTTTGACCCGACGTTTGTGGCTGTTGATCGTAGGAGCACTGCTCCCTATGGCGGGCAGCACCTTGGCGTTTCTCTTCCTCACAACACTCTGGCCTCGCTACGAGGCCACGGCTACGGTCATCATTGGCAGCAACAACCTGAACTCAGATTGGGCAGCTGTGCAAGTAAGCAACGAGTTGGCGCCGACGTATGTCCGGTGGGCTACACAGCGTCCTGTCCTCCAGGGTGTCATTGATGCTTTGAGTTTGCCTCTCTCGGTTGAAGAGCTGCAGGAAGGAATTGACGTCCGTATCGTTGCTGACACACAACTGATGGAAATCTCCGCCACGTCGAGTGATGCTCAGCAAGCGGCGGCCATTGCGAACGAAATCGTTCGGCAACTGGAGATACAGGTCATGGCAACTTCTACGGGCGAAGATGATCTTCCATTAGAGGAGAAACTCGTGCAGATGGAGGCACGCATCAGCGCGGCTGAAGCTGAACTGATCACCCTCAACTATTTGCTGGCGAACTACCGGCCCACACCGCCTGGGGAAAGTGACATCGCGCGGTTGGAGACACGCATCAGCGACACCGAAGCCAAGTTGGTCGCTTTGACTGATCTGTTGCTGGAAACTGATTCCACGACAGAGGCCGACCTGTTGACCAGGCGTATCAACGTCCTTCACAGCAACCTGGATATGTGGCGAGAGGAGCTTGACACACTCTACACCAAGGCCGAGTCTGATGCGGAAGCCGAGATCAGTCAGTTGGTCAGACACATTAACGCGCTTCAATCGAACCTGGAGACCTGGCAGAGGGAATACAGTGATCTCAGAGCGATTCGCCTGGTTGTAGTGGACGAGGCTCAGCCCCGCGTGGTGGATCCCCTGGTGAATATCCTGGTTGCCGGTATGACGGGTCTGTCGCTGACCGTCGGGGCAATCTTGGTGCTGACTCCGCTGAAAAAAGGTTAATTCGACAACCCACCAAGCGTGAGATCATCGGAGGAGAAAGATAATGGAGCAACAGATTGGGGCGGTTGATACGACGCGCGCTGGTCCTAGAATCAGGGGGGCTAGATTTCAGCTCGCCGGGCGCTTCTCTCAGGGAATAGGGCCTGTAGCCAGGAGAGCCTGTGACGGGCTCATGTCGCTTATTATCTTGTTTCTGCTTAGCCCACTGTTTGTCTCCATTGGATTGCTTATCAAGTTGGATTCGGCCGGAGCGGTTTTCTATCGGGGAAAAAGGATCGGCAAGGACGGCAAGCCCTTCTGGATGTACAAATTCCGTACCATGAAGGATGTCATGGTCGACACGGGCCCCAGGGTCACTGCTCGCGATGATCCACGCATCACCCGTATCGGCCGCATTTTGCGGGATACCAAACTCAATGAACTGCCCCAGTTCATCAATGTCCTGAAAGGGGAGATGAGCCTGGTGGGTCCCCGGCCCGAGGATCCCAGGTACGTGGAGCTCTACACACCGGAGCAGCGCCGGGTGTTATCTGTGAAACCAGGCGTCACCGGCGTGGCCTCTATCATCTACTGCAATGAAGAGACTATGCTGAGTCAAGACACACTGGAGGATACCTACATCAATGTCATCATGCCGGACAAGCTCCGGCTGGATATGGAATATATCGACCGACGTTCCTTCCTGGTAGATCTGGACATTCTGTTCCGAACTTGCCTGGTGCTCCTGCCCCGTTTCACCCAGGCCGCTCTGGAGATCGAAGAACTTCTCTTTGGGCCTTTGCAACACTTTATCCGTAGACGTCTGTCTTGGTTCATCCTGGATCTGATCCTGGGACTTGGAGCCGTTTCAACGACCAGCCTTATCTGGTGGCGTGCCAGCCGTCCCCCGCATGTAAGATGGCCCCTTAGTGTGGCGGCCACTGTTGGAATAGCCTTGATGTTCACCTTTGTGAATCAGATCTGCGGCCTTCAGCATAGCATGTGGTCCTGTGCCAGTGGTCAGGAGATAATCGATATCCTTTTGTCAACGGTTATCAGCACCACCCTGCTCCTCACCATCAACGGGCTAGGGCCTGGGGGACTTTCCTTTCCACTGGAGATGATCCTGCTCAACGGTTTCTTTGCTTTCGTCGCCTTCACGGCAACTCGTTACCGCAGCCGCCTCATCACAGGGCTGCTTTGGCAGTGGCGTGGCCTTTGGGGCAAGGCTCGAAAGCAAGGGTGAAAATGTTTGCTCATCTATTGGTGGGGAAGACTTGAGCAGTTGGCTTTTGCCCGAGAAGCTCCAAGATCTGGAAAGAGTGTGAACGTACCTGGCTCGAAATAACCAGGCTGTATCCGTTCTCAGCGACATCATTCCTTGGGAGAAGAATACCAGGTCAAGGCACAGGAGTAAATATGAACTGGAAAGATCGGCCAACGCTGGTCACCGGTGCTGGGGGGTTTATTGGCAGCCACTTGGTCGAGGCACTTGTAAGCCAAGGGGCGCGGGTACGCGCCTTCGTGCGCTACAACTCACGAGGGGATGTTGGATTGCTCTCTCTGCTGCCTGCGGTCAAGGGCGAAGGACTGGAGATCATTGCAGGTGATCTGCGAGACCCCCATGCCGTTGCGGAGGCGTGTCGGGGCGTTACCCACCTTTTTCATCTGGGTGCTCTGATCGCTATCCCTTACTCCTACCTTCATCCCCGCCAAGTGGTCGAGACCAACGTTATGGGTACTCTTAACGTCCTGATGGCGGCGCGTGAGGCAGGCGTCGAGCGGGTCATCCATACCTCAACCAGCGAGGTGTACGGTACAGCGCGCATGGTCCCCATCTCCGAGGATCACCCATTGCGAGGCCAATCCCCTTACTCGGCCAGCAAGATCGGCGCCGACAAGCTAGCCGAGAGTTTCTACTGCTCGTACGATCTGCCCGTGGTGACCATTCGCCCGTTCAACACGTACGGACCCCGCCAGTCAGCCCGGGCTGTCATCCCTACCATCATCACTCAGGCCCTCGTTCGAGATCTGATCTACCTGGGTGCCCTCACACCCCGCCGCGATTATACCTACGTGGAGGACGTCATTGACGGTTTCCTGAAAGTCGCTGAGACCGATAGGGCCATCGGACAGACGATCAACATCGGCTCGAGTCAAGAGATCAGCATCGGTGATCTAGCTCAGAAGATTATCAACCTCATCGGACGGAATGTGAAGATCGTAACGGACAAGCAACGTCTCCGGCCGGAGCGAAGCGAGGTACGCCGACTTTGGGCAGACAACCACAAGGCCAGGGATCTGCTGAACTGGTCGCCCCGCACCTCATTGGACGAAGGGCTATTGATGACCGTCGACTGGATTTCCAGGCACTTGGATCGCTATCGCCCGGGCGTGTATCAATTTTAGGTGAGAATGTTTCATATGATTGGGAGATAAGACTATGAGAGCTATCATCCTAGCGGGAGGGAAGGGTACTCGCCTGGCACCCTACACGAGTGTGTTCCCCAAGCCACTTGTGCCCATTGGTGACATGCCAATTCTACAGGTCATCATTCATCAGCTCCGGCATTACGGGTTCACTCACATCACCCTGACCGTTGGCCATCTTGCCACTCTTTTCCAGGCCTTCTTCCGGGACGGAGGTCAGTATGGCGTGAGAATTGATTATGTCATCGAAGACGAACCGCTGGGAACGGCCGGTCCGTTGGTCTTCGTTCCTGACCTGACGGAAGCCTTTCTAGTGATGAATGGCGATGTTCTGACCACGTTGAATTACACTGAGCTTGTGCAATATCATAAAAGAATGGGAGCTATGGCCACGGTGGCTATGCACAGGCGACAAGTGAAGATAGATTTGGGTGTGATACAGCTCGATGGTGATAACAGGATCAAAGGATACATTGAAAAGCCATTGTACGATTATAACGTCAGTATGGGGATATACGTTTTCGCCCCTCATGTACTGAGTTATATCCCCCCCGGCGAGTATTTTGATTTCCCTGATCTGGTGCAGCGTTTACTGGAGAACGGGGAAACCATATTAGGCTACCCTTACGAGGGCTACTGGCTCGATATAGGACGGCCGGATGACTACGAACAGGCAGTGCAGGATTTCGAGAAGATGCGATCCAGATTTCTCTTAGAGTAGGAACATGAAATGGCTTATCCCTCTGGCTGACCTTGATTTTGGCGAGAAGGAGATCAAGGCTGTTACAGACGTGTTACGCGCAAAATGGCTCACCATGGGCCAGGTGACCCAGAATTTTGAACGTCGGTTTGCAGATTATCTGGGGGTCAAGCATGCTGTCGCTGTAGCCAACTGTACGGTCGCTCTGCATCTGGCCAACGTCGTCCTGGATATTGGCCCCGGTGCCGAGGTCATCCTGCCCTCCTTGAGCTTCGTGGCCACTGCCAATGCCGTCTTACACACCGGTGCGACTCCTTCCTTCGCTGACATTACGAGCCTGGAAAACCTAAACATCTCTCCACGTGCCATTGAGCAGCGTATCAACCAGCACACCCGGGCTGTCACCGTTATGCATTATGGCGGATACCCATGCGCTATGGTTGAGATCACAAAGATAGCCCGACAGCACAATCTTGCCGTCATCGAGGACGCCGCTCATGCGCCCGGCGCTTCGATCAACGGCAAGATGATCGGTACCTTTGGCGACGTGGGCTGCTTCAGTTTCTTCTCTAATAAGAACCTGGCTACCGGAGAAGGGGGCATGATCGTCACGGATCGCGATGACTTGGCGGAGAAGCTCAGAGTTATGCGTTCTCATGGTATGACTACACTCACCTGGGATCGACACCGGGGACATTCTCATTCCTACGATGTCGTTGACCTGGGTTACAACTATCGCATTGACGAGATGCGCTCGGCCCTGGGCCTGGTTCAGCTTGAAAAGCTGGCTCAGAATAACGAACGCCGGCGTGAGCTTGCAGCCGAGTACCGACGATTGTTAGCTGATGTTCCTGGGCTGCTAGTCCCCTTCAATAAGCATCCGGGCAGGTCTGCCTGTCATCTCTTCCCGATCCTTCTGGATAGTGAGATCAATCGCCGCTCTTTCATCGAGGGGATGCGAGATCAGGGTATCCAGACCAGTATTCACTATCCTCCCATCCATCAGTTCAGCTATTACCAGGAGCGATTTGGTGATGGGACTGGGACGCTACCTATGACAGAAGCTGTGGGATTCCGTGAAGTCACGCTCCCTTTATATCCTGGCATGACGGTTCAGGATGTGAAGAGAGTGGTCGATGCCCTCCGCCTAGTGATTGATAAAGACCTAGAGGTCTGTACCAAAAGTTTTTAGGGCATAATTATTGAGGCCTCCACTAAGAAGGAGGCCTCAGTCCTATGGGACGCTCACCTTACAAATATAAAATCAAACTCAGCGGCAAAGAAAAGCAGGAGCTACGGCAAGCCAGGCGCAAAGGCTGCAAGAAGGCTCGGCTAGTCATTCGTATTTTGATTGTCTTATTGGCGGATGCCGCTAAGACAATCGCTGAAACAGCGACCATCTTAGTTTGTTGTGAGCAAACGGTCTCGAACCAACGCACAAGGGGCCGTTGCTACTTGGCTCGATTTGCCCCGTTCAGGCCGTCCTCCGGTCTATACGGCCCAACAGCGGGCGCTGATTACGGCCACGGTAGTGCCACCTTGCACGAACCTGACTTGCCTCTCAGCCGCTTCTCAGTGGCCGACCTGCTGCGAGTTGTGCGTCAAGAAGATGGTCTGGCCAATTTGAGCCACAGCAACTTGGCTCGCCATTTGCGCCAAGATGCCCTGAAGCCATGGCAATACCACTACCGGCTCTTCCCACGCGACCCTGACTTTGTCAGCAAGACCTGTGTAGTACTCGATCTGTATGCTGGCTTCTGGGAAGGCCAGCCTTTAGGCTCCAGCGATCACGTGCTCTGTGCCGACGAGAAAAATGGGCTCCAAATACTGCGTCGCTGTCATCCCAGTCGTCCGGCCCTACCCAGTCAACTCATGCAAGTTCGAATATGAGCGGCTGGGCATCTTTCTGCGGTCAAAACCTTGGAGGTCTGAGCCCTTACGCCAAGGGATGAACAGAGTGCAATCTAGCGGTCAGGGTATGACCAGGCGCTGGCCAGCATAGATGTAGTTGAGATTCCAGATGCCATTGGCCTGAGCGATGCGCCAAGGACTCACTCCATACCGCCTGGCTATGCGCAGAAGGGTCTCACCGTAGGCGACGATGTGGATGCGGGGCCCCGACTGGCCGGTTGGGATGAGAAGCACCTGACCAGCATAGATACGGTTCGGGTTTGGGATGCCGTTAGCGCGGGCGATGACGTAGGGATTGACCCCATACCGGCGACCTATGGAGAACAAGGTCTCGCCACGGCTGACACGGTGGTAGGTTGGCCCATAGGCGGGCGGGGCTGCGTAGCCGACGGTCGTCGTCAGCAACCCAAGGATCAAAACGGCTACCAAGATAATCATCACTTTCCTCATAACATGTCCTCCTTCTTCGCTAAGCGCGAATGCATTTGTGGGCACGTTGGCTCCCCTTATGAGATGTAAGCCGGACACCCCACATCAGATACCCTTATATTATACACCATAATTGAACAAATTTCAATACCTAGTCAACATAACAAGGTAAAAATAGGGGGTATTGGGGCCCAAGTGTGGCCAGTTTTGGCCTGTGGGCTCAAAAAAGCAACCATCAACCGGCGACTAACGTTGTTGTGACACCTTCTTCTGGCAGGAACGGCAAGGAGATGACCTTGGGTGGCACAACCCCGTTCAACCCGAGACGGCACCGCACCAAGCAGGGACAGTATCTGCGCGAAACATCAGCGACACCAAGGCGGTATTGGAACCTATTTGGCTAAGCGACCAGCAGTGAAAATGATGCCCTGTGTTCATCGCTGGCTTTGCAGAGAGGCAGGTCCCTGCTGGCTCGGTTACCAACCGAAGATAATCGACAAGCTCGGTCGAGCCGTTCAGGCTGAGGGGCTCAGCCAAACAGTTCGACGCCGGAAAGTAATGCTATCCCCCGCTGCTACTTTTCAACCGGTCGGCAAGTGGCATGCAGATAGCCGAACTCGCCCCGCGATGGTATGATCTCCAACACTTCCACGATCTCGTAGAGCTTGTTGCCCAGTTCCACCTGATCCCCCTTCTCCGGGCGCTTCTCCATGTTCTGGATAGTGCCGGGGTGTCCTCCACCTTGTACGACAAAGCTGACTTTGTAGATCATGACTCTCACCTCCCTGGACGTCTAACCGGGCTCTTTTCGGGTCAAGTTGACAAGACGGAGCTTGAAAGATAGGTCGGCGGCGATGTTCTTCATGACAAGGAAGCCGATACTGGTGTCCCTCTCACACAGGGAGATAAAGTCTGCTCTCCTAGCTACCCACAGCCTGGTGCCATCAGCGATGCAGCGGGCGGAGGCGGTGCGGGGACCTTCGTCTACGAGGGCTACCTCCCCAAAGATCTGGCCTTTCCCCAAAGTGACGATGCTCTGTTCCGTACCTGGCTCCGGAACGCTAAGAGTAATTTCCACAAGCCCGTCCTGGATGAGATACAACTCGGAACTTTTGTCATTTTCCTTGAAGATGATGTCGTCGGCGTTGCATGTCTGTTCTCGACATAGCTCGGCCACCTTTTCCAATTGGCTCTCCGATAGGTTATTCAAGATCTCTACCTTTTTCAACAGCGGTACTATAGACATTGGCTTTGTTCCCCCTTTCTTGCTAGAACTGCTGAGTGCATCCAGTGGAAATGGAGATCCGTTCTCCCCTCCCTGCCATTGACTCTATTATATCACTTTTGCTCTCAAAAATCTAGTAGCCCCTTCGCTTTCTCATCTTGACAAAAGCGATGCTTTAGTCTATGATAGCCCTGGCGTCCAAGGGCCTACGCAGCATGCCGGGTGGGAGATCAGTCTGCGCAAGTTCTATACGCGCCCGAGAGGGACCTCCCTTTATGGAGAGACAATTTTGTTGAAGAAACACAAGCTAGATTTGCTCGGCGTTTTACTCCTCTTGCTCCTTCCCCTCATATTCTTCTGGCCAGTCACCCTCGGTGGCAAGACCCTTCTGCCCGTGGACAACCTCTTC
>Ga0180434_10005847_pt1 | contig 14325 bp, 9 predicted proteins | sample SS_ome_7_FD_132453 | JGI IMG/M metagenome (GOLD analysis project Ga0180434, IMG submission 132453) | Hypersaline lake sediment archaeal communities from the Salton Sea, California, USA - SS_1_D_2 metaG | ecosystem: Environmental > Aquatic > Non-marine Saline and Alkaline > Hypersaline > Sediment... | reverse complement strand
CATCCTGCTCCCAGATAGGCTCCGTGAACTGGTCGATATACTCCGCCGTAACCCTCTTCGCTATTCTATCCATCTCTTCATCTACCTTCTCAGCCAAACGGCCCAGCTCGGTCAGGTCAAGTTCAATTCCCACTATCCTGATGAACATATCAAGCACAGCCAGGGAAGCCTTGGGATTTGCTATTTGCGTAGCGTATGCCGGCACTTCGCCCAGCAGGCAGACGCCGTCCATACCCCTTTCTTTGGCCATCCCCAGTATCAAGCCATTCAGCCCGGCTATGCGAAGGTTACCTCTAAGAATCGCATTGTGACCGCTTAACTCAGTGACCAGTTCAGGAGTTGTGGCTACTCCCCAGACCTTCATCTCCTCGCTGTGGTGGACCCGCGTTACCGCAGCGGCGCAGCTATATACCCGTGCCACATTGAGCCTTTGTGCCACGTCAAGAACGCAGTTAACCAGCTCGTGTCCCTTGAAGACAGGCTGTTCCTCTCCGATGAAAATCACCAGGCCCCTGTCCTCCTTATCGGACTGCCAGTAATAGAATTTGCTCTCGGGAAAGCGGGGGCTTTCGATTACGTTGTCTTTGACTGTGATGCCCACCGGTTCAAAGAAGTCGACGGGCTCGATCTCCCCTATTTCGACGGCGTTTAGCTTGTCCACAAGATATTTGGCGGCTGTCAGTGAAACATCGCCGATCCCCGGCCAGGAGGCAAGCATGGAACAGCTCTTGGGGTTCGGCTGTTGGTGGAGCTTTATTACGTCTTTCATCTTCGTCTCAGCTTCCCTTTGTGGATACTGATATGCGGGGGCAATACAGGCAGGGGGCCTGCAGCACCCCACCAACCCACCTCACCTCCTGTCCTATGCCCAGAAGTTCACCCAGTACCTGATATACGTTGCCGGCAATCATGGTATCCTTTACCCTCCCTGTTATCTCACCGTTCTCCACCTTATATCCCAGCAGAACGTTGGCACCGAAATCACCGCCCAGAATATTGCCCTGTTCGGCACCCATAACTTGCTCTACAATCAACCCTTCCTTCATATCCGCCACCATAGCCTCGAAAGAGACATCCCCGCCGCTCAAAACAAGCGAGCTTATGGCCGGCCTGGGGTAACTCCCACCCGCTCGACGGCCGTTACCTGTACTCCGTGTACCGGCCGAAGCTGCCGTCTGCAAATCATAAAAGAAGTTCGCCGCCACTCCGTTTTCGATAAGGGGCAGACTCTGACCGGGCACACCCTCGTCGTCAAAGGGATAACTCCCTACCCCGTAAGCCACGGTAGCGTCATCCCGCAGGCTGAGCCTCCCGTCAAAGACCTCCTCTCCCAACCTGTCCTTCAACGGCGAAGCGCCTTCCACCACAGTTTTGCCGCTGAAAGCCAGTATTAGGGGGCTCATCAGCACGCCGCCTACTCCAGGAGGTGTAAAAACCACCGGCAATGGCTTGGCGGACACGGTGGCTTTAGCCTTCGCCATCTCCAGTTGTCTTATCACTTTCCGCGCCAGGTCATCAACCGCGACAAATTCAGGGCAACACGAACTTGCGCTATCGCCCACAAAGAGCATATCTGTATCCTGAACCAGAATGCCTTCCAGGCTGAGGCTGAAGAAGGTCTTGTCATACCTCCCTTCGCCGCCTCGAGAATTGATTACGGACACGTAGCTTGTCCCCCTGGCAACCTCCGCGTCGCAAAGAACGCCGGGAGTATGACCTGTAACCTTGCCTATGAGCTCCTTCCCCAGCCCCACCATTTCCTCCATACCTATCTCTTCCACTTCGGGATCGAAGATGGACACTCGGGAATAGTCCTGCAGAGGAGGAAACTCGAAATTGGCCGGACTGCCGAATCGAGAGCTCTCCACAGCCATGTCCACGAGGTCCCCCAACCCGCCCCCACCGCTGGCGGTGGCAAAGCCGACTCTCCCTTCCCGAAAGATCCGGAGGGCAGTACTGCTGCTCTCCCTCGTCTGGACCTGTTTCAGCTCGTTAGCTTCAAACTGTATTCCCACAGAGCTGCGAGAGGAAAGCGAAAAGACCTCCGCCTCGTCCGCCACCCGGCGGGCGGCGCGAAGGATATCTGATAGACGTTCCTTCTCGGATTCCAGTTCCCGGTATCCAGACAGCATTAAAACTCAGGTGGAGAGGTCAACAGTACGGTGTGCAGTGCAATCACACTCCACTTCATCCCTGCCGGGTCAACCCTCGACTTCAGCTTCGGACTTCGTCTTATCATGTTGTCCAGAGCGTCGGTGAATAGTCTGTCACCGTGTGGATTATCGGCCCGGAGACCTCCCAGAGTGACCATTTTAGACTCTCACCGAGCCATTTTCAAGTTACCCGGCCACCGTCAATGAAGCCGGCCAATTTGAATTAGTTCTGTTGTTGCAGTATCATGAATTGCATGGAAGTCACCGCACTCGTACACAAAGTTAGCGGCTATCTACCCGAAGATAAGGTGGCCCTGATCAAGGCGGCTTACGAATTCGCCGCCCGGGCCCACCATGGACAGGTGCGCAAAACAGGGGAACCTTATCTGGAGCACCCCTTGACCACCGCTATGTTCCTGGCTGAGTTCCATCTCGACGGCGAGACCGTAGCCGCCGCCTTGCTGCACGATGTTCCCGAAGATTGCGGTGTCCCGCTGGAGGAAATCGAGGCCAGGTTTGGTCGGCAGGTAGGCAAGCTTGTCGACGGAGTCACCAAGCTCAACAAGCTCACAAGTCGATCTCGAACTGGAGAAGCGAAGTCGAAAGCTGAGGCGGAGAACCTGCGCAAAATGCTCCTGGCCACGGCTGAGGAGTAGCGGGTGCTTCCTATCAAGCTGGCAGACAGGTTACACATCATGTGTACACTTGGAGCTTTGCCCGCGGAGAAACGGCGCGCCATAGCTCAGGAGACCCTGGAGATATATGCGCCGCTGGCGCACCGTCTCGGGGTGAGGAAGGCCAAATGGCAACTGGAGGACCTCGCTTTCCGCTACCTGGAGCCGCGCGTTTACCATCGGATTGCTCGTTTGGTAGCCGGCAAGCGAGCCGAGAGGGAGGGTTTCGTTGCCGAGATGAGTGAAATGCTCCGCCAGGAACTGGCCAAGGCAGGTATAGAGGCTAAGGTCTCCGGCCGGCCAAAACATATCTACAGCATCTATCAGAAGATGGGCAAGTATGATGCGCAGGGCAAAGACTTCGGCGATATCCACGACCTTTTTGCCCTGCGTGTCCTCGTAGATTCAGTCTCGGACTGTTATAAAGCACTGGGGGTAATTCATAATCTCTGGCGTCCTGTGCCCGAAGAGTTCGACGATTTTGTTGCCAACCCCAAGGATAACGGCTACCAGGCCTTACATACTACGGTAATGTGTCAGGGCACAACACCCCTGGAAACCCAGATTCGGACCCATGAAATGCATAGTGTCAATGAATACGGGGTGGCTGCTCACTGGCTGTACAAGGAAGGGAAGGGCGAGCATCCCGATGACGAAGTTAAGTGGCTGCAACAACTCGCCGCCTGGAGAGAGGACCTCGACGGAGAGGAGTTTCTGGAATCCGTCAAGACCGACGTCCTGGTGGACAGGGTGTTTGTCTATACGCCCAAGGGGGAGATAAAGGAGTTGCCCAGAGGCGCTACACCTCTAGACTTTGCCTTCCGGATCCATACGGACCTGGGCTACAGATGTATCGGGGCCAAAGTGAACGGAAAACTGGAGCCTCTGCATCGTGCCCTTAAGAACGGCGACGTAGTGGAGATTGTGTCCAGCAAAGTAGACAAAGGTCCCAGTCTGGACTGGCTCAACCCCGAGCTCGGCTACGTTAAGACTTCTCACGCACGAAACAAGATCCGCCAGTGGTTCAACAAGCAAGAACGGAGCCAATCCATCGATACCGGCAGGCAGATTTGGGATAAGGAACTTAAGAAGCTGGTCGTCGGCCTGCCCGGAGTGGACAAAGTGGCCCGGCTGCTCGACTACGAGGATGCAGATGACCTCTATGCCGCCCTGGGCAGCGGCAGTCTGAGCCCTTCCCAGATAGCGCTCAAATTCAGTGGAGACCTGGAGCCCACCGCGGAAGAAATCGAAGTTCTGCCCCGGAGCAAGGTCAGCCCGTTGGGCATCAACGTCCTCGGTGTCGGTGACTTGCTGACCCGTCTGGCGAATTGCTGTCATCCATTGCCCGGAGATAAGATTGTTGGTTACATTACTCAGGGCCGGGGTATCACGGTACACCGTACCGATTGTGTGAACATAATCAACGAAGAGGATAAAGAACGGCTAATCAAGGTGGAATGGGGTGAAGTGGCGGAGGTCTATCCGGTTATGGTTCAAGTTGATGCCTGGAACAGGGTTGGTCTTCTAAGGGATATTAGTGCTATCATAGCTGAGGAAGGGGTGAACCTCACCGAAATGAGTATGAGCAACGGCCGCGATGACAGCACCTCGTTGTACTTCACCCTGGAGGTGAAAAGCGCCGTTCAGCTAAGTAGAATAATGTCCAGGATTAATTCTGTATGGAACGTGGTAAGTGTTACCAGAAAGGGGGAATGAGTGTCGAGTAAGAAATCGGGCAATAGAGCGGCCAGGGCGACAGAGAGAAAGCGGTTACAGAACCGGCTGGTACGCCGCAGCCTTAAGACCCACATAACCAGGGCAAGAAGCGCACACGGTGCCGGGGAAGAATCGGCACGTGAACAAATCATGACGGCCGTAAGCAGCGTGGATAAGGCGGTGAGCAAGGGGATCATTCACAGAAACAAAGGCGCTCGGCTCAAGTCCTCTCTAATGAACAAACTAGGTAAAGAGCAGAAAGCAACTGGCTGATAATCGATAGCTATGAGTAGCGACCATTGATTCTTCTTGATTCAGTGTGATGTTATCCCAATTCCAAGTGGTAGGGCAGGCTCTCTTTCACCAGGGGCTGGTTTCTCCCCAGGGAGGTAACCTCAGCGTTAAGCTGGGAGAGCAGTTGGTCATTACCCATCGGGGCAGCCTGTTGGGCTCCATACAGGAAGCGGATTTGGTGGAGACGGGGATAAGCAAGAACAACCGGGCAACGCCCCTGGCTTCAAAAGAGCTGGAAGTCCATCGTTGCATCTACAGAAATACTCCGGCCTTAGCGGTGGTTCATGCGCATCCGCCTTACGCCGTTGCCCTGTCGTTCACGGAAGAAGAGATCGTACCACCCGACCTGGAAGGGCAGGTCTTGCTGTCCAGGGTACCCGTCCTCAGTAGAGAACCGACGACCAAATGTGAAGAGCTTGCCGAGGAGATAGCCGGGCTATTGACCGAGCACAGCGTGGTTCTGCTGCGGGGTCATGGAAGCTTTGCCGTCAGCCAGTTACTGGAGGAGGCCTACTACTATACGGCTGCCCTGGAGCACAGTTGTCGCCTCCTCTACCTGCTGAAGGCGCTCAGGGTACCCCCGGGGTGACCCGCAGCAGCCGAATGCGGCTATGTCCTGCCTGGTTTAGGGGAAACCGGGTAATACCAATCAGAGTATTTGGGATTTCTCCCCAGTATCACTTCGGCGAACAGGCTTTGTAGTCGGGCCGTTATCTTGCCAATGTTTCCCGCGCCTATCGGGCGGCGGTCGATCTCCAATATGGGAGCTATGTTGGCTGCCGTCCCGGTGAAGAAGCATTCTTCAGCCGCATACAGTTCGCTTCTGTCAACCTGTCTCTCAATCGTGGCGATGCCCAGCTCGTTTTCAGCCAGTTTCATGACCGTGTCCCTGGTGATGCCCACCAGGATATTGTCGGATGAGGGAGGAGTTACCAGCTTTCCTCCCAAAACCAGGAAGATGTTCTCACCGCTGCCTTCAGAAACATGTCCGTCCTGGGTCAGCAGTATTGCTTCATCGAAGCCGTTTTCCCAGGCCTCGGTCTTGGCCAGCGCGCTGTTCACGTAAATGCCGCAAATCTTGCCCCGGGGCGGGATCATGGTGTCGTCCACTCGACGCCATGACGATGTGCAGCAGCGGACACCATTCTCTACATCGAGGTAGGGAGGAAGGGTCGTCACGACGATACATAAGTCGTCCTCCAGGTCATGGAGCCGGACCCCTATGGCCTCGGAGCTCTTGTAGGCCAGGGGGCGGATGTATACGTTTTCCCGGTAGCCGCTCCTTGCCAGGAGCTGCCCCGTCAACTCGCACAGCTCATCCACGGAGTACGGCACATTCATCTTCAGGATGCGGCAGCCTTCAAGCAGGCGCTTATAGTGGTCCCGGATTCTGAAAATGCAGAAAGACTCCCGTTCACTGTCCCAGTTTCCGCGAATGCCCTCGAAGCAAGCGGTGCCGTAGTGCAGGGCGTGGGTCAGAATTCCGATCTTGGCTTCGGACAACGGCACGAATTGTTTCCGGAAAAAAACATAAGCCGGCATCTCCCCTCCCTTTGTATGCTATGCAGAGCTGAATTAAGTCAGAATTATACTTGGCCTTCAACCCTAAAACAAGAGTTCCCCCGAGCATCCGCATAGACGACTATAGTACTAATTTCTACCGCCAAACAGGACTAATGGGTGATTCCCCAAAGGCTCCGTCGCTGGTATGTTAAGAACACTGCGGCGGAACAATCCAGTAGGAAAGAGGCAACATGAAAGTAGCTACTTCCACCCCTGAAAGTCGCGAGGCGAGGCTCGTCGAGAAGCTGCGCTCAGGCGACATTTCAGGTATAGAGGAATTCTACACCAGCTACCGGAAGAAGCTTTACTATCTGATACTAGAACAGGTAGACCGGAACCAGGCCGTCACCGAGGACTTGGTCCAGGAAGTATTTCTTGCTGCCCTGAGTTCGCTGGATAAATTCCGAGGTGAGAGCCGGCTCTATACCTGGCTGCGCAGTATCGCATTCCACAAGATAAACGACTTCTACCGCCGGCAGGCGCGAGAACCCAGGCTTGAGGAACCTCTCCCGGGCACTGATGCGGTGAAGCTGGACCCAGCCGCGGACAATGAACCGGCCATCTTCAGCGCCATGGAGTCCGAAGAGACGCGTCAGGAAGTCCAGCAGGCCTTGGTGGACTTGCCCGAGGACTACCAGGAGGTTCTCGTCCTGAAATATCTTGAAGATCTGCCGGTGGTGGAAATTAGCCAGGTCATGGGCCGTTCCCAGAAGTCAGTTGAGGGATTACTATCGCGGGCCCGGAAAGCCATGCGAGAAAACCTGGCGGGAAATAACCACGAGTCCTGATTGTAGCCCCGCACAATTCGCGACCTCCGTAATAGTTCCCGCCTCCGATGTCTAGTCCAGTTGTCCAATACCTTCTGCTTTCAACCCCAGGCGTGCTATGAGTGTAGTAGACATTGTCTTCCTTCAGTCCTCGTCGTCCTTACACAGGGCAACCTTGATCCCTGAACTCTGTAGTGCCATCCTTCAGGGTCGTGCGGCAACCCCCGTAGGGTGGATTAGGCAAGGGACTTGATAGCATTCAGGAAGACCGCACAAGCAATACCCGAAAGCTGCGACTCCTTGGGTCTGCAATGACCCCGCCAATGTAGTCCCCCTTACCCGCGGGAGCCCCCTAGGGGCTCCCGCCTCCAAAGGAGGTCAAGGTGAAGATTAAGAAGTCATATCTGTTACGGCTTGGAAGGCATTCACCAGCCCGTACCCCACACCATCCTCAGCCAGGGTAGTACAGCCATTCTCAATGGCCCACCGCACTTCGTCGTTGACTGCTCCGCTGCCATTGCCGTCCTCAGCAATGCTTAGAACTAGGGCAGCCACACCTGACACGTGTGCGGTGGCTGATGAGGTGCCGGTCTTATAGCCATATTGATTCTGGGGCAATTCAGAGTAGATGTTGAACCCTGGAGCAGCTACATCCACCCAGTCGCCATAGCTGGACAACAAAGCCAGGGAATCATCTTCGTTGGTCCCGGCCACTGCTAGGCAATCGACATAATACGCCGGGTAGGAAGGCTCCGAGCCGCCCTTATTGCCCGCCGCCGTTATGAGTATGGCTCCCCGACTCCAGGCGTAGCTCACAGCTTCCTCCAAATCCGTCGACGCTTTCATGGCCAGGCTTATGTTGATAACTTGGGCTCCGTGGTTCACTGCCCAGACAATGCCATCGGCCACCACGGATGGCTCGCACCTTCCAGTGTCGTCCGCTACTTTGACATTCATCAGGCGACATTCCGGGGCAACGGCAACAATGGTGCCTGCCATGTGGGTCCCGTGCCCGTAGAGGTCGTCGCATGTCGGGCTATCGGTAAAATTAACCTCGGTCACCACTCTGCCGGCCAGACCCTGACTATCCTTGCTAATGCCTGTATCCAGCACAGCCACCACTATCGACTGGTCCCCCCTGGTTATTTGCCAGGCCTGGGGTGCCTCGATCTTGCTCACCCCCCATCGCTCGGCCAGAGAGCTGTCATCCAGAGAATACGTGACCTGTGCAGAAGCATCATAGGTTGAGGAATCGTTACTATCGGCAGGCGCTACGTTATGGACAGGCCAGTAGCTATAGGCTGCCGCGCTTTCTCGAGCAAGCAAAACGCCATGTACCAGCCCGGCAACCACTACTAGCTCCACAAGCGTCAGGGCTACGCATAAATACTTTAGCTTCCTCAATTCATATTATATATAGCAGCCGCCTACTCGTGTGAGAATCACCCGTCGGTACCGATTTGGCCCTGTTTTGCTTAGAATTTAGTAACGTGACTTCTTACCCAGGACTCATCATCCGGCAAGGCTATGTGTCATTGCGGGGGAGGGGGCAAAGCAATCGCGGTTGGGACAGTCATTTGGCGCATGAAGGAATCCCCTCCTGCTCCATGTCATTCCGAGCGTAGCGAAAAATCTCCGGAGGGGGCATGCATCTATTACTTTCTAGCCAGTACCTATTGACTGGCCAAAGGGGGCGTGCTAGCATTAAACATAATACGTGAACAAAGAGGTGGCAGGGCAAAGAAAGTAGATTATCTAGTACTTCTCGTATCTACTATTCGGCTAGCAAATCCAAAAAACCCCCCAAAAGTACTGCAAAAAGCGAGGGATTTGGCTTTTTTTTGCGACTATGTATATACCTAACGTAATATGACAAAGGTAATAGATATTTAGTTCCGTGAGGAGGACAACTATGAAAAGGACGATAATTTCTTTGATGGCAGTGGTCATGCTGATCGCAATGACGCTACCCGTTGTCAGCCCATCACCAGTGGCAGCGGGGAAGACATCTGTGGAATTCACGCAGTATGCCAACGTAGATGATCAGTGGATTGGCTCAATCTTGCAGAAGAGCAACTCAATGTATTATGAATGCATGTCTGTACCTCAGAGGACGATCCTCGACGATATCGCTCCTACTACGGACGGCGAGCATACATTCACTTTCAGCCATCAGGCGACCAAGGGCGGCACACACGCTTATGATTGGTTGACAGCCTATAACCAGGGAAATGAGCCGCCGCTAGCATTTGAGCCATGCGGAGAGAAGATAAGCACGGATTTTGCTGCCATATGTGAAAACCTTCATACATCCGGGTACTCAGTACCCGTCGACGTTCCGGATGATCCTTTCATCAGTAAGGACGGCTCAACCCAGGACAGGATCGACGCCTACGAAGGAGAGTTCGGAAACCGCCAGATCAAGATCTACGGCAACGAACCGATTGCGGCGGCGGGTCTGACTCTCTCCCACGATGTCTCCAACAATAGCGATACCGGTGACTCGTATATCAATTATGTGCTTACCTGGACATCGAATTCCACTCAGATCATCATAGAAATGGCCGGACACCTAGCCATGTCCGGAGATCCGGCCACCAACCCCATCGCCTGGGGGCCTGGCCTGGGCGCAAGCCAGATCAGCGGCGGACCGTACCATTTCAAGCTGTCCCAACTGGATGAAAAGGCATTGGGGTCTCAGGACAATCAAATCAAGGGTGCGGATATCCTTGAGGTAAAGGGTACCATAATAGCTCACAAGTTCAACGACCTGAACAGCAATGGCACTCAGGAGAGCGGCGAGGGCGACCTCGAAGGCTGGGCCATGACTCTGTATGAGGGTTCCAACTGCACCGGCGACCTTCTGGCCTCCGGGACGACCGACATCAATGGCGATGTAGTCTTTGGTGGCCTGGGAGCGGGTACCTACTCCGTCAAAGAAACGCTGAAGGGCGGCTGGACAAACAGCACTGCTCTCTGCCAGCAGGCCACCATCAGCGGCGGAGAGTCTGTCACCCTCGACTTCGGCAATGTTGAACTCATACCAGACATAGATGTGGAGAAGACTGCTTCTCCTGACTCGGGAGCGGCATCTACCAATGTTACCTTCACCATCACCGTTGAAAACACCGGTGACCTCACGCTCAATACCGTTGAGGTCGTCGATACCATCCCCGCAGGGATGAGCTACGTTTCAGATGATGCGGGTGGGACTGAGTCACCCGAAGGCACCATCACCTGGGACATAGGGTCTATGGCCCCGGGAGACGCCACCCTCATCCACCTTGTAGCCCATATTGATGGTGACGAGTTAGGGTTTCTGACAAATAGCGTTACCGCCACCGGGACTCCTACGTATGGCGATGACGTTCAAGATACCGATACTGCACATGTATATGTCTACCATGCCGGCATAGACGTACAGAAGACAGCCGATCCCACTTGCGGGGCAGCTTCTACTAACGTTACTTTTGCCATCACGGTTACCAATACCAATGGCTCCGTTCTCGACCCCGTTATCGTTGTTGATACTTTACCCGACGGCATGAGCTACATTTCAGATGATCGTGGTGGGGCAGAATTGCCCGAGGGCACTATAACCTGGGACATCGGTTCCCTGGCCTCGGGGAATAGCACTACCATACGTCTTGTGGCCAGTATTGACGGCGATGAACTGGGGCCTCTGACAAATGAGGTCACCGCCACCGGTACGCCTCCGGAAGGCGATGATGTCGAAGATTCCGATACCGCAGATGTGTTAGCAATTGATGCCAAAATAAGCATGTCGCCGCTGGAGGATACCAATGTTGTGGGGGATGAACATGTGCTAACAGCGAAGGTAGAGGTCGATGACGGCACTGGCTGGGAGCCCTATGAAGGTGCCACTGTTACCTTCGACGTGACTTCCGGCCCCGGTGATCTTGATCCCGTAAGCACTATGACTGATGTCAACGGCGAGGCTACTACCACCCTGACTACGACTGAAGCCGGCAACAGCACGGTTACAGCTTCGGCCTCAATCTGCGGCTATGACTTCTTCACCGACGGCGAGGCGCCTAACAGCGACCCCGCCGAAAAGGAGTGGGTCTATGCACGGATCAGAATTGACCCGCCGGAGGATACCAATGTTGTTGGCGACTCTCATGACTTCACCGCAACTGTCGAGACAAGCACCGATGGTATTGATTGGGATCCTTATGAAGGCGCCACTATTGCCTTCGACGTGACTTCTGGCCCCGGTGACCTTGATCCGGTTACCGATGTTACCGATACCAATGGTGAGGCCAGAACCACCCTGACCTCGGCTGAAACCGGCACGAGCACGGTTAAAGCTTCTACCTCAATCTACGGTTACTACCTCTCGACCGACGGCACTGGGGAAAGCAGCGAACCTGCCGAGAAGGACTGGGTATATGCACGAATCAGAATTACCCCGCAGGATGACACCAATGTCGTGGGTGACCCTCATGAGCTTACCGCTACCGTCGAGACAAGCACCGACGGTATAGCCTGGGATCCTTACCAGGGCGCCAATATTACCTTCGAGGTGACTGGTGGCCCCGGGACGCTTGATCCCGAGAGCGCCCTTACGGATAGCAACGGTGAGGCTAAGACCACCCTCTCCTCGAATTCAACCGGAACCACCACGGTCAATGCTTCTACCAAGGTGTATGACTGGGCCCTCTCCACCGACGGCATAGGGGAAAACAGTGACCCGGCCGAGAAGGACTGGGTCTACGCACGAATCAGAATTACCCCGCAGGATGACACCAATGTCGTGGGTGACTCTCACGAGTTTACGGCCACCGTCGAGACAAGCACCGACGGTACGGACTGGGATCCTTACCAAGGCGCCGATATTACCTTCAAGCTGACTTCCGGCCCCGGTGACCTTGATCCCGTTACCGATGTTACCGATGTCAACGGTGAAGCCGTGACCATCCTGACTACGACTATAGCCGGGACCAGCGTAGTTGAAGCTTCCACCTCGGTACACGGCCATGACCTTTCTACCGACGGCATAGGGGAAAACAGTGACCCGGCCGAGAAGGACTGGGTGTATGCACGAATCAAAATTGACCCGCCTGATGATACAAATGTCGTGGGCGACTCTCATGAATTTACGGCCACTGTCGAGACAAGCACCAATAATATCACCTGGGATCCTTATGAAGGCGCCACTGTTACCTTTGAGAAGACTGAAGGCCCTGGTGACCTTGATCCCGTTACCGATGTTACCGATACCAACGGTCAGGCCAAAACCACGCTGACGTCGACTGAAACAGGCACCACTACTGTCAAAGCTTCTACTACGGTCTATGGCTTCGATCTCTCCACCGACGGTGAGGTCAACAACAGTGACCCGGCCGAGAAGGACTGGGTCTACGCACGAATCAAAATTGATCCGCCTGATGACATCAATCTTGTAGGTGACCCTCATGAATTTACGGCCACCGTAGAAACAAGCGTCAACGGTACGGACTGGGATCCTTATGAAGGAGCCGTTGTTGTCTTTGAGGTAACTTCCGGCCCAGGCACCCTTGATCCCTTAAGTGCTCTTACTGACGTCAACGGCGAGGCTGTTACCACCCTGACCTCGACCATAACCGGCACCACTACTGTCAAAGCTTCTACGACGGTGTACGGTCACGACCTCTCCACAGACGGGGACGCATACAACAGCGACCCAGCCGACAAGGAGTGGGTGGATGCACGTATCTCGATATTTGAGAGCGGTGTAAACCCGGTTGGCCAGCCGCACGACTTCACCGTGACCGTTGAGAAATATGTTAACGAGAGCACAGGCTGGATTGCTGCCGCTGGTGTAAACGTTACTGGCACCACAACTTTCGGTATATTGACGGGATCCCCGGCCACGACTAATTCAGAGGGCCAAGTCACTTTCACGGTCAACTCAAATGTTGCAGGCACGGCTATCGTCCATGCCGAGGCAACGGTGAGTATCTGTGATATCGACATTGCTGTTGCCACTAACGGCTACGGAGCCTACGACGTTGATAACACTAAGACATGGACCACCCCACCTACTCCCCCTACTGGCGGCGGTGGTTGTCCTACGACCAAATACCTTACGGTGGACTGGGAAGGAGAGAACACCACGGAGCCACTTTACAGTAACGATAAGCTGGCGGTGAATCTGCTTGGCCCCAGCCCCAACGCCATTCACAACTTGTTCCTGGAGCGGGGGACCCACGCACCTGTTGTCGGAAGACACACATACTACCTCATAGTCATCAGAGAGCTCGAGGACATACCTGAGCTTCCAGAAAATACCACCGCACTCATGGCCTTCAACATTACTCCTGCGGATGCTGCTTTCAACAGGGACATATTCCTGACACTGGGTATCCCTGAGGTGCCCGAGAATGCGCTAAACGTAACCATGGCTTACTACGACGATGTTGAGGGAGCCTGGGTACTTCTCGACAGCGAAGCAGGCGGACCGAGTGGTGTAGCAGAACTAACCCTTTCTGCTCCGATAAACCACTTCAGTATTTTCGGTGTACTTGCCGAGCTGGAGCCGACACCTCCTTCGGCACCGGCCAATTTCGTGGGCACCGGCTTGAGTATCGAGCCCAGTGTGGAAAAGAATATCTTCGTGACCAAGTGGGGGGAAAGCGTTACCATTACCTTTAACTTGGAGAACAAGGGTGGACAGGCAGGCCCTTATCCTGTTGCATTGAAGCTAAACGGAGAGACAGTCGCTACCCAGACAGTGACACTAAATCCAGGAGAGAGCAAGCAGCTGAGCTTCACCGTATCCGACCTGGACTACGGACAGTATGAGGTTGAAGTTGGCGGACTAGATGGTGAATTCACGACATCACGAACCATCGCCTGGTGGCTTATCGTCGTCATAATAGTCGGAGTTGGCTTGATTATCTGGGGCGTGGTCTGGAGTAGAAGAAGGCGAAGAGCCACACAACAGGAAGCATAAAGACAACCAATAGAAAGGGGATAACTCGGCCTCGCGCTCGGGTCATCCCCTTTTTCAATTTGAAGGTTCTGCAGTGGTGACCAGCCTGGCAATCACGGGAGCATAAGCACTCAGTCTTTCTTGCCAACCACTGCCTTCAGCCTTCTCCGAAAAACGCCTCTCTCCAGAAAGACCTTTCGCTGGCACTTGAGGCACTTGAT
>Ga0180434_10005845_pt1 | contig 14330 bp, 18 predicted proteins | sample SS_ome_7_FD_132453 | JGI IMG/M metagenome (GOLD analysis project Ga0180434, IMG submission 132453) | Hypersaline lake sediment archaeal communities from the Salton Sea, California, USA - SS_1_D_2 metaG | ecosystem: Environmental > Aquatic > Non-marine Saline and Alkaline > Hypersaline >... | reverse complement strand
TGCTCCGAGAGACATGATTGAGCGAACCATCTTGTAAAGCAAACTACCGAAGACGGTTGATGCCTCCAACAGACACCAGACGGCCGCCGTGAGCGCCCCTCCGCGGTAAAGTCGGGCTAGCATAGGGGATCAATCGAGGGTCTGTCAAACGCCGTCGTCCATCGGTTGACAATCCGCGATCTGCTCCCTACGCTGAAGCGCGGTTCGGACGTTCTCAAGGAGACGACGCATCTCCGGCACGACGGATGCTTCTTTGTGACCTTGAAGAATCTCGATGGCCGGGCGAGGCTCTCGTTCTCACTTCCACCGATGCAAGAAGAGAAAGGAGCGACCGATGGCCGACCTACGAAGAAGCGCAGCAGCCGTCTGGACCGGCACCCTGCGCGAAGGGAAAGGCAGCCTGTCCACCGACAGTGGCGTCCTGGACGAGGCGATCTACAGTTTCGGGACGCGATTCGAGGATCGACAGGGCACGAACCCCGAGGAGCTGATCGCCGCGGCCCACGCGGGCTGCTACAACATGGCGCTGGCCAACGAGCTGGCCCGATCGAAGCATCCGCCGGAGCGCGTGGAAACCCGCGCGGTATGTACCCTCTCCCCCCAATCCGGAGGGGGGTTCCGAATCACCAAGATGGCCCTCGACACCCGCGCGAACGTCCAAGGGATCGAACAAGCCGAGTTCCTCGAGATCGCGCGGCGGGCCGAAGTGGAATGCCCGGTTTCCAACGCGCTGCGCGGCGGCGTGGAGATCGAGCTCTACGCGACGCTTGCGTGAACGATCCGCAAGACCACCGGATGATGGGCCGAAGGAGCCGCCGTCGACGATGCGGTCGCCCCCTCTCACGGTCTGATCTGGCGACGGGATCCCGACCGGATCGTCGACCTCTACGGGGATTGGGCGATCCGCGGTGAACACCACGGTACGCCGGGCGTGACGCTGCTGTACGGGTCGATGTACGACAACACGGAGAGAATGATGAACGCGGTGGCCCAGGGATCGCGCGCACCGGGACGCCGCTTCGGGTCTTCGACGTCGCCGCCGCGTCCCTTTTCGATGGGCCGTGATGAAGCCACACCGCCTCCGAGGCGCGCCCGCCGAGGCCCGACCTCCAAGCGGGCGAGACGTTCGGGGTCCGATTCACCGCCTCCGCCACGGAGGCTCGCGACTAGATGCCCCGTCCGGACATCCCGTCGATCAACCGCTCGATCGAGGCGCGTAGATCCGCCGGCAGCCCCTCGATCTCGGCCCGCAGGAACCCTTGTACGATCAGGGAGGTCGCCTGTTCCTCCGACAGGCCGCGCGACATCAGGTACATCAGCTTCTCCTGGCCGATGCGACCGATCGCCGCCTCGTGGGACAGATCGCCGTCCGGCGTGCGCGCGTCGAGCTCCGGGACGGCGTGGATCGATCCGCCGGGCTCGAGAACGAGTCCGTTGCACTCCATGTGCCCCTTTGCGTGCGCGCCCGTTGCGACGATCTTCCCCCGCACGACGATCCGGCACCGTTCCGCAACCGCCCGGCTGGTGATCTCGCCGCCCGCCCCGTCCCCGACCAAGTCCAGCCCCCCCCCCACATCGAACGACGACCCCGTGTGCCCGTAGATCAGCGTCCCCATCGAGGCCGAGGCCCCTTCTTCCACTACGGCCGACGGATCCATCCTCACGAGCTTCGCCTGCGTCAGCGCGATGTAGGTGGACGCGAACCGCGCCCCGGGACCGACATGCGCGGCGGAGATCGGGGTCACCCGCACCCCCGGAGCCCAGTCGTGGATCATCGTGTACGTCAGCGACGCCCCCTCCCGGACGAAGATCTCCGTCACCGCGATGTGCCGTCCCTCGAGGTCGTAGCCTGCGGCCGTGCAACCGCTGATCAAGTCGAGATGCGCCTCCGGTTCGAGGACGATCACGTTGTGCAGCACCTGCTCCGATCGCTGCGCCTTGAGGACGAAGCACGACTGCGCCGGGAGGAGAACGTCGGTTCCCGCTTCGACACAGACGAATACACCCGCCACCGGGCGGCGCTCGGCCACGATCCGGGCCTCCTCGCTCTCCGACGGGTCGACCAGCGAGAACCGCAGCTCATCGATCGACGGGTCCCGCTTGCACGCCTCCGCCATCGAGATGACGGTCAATCCCCCGTGTCCCGCCGTCGTTTCCGCCGATCCCATGCCCTCGATCAGGTACGATCCGGATCGGCGGTCCTCCCCCGGCTCGACGAATCCGACGCGTTCGAGGGACCGTCGCCCCTCACGTCGATCCGGTGACGCCATCCCGGTCTCCTTCCTCCCACTCGTCCCTCGCCTCGGCGATGCAGCCGTCGAAGCCGTGACGTTTGATCTGGTCGAAGATGTCCAGCGGCGCTCCCGCGCAGCGGATCCGGCCGTCGACCATGACGTATCCCCGATGAGCGTGCAGCCGCTCGAGGATCGTCCCGGTGTGGGTCACGATGATTCCCGCCCGGCGCCGTTCCCGGATCGGGCGGTCCTTCTCGAACAGCAGCCGCGCCACGTCCGCCACCCGCTCGATGCTGTCCACATCGACCCCCGATTCCGGCTCGTCGAGCAACACGACGCTCGGCGCCTGCATCCATAGCTGCAATAGCTCGCTTCGCTTTCGTTCGCCGCCGGAAAACCCGACGTTCAGGTCCCGATCGAGATGCCCGACCATCTCGAGCCGCCGGGCACGCGACGCGAGGTCCCCCTCGGCGCCCATCGCGGCGATCATCGTGTCAAGCCTCACACCCTCGACGTCAGGCGGATGCTGAAACGCCAGGCCGATCCCTCGCCGGGCGCGCTCCGTCGGCGGCAGGCCGAGGATCGACTCCCCGTCCAGACGGACGTCGCCGGAGACCGCCCGGTACGGCGGCAACCCCATGATCGCACTCAGAAGGGACGACTTGCCGGACCCGTTGGGCCCGAAGATGACGTGGATCTCGCCCGGATCGAGCCGCAGGTCGACGCGATGCAACAGCCGCTTCTCGCCGACCTCGACCGTCAGGTCCTCGATCTCCAGCCGCGGATGCTCCGCCCTCACTCGCCGCTCCGCCTTTCGTCCCCGTTCACTCCTCGTCCATCTCGAGTACGATCGCCCGGGCCGGGAACCGCTCGGCCGCGTGCGGGTCTTCGACCCGCGCCTTGCCGTCCTCCGGATCGATCTCGAACACTCGAGGTGCCAGCCCGACGCACACCGTCGAGCCGGTGCACACCTGCCTCCGAACGTGAACCCTCATGTCGCCGTCTGCTCATCGAGCGTCCGATGATACCGGACCCCGCGCGTCTCCTTCGATCCGGACCGGTCCGGCCCCTCGGCCAGCGCCTCGACCAACGCGCGGCAGAACGCCGGCAGGTCGCCCGGGCCGCGGGAGCTGATCAGCGACCCGTCCCGCACGACCTCGCGGTCCTCCCACGTCGCCCCCGCGTGGATCAGATCGTCCTTGATCGACCGGGTCGACGTCACCCGCTTGCCGCGGACGATTCCAGCGGAGATCGCGACCCAGCCGGCGTGACAGATCATCGCCACCACCCCGCCGCGCTCGTGGATCGATCGGACCAGGGCGAGCATCCCCTCGTTGCGGCGCATCCGATCCGGTGCATATCCGCCGGGGATGACCACACCGTCGTACGATTCGACCTGCGCCGCCTCGGCCGTCCCGTCCACGATCGCCGGAAGCCCATGCTTCCCGCTGTACGCTTTGGCATCGCCGGATCCCAGTAGATCGACGGTCGCCCCTTCCTCGCGCAGCCGCATCACCGGCACCCACAGCTCGATTTCGTCGTACAGCTCCTCCGCCAGTACGGCGACACGCTTCCCCTTCAACCGCATCGGATTCCTCCTTCCTTCTGCGCCTCTCGGCCGCTCGCCTTCATGCCCTCGCCGCTTCCCCTTGTCCGCGCAGCGCTTCGAACCCACCGATGATGTCGAGAATCTCCTCGGTCGTCGATCGCTGGCGCTGCTGGTTGTATCGGTACTCCAACTCATCGAGGTGCTCCTCGATGTTCCGCTCGGCGGCCTGCATCGACGCCAGCCGGCTGGCGTTCTCCGCCGCCAACGACTCCGAGAACGCGCGATGGAGCGAGACGGCGATCTCCTCCCGGACCAACGATTTGAACAGCCGATCCCACGACATCGTGTGGATCGGGATGGTTCGTTCGCCCCACGGACGCGCCTCCAGCTCGCGCAACCAAGCGGTGTCGATCGGGAAGACGCGCGAGGCGCACGGCTCGTAGGTGGATCCCGACTGCGGCCGGTTGTACAGGAGATCGACCGTTCCCACCCCGCTCTGCTCGCGCCACGACTCGATCAGGATCAGGGTGTCGGCAACGACGTCCCGGACGCCGGCCATCGAGCCGGGGATCCGAAACGTCCGCTCGACCGGGATCTCAGCGGCCTCCATCCTCGCGATCAGCCGATCCCCGACGACCGCAAGCGCCACCTCTTCACGCGACGGCGGGCGGCCTCCGTCGCCGATCCGGTCGATGACGAAGCGCTCGATCGTGTCGTTGAACTGACCGCACAGGCCCTGTTCGGAGCCGAACGCGATGATCCCCTCCCGGCCGCCGGGCGGCCCGATGCCCACTTCGACCCCTTCCGGACGACGGTGCATGGCGATCTGGAACCCCAACTCGAGGGTGCGCCGATACTCGGCGAGCGACTCGACCGTGTCTTCGTACTGACGGATGTTCACCGCCGCGATCGCCTTCATCGTCTTGACCACGGACCGGAGGTCCTCGGCGCTGCCGATCTTCCGCTTGAGTGTCTGGAGGGTCTGCATCTACTCGTCCCGAATCGAACCGACGCCGTCCCGCGCCGCATCGACCAACGCATCTCGGTCCTCGGACGCGAGGGACTCCCCCGACGCGATCCGCTCGCCGACCTGCTGAGCGCGATCGCTGACCGCACGGCGTACGGCGCGCTTCGCCTCGTCCATGCGAGACAGCTCCACGTCGTCGAACAGCCCTTCGGTCACCGCGGACAGCAGTCCGAGCTGCTCGAGCACCGAGAGCGGCTCGCGCTCGCCCTGTTTCAACACCTCGCGCACCCTGCGACCGCGAACGAGCGTCCGTCGGGTCTCCTCGTCGAGTCGGGTTCCGAATCGAGCAAACGCCTCCAGTTCCCGGTACTGCGAGTACGCCAGACGCAGATCTCCGGACATCTCTCGGTATGCGGGAAGCTGCGTCTTCCCGCCGACGCGGGACACGGATCGGCCGACATCGACCGCCGGAAGTAGCGCCTCTCCGAACAACTCGCTGGAGAGGAAGATCTGCCCATCGGTGATCGAGATCAAGTTGGTCGGGATGTACGCCGACTCGTTCTCGGCCTGCGTTTCGATGATCGGAAGCGCCGTGAGCGATCCGCCTCCCAGCTCTTCGCGCAGGTGGGTCGATCGCTCGAGAAGCCGCGAATGGATGTAGAAGATGTCCCCCGGATACGCCTCCCGTCCCGGGGGACGGCGCAGAAGCAGGGACAGCTCGCGGTACGCCCGCGCGTGGCGGGTCAGATCGTCGTAGACAATCAGAACGTCCTGCCCCTGCTCCATGAACCACTCGGCGATGGTCGTGGCAGCGTACGGGCAGACGTAGCGCAGTCCGGGCGGGGCCTCCCCTAAAGCTACCACCACGACGCTGTTCTCCATCGCCTCGGCCTCGCGGAGCCCCGCGACGACGGCCGCCACGCTGGACGCGCGCTGCCCGATCGCGCAGTAGATGCAGACGACATCTTGGTCCCTCTGATTGATCATCGTGTCCAGCGCGATCGCGGTCTTCCCCGTCTGCCGATCTCCCAGGATCAGTTCGCGCTGCCCCCGGCCGATCGGGATCAGCGCGTCGATCACCTGGATCCGGGTTTGCAGCGGAACCGTCACCGGCGCGCGGTCCATGATCTCAGGAGCTTCCCGCTCGATCGGCCGCCGCTGGTCGGCGCGGACCGGCTCAGCCCCGTCCATCGCACGCCCAAGCGGGTCGATCGACCGTCCCAGCAGCGACCCGCCCACCGGAACGTCCATGACCCGGCCGGTTCGTCGGACGTCGTCGCCCGCTTCGACGGGTCCCTCGCTGTCCAGCAAGACGACTGCGATCTCCTCGGGTAGAAGGTTCAGAGCGATGCCCAAACGGCGGTCCGCGAACGCGACCAATTCCTCGGATTGAACGCCCTTCAGCCCGGAGATTCTCGCCACCCCATCGCCGACCGCCAAGACGGTTCCGATCTCCTCGAGGCGCAGGCGCAACCGATGCCGTGCCAACGATTCGCGAACCGCTTCCAGCGACCGATCGATCCCGTCCTGAACCAGCGTGTTCGACAACGAACGCTCCGCACGGTCGTTCACGTCTCGCCCTCCTCCTTTTCACCCAACTCGTCGTCGCACGCGAGCGCTTCCTCCGCCCTTGAGCGGTCGGATCGATTCGCATCCCGCAGTGCGTCGCGGACCCGTTGTTCCACCCGGTCCAGATAGTCCGACAACTCCCAGGCCACCACAGCCCCGTCGAACCGCAGCCGGATCCCCCCCACGATCTCCTCGGACGTCGAGAAGTCGAGCGGTCGTTCCTCACCGATCGCCCCCGCCAGACCGTCTTTCAAGGCACCTCGCCGCTCGTCGGAAAGCTCGAACCCGGTGACGACAGACCACGACCTCGCCGCGGCCATCCTCGATCGCTCCTCCCCGCCGACGTCGCCAAGCTTCTCCAGGAACGCATCGATCACCTGTTGCTCGAGATCCGCGTTGGCCAGGTCCGCGAGCGCCCGCCGGGCGACCCCGATCGCTTCTGCGCCGACGCGCCGGCGCAGCTCCCCGAGGAACGCGGTCCGTTGCCGCTCCAACTCGTCCATCCACTGGTCCTTGGCGGCGTCCACGTCTCCGCGCGCCTCCTTGAGCCATCCCTCCCGTCGCTTTGCCACTTCCTCTCGCGCCTCGCGGAGCATCCGATCCCGGCGGTCCTCCCATTCCTCCTGCTTCTTCCGGTACGACGATTTCTCCTCTTCCGCCTCTTCGAGCGTCTCCTCCGCCTCCTCCAAGCGGGAGGCGATTCGCTTCTCGCGTTCGTCCATCGCCTCGATGACCCGGTCGTAGAGGAAGTAGCGAAGCAGCGCCAACAGAACGAGGAAATTGACGATCTGGGCGGCGAGGGTGAACAGGTCGATCTGCACGCTATCCTCCCGATTGGGCTGTCACGTAGTTCCAGAACGGATTGGCGAAGATCAAAATGACCGCGACGACGAAGCAGTAGATGGCGGTCGATTCGATCATCGCCAAACCGACGAACAAGGTCCGGGTGATGGTGTTGGCCTCGTCCGGCTGTTGAGCGATCGACGACAACGCGCGGGCCAGTGCTCGGGCCTCACCGAGCGCCGGGCCGATCGAGCCGATCGCGATCGTCAGACCCGAGATGATGATCGACATCGTCCCAATGAGTTCTACGCTTTCCATACTTACGCATCTCCTTTCTGCGCTGCACCTTCCGCTCGATCCCGTGACGTACGAGCCCGCGTCGCCGATGCGATATAGACCGCCGCGAGAACTGCGAAGATGTACGCCTGAATCTGGCCGATCAGTAGCTCGAGCGCCTGCATGATCACCGGGAGGAAGAACGGCACAATCGAGACGAGGATCCCGACGATCATCGTCCCACTCATCACGTTGCCGAACAGACGGACGGCGAGGGCGAGCGTCCGGGACAGCTCGCTCATCACGTGAAACGGCGCCATCAATGGGGACGGGCGCACGTAGTGTCGGAAGTAGCCGCCGACGCCGCGTTCCCCGATTCCGAAGATCGGCACCGCGAAGAATACGCAGATGGCGAGCGCCGCCGTCGTCGAGAACGAGCCCGTCGGCGGCTCGTAGATCGGGACCACCGCCAGCAGGTTGGACACCGAGATGAACAGGAACAGGGTGCCCAGGAACGGGACATACCGATCCGGCGGCCGCTGGGTGATGTCCTCGACCTGGCGGCGCATGGTGGAGACGACCGTCTCCAGGAAGTTCTGCCAACGGGAGATCTCCGCCCCCACCGACAGCTTCCTCGTCGCCAGCCACGACAGCAGGACCAGCAGTCCCATGATCGCCCACGTGTAGACGAGCGTGGCGTTGATCGACACGAATCCCCACTTCACGAAGATGGTCGCATCAGGCGAGATGCTCACGGTGTCCCGCCTCCCCGGTCGACTCGGATCCCATGCGATTCGGCGACGCCCACCACGTCCAGACGACCCGGACCAGACCGAAGCCGGCGAGACAGCTCACGACGTCGAGCCAGTGGCCGGTCCGCACGATCCAGACGAACACCAGCGCCGCAGCCCCGATTCGGGCGACGAAGCTCCCAATCGCCAGCCAGGCCGGATGCCTCGCCGAAGGGACGCATCGAACCGTCCACCACAGCCCACCCAAGAACACCCCTCCGAGTCCTGCCCCGACACCGAACGCCAGAACCGCCTTCCACATCTCGAATCCGGTCATCGTTCGTCCTCCTTGTCCGTCCCCTCGGCCCCCATGGAGGGCTCGTCGGCCGTCGGATCGCCGCGCTCGGCGCGGCTCTCCCTTCGCACCCAGTACCACGCGTTGAGACAGCCGGCGGCGAACCCGAGCACGACCAGGCTCAACGTCCACGAAACGCCCGTCCCCATCATCCGATCCAGCCAGAGGCCCAGGGCCACCGAGAGGAGAACCGGAATCGCAACGGCCCAGCCGACCAGGCCCATCATCCCGAGGCCATACCAAATCCCACCCCCGGCCCGCCGACGGGCGCGAAGCTTTCGATCGGCCTTCCGCCCGACCTGCTCCCGGAACCGCTCCGAATCCGCTCCCCGGTCGACTCGCCGCTTAGGTGTCACGGCTCTCCAGTTCCAGGAATCGCCGGACGAAGTCCGCCTCCAGCCTCAACAGGCTCGCTCGGGCCTTGCGCTCCCGCTCGCCCATCCGCTGGAACTCCTCCTCCACCGTCCGGTGCAGCCGATCGAGATCGTCCCCCCGGACGGCGTTCGAAGTCGAGACCAGGACGTCGTCGCCCCGCTTCACCAGGATCCCACCGTCGACGGCGAGAAACGCCTCTCGCCCGTCGCGCACGAAGGACATCAGCCCCGGAACGAGGGCGGTGACGAAGTCGACGTGCCGGGGCAACAACGAGAACGCCCCGTTCTCCGCCTCCGCCGACACCTGATCCGCGCTCTCGTCGGCAGCCGTCTGCGAGGGCAGGAACACTCGAAGCCTCATCGCGCCGCCTCCTCCTCGACCGAACCCAGCATGTACAGCGCCCGTTCCGGAACGTCGGAGAACTCGTCGGCCAGGATCCGCTCGCATCCTTCGAGGGCGTCCTCGAGCTCGACCCTTCGGCCGTCGTGCCCGGTGAACTGCTCGGTGGTGAAGAACGGTTGGGTCAGGAATCTCTCCAACCTCCGCGCCCGATGGACGGTTCGCTGGTCGTCCTGGGACAGCTCCTCCAACCCGAGCATCGCGATGATGCCCTTGAGTTCCTCGTACTGGGCCAGGTTCTTCCGGGTCTCCTGCGCCAGCTCGTAGTGGCGCTTTCCGACGATCCCCGGCGTCAGCATCTTCGACCGCGAGCGCAGCGGGTCGACGGCGGGGTACAGCCCCTCGCTGGCCCGCTTCCGCGACAGCATGATCGTCGACGACAGATGGCCGAACGTGTGCACCGCCGCCGGATCGGTGAAGTCGTCCGCCGGCACGTAGACCGCCTGGACCGAGGAAATCGAGCCGTCGCGTGTGTTGCAGATCCGCTCCTCCAGCTCGGACAGCTCGGTAGCCAGGGTCGGTTGGTATCCGACCCGCGAGGGGAGCCGCCCGAGCAGCCCCGACACCTCGGCGCCGGCTTGGACGAAGCGGAAGATATTGTCGACCAGCAGCAGGACGTCTCGCTGCCGGTCGTCGCGGAAGTACTCGGCGATCGTCAACGCCGCGTGTCCGACGCGAAAACGCGCGCCGGGCTGCTCGTTCATCTGACCGAACACCAGCACCGCGTTGTCGAGAACGCCGACCTCCTCCATCTCCCGGTACAACTCCTCCCCTTCTCGACATCGTTCGCCGATGCCGCAGAAGATGCTCGTTCCCTCATGCACCCGGGCCATGTTGTGGATCATCTCCATGATCAACACGGTCTTCCCGACGCCGGCCCCTCCAAAGAGCCCCGCCTTTCCTCCCCGCTCCAGCGGGGCGAGCACGTCGATCGCCTTGATGCCTGTCCGGAAGACCTCCCTGTGGGTGATCTGACGGGCCAGCGGGACGGGGGCCTGATAGATCGATCGAACCTGCGGGTCGCCGAACTCCCCGCCGTGGTCGATCGGCTCCCCGAGCACGTTCAGCGCTCGCCCGAGCAGCTCGGTCCCGACCGGGACGGTGAACGACCGCCCGGTGTCCACGACCTCGTCCCCGCGGGCCAACCCCTGCGTCGGTGTCATCGCGATGCCACGGACCACGTGGGGGTCAACATGGGTCACGGCCTCGAGCACCACCCGCTGGTTGGGACCGGCGTGCAGCCGCCGGTGGGCCAGGGGGAGCCTTTCGGCAAACCGGCAGTCGACGACACTGGAACGAACCGAATCGACGATTCCGCGCCGCCCCTCCGCCTCGGGACGCTCCGCGTCGGCCCTACCCATTCAGGTACCCCACGACAATCAGGGCACCCAGCACGACGATCAACAGCCAGAAGAAGCCGCTGATCGTCGCTTCCTCCGGCGCCGCCTGCTCGGTTCCCGATCCCGTCGGCACCGGCCGTCGCAGACCCCGTCGCCCCGGCCACGGGGAGATCGCCACCCAGATCAACGCGAACACGAGCCCGACCGCGAGGAACGGCGCCCAGTAGGCCCCGCGAATCGTCGGCCCGAACGGCGTGAGCCACAGCCCGCCGACCCACGTCGCGAGGAAGACGGCGAACGCCACCAGAGACATCCGGCTCGCCGGCCCGTGCAGCCGGAACAGGAACATCAACGCGACCATCACCACCGCCGAGACGGCGAGAGCGATCAGCACATCCACTAAGAGCATCGAACCTCCTTCCAACGAGGGTCTCGGCCGACGCAGGAGGACCGTGCCACTCACGACTCGACGTCGAACCGCAGGATTCCGGGGACGCCCATCGATGGGCGCGGATGAGAAGGGGATTCGACCGTGCGGATTGAGAATAGAACGCACATCCAATATAGCAAAGCCGCGCGACACAAGCAAACCGCGCGCCGCTACGACTCCGTCTCGACGATCTCCTCCAGCGTCCGCCCCGAAAGCACGGACGCCGGTTCGGTGCGGGTGGGGTTCCGCCGTGCGTCCGCGCGCTCGTCGTCCATCTTCACGAGAAGCCAGCGCTTCGTCTCCGGCTCGCCGGTTCGGATCAACGCGTACCCTCCCGACAGCTTCTCGCCCTCCAGCCAGACCTCGAGTTTGCCTTCTTCAAGGGACGTCCCCAGCGAGGCACGATCCCCCTCCCTCTCGTCGCGGAGGTTCCGAAAGCTCCCCCGGTCCCAGACCAACACCGGACCCGCGCCGTATTCCCCCTCGGGGATCACTCCCTCGAATTCGACGTAGTCGATCGGATGATCCTCCGTCCGAAGGGCCAACCGCCGTTCCCGCGGATCGGTGGACGGTCCTTTGGGAACACTCCACGAGACCAGCACCCCGTCGATCTCCAGACGAAGGTCGTAGTGCAGGGCGGTCGCGGCGTGTTTCTGAACGACGAACCGCGGTTCATCTCCGGACGCCGTCACGTCGCCGGAGGGCTCGGGGCTCTTCCGGAAGTCGCGGTTGCCTCGGTAGGATGCAAGACGGTCCCGACGACCCATATGAAACCTCTTTCCTAACCTGGTTTGCTGTCCAGCGCCTCGGCCAGCTCGAGGGCGTTCTGGACGGCGTATCCCGATTGGTCGTTGTCGAAGAAGACGAACACGTCGCGCCCCTCGTCCGCCCACTCGCCAATCCGGTCGCGCCATTCGAGCAGGCTCCCTCGATCGTACTTCCCTTCGTACGCATCGCCCGGCCCGTGCAGGCGAGCGTAGACGAGCGAGGCGGACGTCACCCACGTCGGCGATCGGAATCCGGACAGTTGATATACGCAAAAGGCGGCGTCGAAGCGCGTCAATAGCCGCCGCACGTCCTCGACGATCCACGAGTGATCGCGGAACTCGAACGCCGTCCGGCCGGGGTCCGGAAGCGCCTGCAGAAACGACTCCAGTCGCTCCAGGTTGACGTTCCATCGCGGCGGAAGCTGGTAGAGGACCGGGCCAAGCGCGTCACCGAGACGCTTCACCGCGTCGTAGAACGGCGGCACCGTCTCGTGGGGATCCTTCAGCTTCTTGCGATGCGTGATGTACCCGCTCGCCTTAACCGCGAAGGTGAATCCCTTCGGCACGGTCGATTGCCAGGCGCCAAAGGTCTCCGGTTCGGGCGTCCCGTAGTACGTGTTGTTGATCTCAACGCTGGAAAGCCGTTCCGCGTAGTAGTCGAGCCGACCGTCCTTGGCAAGTCCCTCCGGATAGAACGGCCCCGTCCAATGGTCGTAATGCCAACCGGACGTCCCGATGTGGATGGCACCTCGGGTCATGATCGTTCGCTTTCCCCGGGGCCGGCCGGCTCGAGCGGTCGCCCGCTCAGCCCTTCGAACAGCCGTTCGACGTCCGCGCGTTGACAGAGATGCGTCCCGGGACTCATCACTGTGGCCGCACCGGCCGACACCCCCACCTGGACGGCATCGTACACGCTCATCCCGTTCGCCAGCCCGTAGGCGATGCCGCCGACCGCGCTGTCCCCCGCGCCGACCCGGCTCCGAATGCGGACGGTGGGGGACGCAATCCGCACGAACCGATCCCCGCCGGCCAGGGCCATCCCCCCCGCGCCGAGCGAGACGGCAATGTGCCGCACCGAGGTCTCCTTGATCAGCCGCTGAGCCGCTCGGGCGATCGCCTCGTCGTTCGGCAGCGACGTCCCTACCAGCCGCTCGAACTCGCCGAGGTTCGGCTTGATCAAGAAGACCGGCGCGTCCAGGCTTTCCTTCAATGCCGCCCCTGAGCTGTCCACGAGCACGCGCCGATCGCCGTTCGTGAGCCTCTCGGCCAATTCACGGTAGAGTGCCGAGGGGACACCGGGAGGCAGGCTTCCGCTGAACACGACCACCCGGGCATCCCTCGCCAGGTCGATCATCGCATCGATGCATCGCTTGACGTCCGCGGTCCCGAGCTCCGGGCCGGGAAAGGCGAATCGATACTGCTGATTCGAGCCTGATTCCATCACCATCAGGCTCTCCCGGATCGACGGCTCGATCGGGATCGCATGCTGAGCAACCTCCTCTTCGTCCAGCAGTCTCGCCAGCTCTTCGCCCATCGAGCCGCCGCAGACGTACGCCGACACCGTCGGCTGCCCGAGGCGCCTGAGCACTCTCGACACGTTGATCCCGCCGCCTCCCGGCTCGTGCCGGATCGGCCCGCAGCGCAGCTTGCGCCCCGGGCCGACCCGTTCGGTTTCGGTGCTCTTGTCGAGCGACGGGTTCATCGTCAGCGTCAGCACCCGACCGCCCTCATTCGCCATCCTCGCCACCTTTCCCTGTGCATGCCCCTCGCTTCCGCAACACGCCGTCGATCAGCGCATGATCAATCTGGCGGTAGAACGCCTCCCGCGAGCCCGTATTGAAGACCGTCAGATGGGCCCGCTCGATCTCCCCGATCGTGCGATCGATGAACGCGCTTCTTCCCTCCCGCTCGAACAGCTCCTCGGAGATCCTCCGAAGCCGGGTCGGGTCGGCTCGACGCCGCGCTCTTTCGCGATCCGGCGGGCGATGTCCCCGGCGGATAGCATAGGCAGACCGCACCGCGCGTGGAGGCGCTTCGACAGCTCGTCCTTGCCGGCTCCGTTGCGGCCGATAACACCGACGATCGTGCGTTGCTTCTCCATCGCGCCGCCCTACCCGCCGCGCTCGTACAGCCCGACCCACTCGGACTGTCCCAGGGCGTGCCCCTCCATCGCCCGAAGGAGCTCCTCCCGAGAGGCGCCGGGCCCGAGATCGAGCCGCCGATCGACCGCATACAGACGGAACTCGTACCGGTGCGGGCCGTGATCCGGCGGGGGCATCGGGCCCCCGTAGCCGCGCTCGTCGAAGTCGTTCGTCCCCTCCGAACCGGGGATCGGCCCTCCCTCCGGAAGAGCCGATCCGTCCGCCAGGATATTGTAGACCAGCCAATGCACGAACGGCTGCTCGCCGGGCGCGTCGGGGTCCTCGCACAGGATCACCAACGATTCGGCCGCTTCGGGAACGTCCTCCCATTCGAACGGGGGCGACAGATCGGCCCCTTCCCGGCTGAACCGCCTGGGTATCGGGTGGCCGGACGCAAACGCCTCGCTCCTTAGA